>Ga0180438_10009604_pt1 | contig 12017 bp, 8 predicted proteins | sample SS_ome_12_FD_132455 | JGI IMG/M metagenome (GOLD analysis project Ga0180438, IMG submission 132455) | Hypersaline lake sediment archaeal communities from the Salton Sea, California, USA - SS_3_D_2 metaG | ecosystem: Environmental > Aquatic > Non-marine Saline and Alkaline > Hypersaline >...
AATCCATCTATGCTGAGATGGGATTTCAGGTCTTTGATGGGCCCGAAATCGAAACGGACACCTATAATTTTGAGCTGCTCAACATGCCTGAAAACCACCCCGCCAGAGACATGTGGGATACGCTGTATATCAGCAAAGTCCTCCTCTTGCGGACTCACACGTCCCCTGGACAGATTCGGGCAATGCGGGCTTTTTGTCCGGAACCAATCAGGGTCATCCTACCTGGAAAGTGCTATCGGTATGAAGCAATCACAGCCCGGTCGGAAGTGATGTTTCACCAGGTGGAAGGGCTCGCCGTAGGCCGGGGAATTACCATGGCAGATCTGAAGGGCGTTTTGATCGAGTTTTGTAAAAAGATGTTCGGACTCGAGAGGAAAGTGCGGTTTCGGTGTAGTCACTTCCCATTCACGGAACCCAGTGTCGAGGTCGACATCGACTGTCTGGTATGCGAAGGCTCGGGATGTTCGGTATGTAAGAACACGGGGTGGGTGGAGATTTTGGGCGCCGGGATGGTTCACCCCAAGGTCCTCGAGAACGGAGGGTATGATCCGGAGACCTTTAGCGGTTTTGCCTTCGGTATGGGGCCGGAGCGAATCTTCATGCTCAAGCACGGTATCGACGACATTCGACTCTTTTTCCGAAACGATCTGAGGTTTCTGTGGCAGTTTGGATGACCGAGGCACACCCGGATCATGTGAGCGCTGACGGCAGGGAGACATCCTGCCAATCGTTGTATCTGAGGATCTATGCGAGTACCACTCGGCTGGCTGAAAGACTTTGTTGACCTTTCCATGTCTCCGGAAGCCCTTGCCGACACCATAACCATGGCGGGTCTTGAGGTTTCGAAGATCGACCATGTGGGCGAGGATTGGGACAGGAAACGGTTTCTGGTGGCGGAGGTGCGTGAGGTTATTCCTCATCCACACGCGGACCGGTTGACCGTTGCCAAGGTGAGTTACGGATCGGATAAAATCACCGAGACCATCACGGGAGCCCCGAACATCCGGGTGGGGGATCGAGGACTCAAAGTGGTTCTGGCCCTTCCCGGGGCGTCCTTTGTTGATCCCGAGTCGGATGGTTCACATCGGGTGGTTCTCAAACCGGCGGACATCCGGGGTGTTCATTCGGAAGGCATGCTTTGTTCTGAAAAGGAGCTGGGTATTTCAGAGGATCACGGTGGAGTGATGGTGCTCGATCCGGATGCTCCGGTTGGGAACCCCCTCCAGGACTATCTCGGTGACACGGTCCTGGAGCTGGATCTCACACCCAACCTTGGGCGATGTTTATCGATGATCGGTGTGGCCCGAGAGGTGGCCGCTCTGACAGGCCAGACAATGAAGACGCTCCCTGAAGAGGTATTTGCCTTGGCCGAGGGGGAGATCTGGAATGCGCTGACCGACCAAGACCGGAGGAGGGCGACGAGCCCGTTTGTGACCGTTGAGATCCATCAGCCCGAGCTGTCCTCAAGATACTCCGCCTCGTTGATCGAGGGGGTAACGATCCAGCCTTCTCCACAGTGGGTGCAGAATCGTCTCCGGCTCGCCGGCATGCGACCGGTGAACAATGTGGTCGACATAACGAACTATTGCATGTGGGAATGGGGGCAGCCCCTTCATGCCTTTGACTATGAGAAAATCGCAGGCAAGGCCATCCATGTGCGAAGAGCCCGGAGGGGAGAGGAGATCACCACGCTGGATGGTGTTGTGAGAAAACTGGATAAGGAGAACCTCCTTATTGTGGACGGAGACGGGCCGGTTGCCGTTGCGGGGGTCATGGGAGGGCTCGATTCCGAGGTGACCGAAGAAAGCCGGACAATTCTTCTCGAGTCGGCCAATTTCGATCTCGTGAGCATCAGACGGACTGTCCAGGCGTTGAAACTACCTAGTGAGGCTTCACTGAGGTTTGGAAAAGGGCTCGACCCGGAGCTGACGGTGCCGACCTTGAAGCGGGCCAGTGTCCTGATGGGAAAACTGAGCGGCGGGTCGGTTTGTCCCGAGATCGCCGATGCCTATCCTGTGAAGGCTGAGGAACGGTGCATTTATCTCAGCACAGCGGAAGTCAGACGAGTTCTCGGTATGGATTTTGCGGTCGGCGAGATCACTGATGTTCTTGAACCCCTTGGCTTTCGGTGCCACGAGGAGTTGGAAACGCCAGGGACGCTGGCTGTGACAGTCCCAACCCACCGTCTCGATATCGAAATCCCTGCGGATCTTATTGAGGAAGTGTCGCGTGTTCATGGCTATGACAAGATCCCCTCGACCCTGATGGCCGATGTTTTGCCACCCCAGAGACGGAATGAACTCGTGGATTTTGAGGATTTCATCAGGGATATCCTGACGGGTTGTGGCCTCACGGAAGTCATTACCTATACCATGACAAACATGGAGAGTGTTTCCAAACTCTGCCCGAGTGCGACAAAACAGGGTTCGTCGGGATTCATCAAGCTGATCAATCCGATCAGCCCGGACAAGGCCTACATGCGACAGAGTCTGCTTCCTGGAATGCTGGAGACAATGTCCTTTAATGCCAGGTTGGCTGACCAGTTGATGTTTTTCGAGATTGGCCGAGTCTATTTTCCGGTACCGGACCAGGAGTTGCCCACGGAGGGGCGTCGTCTCGGGATCACGATGACCGGGCCTGTCGAGCGAGCCTGGTGGATGGCTTCTGGACAGGCGTCGATGGGTTTTTTTCACATCAAGGGTGTCGTGGAAGCCCTGCTGGAACGGTTGGGTTTGACTCATTGTGGTTACGATGCGCAAGGGACCGATCCCTTTCATCCCGGGAAATGTGCTGTCATACAGATCGATGGCGTCGATGGCGGGTTCATGGGTGAGCTTCATCCTGAGGTCCAACAGGGTTTTGATCTGCCGGCTCAGCCGGTTGCCGCGGCAGAGCTGAATCTGGATGTTTTGTTCGAAAAGAGCAAGGCCTGCCGATATCAGGCAATTTCACCCTTTCCACCGGCCAAGGAGGATTTGGCCGTGGTTCTGGGTGAGGATGTCCCCGCCGACCGAATCGTTCAGGTGGCTTTGGAGGCTGGTCGACCTCTGATCAAGGAAGCCGTCATTTTTGATGTCTGGCGGGGAGGAAAGATCCCGGATGGTAAGAAAAGCATCGCTTTTTCTTTGACGTACCAGTCGGAGGACCATGTACTCAAGGCCGACGAGATGAAGCAGACGAGAGAAAGAATCGTAAGACAGCTGTGTGACACATTGGGTGCCAGCCTGAGAGAATAGGTGTTTCCCTTTTGGGGCCCATCCCTTGATCAAAGGAGGTTTCATGATGACAAAAGTGGATATTGTCAGCAGCGTTTATGAAAAGGTCGGTTTCTCCAAGAAGGAGGCCATACAGGTGGTGGAAACGATTTTTGACGTCATGAAGGAGACCCTTGAACGGGGTGAGAAGATCAAGATCTCAGGGTTTGGCAACTTCGTGGTCCGAAACAAGAGGGCGAGGCGGGGACGGAATCCCCAGACCGGGGATGACATTGAAATATCGGCCAGGAGGATACTCACATTCAAGCCGAGTCAGGTGTTCAAGAATTCTCTCAACAGGAACTGAGTGCCGGGGGAGATCTCTTGGAATCACGGCAAAAAGGTTTTGTCGACAAGATCTATTACAGGATCGGTGAGGTCGGCCGTATCACCGGGGTGAAGCCTCATGTCTTGCGATACTGGGAATCCGAATTCAAGGAGATCAAACCGATCAAAAGCCGGTCACTTCAACGCCTTTATCGGAAAAAGGATGTGGAACTCATTTTGCAGATCAAGCGACTCCTCTATGAGGAAGGCTATACCATTGCTGGAGCGCGAGCCAGAATAAGAGAACTGGCCCAGGGTGATCGAAGACAAATGTCTATGAGTTTCGACAAACAGCGACTCGAAGAGATTGTCATCGACGTGAAAGAGGCGTTGAAAGGAATCAGGGAGATACTGGATTGACTGGCGAAACATTGGCGGGGCGGAGAGTTTTGAAGATCCTGGACATTCGATTCTCATTCCCGTATATTGAATAGTCGTCGGGGCGTGGCGCAGTCTGGTAGCGCACTGGTATGGGGTGCCAGTGGTCGCCGGTTCAAATCCGGCCGCCCCGATTTATTTTTGTCGTGACCTCGAACCTGGATCTTGCCTCTCCGAGGTGAGAAGAACCATGAAGATGCTTCACACCGCCGACGTTCATCTCCGGGCGTACGGGGACGAGAGGTGGGAAACTCTTCAAGAACTCATCGATGTGGGTCAGAAAGAGGGCATTGAGATCCTCGTGATCAGCGGGGATCTCTTTGACGGAGGGGCCGATGCTGAGGGGCTGCGGCCAAGAATAAGACACACCTTCTCACACACGGGTTTCAAAATCGTCCTCATTCCAGGGAACCACGACATGGGCGCTTACAGATCCGGCGCGTGGTTTGGAGAGGACGTTGTTGTTTTGAATGACCTGCGTGTGCCCTTTGCCTGTCAAAACGTTAGGATATGGGGGATGCCCTTTGAGCCGATGGAGGGGGAATATCTTCTGCATGAACTTCGGACGCTCGCCTCTCACCTGACACACGATCAACACAACATTCTGCTCTATCATGGAGAGTTGCTGGACGCGTTCTTTTCTCGCAGTGACTTTGGAGATGAAGGCGACGAGCGGTATATGCCGGTGCGGCTGTCCTACTTTAGAGACTTGAACATCGATTATGTGCTTGCTGGCCATTTCCATTCCAAATCGAATGTATGGCAGCTGGACAACGGGGGCTATTTTGTTTACCCCGGATCTCCGCTCTCCATCACGAGGCGAGAGACAGGTCAGAGAAAGGCCATCATCCTCGAGGTGGGAAAACCGCCATCCGAATTTCTCCTTGACACACCTCACTTCGATGACGTGGTGGTCGAGCTGGACCCTTTGGACGACAAACGGCCCGTCGACCGAGTGAAGGCACGTCTGGAAGGACTCCACGAGAGGGCAAAGGTCATTCTGACTGTGGATGGATATGTGAACGGCCGGTTGATGGGTATGGGAGAGGGGGAGCTTGTGGCGGAGATCGAGGAGATCGCCACACCACGGTGCGTTGAGACGCACTATGAGTTCAGAGATATTCAGGTGCTTCTGGACGATGACCTGATGAAGCGGTTCATGCAGAAACTCCAAAAGACCGGCGACAATGAGGACAAGAAAACACGGATGCGTGACATGGCCATCAAGGCTCTTATGGCTTCGAGACGATGAGGATAAAGAATATCTATGTAAAGCGCTACGGGCCTCTCCGAGACAGGGAGTATGCCCTGTCCCGGAATCTGACCCTTTTTTCCGGGCCCAATGAAGCCGGAAAAACCCTGACCATTGATGCTGTTCTCAGATTACTGTTTGGCAAGAGTATCAGGAATTTCAGCCAGATCGATCGTGTGGACGAGACCCCAGAGGGATATGTGGTCTTAGAAAATGATCAGAAGGAAGAGATCAAACTTCCGGAAAAAGGAACACTGGAGAAAGTTTTTGGTCTGACCGTATCACAATGCCGGAACATCTTTGTCATCAGAAACAGTGATTTGTCGATTTTCCATGAATCTGACTTCTATACGGTCCTGATGGATCGGCTCATCGGTTTGAGGTCTCAGGAAATTGCCGTCATCAAGGATGCGCTCAGAGAGATGGGGCGGATAACCCCAGGCGGTTTGTTCCGTGATATCAGAGAGGAAAAACTGCGAACACGAATGGAGAGAGCCGGCGATCTTGTTGTCAGAATCGGGCGTCTGATCGAAGAGATCGCGCAGCAAGAATATGACGCATTGGAGGAGCGGCACGAGGCTTATCGTGAGGAACGTGAGCGTATCTCCAAGGAAATCCAACAGCTGGACGATGCGAGGAAACGAGAGCAATACGAGAAAGGCCTGGCGGCGCTCACAGAGCTCAAGGGGTGCCTCCAGAGAGTCAGGGATTTAAGAATCTACGATGTCCGTGAGGAAGAACAATGGCGGGATTATCGTCGAGATATTCACCGATTTGAGGAAGAAAAAGCGGTCCTGGAACAGGACCTGGCGAAGACCGAACAGGGTTGGACCATAGCGGCCGGCGCATTCACCGAGACGTCCAGGGAGTTCAAGGTTTTGGAACAGAAAAGAGAGAGGCTCCATGGCGAGATCGGACAAGGGCTCATCGATTATCGGAAAAAACGCGAACATCTTGCCGCACGACGGCACACAAAGGAACTGTTTATGACCACGGCTGTGATCTCCACGGCACTGCTGGGGGTCTCTCTGGTCGGCGCCATGCTCCGACCGGCACCGTTGTTTACTGTGCTGACGGTGCTGTTTTTCGCGGGCACCGTGATCGTGTGGATTCTCATCCTCAGATATGTCCTGGCAAAAGCCTCCCTGGCGAGGAACCTTGAACATATCAGGCTTGCGCTCGCACATCTGGGGGTGACGGCCAAGGGGTTTGAAGAAGTCCTGATACACATTCAGAACCTGGATCTCGAATTCTCGACCAAAAGGGAGACACTCGAAGACCACCGGAGAAGGAAAGAGATCCTCGAGACCCGGATCCGGGATCTGAGAGACAGGGCCATTCCAACCACCGAGGAGAAGATCCGGGAGACACGGGTGAAGATTGACGCGATCAAGATGAAGTCAGGGGAGAGCTCTTTAGACGTCTACACGGAGAAGGTGTCTACGAAACAGAACCTGGAACGATCGGCGGGCGAACAGATCAGTGTGTTGCGAAGTCATTTTGATGCACCCCGGGAGGATCTGGAAACAAACATCCACCACTGGGAGAGAGAGATTGAGACACTCGAAGAATTCAGGGTGAGGGCAAAGGATACGTCCTACAGTGAAGAAGCGATCCGGGGGCTGGCGGTGAGGAAGCAGGAGACCGAGGCTGCCATGATCGACGTTGAGAGGACGATGGGTTTGCTTCAGAGAAGACTGACTGACATCGAACGGTCGGTCAACGATGTTCTCCGGCCGGCTGATGAACACTTGTACTGCAGAACATCGGTTGATCTCCAGGGTGTCACAGACAGGTTAAGGGGGTTTCTGTCTGAACATGAGGAGGACAGAGAAACCGCACTGAAGACGATCGCTCTTTTTGAGGAGATCGAGCAGGAGGAGAGGGACAGGGTGTCCGAGCTCTTTGAGGACGAGAGCCCTGTGTCGGCGTATTTTCGCCGGGTAACACAGGGATTGTATGAACAGGTGAGATATGATCAAAGGTTGGGAGAGGTCGAAGCGAAGCGGCGGGATGGTGTGGTGGTGGGAGCCGGCAAGCTTTCCGGGGGCGCCTATGATCAGCTATACCTCTCCATCCGGCTCGCCCTTGGGGAAAAGGCGTTGGCGGGGCAGAAGGGTTTTTTCATCATGGACGATCCCTTTGTCAAGGCTGACTCGGACAGGCTGCAAAGACAGATTGGTATGTTGAAAGAGATTGGCGATGCGGGTTGGCAGATCCTGTACTTCTCGGCCAAGGGGGAGGTCAGGAATGCGCTTCAGGAGGAGATCGATCAGGGGTCGATCGATCATAAAGAGATCGGGTCTCTGTTTGCATAGGATCGTCTGAGATATTCACCCCCAGTGTCGTGGGACACTCTGAGAGATGAAAAGGGTGGGACGATGAAGATTCTCGTGACAAATGACGATGGAATACATTCGGAGGGCCTTCATGCCCTTGCGGACGGATTGAGAGAGGTGGGAGACGTTGTTGTGGTTGCGCCAGACCGAGAGAGGAGCAGCATGTCCCATGCCTTGACCATGCACCGACCCCTTCGGGTCAGAAAGATTCGGGAGAACACCTATGCGGTTGACGGCACGCCCGTCGATTGCGTCATTCTCGGTACCTATATACTTCAACCTGAAAAGCCCGGTATCATCGCCTCTGGTATCAACAAGGGCGAAAACATGGGAGATGATGTGCTCTATTCGGGGACGGTATCGGCCGCCCTTGAAGGCGCGATGATGGGCATCCCGTCGTTTGCCATTTCCATGGCCTCTCGAAAGGATTTCAAGTTCAAGACAGCCGCGGGGTTCGCCCTCCGTATCGTACGATTCTTAGAGAGAAGAGGCCTGCCGAAGGGCATTCTCTTGAATGTCAATGTCCCAAACCTGAATGCGGATCATGTCCGGTCTTACAGAGTCACGCGCCAGGGTAAGCGGGTCTATGGGGACGTGGTGTGTGAGAAGACCGATCCGAGGGGCGGAACGTACTACTGGATCGGAAGTGATGAACCGGGTTTTGAGCGGGAGGAGGGAACCGATTTTGACGCGGTCGCCCAGGGCTACGTTTCCGTCACACCGCTTCAGCCCAATCTCACCTGTCCTGTCACGATGAAGTCCATGGAACAGTGGGATCTCTGACAGGGCCTGCGACAGAGAGAGCCCCGACGCCCCATCTCTCGTGGAGTTTCCTCAAGAAACCGGCTGGTCGCTGTTGAAAGACAATAGGCACAGCGTAAAGAGGCCATGTCCGTTGCTTGTTGTCCGTGGTCCGTTGCTCTTGGGGATGGTCTCCCTATTTACAAGAATTCCAGAAGGAATCCAAGGCCTTTCAGATTCAACGGGATGATTGAATCTGGTCTTGCGATTGATAACGGACCACGGACAACTGACACCTGGGCTTGATATTTGGCATGACTTGTTCAAAAGCTTAGAGGGGGAAGGGCAAACCAAAACGGAGGAATCCGCCTGTCGCGATTGCGCTCCGGAGGCCATTCTGGTAATATATGTTCTGTTGAATATTCACGTGAAGGAGGTTGGACATGAGGATTACGTTGAGTGTTATCAAGGCGGACATTGGAAGCATCGGTGGTCACATCAAACCGAGTGACGAGCTTTTGCAGACCGTTAAGGATTGTGTTTCCAAAAAAGGGGGGGCTCTGATCAAAGATTTCTATGTGAGTCACACCGGTGACGATATCGCGATACTGATGACCCACACCAATGGGGTCGGAGCCGAGGCCGTTCACAAGCTCGCCTGGGACGCCTTCATCGCAGGCACAGAGACGGCCAAGAAGCAGGGACTCTATGGGGCCGGTCAGGACCTGCTCAAGGACGCCTTTTCCGGAAATGTGAGGGGAATGGGGCCTGCCGTGGCAGAAATGGAGTTTGATGAAAGGCCCAACGAGCCTTTCGTTTTCTTTGCTGCGGACAAGACGGATCCTGGGGCGTATAATCTGCCCCTCTACCTCGCTTTCACTGATCCCATGCATAACGCGGGGTTGATGCTCAGCCCCTCCATGGCCAAGGGATTCAGATTCTCCATCATGGATGTGAGTTATACGGAGGGGGACCGCGTGATTGAATTGAATGCGCCCGAAGACCTCTATGATATCGCCGCTCTCCTGAGAGACAATCAACGATTTGTCGTGGAATCCATTCATTCGAGAAACAATGATGATATTGCCGCGGTCGTGAGCACCACCCGTCTTCATAATATTGCGGGCAAATACACGGGAAAAGACGACCCTGTCATGCTGGTCAGAGTCCAAGGAGCGTTTCCTGCAACAGGAGAGGTGCTGAGCCCCTTTGCCATCGGCCACTTCGTTGCCGGCTTCATGCGAGGGAGTCACACAGGACCCCTGATGCCCGTGGTCAAAAACTCCGGGATCTCGTTTTTTGACGGGCCGCCGGTTGTTTCGTGTATGGCCTTTTGTGTGCATGACGGAAAACTGACCGAGCCCGCCGACGCCTTTGATCACCCGTATTGGGACTCCATCAGGAACAAAGTCTCCGAAAAGGCGACAGCCATTCGTGAACAGGGCTTCTCCGGTGCTGCCATGCTTCCATACAGTGAGCTTGAGTATGGTGGCATCGTTGAAAAGATGAAGAAGCTCGACGGCAAGTTCACCGTCAGGAAGTGAGGGTGAAGAGGGACTTCGAGACGAATCCAATCAATCGAGCCTAGATTAATGAAAGCCCCATTCCATCGGAGAGGGAATGGGGCCTCTTTTTTGTCCCAGGAGCATCACCGTGAGGCCAAAAAAAATCTATATCAAGACCTTCGGTTGCCAGATGAACGAACACGATTCGTCGAAGGTCCTTGAGATTCTGCATCACTACCCCTGCGAGGAAACCGCGGATCTTCACGAGGCGGATCTGGTCTTCATCAACACCTGCACTGTTCGAGAGAAGGCAGAACAGAAGGCCTACAGCACCCTCGGTCGGCTGAAAAGGTTGAAAAGGGAAAAGAAAGTCATCATCGGTGTGGGAGGCTGTCTCGCCCAACAGAAAGGTGCCGATTTGCTCGATCGTTTTTCTTGTCTCGATTTTGTTTTGGGGACGCATAACCTTCATCGTCTTCCAGACGTGATTGAGGGCTGTCAAAACACCGGAAACCGGTGGTGTGAAACCTGCTTTCATGACAGGGCACCTTCCATGGAGGTGACCCCGCTGGGACAACTCAGAGCCCGGGCCTACGTGACGATCATGCAGGGATGTGACAACTTCTGCTCCTACTGTATCGTCCCTATGGTGAGAGGACCTGAGAGAAGCCGTCCCGCGCCTCAGATTCTGGAAGAGGTCAGGCGTCTGGCCGAGAAGGGTGTCAAGGAGATCACGCTCCTCGGCCAGAATGTGAACTCCTATGGGAAGGGACTGGATGGTGAGATGACCTTCCCGGCCCTCCTTGGAGCCGTCAGCAGGATTGAGGGCATTCGGCGGGTTCGATTTACCACATCCCATCCGAAAGATCTGTCCCTCGACCTCATTGCATGTTTTCGTGATCTGCCGGGACTTTGTGAACACCTCCATCTGCCGTTTCAGTCCGGATCCAACCGGGTGCTCAAAGCCATGAATCGGGGCTACACGCGAGAGGCCTATATGGAGAAAGTGGATCGACTCCGGGAGGTCCGTCCAGATATGGCCATCACAGCAGACGTTCTCGTGGGTTTCCCGGGGGAAGGAGAGAAGGATTTTGAGGCCACCATGGATCTGATCGAACGGGTTCGTTTCGACGGTCTCTTCTCTTTCCGATATTCGGCGAGGGGAGGAACCGCAGCCGCCGATTTCCCGGGACAAATCCCTGAGGCTGTGAAGAGAGGCCGTCTCAAGGTGCTTCAGGAGCGCCAAAGATGCATTACCCGGGAGAAGAACGAAGAGATGGTCGGGAACATCGAGCGGGTTCTCGTGGAAGGCAGAAGCCAGAGGAACCCAAACGATATGATGGGCCGGGCACGGACCAACCGCATCGTCAATTTCCCCGGGGAAGGTCGTCTTGTGGGCGAGGAGGTCTGGGTCAGAATCGTCAAGGGGTTTGCCAATTCCTTGCGAGGTGAAATTACCCCCTCGCGTCCCATGGTCAGAGCCGTGGGACGCCTCTGACACGCCGCCACTCTGTCGTCTTTTTGATGTGCACCGCCGCGGAGCACTGATCTCAGTTGCTCTTTCCCTCCGCCTGGAACTGCTGGGCCACAAAGTCGACGGTGCCTCGGGTGGCCTTGGAGAACTCGGCGGCAGTGGCCACCAGGGCACCGTGCTTGTTGAACTGGTCCTGCGTCATGCCGTCGGGCTCGTAAGACATCGCAAAATAGGGAAGCCGCATCAGCTTGTCGATGACGTCCCTGGGGGGCTCTTCGTGGATCGCCTCAGGGTCAAAAGGCCGAAGCTTGTCCTCCAGCTCCATCAACTGAGCGATGTACTTGGGCGGACAGGTGTAGATCACATCCCCACCGGCGATCTTCTCGATATGCCAGCTCGCCTCGGTCCCGTCACCCATGGGCGGGCTGATCCGCATGCTGCACATGAGCATCTTGTTCGGATACCCCCTCTCCTCCAGAATCCGGTAACCCCGCTTAAAGATCGCCAGCTCCGCCCACCGGATGTCCGCCTCGGTCAGATCGATCCCCCTCGCCTCGGCCTGGGTCTTCAGATCCCCCAGCGTTCCATAACGAGCCGACATGTGGGTGATGACCGAACGCCACCGAACCATGTCCACCCCGTCTCGTCTTGCCTGCTCAAGCCCACGCTGAACCGCCTCCATGCACGCAATAAACTGGGGCACCGTGAATGCCAACGTGTTGTTCGTCGCAATGCCTCGGGCCGTGA
>Ga0180438_10009605_pt1 | contig 12017 bp, 3 predicted proteins | sample SS_ome_12_FD_132455 | JGI IMG/M metagenome (GOLD analysis project Ga0180438, IMG submission 132455) | Hypersaline lake sediment archaeal communities from the Salton Sea, California, USA - SS_3_D_2 metaG | ecosystem: Environmental > Aquatic > Non-marine Saline and Alkaline > Hypersaline >...
CGTCGGTCTGCATCAGCATCTCCTGCAGGCCTATCATGCCCGAGCCGCCCCAGTTGTGGTCCGGAACCCAGTCGTGACCGGGTCCCCAGAACACCGGGAAACGCCGGCCACTGTTCTCCAGCTTCCTGATGTTATACTCGGCCGCCTCGGCCGTCAGGCCCATCCGCGCAAAGAAGATACCATTCTGGTGCCAGCTTATGTGGCTCCTGGCCATCGGGACCCAATCCCCATATTTCCACGTGTCTATGAACATCTGCAGGTCCGGCTTGCCGATGCCGTACAACGCGAACGGGAATATCGGATAGAACTGCGGAATCTCACAGTTCTGATAATGGTCCCACGACTCGGCCGGCTGCATAATCCTGCGCCCATCCACCTCTTTAATCGCAAACGGCGGGATGCGCTTTAGCATCCCCCGCCAGTACTCCTTCTTTTGGGCCGGTGCGTATTTTTCCGGCAGCTCCAGCAGCATCATAAGATTCGCCTTGAGCCCGGCAATCAAATCCGAAGGATTCTTCGCCCCCTTGTAGGACTCGCACGACGTCGATGGATAGATCACCAGATGCCCGTTCTCATCCAGCTGCTTGCCCGTCCGCTTTTGATTGCGATATTGGTAGTGCTCGTCGAAGAATTTGACCGAATTCTCGATAAACGGCATATACGCCGAGATGTCGCCGCCCGTAAACTGATGGTAGTTGAGAATCATAAACGAGAATTCTAACTGCGCCTCGTAATGATAATTCACCGCCCCATTAACCTGCACGCCTCTCTCTATATCAGGCGGCCGATACCTTCGGCTGTTCGGGTCCGGCCAGCCGTAGTGTGACGGCGTCGGCAGCCCGTAGTTCGCCAACTGCTCGGCAAAGCAGCACCCATCGTGTCTCCAGTATTCCTTAACCCGCAGGGTCGCATTTCCCAGCGCCCGGCGATAGAAGTTGAACTGTGAGGGCATCATATCGAAGTCACCGCTCTTGAGCATCGGCCAGTACACAAGTCTCTGGTTTTGCGCCGTAAAGCTGCCTCCTCCCCAGGCGCGCCAGTCGGGTGTGTGTTTGCGGTTTTCTTTCACGAGGCTCGGGTCATACGTGAACAGTCCGCCGTTGAACTTGGTCGGATACTCCCCGTAGGCGTTGCAGCCTAACATATATCGGAAGAGCTGGTAGTTCCGTGCAATCTGCCAGGGCTTGTTGTTCTCGTCGGGCTTTGTCGGATTGATGATGATATGACTTCGCAGCCAGAACTTTTCCCACCACGCAAGGTTTTTTTCAAAGGCTTCTTTGTCCGTCGGCGCGCCAGCGGCGGCGAGCTTGTTCATTTGCCCCTTCCAGTCATCCACCGATGCTGCGTGCGCGGTATGAAGGAAGATCTTCAGCTCATGCTTGTTTGAAGGTTTGCTGCTGCGGAGCTTCCATGCCTTGAAATCGGTCAGGACGTATTTTCCTTCCGAAGTTCCGTCGAAAACCATGTCTGTGCCGGTCATCATCCCGCCGAACGTCAGGTCCTTCAGCGGATTCCACATCTTGCCCTTTATCGATTCAAGGTCCTGCGTCTTGACGGCGACGTCGAAGATAAGCTTGTCATTTTGATTGCGGTGGTACCACAAAACCTCCTTGTCCGTGTGCTCATAAGTATCCGGATAAGTATAAACCTTGCCGGGATATGCATCGTAACCGAAGCAGCCGAACCGGCTGTTCTTGCCGTCGTCCGGCAGCTCCCGCTTCTTCGTCCGCCAGCCTTCGTAGGCCGCCTCGAGCCCAAGGGCCTTGTCGCTTTCGATATCCACGTGAATGACGGGCCGAAAGACCTCGACCCAGATTTTGACGGTCGCGGACGCCTTCTCGGGGTCCCAGCCGGTGATTTCGATGTAACCCTGGCGCAGCTTCAGGTTCTGGATGCACAAGCCTTTTTCGCTGAAGGGGCTGGGCGTCAGTTTCATGCGAACGCGGCCCAGCTTCAAAAATTCGTTGTTTTCGTCGAACGTCCCGCTCTTTGCGATGTAGAACAGAATCTCGCCGTTCTCGACCCATACGTTCAGCCCGATGTCGCCGCCGCCGACGGGCATCGATTCGCTCGAATCTTTGCTCGCCGAATTCCACATGACGCTGTAGCTTTCCAGTGCATCAGCCAGGGCGTCGCCAAGTGCTGCCGTCGATAAGAGCAATACTAAAAGGACTCCTGATTTTGCCGACCGCTGCGCCAAATATGACATCTTCTTATCTCCTAAAGAGTTGGTGCTTCTGTCATCGCCGGAAGCCGATATTTGCCGCTCCCGGGTAAAGCATTCTTTGTCAGTATGGCATTATACCCATTACTGTCGGCCTTGCGAAGGGTGTGAAATAGAGTTCAGGGTTTCACGCTGCCGCTGTATTTTCCCGGCCCCAATTCCACAGTCAAAAAGCGACGCCCCATCAGCACGTCGTCTCCGGATACTCCCTCGTACACGAGGTGATCACCGTTCACAACCAGTGTGGGTTCGTCGGCAAGGCTTGGAATGGAGACCTTTGCCCTGACGCCGGCGGGAATTTCAAAATTAAAATCGAGCATCTTGCCCTCGCCGGTTTTCTTCCACGAGACAGGCACCGGGCCGTGCTCTGTCACCACGACACCTTCGGCAAATTCCAAATCTCCCAACCGTGGCTCGATAATAACCCGCTTTTTCCACGCCGCCCCGTCCATGCGTACACCCAGCACATACGCGCTAAGAAAATACGCCGGAACCGAGCCGAAATTGTGACAACTGCTGCCTCCTTTGCCGAACTCGAACTTCTCTATCAGCGTCCCCGGGTCTTTCTTCGCCAACATCTTCGTCCACCGCCGCCGCATAATTCGAAGAACATCGACGTCCCTCTCATCGGAATTCATCCTGTAAAGTTCTTCGAACAGAAAAAAGTGCGTATAAGGATTATTAAGCTCATCGGCGTGCGCCCTCAGATAGTTCCTTACCGAACCCAGCCGCTCTTCGGGTACGATGCCCCTGTTAAGCGCCATCATCGCCGCCTGCACCGTCGGCGGATATTCTTTCGCATCGGTGACACGCGCCCAGTAAGTGTCACTGACCCTGTTTGTCCACCGGTTCGGTGGAATTTTCTTTCCCTCTTTGATGCCGGCATAATACGTGCCCGACGATTTTTCCCATAAATGCTCGTTGAACGCGCGGGCCAGTTCCGTCGCCGCGCTGGCGTACTCGCGAGCCTGCTGTCCCTCGCCCAAGACTCGCGCCAAATACCCCGAATCCTCCAGCGCCTTGTAAATAAAGGCGTTCAACGTTGCCCCCTCGCAGTCCTCCTGATGGTGAAGGGGATTATCCATGTGAAGAAGAAACTCTCGCGCCTTGACGAGCCCCCGCTCCATCCGCCGCTCGAGGAACCACTTCATCTGGCCGACAAGGACCGGCCAGACTTCCCGCACGAACTCGACGTCGCCGGTGTTGTCGTAATACTGCCGCAGGGTATTGACCCACAGGCAGGCATAATCCTCGATGTAGGAGTGCATGTCACCGCCGTCCGAGCAGGCGTTGGCCTTGATTCGGCCGTCATCGAACCGGCTCAGCGAAATATGCCTGAGCATGTTGCGAATCAGCCGCGGGTCGCCGTAAACATAATCGCCGTTTTCCCCCCGGCCGGCGAACGCCACACGGGATATCGGGTATGTCACCACCGCCCCGTCCCCCATCCATTCCGCCCGCTCGCGCAGTGCGCAGTCAACATAAGCATCCTCGCTGCAGACCTGAACCGTGTAGGTCGCCCTGTCCCAGAGCTCATTTAGCATCGCATCGCTGCAATTAAATAGGCCCACTCGCTCGAAAGGGTACGTGACATCCACGAATGTTGCACCGAGGAGCTTTATCCTGCCGGTCGTCAACTGAAGGTGCATATATCGAAAGCCGAAGGTATCCGTGCTCATATACTGCTGCCGGCCGGCTCGTGCCCTGTAACGATTCACCACGCCGAAGTTATTATCCGCTTTCTTGTCTTCGCTGAAAGTCTGACAGGGCTTGACGGTGAACTCGCTGCCCGCGTCCGCCTCGAAATCGAGCACCCAGTACGCCTGAGCCAGTCGCCCGAGGTCGATAACCATTTCCGCGGGGGCACTTATCTCGACGGGCAGCGCATCCGCCGGCCGCCTGATGGTATTGTCCATTTTGTCGCCCTGCGTCACCTGCACGATGGTCGCCGGGCCCACCGACGTCTCTCGAAGCAGCGGTACTGACCGCGGATAAAACTGCCCCCACCTGGTCCCGTCAGTATTGACCGCGAAATGCCACTGTGAATCGTCAAATTCCGGCAGGACCCAATCAATCTCTTGGCGCGTCGCGTCGATGCTGTCCCTGATGCAGCTGCCCCTGGCCGCAGGCCGCAAATATCTTGTCTGACCGCTGCACCGCCAGCTCGTATCGGTGACAATCGCAGTCTGCTTTCCCTGCCGGTTCTCAACTTCGAGCCGCACCGCCAATCCGGGCTCGTGCTTCATAATTCGGCTGATGGATACGCCGCCGACCACAAGAACCGCCAGCGTGTTCGAGCCCTTCTTCAGCAATCGCTCAACGTCCGCCGTATCGTACTCAGGCCGCCTCGGATTGAATCGGCACGGTCCGCGCAGAACATATTTGCCGTTGACCCAAAGAACATAACGCGAATCCGCAAAGATATGCAGTTTCGCCTCGGCCGTTTCCTGCGGCAGGGAAAATTGTCTGCGGAAGGCAACGCAACTTTCCTGGTCCAGCTCCTCAGCCGACGCTGCCGTCCAGATCATCGAGTCTCGCAGGGATTTGCCCGTCGAAGAAACAGCCTTGTCACCGTTTATAATACCTGCTTTGCCCGGCCGAAGGTCACTGTCGAGATTGTACCTCCAGCCGGCCCTCGTTGCGAACTCCGTCGTCTTGTCGGCGCAACGAACCCTGCACGTATTGCCCAGCAGCGAATGAATGGCTGCCTTTTCCAGTTTGCCCTCTTTCCAATAGATGTCCACCTCAAACCCCCCGCGGGCGCGGAGACCTTTGATATATCCTGTGGGCCACGCTCGCGGCAAGGCAGGCAGCAGATGTATCTCGCCCGTGTGCGATTGCAGCAGCATCTCCGCAATCCCAGCCGTCGCACCGAAGTTGCCGTCTATCTGAAAAGGCGGATGAGCGTCAAACAAATTCGGATACAATCCTCCCCTTTGACCCTTTATAGTCCCGGCCGGCGTCAAAAGTCTGCCGAGCAGCCTGTACGCGTGGTTCCCATCCTGCAACCGCGTCCACAAATTGATTTTCCAGGCCATCGACCAGCCCGTGCCTCCGTCGCCGCGGATGGTAAGCGACTTCTTGGCCGCCTCGAAAAGCTCCGGCGTGCCGTGCCTCGTAATCTGGTTGCTCGGATGCAAACCGTAAAGATGCGAGCTGTGCCGATGGTGACAATTCGGGTCGTCCCAGTCCTCGAGCCATTCCTGAAGCTGACCGTATTTGCCTATCTGCATCGGTGCCAGGCGATCTCGCACCTGCCCCAGGCGCTGGCGAAACTCCGCGTCTGTTTCCAGTATCTGTGAAGCCTCGATGCACTGACCGAACAAGTCGCGCAGTATCTGCATATCCATCGTCGGGCCGGCACAGATACTCGTTCCGTGTCCAGGCGCCCCAAGCTCCGGCGACAGCGAGGGACATGTCACCAGCCAGCCGTGGTTGGGCTCTTGCACCAGCGCATCCACAAAAAACTCCGCCGCCCCCCGCATCGTCGGATAAACCCGTTGCAGAAACTCCTTGTCGCCTGTGAATAAATAATGCTCCCACAGATGCGTACACAGCCACGCCCCGCCCGTCGGCCACATCCCCCACTGCGGACCGTCAATCGGCGCCGTCGCCCGCCACAAATCGGTGTTATGGTGACACACCCACCCCCGCGCGCCGTAATGCACCTTCGCAGTCCGGCTGCCCGGCTCGACCAGCTCCGTTATCATCCGCAGCAGCGGCTCGTGACATTCCGACAGATTGCACACCTCCGCAGGCCAGTAATTCATCTCGGCGTTTATGTTCACCGTGTACTTGCTGTCCCACGGCGGCGACATACTCTCGTTCCACAGCCCCTGCAGGTTTGCCGGCTGTGTCCCCTCCCGTGAACTGCTTATCAGCAGATATCGCCCAAACTGGAAGAACAGCTCAACCAGTTGTGGGTCGTTTCTCTCTGCGAATTGTTTTAGCCGCTCGTCGGTCGGCATCTTTGCCGCATCAGTTGCGCCGAGGCACAGCTCCACTCGTTCGAACAGCTTCTGATAATCGGCGATATGGTCCGACCGAAGTTGCCCGTAAGGTTTGCTCTTGGCCTTTATGAGATATTGGTTGACCCTCTGCGTCGCGTCGCCGCTGACATCGTTGTAATCGACGTAATTGCTGGCCGCCGCTATGAGCAGCGTGGCCGAATCGGCACCGCGGACATCGACCGTATCGTCGCCGTATGTTACGGTTCCGCCGGAAGCAAAGACCCTCACGCGAGCCTGAAAAACAACAGCCCCCTTGATACCTCTTGCCTCACCCGAAACACCGTCCATCACAACCATATTTGGCCTGGAAATGTGAACCTTCACTTTTTGCGGACTGTCCATCGTCGCCGAAAATGCGATACTGCCGGGCTTATCCGCCGTCAGACGCATCACAATAACCTGATCGACCGCGCTCGAAAATATCTCACGCATAAATCTCACGTTGTTCGCGGCATAACTAACGCGAACAATCGCCTTGGCTAAATCCAGCTCCCGCCGGTAATCCGAAAAATCCTGCTCGCCCTCATGAAACTTCAGGCGCAGGTCACCAACCGGCTGATAAGGCATTTGACGAAGCGGCCTGGCCATCATCTTTTCTTCAATCAACTCGTGTGCTTGCCTGTACTTGCCCGCAAATATCAGCTCTCTCGCCTTAGGCAGCGCTTCAAGTGCCTCCGGATTGGTCGGGTCGTATGGCCCGCCCGCCCAAACCGTATCCTCATTCAACTGGATTCGTTCCTCCGCAACCCCGCCGAACACCATCGCGCCCAATCGCCCGTTGCCAATCGGCAAAGCCTCCACCCATTGGTTCGTCGGCTGACAATACCACAACTTCAACCCACGTTCCGCTTCTGCAGGCCCACCCTGCCTCACACCCAGGGCCGAACTCGCGGTGAAAAGACAAACAAGCAATGATACGAGTGAGCGATCTGCGTTTCTCTTCATCTTTGCTCCTTCAAGAACTGGTTCCCATCGGCCGGGTCTGTGCGTGGCCGGCGTTCGGCTAATTACTTTTGTTTCAACCTGCCGTTGAGCTGATAAGTCCTGCCTTTTTCAGGTTTCAGCTCGGTTACCCTGTCCCCGTAGCGCACCCTGCAGCTTTTGCCCAGCAGTGACCGAATGACAGCCTTTGTGAGTCTGCCGTCTTTCCAGTGGATATCGACTTCGAAGCCTCCGCGTGCCCGCAGCCCCTTGACATAACCGTTGGGCCAGGCCCTTGGCAGGGCAGGCAGCAGCTTGATTGTCCCCGGGGCCGATTGCAGCAGCATCTCGGTCATCGCCGCCGGTATCCCGCTGGCCGCCTCGAACTGGTACATCGGCTCCTTCCAGTTATAAAGCCACAGCGTCGTAAACAGATTCGCAAGTGTGTACCCGCGCGCGACCACCTCCAGCTGCTTCCACGCCGCGTCACCCTCCCCCAGCCGTGCCAGCGTGCACGCCGCCTGAACGTACGACCACGCGCACGCATACTCCAAAGCGTCCATCTTCTTTTCCATAGCTACACGTGCCGCCTTGAACAGCTTCGGCGTGCGCTCCGGCGTAAACTCCAGCCCCGGATACACCGGATACATGTGCGACATGTGCCGATGCTCGTAATTATCATCGAAGTCCGGATGCGCCCACTCCTTCAATGCCCCGTCCCTGTTCACCATGTACCCCGGCAGCTTGGCAAGCAACCGCCGCCAGCGCCTCACACCATCGGCTTCGATGCCCAGCTCCTCACAAGCCGCGCAAAGGTTGCTCAGCAGCTCCCGCGCCACCGCAATATCCATCGTTGCATTGATGGTGCAGGAGGCTTTCGTATTTGAAGGCGTGTTCTCCGGTGAAAACGATGGAATAAAAACGTACCGTCCGTTTTCGTCTTGCACGAGGAAATCCTCATAGAACAGGGCCGTCTCCTTCATAAAAGGCACCGCCCGCTCTTGAAGAAACTCACAGTCGCCCGTAAACAACCAGTAATCGTAGTAAAGCTGCGCAAGCCACCCGGCCCCCGCCGTCCAATAGCTCCAGTTCAAACCCGACAGGCCGTGCGAGGTTCCCGAGAGGGGCGCCAAAATGCCCCGGCAGCCCGCGATGTTCCGCGCATTCGTACGGAAATCATCGAGCATCGAATCGTAATAGTCGAAGTACGGCAGCGTAATCTCCGCGATATTGCCCGGCAGCGCCTGGAAGTAGTTCATCTGAATGTTGATGTCGTTATGATAATCCGCCGCCCACGGCGGGCCGTATTCGCCGTTCCATATCCCCTGAAGATTCGCAGGCATCCCCTTTGTCCCGCTGCTGCAAACAAGAGCGTACCTGCCGAAGTCGAACATCCGCTCCATCAGGGCGTTTAGCCCCTGACCGTACTGCGCCTCGTTGACCAGCTTCATATTCGGCAGTTGCCGGTTCTTCTGTTGTCCGCACAGGTCCAGTTGCACTCGCATAAACAATTCGCGGTGCAGGGCCGCGTGACGTTTGAGCAGCTCAGCGTAGTCTAACGGCAGCCGGCCAATGTCACCGGCAATGCGATCCATCGCTGCTGGGCTTTCTTCGTTTGCGAACAGCTTGACGACCACCAACACCTCGTCGGCCCGTTCCACCACCGCTTGGAGGTCTGAAATCTGGCAACTGCCGCCCTTAACCACAATGCGCGCGACTCCACCGTACTCATCTGCGCCGACTAAATTATACTTGCCCCCCACATCATACTTGCCGACGAGCGTAAGCGATTCTTTTTCGCCCGAAAGGTTGAACGTAATCGGCACTTCGTCGAGCCTGATTTTGGCCACCCGTCCCGTCGGAAAACGAGGCACCCTCACGTCCCTGCCGTCGCCAAGCTCGGAAGGTTCGAGTCCCGTCGGCAAAAGCCCCACCTTGCAGTTAATCATCCCTCCTTTTGAAGCACCGATGCTGATGACTACCACGTCATCTGCGCGCGAGACAAATACCCTGCGATGGAAGGTGACATCATTCTCCTTCCATCTAACCAGTACTTCGCCCGTCTCGAAATCGACCGCGCGATAGACGTCCGCAGCCTTTCCACCCATCGGCATATCGATAGTCACATTAAACGCCGGATGATAAGAATCCGACCCCTGATGGTCGTAGTCTATCTTAACATCCTGATAATACCGGCCGGCTTCTTCGTATCTGCCCTGCTCCACCAACTTGCGCAACTTCGCCAAATGTCCCGACACATCAGGAAGCGTCGGTTTGCGCGTGGTAAAAAACAGCGAATCATGGTTGAGAATAATCGTCTCGTTTTGAATGTTCCCGAAAACCAGCGCACCCACTCGCCCGTTGCCGGTCGGCATCGCCTGGTCCCATTTCTGAGCCGCCTGCGTCTCCGGTTCGTGCCGGGACACCCGCCGGGAATAAACCATCTCATGCTTTCTCCCCCCATAAGCTTGAGCAGGCACCAATAACCACGCCGTCGTTGCCGCCAGCGCCGATATTTTCCAGCCTTCTTTCATTATTAGTCACCCCTTGCTTCAAATAAATCCACCCCCTGCAGTCTATTCAGAAAGCAGGGCCTTGATGTGATCCTCCATCTTTTTGAGCTGCCACACTTTGTGATCTTCCGTGTGTGTCCAGAATCCTGACTGGATATGTCTTACTACCCCGTTTCGATCAATATACACCGTGGTCGGATAGCCTCCAAAAAGTTCCAATCCGTTAACTACACCTGCTACATTTTCCTTATCTGTGGAGCCTCCGACAAGCACAGGATAATTAACCTTAAACTCCAGAGACATCTTTCTTACAGCTTCGAGTTGCTCTTCTCTTGATCCGCGTTCGAATGCAATACCCACAACTTCCAGCCCCTTCTCCTCGTATCTATTCTTAACTTCAACCAGATAAGGAATCTCAGCACGGCAACCACCACACCAGGAACCGTAAATATTGACCACCACCGCCTTGTTCTTAAACTGTTCGTCTTCGAGCGAGATTCTATTGCCGTCCAGGTCAGGCAGGCAGAATCGAATCCTGGAATCTCTGGCAAACGCCATGTCTCTGGCAATTGCCAGGTGTGTCAATCCCGCAGATAACCAATCTCCAGGCAACTCGATATACTCACGGGCCTTCAGCGTAAACTCAAGGTTTTTTGAGTTTGGGTCCAGCTGCTTCCAGACACAAAGAGTGTCCTTTTTGGGAATAACCCAGAATGAAAACGGCTCGTCAGGCAGGATATGTTCAATGACAAATTCTCCCTTGTTATTGGTCTTGGATGGATTCAGGTCATCCCCTGGACAAAAGCTTCTGGAAAGACAGCCGTATGGAACATTAGCTGCCGGCCGGCCATCTTCAAACAGAAGGACGCCCTTACATGAGTTGGCAGCGGGACGGACAATTAGTTCTTCCACCTGGTGTGTTTCGTTGGGTTCTATATTGAATTTTTCACTCTTGGTAGAAGTACTCGTTGAGCCTCCTGCATAAATCTGGTAAGATCCCATCGGAGGCAGAGTGAATTGATATTGACCTCTCGTGTCGGTATGGGTTCGGCATCGCTCCACGTGCCAGTCTTCGTTTGCGACATCGAAACAAACGACCGAGACGCCGGGGACGCCTTTGCCTTGTGGATCAACAACCTCGCCCCTAATAATGGCTTGTGCTTTCTCGCCGGATTTTGCCGTATTCTGGGGCCGGGCCCTCAAAAGGGGCGAACCATTTATAACACAGACCAGTGAAACAATTCCGGCGATGACTCCCGCACAGACAATTATTACAGTAGCTTTTTTCGCATAAGCTAAATTGCGATTTCCCATGCAACGCCCCTTAATAATCTCACCGCGTTTTTGTTTTCGATACTTAACAAATTGATCCTGAAACTGCAACTATTTTCGGTCAAATTTGATTATTCATCCTGAAGGGGTAATCGTGAAGAAACCGCCCACAATCTTTGGGACGGTTGTCGAAAGATATTCGGTTTGACAAACACTTCTAAAAGTGCTATCTGTCCGACAAAATTTGAGCTCGGGGCAGCTCGCGTTTGGAGAAATTAATCTATGACTGTCTTCGGCATCAATATCTTGGATTTTCTGGTGGTGGTTGTGTACCTCGCCGGCATCTGCGGCGTCGGCGTGTGGATGGTGCGCTGGGTCAAAAACACGACCGATTTCTTCATCGGCAACTGGCGCTTCGGAAAAGCGCTGCTCATGATGCACACCTTCGGCACCGGCACCAGCAGCGAAATGCCCGTCGCCGTCGCCTCCAATTCTTTCAAAGGCGGCTTCTCCGGGATATGGACCCAGTGGCTGTATCTTTTTATTACGCCCTTCTACTGGCTCTTCGCCCCGTGGTACCGCCGACTGCGCTGTGTCACCATCGGCGATATGTACGAGATGCGCTTCAGCCGGTCACTCAGCATATTCTATACCATTTTCAGCCTCGTCTTTTTCATAGTGTATGTCAGCCTCGGCCTCAAAGCGACTTCGGAAACCGTCGCCGCCGTCTCAGGAGGAAAGCTCAGCGCCGACGCCAGCGTTATTTTTATGGCTTTGCTGGTGGCCATATACGGCTCGGCCGGCGGACTGCGCGCCGTGGTCATTACCGATTTTATCCAGGGGCTGCTCATCATTGTCCTGTCTTTCATGCTGATTCCCTTCGGACTGCACAAGATCGGCGGCTTTGAAGCCCTGCACCAAAGAATCAACCCCGCGTATTTCAGCCTCACCTCGCCCGCCGGCTTCACCGTCTTTTACGTGGTGATGGTTTCCTTCGCCGCGCTGTCGGGCATCGTCGCCCAGCCCCACCACATGGAGGTCATCGGCTCGGGCAAAACCGAATACGAGGGGCGCTTC
>Ga0180438_10009607_pt1 | contig 12013 bp, 10 predicted proteins | sample SS_ome_12_FD_132455 | JGI IMG/M metagenome (GOLD analysis project Ga0180438, IMG submission 132455) | Hypersaline lake sediment archaeal communities from the Salton Sea, California, USA - SS_3_D_2 metaG | ecosystem: Environmental > Aquatic > Non-marine Saline and Alkaline > Hypersaline >...
AGCGGCGTAGCTCAGACAACGGAACACAAACCCCATAAACAGACCGAAACCCACTATCGTCACCATGACCATTACTCTTAGTCCCCAAATACGGTTAGAATCTAATTTGTTCATCATCATTCCTTATCGCCCAAGTACTTGATCTAGGAGCATGGGCACCTGTTTACGAATCAGTTCGTCGGGGTGAGTTCGGGCCTTTTCCAAAACCTCACGATCTGATTCACCGACGAATTGCTGAACGCACATAAAGGCGATTCTTCGGGTCTCTTGATCGTCGTCCCATATCACAGGCAAGAGCTCCTTGTAGTTCGTAGGCGTTACATACCCCACCAAGGAGGAAACCGTTTCTTGCCGGATGCTTGAATCCTTTGAATCCAACTTGGACATGAGGGCCGCGTCGGTCCCTTCTGCGCCAATGCCGGCAATGGCGCGGATCGCCTCTTTCTGAATCATGGGATCGGAGCTGCTCAAAAGAGGCTCCACCGCCTCTTTTAGTTCCGTGCGGCGCTCCATGGACCCATAGGACGTTGAATGCTTCGCGATCGTTTTCAGCAGGGAGGCCTTCTCGGCCTTTTCAACGCCCTCTCTTTGCAACAAATCCCCAAAGATCGACCCTGCTGCCGGGCTCCTTGCGAGGGCCCTTATGGTGCCTGTCTCCAATTGATTTCCTTGTATGGCATCTGCCAGTATCTGATTGACTTCAGGCCGATTCAATGAGGACAGCGCCAAGGCACTGGCAGCCTGGTCCTCGTCATTTGAAGATGCCATGTGTTTTTGAAGCAACTCCAATGCTTCAGGGCTATCGATCTTTGCCAGGGCATTGAAGCTGTTGCGCCGAACCTCTGAATCGTCGCTCTTGTGTAGAAGCACGTCTATATAATGAACGCAGGCGGGGCTGGCAATGAGTGACAATGCCCTGACAGCGCTATCTTTTCCACTATCGTTTTCGTCATATATAAAGTCAGAGACCACGGGCAAGAGGCGGTCTTTTCCTATCATGGCCGCTGTTATCAAAGCTTGTCCACGAAGGGCAAAGCCTTTGTCCTTGGCCTTTTCTTCCAATATTTCGTATACTGCATCTCCTCTGTCGCTGTTCAACCCAATAAAACCGAGACTATCAATGGCTTCGGAAACCACTACCTCCGCCTTGTCATTGAGAAAGTTGGCAAGGAGATGTACTGCCTCGGCACCAGGGTGTTTTCTTAGATCCAAAACAGCTTGAATTCGCTGTGAGACCTCCTCATTGTTGAGGGCTCTTTCTGATGAAGCGATCCAAGACCGATTTTCCGGCCTATCCCCTTCCAGGCCTTTACTGCCAGAGTCGGATCCTTCGTGAGCAGGAATCACTGGAGCCCTCTGAGCGCTCTCCTGAAGGCCTGTTGCAGGGGACTTCACTTTCGAGTTTTGATTCAGTTTCATCCATACAAAGACTATGACCAAAAGGGCGATGACCGCCGCAATCCACTTCAAGGGAAATCTAGAAGAAATGCCATCCACTGAGATTCTCCTTCCTGTTCGATGAACGTGCCTTCACTACGAACCGGTACTCTGGTTCATAAAATAGGTGCCCACAATGCCGATGTACCTGAGCATGACGTTGTCCCTGCCATAACGAATGTCTGCGGTACTTGTTGGTGGAACGGTGATCACGACCTCAATGGCATCACCCTGCTTCAGGTCGTAGGCCGTGTTGCCGCAGCTCGTGGTCTCTCCGTTTTTTGGCCTCACAATGACAATGCCCTCTTCCCATAGGGCCTTGCTGGTGTATAAGGCATTGTTCAGGCAAAGAAGAGAAAGGCCCGGAAGGAGCCGTGCGTCCAAGACAAAGGGCTCGTCAAAACCAGGTGTCGCATAGGGACCGGGGATGGCTGTCACGCTCACCGTGGGATTTCCCGATGGCACGAAGAAAAGCTGGCCCCAGTCTGCCCTGTAGCGGCCCGTCTGTCCCGCACGGGACCATATGTCAGATTCGCCCTGGCGCATGACGCAGTCCACAATGCTCAGATTGATGTCGCTCTGCGGCTTCATTTGTAGGATAATTCTCCATCTGTACTCGGCCGAGTTATAGGCGTCTATATAGGCAGAGTCATACCCTTCAAAACAGGGATCAATGGAAAGCCCACCGGCAGACGTGTAGAATTCCTCAAACACATAGGCGCCGTTTACCATTTCCGGATACATGAGCCAATCACTGTAGTCGTTGAGTCGATAGCCACCGACGATGTTGTTCTGAACCACCCTGTCATTGGTCACATTGTTGAAGTAGTTGCTTGGATCAAGCCCCACTGCGTCAAATTCCGGACAGTTCCCGGCAAGGGCGGGCACCGCCATAAACGCAAGGACAACTGAAAACAGGATAATCTTGTTAGCCATCCTCTTTCTCCTTTTGGTCTTTTGTTTGTCCCTTTTCCCCATTTTCTGCCATTGACTTTGCTGCCTGTTGAAATCCATTCCGCCACTGCAAGGCGGCTCGTTCCTCCTTACTGTTGGTCCCGCTGCCCCGGCTTATTGACTGAGGCCGACAACCATGGCCATCCAAGGGGTCTTGGCGCCATGGTTGTCGGATAGCATCTCAGTGAACAATCCTACGGTCCACCTATGGCAGCCATGGTGGAACTGGAAATCCTGTGCAGCACTCATCGGCATTGACAAAATAGGTGCCAATGATACCGATGTATTTCAGCACCACGTTATCCTCACCATAATAGATGTCACAGGTATTGTTATGTGGCACCGACACGGTGACCTCAATGGCGTCACCCTGTTTCAAGTTGAACATGGTCTCGCCTGCACTGTTGGTGACACCGGTCTCTGGCATGACCATGACGATCCCTTCTTCCCAAAGGGCCTTGCTCGTATAGAGCGCGTTGTCCAGGCTCATGAGGGCCAGTCCTGGCAACTGCCGCGCATCCATGTAAAAGGCCTCTTCAAAACCGGGCGTGGCATAGGGCCCCGGGATCGCTATCACCGTTATGCTCGGGTTCGCTGAGGGCACAAAGAACAACTGTCCCCAATCTGCTCTGTACCGACCGGTCTGTTCGGCGGAGTAGGTCCAATCCGGCTGATTGTGTTTCACCACGCAGTCCACGATATTCAGATCGATGTCGCTTTCCGGCTTCATCTGAAGAATGATGCGCCACCGGTACTCGGCCGCATTGTAGGCATCTGTAAGTGCGGACTCGTAGGGCTCCTCATCGAACCACGTTTCCCAATGCCCCAGTTCGCCGGGCTCTTCCCACACCCAGGCCATATAAGGCCTAAAGGCAAAACAAGGATCGGGAAATGTCATCCCCGCAGTGGTGAAGAACTCCTCGTATACGTAAACGCCGTTAATGGTTTCAGGAGAGTTCAACCAGTCACTGTAGGCGTTGATACGCACATACCCGTCACCGTATGGGCTCTCGGCCATGTTTGCCCATATGACTTCTCCCTTTATCCAGTCGTTAAAAATGTTGCCCGCATCACATTCCACCGCGTCGAACTCCGGCGCGTTGCCCGCGAAGGCCGGTGTTGCGATCAAGGCTGTGGCTAGCAGACATAGAATAATTCTCTTCATCATCGTTACTACCTCCTCTCTCAACTGAGCTGGTAAAAAAACGATTCCACGATGGGACTATGTCCATCGCTATGAATGTATTTCACCTCCCTTCTTTCCGTCCTGGCGCTATGGTCTTGGAACACGAGATGGCTTCTCCTGTCAAAAAAGCACACCCGCTCCCCCCAGAGCGGATGGGCATGGGAAATCCGGACCCTCGTGCAGGCCTATTCTCGACCTCGGCCGCTTTTTTTGGGGGCCTGCCATCACCTCTCCTTCCCAATGGCGGCTCCCCATCTTACGAGATTCACCCCTATATATGGGGTGCCCTTCCATCATGGGCCTCCTATATATTGGCGAAACCGTCTTGGGCTTATAATTTCATTAAAATTATATATAATTATATTGCCGGATAACTTTATACCAGAGAACTAAAACAAAAATCAACAAAAAATCAGCTATTTGCTAAAAATACTTGCAGCCGACCCCTATCACCCTCCCCAATTTGAACACACTATGCCCATTGAATCATAGGCAATCCACCCCCTTTGCCAGGCCACGTTTCCCGTGCCCTGCCCTGGAGTCGGACCGTTGAGGCGCTCCTCCAAGAGCCACTCGGACGCACAGGGAGGCGCCTTCAACCGCCTGCCCTTTGACGTCACGCCAGATTTCAGATCCACTTATTCCCCTACACACCGGCCTGCAGATGAACCCGGAGGGGCGTAACACTTTGTTTTACCAGCTTTTGTTAAGATTGAACCCTCCCCGTGGCAAGCCACGGGAAATCTGCACCGTAAGGTTGTTGTCTTTTTAACTATACGCTCGCTAACCCCGCAGCCTGCGTTGCGCTAGCACTGCCAACGGGCAGAACCACTGCCGTCAGGCAGAACCTACGGGCAATGCGCTCGCTTATTCGGTTCATCCGGCATAGCATGGCTCCTGCTTCGGTGGCCAGTGCTCGGAGGCGAGTGATCTAACGTGTTTGAGGAGATTCCTGATCCGTTGCGGGGCTCCCATGGAACAGGAAACACGAAGGAATCCCACGGGGGCTTGAGGAAGGGGCAAAAGAAAACCGATTCCCATGATCCCAACGACGAAGGGCTGAAAACCATTGAGGCGTTGGTTCACGGGGGATCCATTTTGATAAGCCAACTTCTGGGATATGGCGGGGAAGGAAGGTGCCGGGTCAGACCCATTGCCCTGAACCGATTGGCCAAAAATAGGACGATAAACGTTACACACAAGGAAATGCGGGCAGGGGCTTGGACTCGCTTCGGAGGCTTCGCTTCATGTCTCTATCTTTTTGCTGTAAAAGAGCTCGGCACAGCAATGAGTGTATCACTTTCATCTAGCGATGGCCGTTCTCTATCCATGTGGCTGGCCGTTTCAACCTTGAAGGCCATGACAGTCTCTTTGATTTGTCCAACCATGGTTTCCACTTCAGCACTAGCGTGCGCAACCTCCTCAGCGGCAGTATTGGAAGCGGTAGCAGCATCACTGAGCCCCCTGATGTTTGACGACATCATGCTTACCCCTTTCGCGGCCCCTCCGGCTCTCTCGGCCATGTCGTTGGTGCCTTGGGCGATCCCGGCCATGGACTGTGCGATATTGTCTATGCCGGTACTGGCCTGGTTGACATTGCCTGATATCTCATTTGTCGTGATTTTCTGTTTTTGCACTGATTCCGTAATCCCGATGGATGACTCGTTTATGTTGTTGATAATGTCCGCTATGTCGGCAATCACCTCTCGTGCGGCTTGGGTATTAGTCTGAACCCCATTGATTCGTTTCGCAATATCCCCGGCAGCCTGGCCACTCTGATTTGCAAGCTCCTTAATTTCATTGGCCACGACCGCAAAACCTCTCCCCGCAGCTCCGGCTGAGGCAGCCTCAATGGTGGCGTTGAGGGCAAGCAGATTTGTCTGTTCAGCAATTCGCCTAATCAGTGTCGTTACATCGCTAATGCCGGTTGCAGCTTTGCCCAGCGCATTCACCGTGTCCGTTGCCGATTTCGACATCTTTATGGCCATTCCGGCGATTTCGGAACCGGCCTGTGCGTTCGCTGCCACGTCACTCAGTGCAGTGTACATCTCCTCAATAGACGAGGCGACTGCATTCATGTTCTGCGACATTTGCTCTGCGGTAGAGGAAACACTATGAACATTCGTGCTCATCTCTTCGGTTGCAGATGCCATTGCGTTGATGCTGGCGGACATTTCCTCCGCTGCGTCGGCAACGGTATCAGACTGTGATGTCATTTCTTCGGCAAATGATACCATCTGCCCTGATAGAAGGTGGACATCCGACGAGGAGGCACTCAGCTTCTCTGCCTTGTCAGCAATGTCCTCGACCATACCCTGGACTGTTTCGAGAAGGCGATTAAGCCACGTTGCCAGTTCGCCCACTTCGTCCCCATTGTGTACTTCAAGCCGTGCAGTCAGGTTAACCTCTCCCTCAGCGATGTTCTTCACTGTATTGGTGACCTGTATGATTGGGCCGGTTATTTTTCCAGCAACAAACCACAGCGCCACCAGCGTCACAACAGCACAGAACATGCCGATTACGATCATTTTCCACATCACTTTGCGACACGTAGCAGTGGATTCGTCCCTCGGCACCACGCCACGCACAGACCACGACGCATTGGATTTGGTCTTGTGTCCTTTTTGCACTAGGGGCAGGATCTTTTCATCGTCAAGGGGGAGACGCACGTCCCTACCTTTGACCGTTGACAGGGTCTGGGCAGAGGCGTGGGCTGCGCCAAGGATCCCTTCTGTCTCGCACTGGATCATAGGGGCCTGCCTACTTGCCGGTGCGACAGTCTTTTTCAGGTAACCACCAGGGGCAAGGGTTCGTAGGGATAGTGCTGCAAATGATGTAATGATCAATGCCGTGGCCAGGACACATGCTCCTGCCCAAAGGCTGATTGTGGTCTTAATAGATCTTAGTTTCATGGTCTTATCTCCTGGATCTATCCTATATCCTGTAGCCACGGTTTTGCCATTCTCTCAACTCGCCCAGGGACTTATTCGAATCCCTTTAGCAATCCCAACTCAGTGGGAACCAGCCCACAGAAAGAAAAGCTGTCAGATCTTTTTCACCCCTCTGAATGCACGAAGGCCAAGACGAACAACTCGCCGGCAACATTGAACATAGCGCCTTGTGGTGTTTCAATTTCAGAGCATGCCTGTAGTCTTTCTACCGCTGGAATCTCAGGGCCGACCGCACCGTCAAGGGTCATGGAGGTTATGAGGCTTCCGGCCATTACGTTGGCAGCCTCTCTAAACACATCCAAAAGGTCGCTCTCTTCGGTCGCCTCATTGGTTCCCAAAAGATTCTTTGCCATGCTGGTCACCAATCTTTCAGAGGCGTAGAACACGAACATCTCTGGATTATTTCTCACCCGAACCTTGGCCTTGAAACACGACTCAGGGATGGAAACGGAGGAGTCATCTCTTTCGACCGGTTCTGGGGACATGAAGTACATCTCCTCGAAAACATTACGAATGACTTGCTCTACGAGATTTTGGATTTCTTCTCTTTTCATCTCCGGCTCCGCCTGATCACTGCTTTTGATACACGCCGGGCATGACGTACCGGAAGGAATGGTCAATGCCGGTTAGTGTCTCTGAGTGTCCTATGAATAGGTATCCGCCATGGAAGAGAGACTCGTGGAACTTGTTAATCAACTCTTGCTGGGTCCTTCTGTGAAAATAGATCATCACGTTTCGGCAAAATATGACGTTGAAGACCTCCCTGAACAGAAAGGGGTCCATGAGATTAAAACGCCTGAATTCGGTTATGTCTCTCAATACCCGTTTTACTCTAAAATTGCCCTCCTGCTTACCATACCCCATCTGAAAATACTTCCTGAGCGCCACTTGCGGGATGTTGGAAACACGGTTGCCAGGGTAGATCCCCGTCTTAGCCTTTGCCAGCACATTCGTAGAAATATCTGTAGCAAGGATCTTCATGTAAAGACTTGCACGTGCACCGAAGTATTCCAACAGCACAATGGCCAAGGAATAAGCCTCCTCCCCGCTTGAACATCCTGCGCTCCAAAATCGAAACTTCCGAGATCGTCCGTGACCCTCCATATAGGATGGCAACACCTTCTCTCTCAAGAAATCGAAGTGCTTCTCCTCCCTGAAAAAACTGGTCTGGTTCGTGGAGATCACATCCAGCATCCACACCAATTCTTCCCCACTCTCATCATTCGTCAAAAACCTCCAGTACGCCTTGAAGTCCTTCGAACCCGTTTCACGCAGCCGCTTGCCCAGGCGTGCGCGGACCAGCTCCTTCTTACCCTCATGGAGATGAATGCCACTCTCTTCATGAACCAACCTGCTGAAACGCCTGAAATCACAGTCTGTCAGATCCCTTGACATCATGTCGAAACCTTTTGGAGATCCTCTGGGGCGTTCTCAGAGAGCCCAAATACTCCGGCCACATCCAGAATCAGCCCCACCCTGCCATCGGCAAGGATGGCAGCCCCAGCCACCCCTTTGACCTTCTTTAACCCTTGTCCCAGGCTCTTAATCACCACTTCTTGCTTGCCAATCAAGTCATCTACTAGCAGACACTTGCGCTGCCCATCGCTCTCAGCCACGACCACAATGGCTTCCCAGGGGTCTCTTTGCAAGGGCTCAAAATCGAACAAGGAATGGAGCCTCACCAGAGGATGGAGACTGTCGCGGATCTTCATCAACTCACCACGGTTTGCCACATTGGTGTAGGCAGACCTGTCCGGCTTGATGGATTCAATCACTGAAGCTGTGGGAATGATGAAGTCTCTGTTTCCTGCACGGACGATGATCCCGTCGATGACCGCCGTGGTCAGGGGCAATTTCATCCGGACCGTTGTCCCTTCATCCTTCACCGAATGCATTTCAAGCTTTCCCCGCATCCTGTCAACAGCGCGTTTGACCACATCCATCCCTACACCTCGACCGGACACCTCAGTCACCTTTTCAGCTGTTGAAAAACCAGGCCGACAAATCAGGTTGAAGATCTGCTGATCAGAGAGACTATCATCAGCGCTGATCAATCCGCGCTGCACCGCCTTCTTGAAAATCTTATTGCTGTCAAGGCCCTTGCCGTTGTCTGAGATGTCTATGACAATTCCGCCCCCTTTGTGATAGGCTTTAAGCGTCACTGTGGCAGTCCCTGGCTTTCCCAAGGCTTTTCGCACGTCGGGTGTTTCAATCCCATGATCAATGCAATTTCTGACTGTGTGCACCAGTGGATCATAGATCTCTTCGACCATATTCCGGTCAATTTCAGTGTCCTCGCCAATCATCTGGAGGGTGACGAGTTTGCCCGACTTCTTCGAGAGATCCCGTACAAGTCGTAGCATCTTCTGGAAGGTTTCTTTCATGGCCACCATGCGCATAGACATGGAAACCTTCTGTATCTCAGAGGTGATCCTTCCTAGTTGGGTGAAGTTCCCATAGAGTTGCGTATCTTGGCCCACCAGATTGCTTATGTCTCGGCCTAACATGGCCTGCGTAATGACAAGTTCCCCAACCATGTCTACCATGTTGTCGAGTTTGTGTGTATCCACCTTTGCAAAGGCCGTGGAGGCGGGCCTCTGCTGCTCCCAAGTGTGGCCGCCCCGAGACTTCTTTTGCTCTCGAAGGGCCTCTGCCACATCCCGAGCCCGCACCTTATCGTCCTCCATCAAGATCTCACCAATTTTCTTGTCCGTTTGGCCCTGCTTCTCAAGGGCCTCTGCCACATCCTGGGTGCTGACGGCCCCTTTTTCAACCAATATGTCTCCTGTGTCTGCGCCATCGCCTATGGGAAAGGCTTCGGTTTCCTCTGTTGGTTCCATCTCTGCCTTCCCGACCTGAAGCGTTTTCAAGCGACTTAGAAAATCGTCCAATTGAAAATCGGCATCTTGAATCTTTCCTGTATCAAGCTCCTGCCTGAGATGGTTGATCATGGCAGTCATTAAGTCCACCGCATCAAGGATCACGTCAGTGACGGCCTCATCCACAATTAGTTTCTGATTTATGGCGTCATCCAGAAGTGTCTCCACCTCGTGGGCCAGGAGATTGATATGAGTCAGATTCAGAAATCCGGAGATCCCCTTTATGGTGTGAAAGAGTCTCAGGATGGTATTCATGACATCAAGATCCTGGGGATTTTGTTCAAGGGTGAGGACATTGACCTCAATGGTGCCGAGATGTTCCAGGGCTTCCATGGTGAAGCCCTCCAAGAGCTCTTTGTCCTGAGCAATGTCGGAGGAGGCTTTCTCCATGGGATCCCTCGTGGTAGCACTACCAGATAAACCACATTCACAAAGATACTTGGCGATCTTCTTTGAGGAAGCTCCTATGTCCTCTCCATCTCTTAAAATCTCCTGAAAGAGCGATATCCCGTCCTCAATCTGTTTCATGCACTGCCTTGGCTCTGCCTGCTCATCTGATGCAAGTCTCTCTGCAATGGATTTTATGCCCATGGCAAGATCGACGAAGGTCTCCTTGCCCGCTTCTTTGAACAGGTCCGACACCCCGTCCAAATAGTTCAGGATCACAGCTGCGCCCTCAACATCTTTCGGCTTCACCAACACCACCTCAAGAGCTAGTTTCTCGATCAACTCTCGCGCGGCACGCAGATGGTCTTTCATCTTGCGACTCCTCTCTAGAGTACGTTCATAATCTCCTGAGCAACCCGATCTAATGAAGCGACTTTCTCCACTGCACCTATCTTGGCTGCCTCCTTGGGCATGCCATACACCACGCAGGACCCCTCATCCTGCCCAATCGTCCTTGCCTCAGCCCGTCGCATTTTCAACAGACCACGAGCGCCATCTGAACCCATACCCGTCAGGATCACGCCCACGGCGTTTGCTCCGGCACATTCTGCGGTGGACTGAAAAAGCACGTCGACCGAGGGCCTCTGATGTCGCACTCTGGGTCCATCTTTCACGCATACGTAATATCGAGCCCCGCTACGCCTCAACAATGTGTGATAGTTTCCAGGGGCAATCAGTGCTCGCCCGGGCAGCACTGAATCGCCGTCTTCAGCCTCCTTTACCTCGATGGCACATACGGAGTTCAGTCTTTGCGCAAAGGTTGTGGTAAGGTTGGGCGGCAGATGCTGCACGGCTACCACCCCAGGAGCGCTTTGTGGGAGTTGGGACAAGACCTTCTTCAGGGCTTCAGTTCCGCCGGTGGAAGCGCCCACTGTAATCACCTTACCTGTCGTTTCTTTCATTGCATGGCTGGAGACTCTAAGATCCTGTGCACTGTCGTCCATCTGCCTGGCCACTCGTGCCCTGGCGGCGGCCCGTATCTTGTCCCCAAGCTGTTGTCTCATATCGCCGACCGAATAGGCCCCCCCCGGCTTTGACACCACCTCCACGGCCCCACTTTCCATAGCCTCCAAGGCCAGCACGCCCCCCTTGAGTGTAAGCGAACTCACCACAATGACGGGAAGAGGGTAGTATCTCATCAATTTCTTCAGGAAGGTTATCCCATCCATCCTCGGCATCTCGATGTCCAGGGTCATGACATCTGGTCGCAACTTGACAATCTTGTCCCTGGCCACATAGGGGTCAACGGCCGTTCCTACGACTTGAATCCCAGACTCCCCGGATAGCTCCTGGGAAAGGATCTTCCTTACGATTGCCGAATCGTCCACGACCAATACTCTGATGTCCCTCATCAAGGCCCCCCGTAAGCCTTGCGCCTTATTGAAGCCACGGCGCCCTATTTTCTGGCAACATGCCAAGAGCTCGGCGTTGAGCAAAGAGAAGACCTCATGTCTTGAAAATTTCCTCTCTGCCCTGTGCTCTAGGCTATCAGAAATCACAACCTCCGACCTGATCTCTGTGCAGGACGGCTGACTCAGCCACGCCCAACACCTCCATCAGCGTCTTCTTGATCTGCTCAGGCTTGAAGGGCTTCTTTATACAGGCCTTGGCGCCCAGACCCATGAGTTCGTCGATCCGTTCTTCTCGGCCCTCTGTGGTCACCATCACGACCGGTGCCCTTGACGCCAAGTTTTGCTCGAGTAAGGCCTTCAAGAAGGCATAACCATCCATCTCCGGCATGCGAACATCACTTAGAATCACGTCAGCCCATTCCTTCTCGAGCATAGCCAATGCCTCCTGGCCGTTTCCTGCTTCAAAGATCTGGCCAAGATCAAAGCCTGACATTTCAATACTCTTCTTGATCACGCCTCGCATGGTGGAAGAATCGTCGACAATCAAAACGTTGAAAGCCATAGGATCTCTCCTTGTTTAGAGTTTTGAACCATAGCGTCTGGAATTTCTCTTGCACTGACGCCGAAAGATTCTCATAATCGGAAGGAACCATTCAATATCCATCACAGGATCCTCTCCCCTTCACCAGATACCTTTATGGACAGTACACCTGAGGCAACACTCAACCGCATCGTTCTGTTCGAATGGCCTCCCACATCTTCAGCGTCAATCATCACATTGTTGCGCCAGAAGATCTTTCTAAGGGC
>Ga0180438_10009608_pt1 | contig 12013 bp, 12 predicted proteins | sample SS_ome_12_FD_132455 | JGI IMG/M metagenome (GOLD analysis project Ga0180438, IMG submission 132455) | Hypersaline lake sediment archaeal communities from the Salton Sea, California, USA - SS_3_D_2 metaG | ecosystem: Environmental > Aquatic > Non-marine Saline and Alkaline > Hypersaline >...
GGGTTTAAACCTTTAGCAAATGCTTTTTGGGTTACAAACCTTGTTTGAGGCATAGGCCCATCTACAGCATCGACCAATAATAGCACAGAGTCAACCATGGACAAAATGCGCTCAACTTCTCCCCCGAAGTCAGCGTGTCCTGGGGTGTCTACTATATTAATTCTATAGTCATCCCATTTAAGTGCTGTATTTTTAGCTAGAATGGTTATGCCACGCTCGCGCTCTAAGTCATTGCTATCCATGACTCTTTCAGTATTTGTGGTTTTTTTGTCTAATGTTTGAGTTTGTTGTAAAAGTTTATCCACCAAAGTGGTTTTACCATGATCAACGTGGGCGATAATCGCAATATTTCTAAGTTTTTCTAGCATGTGTGGAATCCGGGAAGACTATAAAAAAACACATTTTACATTAGCGTGCAAAATATAGCTAATTATTATCGAAAATAAATTAAGCTTTATGAAAACCACAGCCTTAGGTGTTAATTTCCTCGATTAAAGACTTTTATGGGAGTATCATGAACCTTATGCAAGTCTAAAAAGGCTAACTGCGCATGGCGAACGAAGATCCACTTTTAGAGTGTCTTGTTTTTATGTGTAAGTTCCACGGAAGGTCAGCTGCTGCAAGTGCGCTAACCTCAGGTCTTTCGCTTGACGATAAAAAACAGGCTAACTTTTGACTCTTTTAAAGATGCAGCAAAAAGAGTAAACCTTTCGGTCAAATCATATTACTTTTCTGTTGAAAATTTTGAAGCTGAAGTTTTGCCTTTGATTTTAATAATGAATGATGGCAGCTTTGGTATTTTAGAAAGTATTACTAAAGATGGAATAGCCAAAGTCTTTACCCCCTTTAAAAAATCTCAACTTATAGATCTAACAGATTTAAAGCCGAATTTTTCTGGTAAAGTTATCTCAGTTAAAGCTTTGCATGATTTTGATGAAAGAACAGAAGAGCCAGGCAAGCCGCGCTCAAAAAGGTGGTTTTGGGGTGTGCTTAAAAAAACTTGGTCTATTTATAGCGAAGTATTAATAGCATCTTTCTTGGTTAATTTGTTTGCTTTAGCAATACCGCTATTTATTATGAATGTTTATGATAGAGTGGTAACTAATCCTAATATCCATATAACTTTGTGGGTTTTAACATCTGGTGTATTTATAGTTTTAGTTTTTGATTTTATCTTAAAAGAGTTGCGCGCATACTTTATTGATTCTGCTGCCCGAAATGTTGATGTAGAGTTATCAAAAAATATATTCAGTCATATTTTAGATATTAAAATGGGCGAAAGACCAAGCTCTGTAGGCACACTTGCTAATACTGTGCACTCGTTTGATTCTTTTAGGGAGCTTATTACATCAACCACTATAACAGTATTGGTTGATCTACCATTTTCAATTATATTCCTAAAACTGGAAATGCTGCATATCCTAATGCAATACAATCTGCAAATATTACCGCAGTTGGAATTTTGGCGCATGAATCTGCATTAAATGATGGCGTCTCAATGAATATGCCGGAGTTTACTTTAAAAAATAATTTAAAAGCTTAGATTGCATTATGTATATCGCAACGATATCCTTCAATGCAGATTTATCGAGGAGTTTTTATGACTTTTAAAATTGCAACCTGGAATGTAAATTCACTCAAAGTTCGGTTGGGCCATGTTTTAGACTGGATTAAAGAAAATAAACCTGATGTTTTAGCCTTACAAGAAATAAAATTACAAGATATTGATTTTCCAGAAGAAGAAATAGCCGCGGCTGGCTATAACGTAGTGTTTAGTGGTCAGAAAACTTATAACGGAGTAGCAATATTAAGTAAAAACGTTGCAACAGATCCTGTTACAGATTTGGATGGATTAGATGATCCGCAGCGTAGAGTTTTAGGGGCTACAATAGATGGGTTAAGAATTATTGACCTTTATGTGCCAAATGGCCAAAGTGTTGACTCTGATAAATATATATACAAGCTAGATTGGTTGCAGCATCTGCATGAGACTTTGCAATCTGAAATGTCAAAAAACCCAAATTTAATAATACTCGGTGATTTTAATATTGCCCCTGAAGACAAAGATGTTCATGAGCCAGCTCTTTGGGAGGGTAAGGTTCTTTGCAGCGATAAAGAGCGAGCAGCTTTAAGAGGCATTGTAGATATAGGTTTTGCTGATTGTTTTCGATTATTTGAGCAAGATGAAAAAGTCTTTTCATGGTGGGATTACAGAATGAATGCATTTCGACGTAAAAGAGGCCTACGAATTGATCTTATTTTTGCAAGTCACGCTTTAAAAGAAAAGTGCATAAAGTGCTATGTGGATATAGGCCCAAGAAAATTAGAGCGCCCATCTGATCATGCACCAGTTGTAGCTGAATTTGAGCTGTAATTTATTGATTAAAAAGAGTATATGGGTTAGCTTGGCTTGTTAGTTTTTGTTTTTAGATAAAGGTTTTTTGGACTCCTTTTGTGCAATACTCTAGGGTTTGCCCAGAGTTTTGGGTTCTTGGGTGAGCTATTTTGCTTGATTCAAGACTCTCTTCGAGCTATGATGTCCGACTAATTTTACCCAGGATTTTTAAGAGAGAGGTTATATATGAAACAGGAAATCCATCCAGACTACAAAGAAATTAAAGTTACCTGTAGCTGCGGCAATTCCTTTGTTACACGTTCAACTGCTGGAAAGGATAAGCTGTCAATCGAAGTTTGTTCAAAGTGTCATCCTTTTTATACAGGCAAGCAAAAAATTATAGATACTGCTGGTCGAGTTGATAGATTCAAACAAAAATACAAAAGCAGATTGTCTCCAAAACCTGCGGATCAGTCCGACAAGTCTGAATAAGACCTTATGTCTTACCTGTGTAAGATACTATTTGCAGCACTTTATTTGTGCACACCAAGCTTTAGAATGCCATCTTTAGGGTGGCATTTTGCATGCAGCAACTTTAACCAATTTTTAGTATAGGGTGTTTATATATGAATGATGATATGCGAAAGCAGGCCCTTGACTACCATATGCTACCAAGTCCTGGCAAAATATCAGTAGTTCCTACTAAAAAAGTTTCCAATCAAAATGATTTGTCATTGTGTTATACCCCTGGAGTTGCAGTTCCTGTAATGGAAATTGCTAAAAACTCCGATTTGGCTTATGACTACACAAGCAAAAGTAATTTAATTGGAATTATTACTAATGGTACAGCAGTATTAGGTCTTGGTAATGTTGGAGCCTTGGCATCTAAACCGGTGATGGAAGGCAAGAGTAACTTATTTAAAGTATTTGCTGATGTTGATTCATTTGATATAGAAGTTAACTGTGATGATGTTGATGATTTTATTGGCACAGTAACAAATATTTCTCCTACTTTTGGCGGCATTAACCTAGAAGATATAAAAGCACCTGAGTGCTTTTACATAGAAGAGCAATTAAAAAGCTCATTAAATATTCCGGTTATGCACGATGATCAGCATGGCACGGCAATTGTTGTTGCAGCAGGTTTGTTAAACGCGCTTCATTTGCAAAATAAAACACTTGATAGCTCTAAAATAGTTTGTGTGGGTGCAGGTGCTGCTGGCATTGCAACAATGAGTTTGCTTATTAAGCTTGGTGCTAGACAAGATAATTTATTTTTAGTGGATAGTAAGGGAGTTATTCATACAAAAAGACATGACTTAAATAAATATAAGATGGCTCTTGCAAATACGACTCACGTTAGAACTTTGCAAGAAGCAATCGATGGAGCAGATGTTTTTATAGGGGTTTCAGGTCCCGGGGTGGTTGATAAGGCTATGATAAAGTCTATGGCAGAAAAGCCTACAATATTTGCTTTATCAAATCCAACCCCAGAAATAAGCCCAGAGGAAATTAAAAGTGTTCGTAGCGACGCTGTGATCGCCACAGGCCGTAGTGATTATCCTAATCAGGTGAATAATGCACTATGTTTTCCATACATTTTTAGAGGGGCGCTTGATGCAAGAGCTACCTGTATAAATTATGAAATGCAAATGGCAGCAGTTCACGCTATTAAAGACTTAGCAAGGCAGGATGTTCCCTTGGAAATTTTACAGGCATATGAGTTAGAAAAACTAGAATTTGGTTTTGATTATATTTTACCTAAGCTTTTAGATAAGCGCTTAAAAGAGTCAGTCTCTAAAGCGGTTTATAAAGCTTATTTAGATTCTAGATCTGATACGGACAATTCTGTAAATAAAAACTAAAGTTTAAGGAGGTAACGGGTATGATAACAAACGATATAAAACCCATATCTATAGACGCTTCAATATCTGAAAGCGATGCAAAAACTAGCAGAATATTGCCTTGGGTGATAGTCACGCTAGGCGCAATTTTTTATTGCTATGAATATTTACTACGTATTTCTCCTAGTGTAATGACACAAGAATTAATGCGTATGTACGATTTAACAGCAACTCAAATAGGTTTGTTTTCTGCCTATTACTATCATGGTTATGTGCCTGTACAAATTGTAGTAGGTTTGTTAATGGATCGATACGGTCCAAGAAAGTTACTGACGTTGGCTTGTCTTTGCTGTGCTGTTGGCACAGGGCTGTTTGCTAGTGGCATAAGTTTAGAGGTTGCAGAAGCTGGAAGGTTTTTAGTAGGTTTTGGGTCAGCTTTTGCTTTTGTTGGTGCGCTAAAGCTCGCTACCATTTGGTTGCCACCAAACCGTTTTGCTTTGGTTTCTGGAATAATTGTTTGTCTCGGCATGGTCGGAGCTATGATTGGCGATGTGTTTCTTCGCATTTGTGTAGATGGCGCAGGTTGGCAGCTTACAATTTATTCAGCTGCTGTTATAGGTGTTATTTTGACAGCTTCACTTTGGCTTATTATACGAGATACAAAAGTACAGCAAGTTAAGTTTCACCAAAATTCTTTAGCTTTTTCTAAGTTGTTTAAAGGTTTATTTAAAGCTGTAAAAAACCCTCAAATTTGGTTGAATGGTATTATAGGACTTTTGTTGTTTTTACCAATTACAGCTTTTGCAGAACTTTGGGGAATCCCTTATCTTGAACAATCTCATGGTTTAGGAAAGGTGGCTGCAGCTCATGCTAATGCGCTAATATTTTTAGGTTGGATGGTTGGCGCTCCAATGTGGGGCTTTATATCTGACTATTTGCGTTTGCGTCGTTTGCCTTTAATGGTTTCATCTTTGTTATGTTTTATCTTTATAACGCCTATTCTATATATCCCAGGTTTATCATTAACAGCAGTTTACATTTTGTTGTTTTTCTTGGGGGTGGCATCTAGTGCTCAAGTCTTAGTATTTGCAGTAGCAAGAGAGACCGCTAGCATGAAGATTACAGCCACAGCCATTGCTTTGACTAACTTTTTTGTAATGGTTGGCGGCAATGTTTTTCAACCATTTATCGGAAGATTATTAGATCATAGTTGGTCAGGTTCCATGTTAGATGGAATTAGAGTATATACAGTCCAAGATTATCAGTTTGCTTTAACTGTATTGCCTCTTGGTGTGGTGCTAGCTTTCATAGCTGCTCTTTTCTTAAGAGAGACTAACGCTAAGTTAATAGAGTAGACTTGCCTGCCCTTTGTTCATTGGTGTGCTTTTTGTCATTCCCGCGCAGGCGGGAATCTATTTAAGTTGCTAAATCTTAACCTAGCTTAATCGCAAGCTCAGCAATTCTTTTCCCTTGAGCAAAGCAAAGATTCTGCTCTTCTTCACTGAATGGGTTTTTCCCATCTAAACCTGTAACATGAGTTGCGCCATATGGAGTGCCGCCAGTCTTGGTGCTATTTAAATCAGGCTCTGTGTAAGGTATTCCAGATATTACACAGCCCATATGTAATAGAGGCAGCATCATGCTGATAAGAGTTGTTTCTTGGCCGCCATGTAGGCTCGAGGTTGAGCTAAAGCATGTTGCAGGTTTGTTAACCAGGTCACCATGTAGCCAAAGACTGCTGCATTTGTCTAGAAAAAACTTAAGCGGAGCTGCCATATTACCAAATCTTGTAGGGCTGCCAATTGCTAAGCCATCACAGTTTTTAAGGTCATCAAGTGTGGCATATTGGGCGCCACTTTCTGGAATTTCAGGTTCAATGGCTTCAATTGTTGTAGAGACAGCAGGAACTGTCCTTATTATAGATTCAGCACCATTAACAGATTCTATTCCTCTAGATATATGCTGAGCCATTTTTTTTACAGATCCGTATCTGCTATAGTAAAGCACTAATATTTTAGCCATTTTTATCTCAATTAATTAAAAAACCAATTTTTCCATAAATCTTAGAATGATGTCGATATTTTTTGTAAAATAAGTCAAAAATTAATGCCTGATTGCCTATTATGTAGTTAAGTATCTTGATAATATAGGCAGACTTTTGAAAAGTTAAGGTTGAGTAAGGTAAAAGAATGCCGATTTACGAATATGAATGTAGGATTTGTGGTCATACACTTGAATCCTTTGAGAGGATGTCTGACGAGCCATTAAAGGACTGTCCAAAATGTAACAAGCCAGAGCTGCAAAAATTGATATCTCAAGCAGGATTTCAATTGAAAGGCACAGGTTGGTATGCAACAGATTTTAAAGATAAAAAGCAGCCTAAAAGCGCTGATGACAAGGGGTCTAAACCAACTACTAAAGATACGGCGGATAAATAACATATGATACTTGCATCTTTAAGAAGATATTTTATTTCAGGATTATTAGTTCTAGTTCCAATTTGGATCACTGTGCTAGCAATTAACTTTTTGCTTACAATTTTAAGCGCTACTGTTAATTTGCTGCCAGAAAAATATCAGCCAGATAATCTCTTGGGGGTGCACATTCCAGGGATAGGCGTCATTGTGACCCTCGCTATAATTTTGTTAACAGGAATTATAGTTGCAAACTTCGTTGGAAAAAAACTAGTTGCTATAGGTGATGCTCTAATTGCTAGAATACCTTTAGTAAGAAGTATCTATACTGCATCAAAGCAGGTTTTAGATACTATTTTTACCCCAGGCGGTAAAGCTTTTAGAAAAGTTCTATTAGTCGAATATCCACGCAAAGGTTTGTGGAGTATCGCATTTCAGACAGGCAACGGAATTGATGAAGCAGTTGAAAATACAAAAGAGGGTGAGTTAGTAACAATTTTTGTGCCAACCACGCCAAATCCAACATCTGGATTTTTAATGATGGTGCCACGCAAAGATGTATTTGAAATGAAAATGAGTATAGACCAGGCATTAAAGTTTGTTATATCACTTGGTGTAGTGCAACCAGGTACAAATGGTAATGGTACAAATAATTTTGAAAAAATTAAGTAGGGTGAGTGAATGCGTAGTCATTATTGTGGTGAAGTTACAGAAAAGTTTTTAGGTAAAGAAGTTTCGGTTGCAGGCTGGGTTCATAAACGCCGTGATCATGGTGGCGTAATATTTATAGATCTACGCGATAGAGAAGGCTTAGTGCAAGCTGTTATATCTCCTGATCAAACAGCAGCTTTTGAAAAAGCAGAAAGCGTAAGACACGAATATGTAATACAAGTAAAAGGCATAGTTAGGCAAAGACCAGAGAGTACAATAAATTCTAATTTGCCTACAGGTCAAATCGAGATTGAGACTAAAGAATTAAATATTTTAGGAACCTCAGAACCTACGCCGTTCCCACTTGATAATTATCATGAGGTTGGTGAAGAAACAAGATTAAAATATCGTTATTTAGATTTGCGCCGTCCTGAAATGTTAGAGCGTTTGAGATTTCGCGCTAAAATTACAAGTTATTTAAGAAGATACTTAGATGACAATGGGTTTTTAGATATTGAAACACCTTTCTTAACAAAAGCAACACCTGAAGGTGCGCGCGATTATTTAGTGCCAAGTCGTACTAAGCAAGGAAATTTCTTTGCATTGCCGCAATCGCCGCAACAATTTAAACAATTGTTAATGATGGCTGGTATGGATCGTTATTATCAAATCGTTAAATGCTTTAGAGATGAAGATTTGCGTGCAGATAGACAACCTGAATTTACCCAGTTAGATATTGAAACATCGTTCTTAAATGAAACTGAAATTCAAAGCTTAATGGAAGAAATGGTAAGAGGGATGTTTAAGAAACTTTTAAATGTCGACTTACCGCAAGAATTTGAAAAAATGAGTTATGACGATGCAATTTCAAGATTTGGTAATGACAGGCCTGACCTTAGAATAGCAATGGAATTAGTTGATGTTGGTGACTTGCTTAAAGATATAGATTTTAAAGTTTTTAAAGCACCAGCTAATGATCCACATGGCAGAGTTGCAGCTTTATGTGTTCCAGGTGGAGCTGAGCTTTCAAGAAAAGATATTGATGAATACACAAAATATGTAGCAATTTACGGTGCAAAAGGCCTAGCTTACATAAAATATAATGCAGATGGTTTGCAGTCTCCTATTTTAAAATTTATCCCAGAAGATATTGTTACTAAAATAATAGAAAGAACTAACGCTAAAGTTGGCGATATTATTTTCTTTGGGGCTGACAATGCTAGAGTTGTTAATGAAGCTCTAGGGGCTCTTAGAGTTAAGGTTGCGAATGATAGAGGCTTGGTCGAAGATAGCTGGAAAGCATTATGGGTTGTTGACTTCCCAATGTTTGAAAAAGGCGAAGGTCGCTTGTCAGCTTGTCATCATCCATTTACAGCTCCAAGCATTGATGATCCAAAGGCCTTAGAAAAAGACCCTGAAAATGTTACAGCACGTGCCTATGATATGGTGTTAAATGGTACTGAAATTGGTGGTGGGTCTATACGTATTAATTCACCTGAAATGCAAATGGCAGTGTTTCGCGCATTAAATATTGATGAAGCAGAAGCAAATGAAAAGTTTGGTCACCTCTTAGCAGCTCTAAGTTTTGGTTGCCCACCACATGGTGGCATAGCTTTTGGTTTAGATCGTTTAGCTATGTTAATGACAGGATCAAGCTCAATACGTGAAGTTATTGCATTTCCTAAAACTCAAACAGCTACTTGCCCATTAACAGATGCTCCATCTTCTGTTGATTTAAATCAATTAATTGAACTTGGTATTCGAGTTAAAACAGAAGTAGAAAAACAAAAAGAAAAAGTGGAGTAAAATATGGCAGGGCACAGTAAGTGGGCTAACATAAAACATAAAAAAGCTAAAGTAGATGCAAAGCGCGGCAAACTTTATACAAAGCTTATTAAGGAAATCAACGTTGCGGCAAAGCTTGGTGGCGCTGATATTGATGCCAATCCAAGACTAAGACTAGCTGTTGATAAAGCTTTAGGCGCAAATATGTCTAAAGACGTAATCGATAGAGCAATAAAGCGTGGCGCTGGCGGCATGGAAGGCGAAATGGTCGAAGAAATTCGCTATGAGGGTTATGGGCCATCTGGAGTTGCTGTAATTGTGGATTGCATGACTAACAATCGCAAGCGAACTGTTGCAGAAGTAAGACATGCTTTTTCTAAATGCGGCGGAAACCTTGGTACTGATGGGTCAGTTGCTTATCTTTTTACAAAAAAAGGCATGTTTACCTTCGCACCTGGAGTTGATGAAGAAAAAATTATGGAAATTGCCTTAGATAATGGCGCTGAAGACATTCAGGTAAATGATGATAAAAGCATAGACTTAACAACTGCACCTGATAACTTTTTAGATATCAAAAAAACAATGACGCAGGCTGGGATTGCTCCAGATACTTCTGAGTTATCAATGATAGCTTCCACTGAAGTTGAGATAAGCGACAAAGAAACAGCTGAAAAAGTTATTAGGCTAACCGATATGCTTGAAGACTTAGACGATGTGCAAGATGTATATACTAATGCTGATATTGATTCGGAAGTTTTAGAACAGCTGGACTAATATTCATCTCGAACGCAAGTGAGAGATCTCCATAATAAATCTCTCACCTGCAAGGATCTTCCGTATGTGCTCATAAAACAAAGGAGAAGTTTTTGATTATTCTAGGGATTGACCCAGGTTCTCGTATTACAGGGTATGGCGTTATCGAACTAAATGGTAATCAAAGCTCATACATTGACTGCGGGTATTTCAAATTAACTTCTGCAGATGTTGCTTTAAAATTACAACAAATCTCTCTAGGTATTAAAGATATTATTGATAGGTACGAGCCTAAAGAGGCAGCCATAGAGCAAATCTTCATGCATCATAATCCAAGCTCTGCTTTAAAATTAGGTCAAGCGCGTGGTGCTGCAATGGCAGCGCTCACAATCCCTGTTGCAGAATATACAGCAAGACAAGTAAAGCAATCTGTAGTCGGATATGGTGCCGCAAATAAAGAACAAGTTCAGCATATGATAGTACGTCTTTTAAATATTAAACATAAGTTACAAGCAGATGCTGCCGATGCATTGGCAATTGCCATGTGTCATGCACACTCGAGGTCAGGATTAGTAAAACTTGGGGTAAAAGCCACCAGGAAAAAACGCAGTAGTTGGCGTGACTATAAACCACAAAAGGATACTTTATGATAGGATTATTGCGCGGTAAAATTTTAGAAAAGCAGCCACCGCAAATTTTATTAGATGTAAATGGTGTAGGTTATGAAGTTAACGCACCGATGAGTACATTTTATAAGTTGCCAGACCTTTTTAATGAAGTAACTTTGCATACACACTTCATTGTAAGAGAGGATTCACAGCAGCTCTATGGTTTTTATGACAAAAAAGATCGCGCACTATTTAAAACTTTACTAAAAGTAAATGGCGTCGGCCCGCGTCTTGGGTTAGCTATTTTGTCAAGCATGAATCCAGAAGAGTTCATTAGCTTAGTTATAAATAACGATGCTGAAGGTTTAGTGCAGCTACCGGGAGTTGGCAAGAAAACAGCAGAACGTTTAATAATTGAAATGCGTGACAAGTTATCAGCTTTCGAAACTGAGGCTGCCTCAAAGCCTAGCAATAAAAACAGCACTGAAAACACTAATCTTTCACGTAATTTAATTATTAAAGATGCAGTTTCAGCGCTTGTCTCACTCGGCTATAAACCACAAGAGGCAAGTCGCGTAGTTTCTAGAGTTGATGATGGCAAACTTTCTAGTGAAGATATTATCCGCAATTCTCTAAAGGAGATGGTTACATGAATGATATAGAAAGATTGATTTCAGCAAATCAGGATAATGATAGTGAAGTAGTTGATAGAGCTATTAGACCTAAAAAGCTCGAAGATTATATTGGTCAAGCATCAGTGCGTGAGCAAATGGGAATATTTATAAAAGCGGCTCAAATGCGTAAAGAAGCTTTAGATCATGTTTTAATATTCGGCCCTCCAGGTCTAGGTAAGACTACTCTTGCAAATATAATCGCAAATGAAATGGGCGTTGGCTTAAGACAAACATCTGGTCCTGTATTAGAAAGAGCTGGCGATGTGGCGGCGCTATTAACAAATCTTCAAGAAGGCGAAGTTTTATTTATTGATGAAATTCATAGATTAAGCCCAGTAGTTGAAGAAGTTTTATACCCAGCGATGGAAGATTATCAACTCGATATAATGATTGGTGAAGGGCCTGCAGCAAGATCAATAAAATTAAATTTACCACCCTTTACTCTAATAGGTGCAACAACAAGAGCTGGGCTATTAACCTCGCCACTTAGAGATAGGTTCGGCATAGTGCAACGCCTTGAATTTTATCAAACAGATGAATTAAGCCAAATTGTAAAGCGCTCTGCAAAGCTTCTAAATATTTCCATGGAAGAAGATGGAGCTCTTGAAATAGCAAGACGTTCAAGAGGTACACCAAGAATAGCAAATAGGCTTTTAAGGCGAGTGCGTGATTATGCAGAAGTTAAAGCTAATGGCAAAGTAGTTAAAGCATTAGTTGAAAAAGCCCTCGACTTGCTTGATGTTGATAGTCTGGGCTTTGATCTTATGGATAGAAAGCTTTTACTAGCTTTAATAGAAAAATTTAATGGCGGCCCTGTAGGTGTTGATAGTTTAGCTGCGGCAATTAGTGAAGAGCGCGGCACCATAGAGGATGTTATTGAGCCTTTTTTAATACAGCAAGGTTTCATGATAAGGACGCCACGCGGCAGGATAGCAACTAAAAATGCCTA
>Ga0180438_10009609_pt1 | contig 12013 bp, 7 predicted proteins | sample SS_ome_12_FD_132455 | JGI IMG/M metagenome (GOLD analysis project Ga0180438, IMG submission 132455) | Hypersaline lake sediment archaeal communities from the Salton Sea, California, USA - SS_3_D_2 metaG | ecosystem: Environmental > Aquatic > Non-marine Saline and Alkaline > Hypersaline >...
GCTGGAATGCAAATAGGGTTGGAATCTGGGCAGCACTCGGGCTTGCTTGTTTGATTGCGGCCCCGTCTCAAGCTTGGGCGTTGGCCGGCTATGATACCGCTTGGTCCAGCCTTTATCCCGGCTCTACTTCACTCCCAGCCAATACTTGTGCGCTCTGTCATACTGCCGACATCTTCACCGGCAAGAACGGCTACGGCCAGGACCTTAAGACCCAACTAAGGTCGGGGCTAAACATAACGGACTCGCTCCTTGCCGTGGAGAATCTTAACTCGGACGGAGATCCCACCGGCGCCACCAACATCGAGGAAATCGACGCCAACACGCAACCGGGTTGGACTGAGGGGCCCAACAACACGCTTTATCCCGCCACTTACCCTCAATCCGGCAGCCCTATGACCGGCCAGAATCCAACGACGGGCCTCCCCGGCGACCTCGATCCCGTTCCCAACGTGCCTCCGGTTGCAGACGCGGATGGTCCGTATACGGGCGGGGTTGGTCAGACGATCCAGTTCAACGGGTCGGGTTCCGACGACCCTGACGGAACGGTCGTTTCCTACGATTGGGATTTCGGCGACGGCAGCCAAGGCACGGGTATGAATCCCACTCACTCCTACGCGGGAGAGGGTACATTCACCGTCACCCTGATCGTAACGGATAACAGAGGCGACGACTCGGACCCCGCGACGACGACGGCCACCATCGAGGCGGTTCCCGTCAACCAGCCTCCGGCTGCGGACGCGGGCGGCCCGTACACGGGTGACGCCGGCGTACCCGTCGCGTTTGACGGAGGAAACTCCTCCGACATCGACGGGAGCATCGTCTCCTACGACTGGGATTTTGGAGACGGCGGCGATGGCACGGGACCCCAGCCGACCCATAGCTACGCCAGCGGCGGGTCGTACACGGTGATGCTCACCGTGACGGACGACGGTGGCCTTACGAACTCCGCGACCACCTCCGTTGAAATCGCCGGCGTTCAATTGTCGCCGACCGAGGAGCTTTTGGCCTTTTTTGACGCATCGGTTGCCGAAGGCGAGTTGAAAGGGTCAGGCTCCTGGTTCATCGCGAGGATCTACCTGCGCGGTGAACGAAACTTCCTTGTGGAAGCCGACGCCGCCTACCAAGAGGGGCAAACCTTGGACGCGTTTTGGTGGTTGTGGTTCGCTTACGCTGCCTGCGATGGATCAAGCTGGCCTTTCCAGGACATGGTCAAGGGTGAAGCGGCCCCGGAGTTGGCACAGAAGATCGTGCAGGCTGCACTTTACGAGATTTGGTGACGGTTAACGCCCTCGTTGCCGTTGGCAGCCAGGGTTCGGACAGCGAGCAACGGGCCGACTTTGCGCGGCCTCCGTACTGATGCGGGTTTTACTGGGAGCTACTCACAACACGGGGGTGATAGCGGTGAAAGCATTCAACTCATGCATTGTGATTCTGGCTGCGGTTCTGATGCTGGGGTGGTCGGCGGCCAGCGCGCAGGCTTACGACCGCGAGGAATACGAGGGCTGTAGGGAGTGCCATTCCGCTCGGGGTACGGATCACATGCTCTTTGTCTCCGACACGTGGCTCCTGAGCGGCCATGCCAATTCCTGGGCGGAAAGCAATGGAAACACGTACTGCATGAGCTGTCACGCGCCGCTTCAAGCCGACCCGCTCGCTACGCGCGACAACAATCAGCCCGTCCCGCTTGAGGAGTCGGAAGCCTTGACGTGTGCGGGTTGCCATCTTCCTCATACCCTCGCCGGCGAAGTCGGTACCCGGCTTGGAAACTTCATCGTCGGTTCCGGAGACGCGGAAACGGGGGAGTGGGTGCCGCGGTTCGAGGGAGAAGAGGACGAGCTTTGCATGCAGTGTCACTCGGGCAGCCGTCACGAAAAAGAAATCACCATGTGGCAGATGAAGGAAGTCAAGTGCATCGACTGCCACATGCCGAAGATCCCCGTGGTGCAATTCGCCCTCGCCACCGACACTGAGCCCGCGCCCGTCAGGCCGACGAGAACGCACGAGTTCGGCTTCCCCCTTGAGGACGACGAGGCCTTGGCCGCCAAGGCGCGTTTCTCGTGCGGCACCGAAGGCGTCGGCTGCCACCCCCATGAGTCGACCGACTGGGCAGTTGCCTACATCCGCAGCAAGCTCATTCACGAAGGGCCCGTCACGGCCAAAGGCCTTTTGTCCTTCTTCGACTCTGCGGTTGCCGAAGGAACAATCAAGGGAGTCGGCACCGGCTGGCAGGCGAACCTGAACGTGGCGATGGTCAGGTTCTTCATCCAGCAAGCCGACGCGACTCTAAGCAGCGGGAATCCCGACGAAGCGATCTGGTGGTTCCTCTTCGCCTACCTTAGCTGTGACGGCTCCGCGTGGCCCGTCAGAGACAGCGTCAGCGGCGAGTCCCTCCCGGAGTTCACCGCGTTGATTATTAGGGTCATGCAGGAAAACTGGTGACCGAGGCTCTGCGATCTTTCAAGTCACTTCCTGCCGCTTTTTGAAAGTACGGCCATTTGAATTGATGCTGGCTGTGGTGGCGGCAGAATTATCCTCAAAGAGCCTGCTGTGTCGAGCGGCCCGTTGATGCTGTCTGAAGAGAGTATTTCACGGGCAGCGGCTCGCTGCTTTCGGCGGTGCCGGTTGTGGAGGCGACTTTAGCGCTGATCCGGTGATCGGCGGTTGTTTCCACTGAGACGGGGCAGGCTTCTTTTTTGCCTTGAGGCCATGGGCTGAGTCGGCTGGTCTTCGAGGTGGGCGGCGGAGGTGCTTATATCAAGACAAGGCGCCGGCGTCATAGTTCTTTCACCGTCCGGCGAAGGGATTGCCACGAAGAGGCAGCCTTTGTTACACCAGCCGCTGCAAGGGTTTGCGTCGCAAACGCGCGGCAGCGCGGGGAAGCCCGAACGCCGCCGGGTCCGTTATTCCGCGACGGGCCCCAGCTCTCGGTCGTCAGCCGACGGTGCCAAGAGACCCGCCGGGCCGGTACCGGGCTGCGGGCGCGAGCGGATGTAGAAGACCAAGAGCACGATCACGCAAAGGATGGGCAGCAACGACCCTGCCAGCCAGATGCGGCGGAAAGTGTACTCTTCCAGGGCGTTTTGAGCGGATTGCCGGACCTCGGTGGTAACGGCAAACCCCTCTTGCAGCTTCTCCTCGACCGGTTCGACCGCGAAGCTGTGAATCAGCGTGCGGGCGTTGACAAGGGCGTCGTTGGCCGTGCGGAGGTCGAATCGCGGCCCGCTCACCTCCATGCCCAAACGTTCGGCCTTCGACACCAGCAGCCTGGCTTCCTCGATCTGGGCTTTGAGATCGTCGAGCCCGGCCCGCATTTCCTTGGCCTTCCTGGCCCCGGCGGGCGTGGCGCCGAACTTCCCTTCGCGATGACACTCGGTGCAGACGGCCGAATCGCCCATTCCCAGCATCTCGTCCGTGGGCGAGCCGATGTCGTGCTTGCCGTGGCAGGTGACGCAGCCGGGCAAGTCTGCTTCCTGGAAGCGGTGCTGCATCTGCGTCTGCGCGAACAGTCGGGCGACCTTCGTGTGACAACTGCCGCAGGCGTTGGCGACCGAGTCGACATCGGGCGGCAGCGCGCCGTGGTTGCCGTGGCAATCGTTGCAGGTCGGCGCGCTGAGGTCGTCTCGCTCGAACATCGCTTTGGCATGAACGCTCTGGCGCCACGCTTCGTACTGGTCGTGGCCGATCGGGTTCCCTCCGTAGGTGCGGCCGGCCATCATTTCGGGATCGGCATGGCAGGTTTTGCAGGTCTCGGCCACGTTGGTGGCATAGACCGGAGACTCCTGATCGTCGACCGCCAGGATTCCCGGCTCGTCGAGGGTGTCGCCCGATCCGTGCGGCTTGTGGTGGCATGACACACAGGTGGCCACCTTATCGTCGCTTTTCTCTTTCAGCCGCTGGCCGTGTCCGCTCGTCCAATACATCGACTCCTGGTCGGTCCGCGGCGAGGGTTCGTACTGCCGCATGTACTGGTTGTCGGAATGGCAGCGGCCGCAAAAGCCTGCCACGTCGGCCGGCGATTTGATCGTGCGGAAGTCGGCGTCGACGGCGTGGGCCCTGCGGAAATCGGGTTCCGCGGGGTCCCCGCCGTGGCAGTCCTCGCAGCGCAACCCCAACTCCCAGTGCATATCCTCTCCAAAATGCTTCTCGGTCACGTGGAAGCGGAGTGTTTCCTTGTCCCAGATATCCGCCTCGCCGTGGCAGATGATACAGAAGTTTTCCTCCTCGGCCGCCGTGACGCTCTGAGGCCCCGCGGTGAGGAGGCCGAGCAGCACGGCGGAAACGTAGCCAAGGAGGGTTGCGGAGAGCCTTTTCATGCCACGACGTCCGAACGGTGCACTAGGTGAAACGCCAACGAGCACACCCGCTCTCGGGAGTGCAACCAATCAACCACCTTGCAGCCCCCAAACCAGCGAGCCGACACATACGAGAAAGCTCAGCGCCGAGAGCACGAACACCAGCCGGCGCCCCGCGGAACTTTGCTCCAAAGTGGCCCCGGCCAGCGCTAAAACGCCGGCAAACAGCAAGCCGCCCAGCGCGAGCTGAAACTGCAGGCTATCGAAAAATCCCCAAGCGGTCATCACGATGAAAAAGACCACGGCCGCCGCGGCCAGGAGGTTCAACAACTTGCGCAATCGCGACGGGGTTTCGCCCCGGTCAAGGAAGGGCACCAGCAGCACCGCCAAACCGGCCGCGCCGAAGGCCAGCACGCCAACCATCTCGCCCTCCAGCCCCGAAATGTGGGAAGGCAGCAACTTCAGCGTCTGGAACATGAACAGAAAGTACCATTCCGGCTTGATCCCTTCGGGCGCCGAGCCGAACGGATCGGCCTTCTCACCCAGCTCCCATGGGAACAAGGCCCCCAGTGCGGCCAGCAGCCCGAGGGCCAGGAACCAGCCGACCATGTCCCGCAAGAGGAAGTCGGGAACAAAGCGGATGTTGGGCACCGCGCGGGGCGACCCGTGGCGCGCCGTGACGCGGTCCGGAACACTCATCCCGTGCTTCTGCACCAGGAAGACGTGCACCCCCAGCAGCCCGAAGGCCACGATCGGAAGGATCACCACGTGCAGGGCGTAGAAGCGGGCCAGCGTGTCGCCGGTGACGTTCTCTCCACTGCGGGCCAGCAGCAACAGCTCGTCTCCGATTCCCGGCACCACACTGACGATCCCTGTGCCCACCCGGGTGGCGAAAAACGCCAGCTCGTTCCAGGGCAACAGGTAGCCGCTAAAACCGAAAGCCATGAAGACCCCCAGCAGGGCGCAGCCGGTGATCCAGGTGAACTCCCGCGGGCGGCGGTAGGCCCGCATCATGTAGGTCGTCAGCACGTGCAGGAAAAGAACGCCGATGATCAGGTTCGCGCTCCAACTGTGGACGGAGCGCATCAGCCAGCCGAAATCGATCTCGGTCATGATCGCCTGCACGCTCTCGAACGCCTGGTCGGGCGACGGCTTGTAGTAGAGCGAAAGGAGAATGCCGGTGGTGATCTGGATACCGAACAGGAAAAGGGCCATACCCCCAAGATAGTAGAAGATCGTCTCCTGATGCACGGGGACAAGCTTCTTCTCGGCCAAGGCTTCGACGCTGTCCAGGCCCAACCGTTCCCGGAAGTAAGCCACAATCTGGCTTCGAAGCGGAACCATCGGCGGCGATGGATTAGCTGGCACGGGAGACAACAATCTCCTCCTGTCCGGGCGTTCCCCTGAGGGTGACCTTGTACTCTTCCAACGGCCTGGGGGGCGGTCCCGAAACCACCCGCCCGTTCACGTCGTAAATGCCGTTGTGGCAAGGACAGAATACATCAGGCTCCTCGGGCCGGTATGCGACCGTGCAGTCCAGGTGCGTGCAAATGGCGTTGAACGCACGCACCGTCCCGTCAGGCGCGCGAATCACCAGGCAAGGCTTGCCGCCGAAGTTGAACGGCGAGGGCCAATTCCCTTCGGCATCGGGTTTCAACTCGTTGACCAAGTAGGGGGCCACCTTCTCCATGGCACCCGAACTCGTCGCCGCCCGCGGCCGAAGAAACCGCACCACGGGGTATAAGATCACGGCTCCGGTGACCGCAATCATCGCGCTCAAAGCACGCAGAAGCCAGTCTCGGCGTGAGGTCGACGGGAAGCCCGCAAGATGAGGATCCCCGGTCATACTCGATGTCTCGTTGTGAACAAGTAAGCTCGACTTGTGCTTTGGGAGCCCCGTTTATAGCACCCGGGCCTTTATATGTCAAACACGACTGCAAATAGCATGTTTCAGTTGCGGGTCCTGGACCATCACGTGGTTTTCGCCATCATTTCGCCGGTCAGTGTCGCGACTCCAGAATAGGGAAAAAGAGCATGCCGGAGTACGGACAAACTACTGACGATAACTGCACGGGAATACGGGGAAATCACTGACGGCAGCTAAAGCAAGATCCCGTTACCATATAGAATTGCCCGGCACATTCCACGCGTCCCGCTTTGTCAGCGTGGCTGGCCGCGGCTCGGCGTTGCCTCGCAAGTTTGGCGAGGAAGCGCTGGCGAAGCTGTTATGCTGTAAGCTTTCCTGGTTTAGCTTGGGCGAAGGAGGAAAATAGCAATGAGAACGCTGACACGAGGGCTGTGGATCGGCGGCGCGGTCGCTGCCGCAGCCGTGTTGGTCTTGTCCCTGGCACCCGGTGCGGCGATGTGGGTGAAAACCCTTAGTGCCGCCGAGCCGGAGGCCACCGCGGCGCCGGAGCCGGCTCCACAGGAAGGGCAAGGCTACACCGGCTCGAAACGCTGCTCGTCTTGCCATTTCCAGCAGTACATGTCCTGGAAGAAGACGAAGCACGCCGAAGCCTTCAACAACCTGCCCACCAAGTACAAGCAGGGCGCCGACGCCAAGTGCTTCGAATGCCATATCACCGCATACGGTCACCCACAGGGCTACACGGGCGCCGACACGGCTGATCTGTTGGGCGTGACCTGCGAATCGTGCCACGGACCGGGGAGCGAACACGAGGTGATCTCCAAGCAGTTCGCCGAGGCAAAGGAGCTCACCCCCGAACAGGAGAAACAAGCGCGAGATTCGATCTGGAAGGTCATGCCCGGCAATATCTGCTCCACCTGTCATATGATGCAGGCTCACCAGGAGCACGAGGAGTACGAAGAGGAAGAGTAGCGAACGCACAAAAGTCGGCCGCGACATGGGCCGCGGTGCGGCGACGAGCCCCGGCCAACGGCTCCCGGATCGGAAAGCCGGACGGGAGCCTTCTGAATCGATAAGCACGATCGGAACGGATCTCTTCGACGGACCCTCCGCCGAGGCGAAGGGCGTTCCTTATGCCACTGGCCTGCCGGGGGCGTGGTGTTTCCCGTTTCTTGTGGGATGCGACCACCGCGGAACTACCGGGATGAAAACACTCTCCAGGTTGTTGGGGCTGCTGATCCTGGTCTTCCTGGTTCTTGGTGCTGCGCACTCGTTGATCGGCCAAGACGAGTCGCAGATTATTCCGCCGCCGGCAGACGTCCTTCCAGGGCCCAAGGCCCCGCTCGAGGCGGACCGCGGCGAAGCCCCACCGGCGCCGAGCAAGACGCCGGCGGCGAAAGGGGACGCCGGGCCGGAACGTGTCCGGCCCGGTCACGGTGAAACGCTGCCGGGCGACACGCCACCGCCGCCGGGCGACGTGGCCCCGCCTCCGGCAGAAATCCCGCCGCCGCCGGGCGAAGTGGCCCCGCCGCCGGCAGTAATCCCGCCGCCGCCGGCAGTAATCCCGCCGCCGCCGGGCGACATGGCTCCGCCCCCGGCAGAAATCCCGCCGCCGCCAGACGACATGCCCCCGCCCCCGGCAGAAATCGCGGCGCCGACGACGAGCGGGTCGAACGTTCCGCCGGATAAGAACTTCTGCTTCCTGTGCCACTCCGAGCCGGACATCTGGGAGGCGGAAACCCAACGTTTTCACGTTCCCAAAGAGCAGCTCGAAGAGGACGTCCATTGGAAAGCGGGGGTGAACTGTCACGACTGCCATGGCGGCGACCACACGGCCGGGGAGTTCCGCCCGGCACACGCGCAGGCTGCCGGGTTCCGCCCGCTCGAGGACATCATGGAGGAAGCCTGTGCCCACTGCCACAAAGAGCAACGGATCGAGCTGTTCAAGAGCGTCCACGCCAAGGCGGGACCCGAGGATGCACGAGGGAGCGGTACGCTGCTCGGCTGCAACGCGTGCCACGGCGAGAAGGTCCACGGAATGCTCCCGGTCGGCGACAGCCGGTCTCCTGTCTTTCTGGACCACCAGATCCGCACTTGCGGCGAGTGCCATCCCGAAGACCTGGAAACTTACAAGCATACCGTCCACGGGCACGGCTTGTTCAAGTCGGGGTTGCTGGTGACGGCCGTATGCGCCGACTGCCACGGCGCCCATGGCATCTTCTACGCCGCGGACAAGCGATCGACGCTGCACGCGAGCAAGGTGGCAGCGACGTGCGGCCAGTGCCACAAGTACATCCAGCAGCGACTTTGGCTGAGCGTCCACAATGGCGAGGCCGGCCCCGGCAGTGCTACCACCGATCCGGCCCCGGGGGGCCGGATCCGGCAGATGCCGAGCTGCACTTCCTGCCACCAGGGACACTACCTGCTGGATCCCGAGTCCGCCGACTTTCAGTTGCAGCTTGTGAATCTTTGCGGCAACTGCCACGCAGATTTGTCGGGCCGCTATACGATGAGCGTGCACGGCGAGTTGACCCAACTGGGTTACGTGGCGGCGGCCCAATGCGCTGAATGTCACGGGGCCCATGATATCCGTCCGGTCAACGATCCGGAGTCATCCCTCGCGGCGGGCGCAAGCAGGTTGCAGACCTGTCAGAAGTGTCACTCCTACGCCGTCGCGAACTTCACGAACTACGACCCCCATGCCAATTACGAGGACGCGCAGCGATACCCGGCCCTGCACGCCGTCCACGCGGGAATGCACACACTGATCAACTGGGGGTTTGGACTGTTCGCAATCCACGCGTTCTTGTGGTTCCTGCGGTCCATGATCCATACGCTGTTGCACGGGCGGCACAAGACGCTGGTCACCGAGGAAATGGCGATCCTCAAGGTCCCGCCGCTGCATCGCGTCATGTATGCCCTCTTGTTGGCTTCCTTCTTGGGGTTGGTGTTGACCGGTGTTCCGTTGAAGTACAGCAGCCAATCTTGGGCCCGCTCGCTAGCGGAGAGTCTGGGCGGCTTCGAATCGAGCAGCGTGTGGCATCGTTTCTTTGCAGTGACGGCCGTTCTCGCGTGTGTCACGCAGTTGGCGGGGGGAATTCGTCACCTATTCCAACTCCGCTCCCAGAAGGTCTCGTGGAAGTCCGTGGTGGTCGGCCCCGATTCCCTCCTGCCCCGCGTGAGAGACCTCCGTGATTTGCGGAAGATGGTGCTGTGGTTCCTCGGCCTGGGACGCCGGCCGGTTTTCGAACGTTGGACGTACTGGGAAAAAGTGGACTACTGGGCGTTCGCCCTGGGGGCAACGATTATCGGCCTCTCAGGCATGATGCTCTGGTATCCCAACGGGTTTTGCAGGTTCTTGCCGGGCAGCACTTTGAACGTGGCCCAAATGGTCCATTCCGAGCTGGCGATCCTACTGGCCAGTTTGCTGTTCATCGTGCACTTTTTTCACGCGCACTTCCGGCCCGAGAAGTTCCCCATGGATTTGTCGGTTCTGACCGGGCTGGTCAGCGAGGAGCACCTTCGCAAGCATCGCCCGGAATATTTCGAGCGTCTCCGCCAAAGCGGCAAGCTCGATGAGATGCGCCGGCCGGCGCCTTCCTCGAAGCGGCTGCGGCTCGTGCTGGTGGCGGGATTCTCGGTGTTCTCGCTGGGGTTGTGCCTGTTGGCTCTGATTCTCCTCGCCAGCTTGGGAAGCTAGGACCATGAGCGATCACGACCTCCCCGTACCTCCAGCCGCTCCCGACGATCGCTCCGGCGGGGCTGTGCCGCCCGACGCCCTCGCCGCGGCTGAGGAAGACAACCATATCCCCATCTGGGCGCGAGCGCGCTGGTTGCTGCTTCGCGCGGCGGCGGTGCTTGGGGCCTTCGCGTTGCTGCTTGTGCTGTTGACGGGCTTGGCCGGCATGTACACGTCCCGTCCGGAATTTTGCCGTTCCTGCCACATCATGGAGCCGTACTACATTTCCTGGCAGGAGTCGAGCCACAGCGACGTCGCCTGCACGAAGTGCCATTTTCCGCCGGGCGCCGCGGAGAAGGTACGGGGAAAGATGTTGGGGTTGGTCCAACTCGCCCAGTACGTAACGGCCAGCTCGGGGCCGCGGTTGGCCGCGGAAGTCCCCGACGCGAGCTGCCTCCGCAGCGGCTGTCACGAGACGCGGCTGTTGGCCGGCCGCGTCGATTTCCACGGCGTGCCCTTCGATCATCGTCCCCACCTCGAAGAACTCCGCCGCGGCAAGACGCTTCGCTGCACGAGCTGCCATAGTCAGATCGTCCAGGGCCAGCACATGACGGTTACCCCCAACACGTGCTTCCTTTGCCACTTCAAAGGCGAACGCTTCAACGAAGGGCTGGGGGCTTGTACCCGCTGCCACCAGATCCCCGAGGAGGACTTCGATCTCGGCGGCGGGGTTACATTCAACCACGAGCTGGCCTATGAGCGGGGCGTGGACTGCGCCAATTGCCACGGGGGCCTCGTCCAGGGAGAAGGCGAAGTCCCGCACGAACGGTGCGGCGTATGCCATAATCGCGAAGACGACCTGGCGCGGATCGACGACCACGTTTTTCTGCACACGATGCACGTCAGCGAGCACAAGGTCGACTGCGCGGAGTGCCATCTCGAAATCCAGCACAGCTTCGACGAGGATCGGATTCTGCACGCCGCCGCCGACTGCAGTTCCTGCCATCCGAACCACCACCAGGAACAGGTGGCGATGCTCGAAGGTATCGGCGGCAAGGTGATCTCGCCACGCACCGTAGGGATGGCGGCAGCGCGGATCGCGTGCCCCACCTGCCATCGGGTCAAAGAAGCGTCGCCCACGGGAACCGTTCTCTGGAAGGCCTCGGTCGGGATCTGCACGGAATGCCACTCGACCTCGGAGGTGGACCGGTTCCAGGCGTATCACTTGGCGCTTCGCGGGTCCTTGGACGAGCTCGAGATGAGTATCCAGCTCGCCGAGGAGGCGCTCGCCTCGGCCGGTTTGCCGGAGTCGGGGTTGCTCGAAGTCAAGAACCGGCTCTCGGACATCCGCCACGATGTAGACTTCCTCCGCATCGGAAACGGCATCCACAATCTCCATTATTCCAGCACGCTTGCCGAGGCGCTGCTCGCGCAACTGGCGTCCCTATGCGAGAAGCTGAAGATCGCGAAGCCCGGCGTCACGTTGCCGAGCTTGGAGAAGGCCGGCTCCGAACAGCCTGGAAAAACGTAGCGATGAAAACCGTCGTTCACAGTTTTGTTTGGCTGGTGGCTATGGCCGCAGGAAGCTCGTTCGCCCAGCCGCCCGCGGGCTCCCAGCTTCCGCCGGACCAAAACAACTGCTTGACGTGTCACAGCGAGGCTGATCTTTGGGAAGGGGACACGCTGCGGCTCTACGTTTCCCGGGAGGACATCGAACACGACGTTCATTTCCGGGCGGGCGTCAATTGCCACGATTGTCACGGCGGCGATCCCGGCTCCTTCGACGTCTCCGTGGCCCATTTTAGGGCCGGCGAGGAGGGGGAGTCTGGCCCGAGACCCTTCCTCTCTCCCCTCAGCGAAGTGGTCAAGTCCTGCGTCCGGTGCCACAGAGAATCTTGGGACACGTTGAAGGCGGGGGCCCACGCCCGGGTGGGTGATACGGCCGAGGGGCTCTCCGTGGTCATGCGGCAATGCGGCGGCTGCCACGGCGAGAAAGCACACGGCATCCAGGCGGTCAGCGACCTCGATTCGCCGGTTTCCCCCGACCGGCTCCCGGAAAGCTGTGCGGGCTGCCATCCAAATGCTTGGGCCGAGTTGGCCTTGAGCTCGCATGGCAAAGCGGACGGCACGCGGGAGGAAGCATTGCCCAAGCTGCCCGGCTGCGCCGACTGCCAC
>Ga0180438_10009610_pt1 | contig 12011 bp, 8 predicted proteins | sample SS_ome_12_FD_132455 | JGI IMG/M metagenome (GOLD analysis project Ga0180438, IMG submission 132455) | Hypersaline lake sediment archaeal communities from the Salton Sea, California, USA - SS_3_D_2 metaG | ecosystem: Environmental > Aquatic > Non-marine Saline and Alkaline > Hypersaline >...
GGACTCCCCCTACGGGATCTCGACGTACCCCTTGAGTTTCCTCGAGCGCGACGGGTGGCGCAGCTTACGAAGCGCCTTGGCCTCGATCTGGCGGACGCGCTCGCGGGTGACGTTGAAGATGGAGCCGACTTCCTCAAGGGTCCGAGGGCAACCATCGCCCAACCCGAACCGCAGCCGGATGACCTTCTCCTCGCGCCGGGAGAGGGTGCCCAGGACGTTGCCCATCTGCTCCTGCAGCATGACGAAGGCGGCCGAGTGCGCGGGGGAGACGACCTTGGTATCCTCGATGAAGTCCCCCAGGTTGCTGTCCTCATCCTCCCCGATCGGTCGATCCAGCGAGATCGGCTCCTGGGCGACTTTGATGATCGACTTGACCTTGTCCAGAGGCATGTCCAACTTCTTGGCGATCTCGTCCGGGTTCGGCTCCCGCCCGTACTCCTGGACGAGGCGGCGCGACACCCGCACCACCTTGTTGATCGCCTCGATCATGTGTACGGGGACGCGGATCGTTCGGGCCTGGTCGGCGATTGCCCGGGTGATCGCCTGCCGGATCCACCAGGTCGCGTACGTGCTGAATTTGTACCCCTTCTTGTAGTCGAACTTCTCGACGGCCCGCATCAGACCGCTGTTCCCCTCCTGGATCAGGTCAAGGAACTCCAGGCCGCGGTTCGTGTAGCGTTTGGCGATGCTGATCACGAGGCGAACGTTGGCCTCGATCATCTCGCGCTTGGCCTGCTCGGTCATCTCCCTTCCGTCATAGATCTGATTGATCAGATCGCGAAGACCGTCCTTGCTGAGGCAGGCTTCGATCTCGACCCGGCGGATCTTGCGGCGCGAGTTCTTCATCTGCCGCATCGCCTCGGTCAGCTCCTTCGCCTTCTTCTTGCTCCTCGGCTTGGGCGCGGCCTTCGAGCCCCTCGGCCGGCGGGCGCCCTTCAGGCAGCGCACCGCGACCCTCTCGGCGGAACGGATCTCGGCCTCCGCCTCGTCCACGCGCTCGGCCATGGCGCACAGGCGGTTGACCAGCCGTTCGATCTGCCTGGAGTGAAGCCGCAGCCGGTCGACCTCTTCCTCGATCTTCACGAGACGCCGTTCGATGCATTCCTGGGCCGTCTTGACCTGCCGCTCGGTCGCCCTGCCCCCGCATTTCTTCTTGAACTTCTGGATCTCCTTTTCCATCTTCATGATCCGGTCGATGGACCGGATCGCCCGCTGGCGTTCGCGGCGCGCCGCGTAGCTGGACCCCCACCCACCGACGTCCACCTGAACGAGGTCCTCCACACCCAAGTTCCCCTTGTCGAGCCGGTCGCGCAGGTTCCGGATTTCGCGAAGGCTGCTGGCGCATTTGAACACCGCGCACGTGACCATGCGCTCGCCCTGCTCGATGCGCTTCGCGATCCGGATCTCGCCCTCGCGGTCCAGAAGAGGAACCCGTCCCATTTCCCTGAGGTACATGCGCACCGGATCGTCGTAGCGCACCCGCTGGTCCGATTCTTCATCGGTCTGCTTAGCCTTCTCGCGCTCCTGGCGCTCGGCCTTGCGGCGGTAGTGTTCCTCGGGCGAGTCGACGACATCCACGTTCAGTTCACCGAGCATGATGTAGATGTCGTCCATCTCCTCGGGCGTGGCGTCCTCGTGGAGGAACTCGTTCACCTGGTCATGGGTGGCATACCCCTGCCGGAGGGCCAACTCCTTGAGTTGCTCGATCTGCCCCCGCGCCTCCGATTTCTTCATCCCCCGGTGCTCCTTTCAGAATCCCCTTCAAAAGCCGTCCAGGGCCCCTGAGTCTTGAGTTGCGCGACCAGCTCCAGGTAGGTCGCCTGGAGCCGACGGAGGGCGTCCCCATCCCCGCGTCCCTCTGCACCTCGCATCTCGCCCTTCGTCGCGGCGATGCGGTCCTTCAGGTCCCGCCGCCGCAGGCGGGCCAGGCAGTCTCGCGCCTGCCTGGGCCCATCCACAATATCTTCACGGAAGGAGAGCTCCGCAATCAAAGCCCGCGCGGCCGGGTCCGCCACCTCGGACACGAGTTCGGTGGAGGAGAGCCGCCCGCCCCCCTCAAGCGCCTCCAGGAGCATGACCACCAGCTGCCGGCTCGCCGGATCCTTGAACCCGAAGGACCGGATCCCGTCCACCACCTCGGGATCGAGGGTCTCGGCGTCCAGCAGGTACTGGACCAGTCCCTGTTCGGCACGGACCGCGCCGTCCGTCGACTCGCGTCTGGCGGCCCGACCCACCGTCTCGGGCGGCAGGTCTTTCTTCGACGCCGCTGCGCGCTGAAGCATGCCCTCGTCCAATCCCGAGCGCTCGGCCAGCTCCTTGACGTACCACCCTCGCCGGACCGGATCGTGGATCCCGGCAAACATCCCCAGCGCCAACCGGGTCGCCCGCTCCCGGGCCTCGTAGCTCCGGGCTCCGCCGAACAGGAACTCGACGATTCCGAGCGCGTCCCGTACCACTCGGCGGAACGCTTCCGCCCCCTCCGAGCGGACGAAGCTGTCGGGGTCCGCACCCGCCGGCATCATGGCCACGTCCACGCGCACGCCGGAGGCCAGCAGAACTTCGGCGCTTCTCAGCGCCGCCTTCCTGCCCGCCGTATCCCCGTCGTTGACGATCGTCACCCGCCCGGCATAGCGGGCCAGGATGCGGGCGGCGTCCGACGCCAGCGCCGTACCCATGGTGGCCACCGCGCTCTCGATCCCGTACTGTCTGAGCGCCACCAGATCCAGATACCCTTCCACCAGCAGGGCTCGCTCCTCACGCGCGATCTCGCGCCGGGCCCAGTTCAGACCGTACAGTTGCGCCCCTTTGCGGAAGACGGGCGTCTCCGGCGAGTTGAGGTACTTGGGCTCCCCGTCCCCCAGGACCCTCCCGCCCAGGCCGACGACGCGACCGCCGACGTCGTAGATGGGAAACATGATCCGGCCGCGAAACCGGTCGTAGGGGTTTCCCCTCCCGTCGGTGCCGACCAGCCCCGCCCGCGTCAAGTCGTCCAGGCTCAGGTTCTCCCGCCTGGCGGCACGAAGAAGCTCGTCGCGCCCCGGCGGCGCATACCCGACCTGGAAGAACCCGATCGTCTCCGCGTTGAGCCCTCGCTTCTCCAGGTAGGCCAGCGCAGCCCGGCCCACGGCCGAGCCGAGACGCTCGTGGTAGAAGGTGGCCGCGAACAGGTTCGCCCGGTAGACGGGTTCGTTCTGCGACGCCCTCTGGGTCCTGCGGGACCGGGGCGGCGGCAGTCCGGCTCTTTCGGCCAGGTACCGGAGGGCCTCCGGGAACTCCAGCTTCTCGTGAGTCATGATGAAGCTGAACACGTCCCCGCCGACGCCACAACCGAAACAGTGGAACATCTGCCGTTCGGGGTTCACCATGAACGACGGCGTCTTCTCCTTGTGGAAGGGGCAGAGTCCCTTGAAGCTCCGGCCCGCCTTCCTGAGACGCACGAACTCGGAAATCACGTCGACGATGTCGTTCCGGGCTCGAACGTCCTCGACCGTGGTTTCCGCCTGTTCGACCACTCTCCTGCCCTCCGCCCTACCGCAGCGTCACCACCGTGACGCCCCAGCCTCCCTCGTTCCAGTTCCCGAGTCGGAACCCCCGGACACGAGGGTCGCGCGCGAGCGCCGCCTCCACCTCCCGCTTGAGCACCCCTTTGCCCTTGCCGTGGATGACCCGGACTTCGTGGAAGCCGCTCACGATCGCCTCGTCCAGGAAGCGATCAATGCTCTCGACGGCCTCCTCGGCCGTCATCCCGAGGACATTGAGCTCGGTCGTCCCGGATTCCGGCCCCTCCCACCGCACCCTTCCCGCCGACTCCCGGGGACCCTCCTCCGGCGGCGCATCGGTCAGGTTCTCCAGGGGCACCCGCAGGCGGACATTGCCGCTCTGGACCGTCAGGTGCCCGGTGCCGTCCACGCGGCCGACCACGACCCCGCGCCGGCCCATCGTCGAAACCCAGACTTCGTCGCCCACTTCGGGCGACAGGACGACGCCCGGCTTCGCGGGGGGTCTCGCCTGTTCCAGATTCCGGGCCGCCTCGTCGATCCGTGAGCGCGCCCTCCGGATCGATTCCCGGTCGGCCTTGCGCGCCCGAACCTCCTCGACGGTCCGCTCCACCAGCTTCCGCGCGTCCCGCACGACCCGGGATGCCTCGTCCAGTGCCTTTTCCTTGAGCGTCCGCTCCTCTTCACGGATGTTCTTCAGGCGGCCGGCCAGCTCCTGCCCGCGTTCCCGGGCCGCGCGCCGTTCGGTTTCCAGGGATGCGCGATCCCGTTCGAGCTCGGCCAGTCTGGACTCCAAGTCCCCGAGCATGCGTTCCAGACGGAAACGCTCCGACCCCAAGAGCGAACGCGCCCGGTCCAGGACGGCCGACGGCACGCCGACGCGCGCGGCCAGGTCCAGACCGCGCGACGCGCCGGGAATCCCCATCCGGAACCGGTAGGTCGGACGGAGGGTCTGAGGATCGAACTCCAGCGACGCATTCTCCAGCCACGGGTGATCGTCTGCAAAGATCTTGAAGGCCCCGTGGTGGGTCGTGGCCATTACCCGGGCGTTCCTCTCCGAGAGCGTCTCCAGAATCGAGATCCCCAGGGCCACGCCCTCCTCAGGGTCCGTGCCCACCCCCAGCTCGTCCAACAGCACGAGCGTCCGCTCGTCGGCGTACTCCAACACGCGCACGAGGTGCCGGAGGTGCGAGGAGAACGTGCTCAGGTTTTCCTCGATGGACTGCTCGTCCCCGATGTCCGCGAACAGGTTTTCGAACACGGCCAGCTCGGTCCCCGGGGCCGCCGGCACGTGCAGTCCGGACTGGGCCATCAAAGTCAACAGTCCGACGGTCTCCAGCGCCACGGTCTTGCCGCCCATGTTGGGCCCCGTGACCACCAGGGCCCGGCTGGAGACCCCGATCTCCACATCCAGGGGAACCGGGCCTCCCTCGCCCTCGGATGCACCGTCGCCGATGAGGGGATGGCGCCCCTGGCGGATCCGGACCACGCCCCCGAGGTTGAGCACCGGCGGTTCGCCCCGAAGATCGATCGAGAGCCGGGCCGCTGCAAAATCCAGGTCCACCTGGGCCAGAATGTCCAGGTTCCGGCGGAGGGGGGACGCCGCCTCGGCCACCAGGCGCGTCAACGTGCCCAGGACGCGGCGGACTTCGATCCTCTCCTCGGCCTCCAACTCGTGGAGCTCATTGTTGAGTTCGACGGTGTCCAGGGGCTCGACGAAGACGGTCGCGCCGCTGGAGGACCGGTCGTGCACGATCCCCGGCACCCGCCCTCTGTGTTCCACCTTGATCGGGATCACGAACCGTCCGTTGCGGATCGTGATCAGATCCTCCTGCCTCGCTTCGGCCAGGCCGGCGCTGTCGAGATACCTCTCCAGGTGACGCCGCAGCTTCGCCCGCACCCGGCCCGTACTCTTGCGGACCTCCGCAAGCCGGGGGGTGGCCCGATCGGCCACGCGGCCGTTCTCGTCGATGCACCGCCCCACTTCCTCGACCAGCGCGTGGGCCGGGACGATGCCCTCGGCCTCCCCCGCGGCCAGAGGATGCCGATCGCGGTACCGGGCCAGGGTGCTGGCCGTCTGCGACATCACTCGGGCGGTTTCCCTCACACGGAAGAGGTCGGCCGGCTCCAGGACGCCGCCCTCGACCTGCGACTGCTTCAGCAGGGGACCGATATCCTCGGCCCCCTCGAGGGAAACCTCCCCGTCCGAGGTCAGGATGCTCTTGAACTGCGAGACGACCTCAAGCCGGTCCCTGAGTGCGTCTGCGTCGTGGATGGGACCGACGCCGCGGGCCCGTTCGCGGCCCATGCTGGTTCGCGTCCGGGCCGCGAGCATGTTCAGGGTCTTGTCGAACTCCAGTACGTGCAACGTGTGGGCGTCGACCATCCTGGATCTGGAACCTCCGCATCTTGGTCCGCTGCCCCACGACACAGGCCCCAGCACGACCGTCCGGGGGCTTCGTTGGTTCCGAGGGCACGCCGGGCTCGCGGGGAGCCGGGAACAACCATACTCAGGCTCGTCCTGCAAACACAGGGCTCTCACGATTCTCGTCGTCGGGGAAAATCAGCCTTTGCAGAGATCCGGCAGAGAACGGAAACCGGCCAGGCAACACCCCGCGTCCTGCGGAAACCCGAGGACCTGACAGCCTGGTGTTGCCCGGCCAGTCTCTCACAGCCATTCCATCACATCGGTATGAACCCTGCGTCCGCCCCATCTCGGGCGGAGAACACCGGCCGGGGCCGTCCGCGAGGACCCCCGACAGGCCACGGCGTTCGCCGCCCGACTCAGCCCCTACCCGCGTCCAGCCCTGCTCTTTCGGGCGCTCTTTCTCCTGGCCGCGTGTAGCTTGCGCTTGCGCCGCTCACTGGGCTTCTCGAAGTGCTGATGCTTCCTGAAGTCGGCTAGGACGCCCTCCTTCTCACACCTCTTCTTGAACCGCTTGAATGCGCTCTCAAACGATTCGGATTCCTTCACGATGACCCCCGGCACGCCGTCCACCTCCCCTCCCCGGGTAGGGCACACAATCCCTCATAGCAAGGATTCAACTCCTTGGAAAAAGAAACACACTACCGTGAGTCATCCGGTGTGGATCCCACACGAACAACACATAACGAGTAAACGGGGACACTCAGTGAGACAGACCCCACCGTCGCCCGAGGACCCCAGACGCTCCGGTCTGAAGGAGATTGAAAGCGCACAGAGCCTCTAACTGTAATATAACCCGTTCTCTCCCCCCTGTCAAGGATCTCTTTTCCAGATCCAGACAAGCGATAGAAAAGTCAGTTTTAAAAGCACAAAGTGTACTTTACAGTGATTTATTCGGCCACCGAGACACTGCCCACTCTACCACTCCCGATTCTCCCGCATCCGAGCCAACACGCCCTTCCCCGGCGCAGGCAGGTCCTTTCCATCCAGCTCCACCAGCTCCCTGTAGAGCGCCTGCTGGCGGTCGCCGGGCGAACGGGGCGTCCACACGCTCACTCTCACCAACTGATCCCCCACCCCCCGCCCTCGGAGTCTGGGGATTCCCTTGCCCCGAAGTCTGAAGATCCGTCCCGTCTCGGTCCCCTTGGGGATCTGGAGCTGCACGCGCCCGGTGAGGGTCGGAACGCCGATCTCGTCCCCGAGCACCGCCTGTCCCATCGTGATCGCCACGTCGCAGAGCACGTGCTCGCCGTGCCTCTCGAAGACCTCGTGTTCCTGCTCCTCGATGAGGACGATCAAATCCCCCGCCCGACTTCCCCTCACTCCGGCATTGCCCCTGCTTCGGATGGGAATGTAGTTGCCCGACCTGACCCCGGCGGGGATCTCGACCCGCACGGTCTCCTGGTTCTCCCTGCGTCCCTCGCCGCGGCACTCCGGGCAGGGCTTCTCGATCACGTTCCCGTTGCCCTCACAGTGTCGGCACGTGGTGACGTTCACGAACCGCCCAAACAGAGACTGATGCACTCTCTGCACCTGTCCGGACCCCTTGCACTCCGGGCACGTGCGGAAGGCCTTCCCGTCCGCCGCGCCGGTCCCGTGGCAGGACTCACACACCGCCAGCCTCTTGAAACGGATTTTCTTCTTCGCTCCCTCGGCAATCTCCTCGAGCGTGAGGACCACCACGGCCCGCAGATCGTCTCCGCGCTGGGCGTCGAACCTCCCTCCGGAATCGTGGAAGTCGTCGAAGATGCCCCCGAAGCCGCCCAGGTCCCGCATAAAGATCCGGAGGGCGTCGCCGAGGTCGATGCCCCCGAAGCCGAACCCACCGAAACCCGAAGAGTCGAAGGACGTGTGCCCGTAGCGATCATACCGCGCGCGTTTCTCGCCGTCCCGGAGCACCTCGTAGGCCTCGGTCGCTTCCTTGAACCTCGCCTCGGCCTCCGCGTCCCCCGGGTTGCGGTCCGGATGGAACTGGAGCGCCAGCTTTCGGTAGGACTTCTTGATATCCTCTTCGCTGGCGCCCCGGTCGATGCCCAGGACTTCGTAGTAGTCTCTCTTGGTCATGGGAGCTCAGTGTCTGTTACGCCTACTTCGCCACCGCCACCCTCGCCGGGCGCAGCAGCCGCTCGTGGAGTCGGTATCCCTTCCGCAGCTCCATCACTACCGTATCGGTCGGATGGTCTTCCGACTCCACCTGCATCACGGCCTCGTGCACGTTCGGATCGAACGGTTCGCCGACCGAGCCGATCTCCGACAATCCCTCCCTCTCCAGGATCTCCCTGAACCTCTCCCGAAGAAGACTCAGACCTTCGACCACGCCCTCCGCACTCTCGGTGGAGGGATCGACTCCTACCGCCTGGTCCAGCGCGTCCAGGACCTCCAGCAGGTTCGAGATCAGGCGTTCGCCCGCTGCCCTGGCCATCTCGGCCTGCTCTCGCTCCGCCCGTTTGCGGAAGTTGTCCATCTCGGCCAGCGCCCGCAAGTACTTGTCCTGAGTCTCTTGGAGCTGGGCCTCCAGCTCGGACACCCGGGCCTCGAGTTCCTGGACCTGGGCTCTCCAACTGCGGCCCCCGGCTCTCTCACGCTCCGAGCCCGGAGCACCCCGCTCGCGGACGCCCTCCCGGGGCGCTTCTCTCTCTCGCCGTTCGTCCATTCGTCTCCGCCGTCTCTGCCGAGGATCAGAGGGTCTCGAGCGAACGGCGAATCATGTCCGCCGCGCGCTCCACCAGAGGAACCATCTTTCGGTACGGCATCCGGGTGGGACCGATCACGCCGACCGCACCCGACGCCGAGCCGGACACGTAGGTCGAGAGCACTACGCTGCAGTACTGCATGGGTTGCCACGGGTTCTCGCGACCGATGATCACCCGGACGCCCTCCCGAGGCTCCGGCGTCTCGAGGTTCCTCGCCAGAAGATCGGGTCGCTCCATCATGGTCATGATTGGGCGCAGCCGCTGCGGGCTGCTGAACTCGGGCTGCGCCATGATGTGGTCCGTCCCGCTGAAGTGGACCGGGTGGCCCTCCTCGGGATGCAGGACCGCCTGGGCCGCATCGAACAGCAGCCGGAGGACACCCCGCCACTCCACGGGCAGCATCTCGGATTGGATCCCGCGCTCGAGCATGCGCGCGAACTCCACGAGCCCCAGACCATCCACCCTCCGGTTCACCCAGTTGAGGGGCTCGGAGAACGCGCTCTCCACCTCATCGTCTTCCCACCGCGAGAGAAACGTCCGGACCGCCCCGGAGGAAAACACGAGGGCGACGAGCACGCGGTTCCCGGAGACGGGGCTCGCCTCGACCCTGGCCAGGGTCCCCTGGCTGATCCGGGGAGCCACGGCGATCCCCAGCTGGGCGGCGGCCTGCCCCAGAGCCCGGGACACCCTCTCCAGGAAGCTCTCGACGCTGCGCCGTTCGGTCACGAGCGCCGCCCGCAGGACCGAGATCTCCTCGCGGCCGAGGGCTTCCCGGACCATGAGACGGTCCACATACACGCGGTAGCCGAGATCCGTGGGAACACGACCCGCCGAGGTGTGGGGCTGTACCAGCAGACCCACATCTTCGAGATCCACCATCACGTTTCGAACCGTGGCCGGACTCACGCCCATCCGGTACCGGCGCGTGACGGCCCGGGATCCCACTGGCTCCGTACTCCGGATGTGTTCGAGTACAACGGCCCGGAGGACGTCCCGCTGCCGATCGTTCAACTCAACCGCCTGCAATGCGATAGATCTCCCGCGGATCGGACCCTAGAATCACGACTAGCACTCTTGATCTGAGAGTGCTAAACCCATCACAAGATAGAATGGGCCCCACGCCATGTCAAGGGCAAAACCCGCAGCCCACACCGCCTCGGCCGCGCAAGGGCGGGCTACCCGTCCGACCTCAGGGCCTCGAAGAACGCCTCCTGGGGCAGGGTGACCCTTCCGAAGGTGCGCATCCTCTTCTTGCCGGCCCTCTGCTTCTCCCACAGCTTTCGCTTCCGGGTGATATCCCCGCCGTAGCACTTGGCCGTGACGTCCTTCCCGAGCGCCTGGACCTTCTCCGAGGCGATCACGCGGCGGCCCACGGCCGCCTGGATCGTCACCTGGAACAGGTGTCGGGGAATGGCCCCGCGCAGCTTCTGGACCAGCGCGCGCCCTTGGCGGTGGGCCTTCTCCCGGGCCACGATCCGGCTCAGGGCGTCGACGCGCTCCCCGTTGAGAAGGATGTCCATCCGCACGAGGTCCGAGCGGCGGTAGCCCACGATCTCATAGTCGAAGGTGGCATACCCCTGGGAGACGGACTTCACCCGATCGCTGAAGTCGACGAGGATCTCCGCCAGGGGAAGCTCGAAGGCCAGGTGCACCCGGTTGTCGCTGAGAAACCTGGACGCCACGTGGTGACCCCGACGATCCTTGGCGGTTTCCATCAGGGCCCCGAGCGCCGAGACCGGGGAGATGATATCGATCCGGACGAAGGGTTCCTCGATCCCTTCGATCCGCGTGTCGGGCAACTTGGTGGGCGTGTCGATCTCGAACACCTCACCGGCGCCCTTCAGGACGCGGTAGCGGACCGAGGGCGAAGTCACGATGGGCTCCACCTCGTGTTCCCGGCGGAGGCGCTCCTTGGCGATCTCCATGTGCAGCAGCCCGAGGAACCCACACCGGAATCCCTGACCCAGGGCATCGGAGCTCTCCCGCTCGAACCTGAGGGACGCGTCGTTCAGGCTCAGTTTCTCCAGGGCCGAGGTCAGCTTGGCGAAATCCTCATCGGCCGACGGGTAGAACGAGGAGAAGACCATGGGCTTGACGGGTCTGTAGCCGGGGAGAGGCTGGACGGGCCGACCCACCTGGGCGATCGTGTCTCCGACCTTGGGATCGGAGACACGCTTGATCGCCGCGACCACATAGCCCACCGCTCCGGCGCCCAGCGAGGGCTGGGGATTGAGGTCGAGTCTCAGGACGCCCACCTCCTGCACGTCGAACTGCTTCCGGCTGGAGAGCAGTTCGATCTGCATCCCCGGACGAATCTCGCCGTCGAACACCCGGACGTAGGTCAGGACTCCCCGGTACCGGTCGAACTCGGAGTCGAAGATGAGAGCCCTCAGGGGGCCCCGGGGATCGCCGCCCGGGGCCGGCACGCGGCGACAGATGGCCTCCAGCACGGCGTCGATCCCCGTCCCGTCTCTGGCGCTCGTGCGGAGGACGTCGTCGGGGTCCGCACCGACCAGGTCGGCCACCTCGAGGGCGACCTCGTCGGGATGCGCGCCGGGCAGGTCGATCTTGTTGACGACCGGGATGATCGTGAGTCCGGCCTCCCTCGCCAGGTGGAGGTTTCCCACGGTCTGGGCTTCCACCCCCTGCGCCGCGTCCACGACCAGGAGAGCACCCTCGCACGCGGCCAGAGAGCGGGACACTTCGTAGGTGAAGTCGACGTGGCCGGGCGTGTCAATCAGATTGAGGTTGTAGAGGCCGGCGTCCCGGGCCAGATACCGCATCTGGATCGCGTGGGATTTGATCGTGATCCCCCGCTCTCTCTCCAGGTCCATGTCGTCGAGGACCTGATCCCGCATCAGCCTGGACGGGAGCGTGCCCGTGCGGTCGAGCAGCCGATCGGCCAGCGTGGACTTGCCGTGGTCGATGTGGGCAATGATGCAGAAGTTCCGGGTCATGTGCATACGAGCAGCGTTACCCTTCCGTCCGATTCGTTCCCGCGCGCCGGTGCCGATGCCCCCAAGAACCGCAGCTCCGGCCGGCCTCCGATCCCTTCCGAAAACCCTCTGAGGCCGGACGAGGATCGAAGACGCGATGCGCCCAAGATCTTGCCCTCTCGCAACGGGTGGCATGGGATAGGGCTCCCGCCGCCCGCAGGCCACGAGGACGGCGGGATGTTCCCATGACAGGACCCGTTGAGAGATGCCCGTGTCTCTGCCGTCATCGCTCTCTAGACCCGCAGTCCCGGCCGGCCTCCGATCCCTTCCAAAAACCCTCTCAGGCCGGACGAGGATCGAAGACGCGATGCGCCAGCACCATGGCCCCCTCGTGGTGGGTGGCGCCGGGTAGGGCTCCCACCGAGCGCAGGAACGAGCACGGTGGGACAACCCGGCGACA
>Ga0180438_10009611_pt1 | contig 12011 bp, 6 predicted proteins | sample SS_ome_12_FD_132455 | JGI IMG/M metagenome (GOLD analysis project Ga0180438, IMG submission 132455) | Hypersaline lake sediment archaeal communities from the Salton Sea, California, USA - SS_3_D_2 metaG | ecosystem: Environmental > Aquatic > Non-marine Saline and Alkaline > Hypersaline >...
GCGGGCGATGATGTCGAAGCTGTCGCAGGTAGGTCCGGCGAGCGTCGAGAGCTGTGTATGGCCGCCGCGGAGATACTTGAACTGGTACTTGCAATGGTCGAAGACCTGCCCGCTGAGCGAGCCGTAGAGCCCGTCGTCGAGGTAGTACCAGAGCTTGTTCTCCCGAATCGCCTTGCCGATCACCCGCATCACCAGCGTCGCGGCGGGCCCCACCAGGAAGCGGCCCGGCTCGGCGATGATCCGGTAGCTGGCGTCGAACAGCCGGTCGATCTCCTTGGAGAGCGCCGAGGCCATGGCGGCGAACGGGTCCTCCTCGTGGTCGAAGTGCCGGATCGGAAAGCCGCCGCCGACGTCGATCATCTCGAAGGGGAGTTGCTTCAGCCGGGCGTCGCGGGCGATGATCGCCGCGATCTCCAGGGCCTCGATGTAGTTCTCCAGCCGCCGGCACTGGCTGCCGACGTGGAAGCTCACCCCCGCCGGCTTCAGACCCAGTTTATAGGCTTTGATCAAGAGGCTGATGGCGTCGGCCGGGTCGACGCCGAACTTCAGGCTCAGCTCCACGATCGAGCCGACGTTGGGCACCTTGATCCGCACCAGCACGCGCGCCGCCGGGGCGTGCTCGGCGATCTTGTTCAGCTCGTAGTCGCTGTCGAAGGTCATCAAGTCGACGCCCTTTCGGGCGGCGTAGGTGATCGATTCGACCGGCTTGACGGTGTTGGCGAAGATGATCCGCTCGGGCTTGACGCGGGCGGCGAGCACTTCGTCCAGCTCGCCGGCCGAGGCGACGTCGAAGCTCGCCCCGGCGGCGGCCATCGCCTTGACGATCCCCGCGTGCGAATTGGCCTTGACCGCGAAGAAAGGCTCCACTCTCGGAAGCGCCTTGCGAAACCGCTCCAGTTGCCCACGCAGCACGGCGCGGCTGACGAGCATCAGCGGCGTGCCGTGTTTGCGGGCGAACTCCTGGAGCCGGCGTTTGTTGGTGGAGCGTGTCACGCTGGTAGCCCGTCGAATTCCCGGCATCATCGGAAAAAAGCAGATTATACGACCACCTCCCCCCGGCGGCAAGGTTCCTGCTCCTTCCGTTTGGCCCCGGCACTTGTGCCGGAGGAGGAGGGAAGTATATTGCTGCAATGGTGGTGTCATCTCCCGGCACAAACGCCGGGGCTAAACCGTAAAGACGCACGATGATCACCGCTTACCACTCGATCATCACTACGTAAGGTTTCTGGCTTCCCAACGACCCTCGCGGATCCTGGTCCGACTTCGTGGGCTCCTGGGAATTGTTCCGTTTCGGCCCGGCGACGAAGACCAGCGTGCGGCGATCCGTCGCGGCGCGGCCGCCGCGTTGGTCGTTCGTCGCGCCGTGGCAAGCGGGGGCCGCGGGTGTCTCCGTAGAACCGACATGACGACCGCGACCCCTTTCCAACTGCGCTTCTTGATGCCGGCCGAGTGGGAGTCGCACGAGGCCACCTGGCTGGGTTGGCCGCACGAGCGGTCCGACTGGCCCGGCAAGATGAGTGCCGTCGGCTGGGTCTACGGCGAGATCGTCCGCAAGATCGCCCCCGCCGAGAAGGTCCGCATCTTCGTCGCCAGCGAAGCCGTCGAAGCCCGTGCAACGCGCGTTCTAAAGACGGCGCGGGCGGACCTGGGGCAGGTCGAGTTCTGGCGCTACCCCACCGACCGCGGCTGGATGCGCGACTCGGGGCCGATCTTCGTCCGCAGGAAAGCGGGCGGAAACGCCGAGACGGCGATCGTCGATTTCCATTTCAACGGCTGGGCCCGCTACGACAATTGGCGCCACGACCGCAAAGTGCCGAAGATCGTCGCGCGCAAGCTCGGCCTGCGGCTTTTTGACGCGCGGGCCAACAGCCGCCCGTTCATCCTCGAAGGGGGCGGCATCGACGTCAACGGCGGCGGCACGCTCCTGACCACCGAGGAGTGCTACCTCGACGCGAAAACCCAGGTCCGCAATCCGGGCCTCGGTCGCAACGATTTCGAAGACATGGTTCGCCGTTACCTTGGCGCGACCAATGTCCTCTGGCTCGGCCGCGGCATCGCCGGCGACGACACGCACGGGCACGTGGACGACGTCTGCCGATTTGTCAACGCGAGGACGGTCGTCTGTTGCCAGTGTAAAGACCCCAACGATGTCAACTACGGGCCGCTGGCGGAGAATTTCGAGCGGCTTGCGGACATGCGGCTGGAGGACGGCTCGAAGATCGAGGTGGTGCCGCTGCCGATGCCCGAGCCGCTTTACTGGCGCGACGAGCGTCTGCCGGCCAGCTACGCCAACTTCTACGTCGCCAACGCCGCGGTGCTCGTGCCGACGTTCAACGACCCGGCCGATCGCGAGGCGTTGGGCATTTTGGCCGAGCTCTTCCCTGACCGCCCGGTGGTGGGCATCCACGCCGTCGATCTGGTGCTCGGCTACGGCACGCTGCACTGCCTGACGCAGCAGCAGCCCGCCTCCGGCTCGCTCCGGCTCCGCTGAGTTCGCCTTGCGATCGGCGCGGTTCGGAGGGGGACAGTCCCGTTTTCCCTGTGGGAAAATCGGGACAGTCCACAAGCCGGTGCTCAAAAGCAGCGCAAGACACCGTCACCGCGCTTCACCGAAGGCAACCAGCCGGCCGTCCATCGTGGCCAGGTAGACGCGGCCGGCGGCGACGATCAGCCCGTCGAACACCGGCGGCGCGTCGAGCCGGTAGTCGGCCAGGGTCTGGCCGGTGCCGGCGTCGACTGCCTGGAAGATCGCCCCTCGCTGCCCCGTAAGCGCAGCGTCTTGGGCGGCAAGCTGTTTCTGAGTAACTTCATCCGCGTAGCTTTGGAAGGCGGCCTCTTCGTCGATCAAGTCCTCGGGTCCGGCAATCAAGAGGGTATCGCCGGCCAGGGCCATCGCGCGAACCATCAGCGGGACTTCCCGCGTCCAGCGATAATCGCCTCCTGATTTGGCCGTCGCGAAGAGCTGGTAGTCGAGGACGGACGACCAGCGGTAGTACTGTGGCTTGCGTCCGTAGCCGAAGACCGTCGAGCCGTCGTGGACGAGGATCCGGCCCGCCGGGTTCGTCTTCCCATTGCCGAAGCCGCCGACCCCGCCCTTGAAGCTGTCGCCGAAGAGCCAGTACGTGCGGTGGAACCACGTGTCGTCGCCAAACCCGTAGGCCGCGAAGAGGTGGTCTCGGCCGCTGCCCTCGGGCCCCAGCTTGAGGCGATTGCCCTCCAGGTCCATGGCCTGAGAGCGCATGAAGAGGTGCTCGCCGTCGCTGGAGAGGACATCGGGCAAGGCGACCGGCATGTTCAGGCTCTTGACGTGCGTCTGCATGTTCTCGCCCGTCTCCGGATCGCGATCGTCGAGGACTTTTTCGCCCAAGAGTCGTCCGGACGCGACGTCGAGGCGGCACAGCCGCAGCCCCCCGTCGAGATACATCGACCGCCCGGCAACCACCGTGGCAACGCCATCCTGCACCAGGACCGACCCATGGACCGGCCAGACCGATTCCACCTGGTCGAAGGCGACCATACGGCGGTCGGCCGGGGCGGCGCGGAACCGCCAGGCCAGGGCACCGTCGTCGGCCCGAAGGCAAGAGACGTAGCCGTCGGCCGAGCCGAACAAGCAAAGACTATCGCAGATCGTGGGCGGCGAATCGATCCGCCCGCCCGACACATAGCTCCACAGCTTCTGGCCCGAGCTGGCGTCGATCGCGTGCACCGTATGGCAATCGACGTCGGCCACAAAGAGCCGGCCCTCGGCCACGACCGGCTGGGTGAGTCGAGTACCGAGCTGGATTCTCCACTGCGGCCGCAGCCGAGCGGAAATGCTCGGCTCGCTGGCGCCGCTTCGCGCCGCGTCGTGCCGGTAAGTCGGCCAGTCGGAAGAGAGTGGTGAGTGGTGAGCGGAGAGTCGTGAGTTCGAAGGCGGGAAGGCCGGTCCGTGCTGGAGCCGCTGGGGGTGGGATCCTGAACCTTCGTCCCGTGCCACTTTCTCCTCATCGCTCATCTGGCGCCCTTGGCTCCTTTCAGCCGCCAGGGCGACGAAGCCGTAGAGCTTCGCCTCGGGGTAGCAGGCACAAGGGTGCGGCGGGGCATAGACCAGGCCGTTCGCCGGCATGATGCCGTAGAGACAGCCGCCACGGACCCAGTGATGGATGGTCCACTCGCCCGTGGCGAGGTCTACGAACTCGATGCCGGTCCGCGAGCAGAGCACGTATTTGTCGGTCGCCTTGGCGCGGTAGCAGCGGTGGTGGAACCAATGCGTGTCGAGCGTGGGGGGAAAATCGACGTCCAACTCGCCCGTGGCCAGATCGCGGCCCACGTAGCGGCCGTCGGGGCCGCCCTTGGCCGTATTGCCGGTCCATACTTTCCCGTCCACGACGAACAGGTCTTCGGGCGAGTTGTAGCCGGCATAGGGGTGCGGGGCGGTCCAGAGCTTCCCGCCGGTGGCGGCCGAGAAGGCGGTCATCGTGTCCTGACCGATGTCGTCCGAGCCCCAGCCCATGTAGGACATGTGGGTTTTCTCACCGCCGGCGAAGAGGACCTTGTCTCGGCTGACGACCAGGGTGGGGGCGAACCACGACTGCAGCCCCTGTCCTTCCAAGCCCTGCCACACGGGAACCGCCTCGGAGGTCCAGCGGCGGTTGCCGGTGGCAAGATCGAGGGCGACGATCTTGTCGCCGTCATGGTAGTAGGCGCTCCCCGCGTCGGCGGCCAAGGTGAGCGGGATCACCTGGCCGGCCTTCTCCCAGAGCGCGCGGCCGCTCTCGGCGTCGAAGGCGCAGATCGAGCGGTCGGCGTGCGTCCAGTGGGGCGAGCGAATCCCCGCCCAGATCCGCGCCATCGTCGGCGAGTAGGTCGTCCGACTGTCGCGCGACCGGCCTTCTTCTACGTCGGCGGCCAGATCGGCTTCCCGGTCGACGGGCGTGTGGTTGACCAACACCAAGAGCACGCCGCTTGTGTAAAGGATCTCCTCGGCGCCGGCCGTGCCGGCATACTCGCGGAGCGTCTCGCCCGAGGCGGCGTCCAGCGCCGTCACCGGAGCGGCGATGCCCAGGGTCGCGTAGACCGCGTCGCCCTCAGCCACCAGCCGCCGCGGCAGGCTTGCCGGGCCGCTCTTGAGCGGCCAGAGGCCGTCGTGCCACTCGGCGATGGGACGCTTCCATAACAAGGCTCCGCTGAAGGCGTCGCGGCCGATCAGCTTCCAGTCGGAAGGCAACTGGGGCGAGACGTACGAGCCCTCGTCGAGCAGGTAGAACAACCTTCCGCGGGTGGACACCATCGCCGAGACGCTGGCCATGTGGTCGTGGTGCCGGCTCCAGCGCGGGCCGCACTGCCACTGCAAGTGCCGCAGCGGGCCGATGCGCTGATCCTCGGCGACGGCGTTGTTCGAGGCGTCGTGCAGGTAGTGCGTCCACTCGTCGATCTCGCCGGGCCAAGGCTTGGCGACCCTCTCCCAGCCGCCGCCGGCGGCGACCAGCGCCACGCCGAAGGGGGCAAGCACGCGAAGCACCTCCTCGCGGGGAATCGCCGGGCCGGGCGAGACCACCAACAGATTGACCGAGTCGTCAATCATCGGCACGGCCGCCTGCCGGCCCGTCAAGAGCAGATCGACGGAGACCTCGCCGTAGTCGTCCGAGCCGGCAAGCGCATCACGGGCTTGCCCGACGACTTGAGCATCTGCGTCGAGCCCGAGCACGAGGAAGTTGCCACTGCGGTGCATTCGGCGGAGCGTCTCGGCCCAGTCGGCCGGCGAGCCTTGGCAACCGATCCAAACGGCCAGCCCGCCGCGAACCCCGCACTTGTCGACCGGCGGCGACAGGGCTGGGGACTCACCGATGAACATGTCGCCGAAAACGGCCATGGCGGCCAGAAAACCGGCCATGAAGAGAATCCGGCCGCTGTGGCGTGGTTGATATCTCACGAGTCGCTCCCTTCAGATGCCTGCTGCCTCGGGCGAAATCCGGCGGGAAGCGGCGCCGCCCTGCAATCCAGCGGGCGGTCCCCTAAAGATTGACGTTCACGCCCCGCTGTTGCAGGTACTCTTTGACCTGCCGGATGCTGAGGATGCGGAAGTGGAAGACGGAGGCGGCCAGGAGAACGTGGGCGCCGCCTTCGACGACAGCCTGGTGAAAGTGCTCCAACGTGCCGGCTCCCCCGGAGGCGATCACCGGCAGGTCGACCGCGTCGGAAATGGCCCTGGTGAACTCCAGGTCATAGCCGTCCTGGGTGCCGTCGCCGTCCATGCTGGTGGGCAGGATGCAGCCGGCGCCGAGTTCCTGGCACTGCCGGGCCCAGGCGACGGCGTCCTGTCCGACGGGTTTGGTGCCGCCGGCGACCACCAGTTCAAAGCCCGACGGCATCTCGCCGCTGCGCCTGGCGTCGATCGCCACGGTGACCTTCTCGGATCCGAATTTCTCGGCGGCCTTGCGGACCAGTTCGGGATCCTTGACGGCGGCGCTGTTCATCGAGATCATTTCGGCGCCGGCATCGAGCACCATCTCGATGTCCTCCAAGCTGCCGATTCCTCCGCCGACGGTCAGGGGGATGCTGATAACGGCGGAGACGTTCTTGACCCACTGGAGCCTCGTCTTCCGGTTCTCGACCGTTGCGGCGATGTCGAGCATGGCCAGCTCGTCGGCGCCCTGCTCCTGGTAGTAGGCGGCGTTTTCGACCGGGTCTCCAGCGTCCTTGAGGTCGACGAAATGGACTCCCTTGACGACGCGGCCGTCTTTCATGTCCAAACAAGGCATGATCTTCACGACGCTCATTCTATCCTTCCTCAGAATCTACGGGGTGCTGTGGTCCTGCGTCCTGCCCGTCACGCCTCCTTTTTTCGGCGGACCTTGTAGTTGCCTCGGCTGCTGTCGTAATCGAGCTCGATGAGGCCCCTTTGCTTGAAGTCCTCGAGCAGCTCCGAGAAGCTGCCGTAGCCGTAGTAGCCTTCGCTGAAACCGGGGTGCACGCGGCGGATGGCTTGCTTGAGGGTCGAGCCCCAGAGGGGATCGTAGTCCTGCTCGGCAGAGGGGAGCACTTCCATCACCCGCTGGATGACCTCTTCCTTCTTGTCTTCCTCGGCTTTCCCTTTTTTCGGCGGGGGCGGGGTCTTCTTGGCCGCCCGGATCAAGTCGTCGTAGTAGATGAACTCGTCGCAGTTGGCGATCAAGAGGTCGGAGGTGGAGCTTTTCGCGCCGCAGCCGATCACCCGCTTGTTGTTCTCCTTCAGCTTGGCGACCAGCGGCGAGAAGTCGCTGTCGCCGGAGATCAGGGCGAAGGCGTCGATGTGCTGCTTGGAGTAGCAGAGATCCAGGGCGTCGACGACCATGCGGATGTCGGCGCTGTTCTTGCCGCTCGCCTTGCTCTGGGGGATGTCGATCAGCTCGATGCCCTGGGTGTGGAATTCCTTGACGGCGTCGGCGTAGTGGCTCCAGTCGCAATACGCCCGCTTGAAGACGATGCGGCCCTTCTCCAAGAGCCGCTTGAGCACGAGCTGGATCTGGAATTTCCCGGCCTTCATTTCCCGGACCCCGATGGCGAGGTTCTCGAAATCCACGAATACGGCGATCAGCGGCTCTTCGGACATGAGGACTCTCTCTCCTCGGGAGGATTGGCCGGAGACGATCGGACAAGCGGCATTGTCCGCTGTCCGGCCAAGGTCCCGCAAGCCCCCACGAATCTGGGGTAAGGGGGGCGGTCGAGCGGCTCCGCCTCCCTCCGACCCGGAGCGTGGCAGCGCCAGGGTGGATTCTTCAACCCCCAGGTTGCCAATGACTTCCGGTGAGCACGCGCTTGCCGGCCGGGTTCCGCTTCTTCCGCCCGCCGAGGACCTTGTGAGGCCGTTTCGAGGAGGATACAACAGACGGTGGTGGGGCAGAAAGCCACCTGCCGACGGCGCGAATCGGAAGCCGACCGCGGAATCCGCCGCACCGCGGTACGCCGTCGGCCAAGGGAACCGACGTGGCCGCCGCCGGAGGAGGGCAAGGCGGAGTTGCCGTCATGTTCGCAACGCTCAAGGTCGTCGCCGGCAAAGAAGCAGACCGGGAATACCGGCTGGCTGACGAGGAAATCCTCCTCGGCCGTGGCCGCGAGTGCGGGATCGTGATCGAAGACGTGGCGGCAAGCCGTCGCCACGCGCGGATCGTCCTGCAAGACGGCGCCTACGTGATCGAGGACCTCAAGAGCACCAACCGCACGTTCGTCAACGGCACGGTGGTGGCCGGCACGCGGAAGCTCAAGGACAAGGACGGGATCCGCATCGGCGGAACCCATTTCACCTTCAAGATCTCGGCACCGGCCGTGGTGGCAAGCGACGAGGACGACTCCTCCACCGTGCTCAACGCCATGGACGCCTCGCCCGGAACCCAGATCCTCTTCGAGGGGGACCCGCAGGCGAAGTTGCAGGCGATCCTCAAGATCAGCCAGGCGCTGGGGCAGGCGCTGGACCTCGACGTCGTGCTGGACACCATTCTTACGGGCCTGTTCGAGATCTTTCCGCACGCCAGCCGGGCACTGGTGCTGCTGCGGGAAGCAGAGCGGCTGGTGCCCCGGGCGGTGAAGCACCGCGACGACGACGAGGGGAGCGTGCAGTACAGCAGAACGATCGTCGCCCGCGTGATGCAGGAGCGGCAGGCGATCCTCAGCCAGGACGCCACCCACGACGAGCGGTTCGCCTCGACCCAGAGCGTCGTCAACCTGCGGATCCGCTCGGTGATGTGCGTGCCGCTTCTGTCGAGCGATTCCGAGCCGATGGGGGTGCTGCAATTGGAGACCCAAGTGCCGGGCCACCACTTCCTCACCGGCGACGTGCAGATCCTGGCGAGCGTGGCGGTGCAGGTTTCCGTCTTCGTCCAGTACGCCCGGCTGCACGACGAAATCCTGCGGCAGTCGAGGCTGCAGCGGGAACTGGAGCTGGCGGAGGCGGTGCAGCAGGATTTTCTTCCCCAGTCGACGCCGAAGCTGGAAGAATACCACTTCTGGGCGTACTACCTTGCGGCCGGCAAGGTCGGCGGCGACTACTACGATTTCCTGCCGCTGCCGAACGGAAACCAAGCGGTGCTTCTCGGCGACGTGTCGGGAAAGGGCGTGCCTGCGGCCCTCCGCATGGCGAAGGCCTCCACCACCTGCAAGGTGGCCCTTCTGAGTCACCCCGACGACGCCGGCCAGGCCGCCGCCGCCATGAATCGCGAGATCTGCGAAAGCGCCGCCCGCGGCGGCTTCATCACGCTCGTGCTCTGCGTGCTCGACCCCAGGACCCATCAGCTTACGGTGGCCAGCGCTGGCCACCCGTCGCCCCTGCTCCGCCGGCCGGACGGCAGCGTGGCGGATCTGCTGCATCGCAAACTGGCGGGGCTCCCCCTCGGCGTCCTTGAAGACCAGTCGTATCCGACGCAGACCACGCCCATCGGACCCGGCGACGTGGTGATGCTCTACAGTGACGGCATCAGCGAAGCCGCCAATGCGGACGGCCGACTCTACTCGGCACGGCGGGTGCGGAAGGTGCTGGCGGCCGAGAAAGGCCGCCCGCCGGTCGAGACCGGCAAGGCCCTGGTCGCCGACGTGAGGCGGCACGTCGGCGAGCAGGAGCAAAGTGACGACATCTCCCTGGTCGTCTTTGGCCGCTCGCCGGGCGAGCAGTGGTGAGGCTGTCGGGGCATGTTGAAGCGGACCTTGAGCGGAGCGGTTCGACCACGGCATGGGGATGGCAGCCGGGCAACGTTCTGCCCACCAGGAGCCACCGCCGATGCCCGTCCAACAGGGGGGTTATGGCGTGCGGCCTGGCGGCGACCGAAAATGGAAAATGGTTGCCAAACCGGAGAGGAAATGTGCGGGAACGCTGGACAAGGGGGGGGAGTACCTTGGTACAATGGCTGCCATTGTGGGCCTGGATCGGCTTCAGGCTCGAAGCACACGGGGAATCTCGGACGACGCGCGGCGATGTTTGGTCGCCATGGCGAACGAGGTGCCCCTGCATGGAACTGAGAGAGAGCAAAATGAGAAGTTCACTGGTTTGGGCGGCTGTCTTTTTGGTGGTGGCGGGTGGAGCCGCGGCGCCGGAGACGGAGCCGAGCATTTTTGAGAGTTCCGCACCGGTCGCGCCTGCCGGCGAGCTTGATCGGATCGTTCTTGCCAAGTTGTCGTCGCTGAAAGTCCAGCCTGTCCTTTGCTCCGACGAGGTGTTTGTCCGTCGCGCCTATCTGGACGTGATCGGCACGCTGCCCACCGCCGAGGAAGCCAAAGAGTTCATTGAGGATCCGGACGCGAAGAACAAGCGGCGGCTGTTGATCGACCGCCTGCTGGAGCGGGATGAATTCGCCGACTACTGGGCAATGAAGTGGGGCGACGTCCTTCGCATCAAGGCGGAGTTCCCCATCAACCTCTGGCCCAACGCGGCGCAGGCGTACCGCCGCTGGGTGTGGGCGTCCATCACCGAGAACAAGCCGTATGACCAGTTCGCCCGCGAGGCGCTCACCTCCAGCGGCAGTAATTTCCGCGTCGGCCCGGTGAACTTCTACCGCGCCATGCAGAACAGGACGCCGGAAGGCACCGCCTCCGCCGTGGCCTTGGCGTTCATGGGATCGCGAACCGATTCCTGGCCGAAAGACCGTTTGGAGGGCATGGTGGCCTTCTTCTCACAGATCGGCTACAAGCCCACCAGCGAATGGAAGGAGGAGGTCGTTTTCTGGGACCCCCTCAAAGCGAGCGAGGCGCCCGGCAACAGCGTGCCGGGAACGGCGAAGCCCGGCGTATCCGCGCTGGAAGTTGAAGCCGAGCCGACCGAGGCGGAGCCGTCACCCGCGCCGGCTACCGCCGCCGCGCCAAGAGCGGCGGTGTTTCCCGATGGAACCAAGATTCAACTGCCCCCAGACCGGGATCCCCGCGAGGTCTTCGCCGATTGGCTGATCACCCCGAAGAATCCCTGGTTTACGCGCGCCATCGTCAACCGCGTTTGGGCGTGGCTCATAGGGCGGGGCATCATCCACGAGCCGGATGATATTCGCGAGGACAACCCGGCGAGCAACCCCGAGCTGCTGGCTTATCTGGAAAAGGAGCTGGTGGCCAGCGGATACGATCTGAAGCATCTCTATCGGCTGATTTTGACCTCGACCACGTATCAGTTTTCGTCGATGCCCCGCTTCAAGAGCCCCGAAGCCGAGGCGAATTTTGCGAGCTACCCGCTCCGCCGATTGGAGGCCGAGGTTCTGATCGACGCCCTCAACACGATCACCGGGACGACGGACCTTTACACCAGCCCGATCCCGGAGCCTTTCACGTACATTCCCAAAGACATGCCCGCCGTTGCCGTGGCCGACGGCAGCATCACCAGCCCGTTCCTGGCGTTGTTCGGGCGATCGGCGCGGGCCACCGGCATGGAAAACGAGCGAATCAGCAAGCTCGATCGGCCCCAGTGGCTGCACATGCTGAATTCGGGCCACATTCAGGCCAAAATTGAACAAGGCCCCAAGCTCAGGGCGATTTTCGATTCCGGCCGCCAACCGGAGGAGATCGTGGAGGAACTGTACCTGACGATTCTTGCACGGCGGCCGGCGGCCGAGGAACTGGAGAACGCCTTGGCATACGGCGCGTCTGCTTCAAGGAAAAGCCGTAATGACTGGGTGGACATCACCTGGTCTTTGATCAACAGCACCGAGTTTCTTCACCGACACTGATTTTTCGGGATGCGTAGAGAGCACGTTCAACGGCGGATCCGTTCGAGTGATAGCAAAGGGGACTGAAAACATGAGTACAAACCACAACAGAGAAAATGGTACGCAGGTTTCCCGACGCGAGGTGATGCGGCGGGGCCTCTGCGGAGCAGCGGGGCTGCTGGCGGCCGATCGCCTCGGTCGCGAGGCCTTGGCAAAGCCGGCCGAGGCGAACAAGGCTCAGGCCGAAGTCAAAGCGAAGTCGGTCATCCAGATCTTCCTCTGGGGCGGCATGTCGCACAACGACACGTGGGATCCGAAACCGGAAGCCGGCCGTGACTACATGGGTGAGTTCATGGACGTGGTCCAAACCAATGTCCC
>Ga0180438_10009612_pt1 | contig 12011 bp, 14 predicted proteins | sample SS_ome_12_FD_132455 | JGI IMG/M metagenome (GOLD analysis project Ga0180438, IMG submission 132455) | Hypersaline lake sediment archaeal communities from the Salton Sea, California, USA - SS_3_D_2 metaG | ecosystem: Environmental > Aquatic > Non-marine Saline and Alkaline > Hypersaline >...
AAATCAAAGCCGAATACAACGAAGGCGCCAAAACGCTCCTTTACAAAACCGATTGGGGCGCCCGTGAGACCGCCGCGCCCGTGACGGCCGGGCTCGTAGGCGGGTCGCCGTGGGAAGTCATCAGCGGCTCGTTTGACGTCGTTACGGTCGACATCGACGGGGTTGAGCACAAGGCGCTCAAGTGCGTTTCGGACGGAGCCGCTGCGATACCGTCAAGCGCGTTTCAAGTCGGGCCGACTCAAGCGGCGCGGGGGTCGTATCGTTGGAAAATGTATCGAGCGGGCACGGGCGTCTCGCCATATTTTGCGTTTGTATCCGACGTGAAAAACGCGATCCCCGGGTCGTTCAATGGTTATTATTTACGTTTTTTTACGGTCGAGCGGGTTCAGGTAAATACCGGCGCCGGGGCTGTTTTGATGTCGTCGGGCACCGGTTTGTACCCGGCTGGAAGTTTCTATGAATTCGACATCGATTTTGAAAATGACGGCACTTTGACGGCGTACGTTGACGGCGAGCTACTCGACTTGACGGGAGGCTCGGGGAACAACCCCGCGGTTGACACGTCGGTAACAGATTCCGAGTACGTCGTGTGGGGGGCCGTTTCCGGCGATATGCTCGTACTAGGCAACCGAGCCGGAGAAAACGGATTTCAAAAACTTTTAGGAGTACCAAAATGAGATACATCCTTTTAGTACTGACAGCCCTCACATTATCCTGCGGCTCTGTCCAGCATCACAATGCTGCAACCAATCACCTTGTAATGAAGTGCAGGCTATTCACGGCATGTTTACCGCCTATTGAGCTGCACGGGATGTCGCCTGATGAGTTCTGCGACTGGCTCGAAGACCTCGGAGACCTCGGGAGATACATGTCTGAACAGGAGTGCAACGAATGTCAAGCAAGATAAAAGGGTTCACGGCGAAGGTCAAGGACGGGATGCAGAACTTGGTCGCGGGTCTCGGCACGCCGAAAGACAAACGATCGCACTCTAGGTTTTACCAACGAGATATTGACCGCCAAGAGCTGGACAGCTTGTATACAACTAATTGGATTGCAGGCAAGACGGTTGACATCCCCGTCGAGGATGCGCTGCGCAACTGGCGCCAGGTCAAAGCCCCATCCCTTGATCCCAAAAAGATCGAGGAGTATGAAACCGCTGAGGAGACCTTGGGAGTCCGCGAGAAATTCGGGCGCGCTGGGAAATGGGCTCGACTCTACGGGGGCTCCGTGATCCTAATGGGGATCGACAATGCAGGCCCTATGGACACCCCGCTCAACCTCGACAAGGTGAAAAAAGGGTCTCTCAAGTTCTTGCATGTCATCGATAAGAATGACATTTGGGTCGAGCAGGTCAACACCACTGACCCAACCAAGCAGAACTATCGGTTGCCTGAATTTTATTCACTCTCCGGGACCGCTCAGAAGATTCATTATACTCGAGTTATTCGCTTCGACGGACTCGACGTGCCATGGGATATTCGGAAGACTAATGAGTATTGGGGTATGTCAATACTACAAAGGGTATACGATGCGATCACCAACGCTCAGACGGTCTCCGACTCCATTGCCTCGATGACTTATGAGGCCTCGATCGACGTGGTCAAAGTGACCAACCTGTTTCAACAGCTTGCAGCGCCCGGCGGCACAGACAAAGTGATCGAGCGCTTTGCCCTTGCTGACATCGTCAAGAGTACCAACAATATGCTGGTACTCGACTCGACTGAGGATTACCAAAAATCAAGCGTGCAGTTTGGTGCTCTCCCAGACATCATGACAAGATTTCTCAATGCTGTCGCCGCCGCTGCTGATATCCCTGCGACTCGCATGCTCGGACAGTCAGCGCAGGGACTCAACGCCACCGGCGAGCACGACATGTTTAATTATTTTAATATGGTAGCGTCCAAACAAGAAGTCGAGCTTGCACCGCAACTCAGATACCTAGACGAGGTGCTGACCCGGTCAGTATATGGGTCGATGCCTGAAGACTGGACCTTTGAGTTCAACCCGCTCTGGCAGTCACCTCCGACGGCGCAGGCCACCATTGACGTGCAAAACGCTCAGCGCGATGAGATCTATATGCGCAATGGGGTTGTTACCGCTCCGATAGTTGCTGAGCAGCTCAGGGAGGAAGACACTTACAACGCTCTTGACGATGACTACCTCGAAGTCCTTGAGGAGATTGAAGAGGAGAAAGAGAAAGAGCCAGAGGTCCAGCCCGAACCCTTCGAGCAGCGTAACCCGCCGGAAGTCAACACGACCAAACAAGTCGAAGTTGTAAAAGGGCCTGGGGAATAATTGGCACTGAGCAAAGCAAAAAAAGACTCAATCAAGCGGGCGCTGAGCAAACAGAAGACCAAGCAGAACAAGGGCACGGGGGTTGATGTCCCTGTTGCTCTCGAGCTTTATTATTTCCGCGAGCTCAATAGGCTCGTCCGGACTATGACAAACGCAGTCAATAGTCACATCACTCCCTTGCTGAACCCGGCGGTCCTCCAGGACGCCAAGGATCCCTTCATTGATGCAGTCGACAAGCTACAAAGAAGAATGCAGTTCCTCCGCTTGGCCGAGGAGGTTGCGACCGACGTGGTCAACAAGGGCGATAAGTTCAACAGGACCGTGTTTATCCGCAATATTAAAAAGGATATGGGCGTAGACGTCAGCAACATATTGACGGACAAGGGGCTCAAGAAGTTGCTGGACAAGCGGATCAAAGAGAACGTTGACTTGATCAAGACCATCCCGAAGGAGTACTTCGCACGGGTGAGGGTAGCCATCAAGCAGGGCCGCAAGGCCGATGACACTGCGTTTTCAATTCGTAAAGACCTCAAGCAAATAGGCAAGATAACTCAGAACCGCGCCAAGCTGATCGCCCGGGACCAGGTGTCTAAAACAAATGCGGCCTTGAACGAGTTCAGGCAGCAAGACATCGGGGTGACCGAGTACACCTGGAGGACTTCAGGCGACGAGAGAGTCCGTGAGGACCACCGGGCAAACAATGGTCGGAAGTTCCGATGGGACAAGCCCCCGTCGAAGACAGGGCACCCGGGGCATGATGTCCAGTGCAGGTGCACTGCTGACCCGGACTTCAGCTATTTAAAGCGGTTGTAAATTTGGTGGTTAGTACGTAATGTGGTATAATAGTACCTCATAGAAAGATTGAATATGAAACTATACGACATAGGCGAGATTTCGAAAAGGGAGATAACCTCAGAGGGTTACCTCAAGGTATCGGCAAAGGTCGCGAAGATCGGCTTGCAGGAGTATGCCTCTTTTGAATTTGCGGACACCAGCGCCCCCGAGAGCATCAAGCGTGCGGTCGATAGGGTCGTGCGGTTGCTCCGCCCTGAGACTGAAGTGAGCGCCCCCGAGGCCCTCTCAACTATCGAGAGTGTGCCGGTGACCGACGGGCACCCCCGAGAGTTCGTCGACGCGTCCAACGTCACCAAGTACCAACGCGGGTTCAGCAAGCCTGGCGTGAGGTACGAGAACGGTTTTGTGTTTGCTGATCTGGTCATTCAAGACGCCGACCTCATTAAACGAGTGCAGCGCGGGACCGACCAAGTCAGCCTAGGGTACAACTCGAAGATCAAGTGGGAGGCTGGGACCGACGACAACTATGGGCCTTACGACGGGATACAGACTCAGATAAGAGTAAATCACATAGCAATAGTGGACAGCGGCCGCGCAGGCCCCGAAGTCCGTTTAGACGATGAACAACAAGGAGATCCAGAAATGGCAGACAAGAAAGACGACAAGCCCGCAATGGATGCGGTTATTGTCGACGAGCTGAAAGGACAAGTTGCTGTCCTCGAAGCCAAGCTTGCTGACTCTGAGAAAGCTGCGGATGAACTGCGCGGCGAACTCGATGCAGCCAAGACACAGATCAAGGACGAACTCAATGACAAGGCAGTCGACGCCCGAGTCAATGCGCGCATTGCGCTGATTGACAAAGCGCGCAAGCTGCATGCTGACGTTGAGACTGAGGGCAAGTCGGATGCGGACATCAAGGCCGCGGCGATTATGCATGTCAACGACTCGTTTGATCTTGAAGGTAAATCCGACGAGTATCTCAACGGCGTGTTTGAGACTCTGGCCTCGAACCACAAAGAGTCGGACACAATGGCCAAGGCCCTCGAGGACTCAGCCAAACCCAAGGACGACGCCCGAGCGAAGTTTGTTGCTCGCGGAAAAGTAGCTTACAAAAAGGATAGAAAATAATGAGTGCACAAACTACGTACACCAAGCTTCACAATGCGGCTTACGCGGGCCTCATTGCTGACCTCGAACCAAAAGAGGTCGTGAGCAAGCACGCGGAAGGTGGGGACATCGGTTTCGGTCTCGCTGTCAGCCGCGGCACCGCAGACGACCAAGCGACCAAGGGCGGCTCCGCAGTCCTCGGCGTGACTGTCAGGTCCCTCGACCGTGAAGGCGCGGTTACTACCGGCGCCGTCGACTATGACCAATACAGCACGATGGCCGTGATGAGAGCCGGTTACTGTTGGGTCAACGTGCAGGACACCGGCTCGCCCGGCGCTGCGCTGAACTACAACACCACGACCGGCTTGATTGGCGTTGGCGACCCCGGCGCTGGTGAGTTGGTATTCCCCGGGACTCTCGAGAGTACAGTCGCTTCAGGTGGTGACCTCGGGCTCATCCGAGTGCAAGACAGCGCTCACGATGCTGTATCCCTGCAGGGCGTACCGGTATCCGCAACCGCCCCAACCAACGGACAAACCTTGACCTATAACTCAACCTCTGGCGAGTGGGAACCAACCACGTAGGAGATAATGATCGATGCCTAAACTACTCGATGCAACTGGTGCGGTTTTCTTTCAGAGAGAACTTGAGCACATTAAGAGCCAAACATATGATGTCCAATACGGCGACCTCATGTACCGCGAGCTCTTCCCCGTCAACTCGGACGTAAACCCCGGGGCGACTACAATCACTTACCGGACCTACGACTCTGTAGGCACGGCCAACATCATCAACTCCTACTCCAGCGACCTGCCCCGCGCAGACGTCGCAGGGAAAGAGACGACCATCCCCGTGCGGACTATCGCCGCCAGTTTCGGCTACTCCGTGAAGGAGATCAAGTCGGCCAGCATGGCCAACTTCTCGCTGGACCAACGGCGCGCAGGTGCTGCACGGCGTGCGATTGAGGAGAAGATGAACGAGGTTGCTTTCAATGGCGACGCCGAGTCCAACCTCCCCGGTTTGTTCAGCAACACTGACATCACGGAGACCGCGGTTGCCGATGGCGCCTCAGCCACTAAAGTGTGGGTTGACAAGACTCCCGACGAGATCATCCTCGACGTTACCAACGCTTGCAGCGTGATGTACGAAGGCACTCAGAAAGTTGAAAAACCTTCCCGCCTCGTATGCCCCCCGGCTCAATGGAACCTCCTCTGGTCGACTCCCAGGGCAACCGGCAGTGACATGAACATCGCTCAGTGGATCCTGGCCAACAGTCCTTTCATTAAAGAGATCGTAGCGTCTCAGGAGATGCAGGCTGCAGGCTCCGGCGGTGAGGACATGTTCATGATCTACAACCCGGATCCCTCGAAGTTGCAACTCGAGATCCCCGAGGACATCACTTTCTTGCCTGCCCAAGAGCAGAATCTTGAAATGGTTGTGCCGGTGACCAGTGAGTTCGCAGGGCTCAACATTTACTACCCGAAAAGTCTCGCTTTCTGGATAGGGATTTAAACCATGTCTATCACCCCAGCGGAATTCAAAACGCGCTTTCCCGAATTCGATTCGCTTGCGGATGCCCGCATCCAACTGTTTATTGATGATGCTGAACTTGAACTTGACGAGGACCGCTGGGGTGACTTATATGACAAGGGGCTGTCTTATCTGACAGCCCACTTGTTATACATTGGCGAGCAGACCTCCACCGGTCAAGGTGAGGGGGGAGGCCCCCTGTCTACTAAGGCGGTCGGGGATGTCTCGCTTTCTTTCGGTTCGTATCTCACAACCAACAAAGACGCGAACTCTTTTAATGCGACCTCATACGGCCAAGAGTACTATCGTCTAATGATGATGGTAGGCATGGGCGCCGTCGCGGTAACTGCTGAGTCGGTCACGGTGATCTCTTAATGGGTGTGAAGATCAAAAGAGTGACTAAAGGCCCCGGCCTGCCGGGCGCTCAAAAGGAACTTGAGAAACTGCTCGACATCAAAGTAGGGGTCCTCTCGGGTACCGGTGAGCACTCTAACAACACCCGTGGCCAGACCGTTGCGGAGATTGCATTTTGGAATGAGTTCGGCACCAAGTGGGCGCCGGCTCGTCCGTTCCTCCGGGTGACTATCCGGGAGAACCGGCACCTGTTTAAGAGGATGGTCAAGCGGCTTTACAAGCTGATCATCAAAGGCAAGTTGTCGCATGAAATGGCGCAAAAAATAATTGCGACAAAGGCGATGGCCCTCGTGCAGAAGAAAATTGTTTCGTTGCAGTCGCCGCCGAACAGCCCTTTTACCGTGGATAAAAAGAAATCAAGCAGTCCGCTTATCGATACTGGTGAACTGAAGAACTCAATCAGCTGGGATGTGGTCAAGTAATGTTATCGTATTTCAACAGCGAAAAGATTTCAGCGACTTTGTACCGCACGAGCGGGAGCTCTTACGATGATGGCGAGTGGACGCCCGCGACCCCCTCCCAGACCGCAGTAGAGATCATCGCGCCTCAACCGTTGCGCTCTAATGAGCTGCAGATGCTGCCTGAAGGGGAGCGCAAGTACAACCACCGGGTGACTTGGATCACTGACGAGATTCACATCTGGCCCCTCATCCCTGACAGCCCCACCAAAGAGAACCCCGATATTTTTTTGATTGACGGGAAGTTCTATAAATTAATGCAGATAGATGACCGGAGCGTGCTCGGGAACTTCTACCGCGCAGTGATGCGGGAGACTGACTACACTCCGGCGGATCCACCATCATGAACAACGGACTTTTATACGACTGGCTTTTTTTGGTGACCGGCTACAATAGCCAGAAAATCATTCGGGCAAATCAAAACGGCCCCCGGCCGAGTGAGTCCTTCGTGACCTGGCAAATCATATCATTGCAGCCAGCGGATTATTCACGGATCGACAATATTCAAAATGGCTATAGTCTGGAAGTCACCGACACCCGCCGGTACATCGTCGGTGTTGATGTCAATGTCTATGGTCCCGACGGTTTGACCATATTGCCGAAACTGACTCAATCAAATACCGACCCAGAAGTCCAAGCGATTTTTACATCAAACGGCACGACCTTGATCGGCGCGGGAGTTATCCAGGACCTGACTGGCCTAGGTGATACTACCTTCGAACCGAGATACCGAGCCGAGTTTACATTTTACTCATTCATTGAGACTTCACGAATACAAAGCGACTACGTCTGGGATGACTACTCGATCTCGGGTACCCTCGACGGAGATACAATAACAATCAAACCTTGAAAGGGGTTTTAAACAATGGCAACAATTAAAGACCATGTCAATGTACAAGCGATTCTGCAGACCGCAGTCGCGACGCAGACGACATTCGGGCTGCAGTTGTTTATGGTAGACGACGATCAGATACTACCCGATCAGAGGGTGCTTATTGTATCTCAATCGGATTACACTGATCTCACCTCCGGCACTGTGCCTCGAAATTATGCGAACGTGTTCTTCGCTCAAAAGCGCGTACCTGCCCAGCTCATGCTCGGCCGATGGTTCAGCGCTGCAACCAACCCGTACACCTACAGCGGGCCAGCTCTCGAGACCGACTACACCGTATGGAAAGCGATCACGGACGGGACTATTGAATTCAGCGACGGGACCAACACCGAGTCAATAACCGCGGTCGACTTCTCGTCAATCACTAGTGCTGCTCAGATCCCAACGGTGCTCACCGCCAAGTTGGCGGCGCTCGTAGCCCCGACGATTACGGGTCTCGACACGTCGACCTTCGAGTACGACGCGCTCGGCAGGCTCAATTTAAGGATGTCAACGACTGGGGCCTCCGCCCTGACAGTCACTCTACAATCTGAGGGCACTGGTACCGACCTAACCTCTGCTGCTTTCCTCGACTCTGCCAACGGCGCAGCAGTCGCAGGGTTTGACGCTGAGGAACCTACGGCGGCTCTGGCTGCTATCCAAGCGGTGAATGACACATTCTACAACGTCCACATCCGTGGCGAGTCCAACACCCAGCAAGTCGCCCTGGCTGCAGACATCGAGGCTAAGGAGAAATTGCTTGACCTCTTTATCACTGACGCCAACGCGGTAAGCTCGGCCAGTACGACCGACGTGCCCTATCAGCTCGAGGCCCTCAGCTACAAACGCACGATGTGTATCTACACCGAGCAGACGACCGAGTTCCCCGACGCCGCAGTAGCTGGCTGTGTTCTCCCTGCTGACGAGGGTACCACCTCCTTCGCGTTTGAGGTGCTCTCCGGAGTGACTGACAGCGGCGGGAGCGGCACTTTGTCGACGACCGAGCGCTCGGTGCTCGCGACTAAAAGCTGCACCTGGATAGAGACGATCGGTTCGAATACCTACTTGTACGATGGCATCACGTCCGGCGGCGAGGAGAAAAGGGTCATGCTCGCAAGAGACTGGTTTGTCTCCCGCATCCGTGAAGGTATCTTCACTGATCAACTCAATCAACCCCTGAGCGCCTTCGACAACCCGACACTCAGTAGGGTTGAGAACAGGATCCGAGAGGTGGGCGCCGAGGCGATTGCCCGCGGCATCTTGCTGGACACTGAGGAATTCCCTTGGACTGTGACCATCCCTGACGCTGACAGTTTCTCTTCGGCGGATAGGGCCACTCGAACTATGACAATCGACGATGCCTTTGTGGGGTACATCAACAGCGCGGTTAATGACTATGTCATCACCGGGACCTGGAGTATCTAATGGCTTTGAAACAATACGACCCGGAAAAAGTAACTGTGGTTCTCGGGGCTGTTATCGCCAGGGCTTTCGCTGACGGCGAGATGATTACCGCGACCTTTACCGAAGATAAACGATCAGTGCATGTAGGGACCGACGGCGAAGGCCGGCACATCAGAAACCGGAATGCCTCCGGAACTGTAACCGTGCGGCTCGCCGACTACTCCCCGACACACGATCTCATCATGGCGCTTGACACCGCCGATCAACCGTTCCCGATAACTGTGACAGACAAGACATCTAAAGTTGCTCTCTTCTTCGCCGACTCCTGCACACTGTCCAAGGTTCCCGACTTCACTCGTGGCAAAGAAGCCACTGAGCCGGAGTATGTGTTCAACTTTGTAAAAGGCACCATTGTACATTCAGGGGCCGCGGAGGTTTAATCAATGACGATTCGGCAAGATCTCAAAGCAACAGTCAAAACCCTTGAGGGCGAGAAAGAATATATCTTTCAAGCTCTCATCCGTAAGGATGCTGCCCGGGTGTTCCACAATGTACTCACCGCTGTCGTGTCGGCCGTGGCTGACATTGCAGTGGCTGAGGGGGCGTCCCAGACTGACGCGGTTTTTAAAGCGATCAAGACCCTCGACTTTGACACTGTTTGGGATCTTGCCGAGGTCCTACTAAAGTTTTCTTTCCTTGACGGTACGGAAATAAAGGATCTTAACGATACCGACTATTTCACCGATAGACCTGAAGAGCTTTACCTCGCAGTGTTCCACGCGGTGCAGCTCAATTACCCAAAAGTTTTTTTAAAACTGAAGGAGACTCTAAGCGGTTCAGGTCTCCAAGGAATTCTTCAGGGTTTGAACCGCGACGAACAGAAAACAGTCTAGCCCCTTGGCAGATTGAGAACTATATGGTTGCAAAATACTACGGTATTGACCCTAGCATCGTCGAGAACGAGTGGACGAATATTGAGTTTCTCGACCGTCAAGAGTTCATGCAGCTGCAACAAGAGATCGATCGACAGTATCAAAAATGGTTGGAGGTTAAATAGTGGCCACCATAATTGAAGAGTTCGTTGCGAAGCTAAGGTGGGACGTCGACGACGACAACGTCAAAGAGTTCTCCAAGCAGATGAACACGGTTGCGGACATGGCCAAGAAGGCTGCGGTCGCAATCGCCGGGGCCACTGCTGCGGCCGTTGGTTTTGCTGTAATCACCAACAAGCAGACGGCAATCAACGCCAATCTTGCGAAGTCTGTCGGCCTCTCCGCCGAGTCCTATGATGCATGGGATAGCATCATGCAGCAGCTTGGGTTTGACGGGGAGAAAGTCATTGACCTCGTCGAGGAGATGAACAACAAGTTAGGTGAGCTCAAAGGCCTGGGTGAGTTCATATCCGCTGAGGAGTCCTTGCAGATCCTCGGACTCCGGTTTAAAGAGATTAAAGACCTTGCTCCCGAAGAGCAGTTCCTCAAGATCATGTCGACCGCCAAGGGGATGGCCGACCAGCAAAAGGCAGTCTCAGCCGTCGACATGTTGATGGGCGGTGAGGCCAATAGGGTCCTCGGGTTCCTCCGAACTATGGACGGGGACCTTGAGGACATCGTCGAGAGGCGCATGCAGCTCAACCTCCTTGACCGAGAAGCGAGGGAGGGGGCTATCCGTTTCACTGCGTCTTGGATGGACTTCACCCATGTCATGCGGTCAATAGGCGCTCAGTTCTCCGGGCTCCTTGGGGAAGTACTAACCCCGATGATCAATGAGTTCATCCGGTGGGTGACAGCCAACCGGGAGATCTTAAAGACCAGGCTCAGAACATTCGTCGAGCAGCTGGCCAGCGCAATCAAGTTCATCGTTCCACATCTCCGAGACTTCGTGATGTTTGTAGGCAACCTCGTCGAGAGTCTCGGAGGGCTTGGTAATGTTGGTCGATTGATTGCGACTATCTTCACCGGTAAGATGTTCGCGTCCGCAGCTCTTGGACTCGCATCTTTTATGAAAGCGACCAAACAAGCCAGCGCGTCCAAAGGTATTTTTAAAGCACTGGCTGGGGAGTTACCTGACCTATCAACTGCGGTCGGCATCGGCCTGGCTCTGATTGCCGAGGACCTTTGGAACTTCTACCAAGGCAACGAGTCTGTTGCGGGTAAGGTCAGTGCGACCCTTGAGGAGTTCATCGGGGCGTCAATCGAGTTCTTCGGTCAGCTCTTCGGGATTCCTAAAGAGGACCTCGACAAGATGCTTGTCGATATGGACAACACTGTCAGGACGTGGATCCCAAAAATATTTGATTTCATAATCCAAGACTTCAGGGAGTTTATAACGAACTGGAAAACGTTTTTTAATTTCCTTTGGGATGACCTGAAATCATTGGGTAGGATAGCAAAAAGGTTCTTCGGTCTCACCGGAGGTGAGGGAGTCGGCGCAACGGGAGGCAACAGGTCCCCTTTGATAGGCCCAGTCCCGACAGCTTTCGGCGGACCCCCACCAACCAACGCGGCGGGAGCTATCAACAACAGCAACCGGACAAACAACGTCAACGTAAACAGCCCCATCACGATGCAGCTACCTCCAGGCATGAGCGCTGAGGATGTAGCAAGGCAAGTCAAGAAAGAGCTTGATAGGGCCGCCGGGTGGGCGGTAGATACGAACGACACGGGAGTGGTGTACTAACATGGCAATCATCCGCAACGTCCAAGAGCTTAGAGATTTTTTCGGGATTAATCCGGTACTGATCGGTGACCTCCCGATCGACGTGCTGCGGAGTGAGACTCCTGTTTATGATTACAACTTGACTGAGCACCCAGTTGAGTCGGGCTTCGACGTGACTGATGCCCGCGTCGCCCGGCCCATCGGCGTGACCCTTGAGTGTATCCTGACCGACACCGACCTATCGGCCTCGGCCGTCGGGTTTGCAGCGCTCAATAATACGCTCGGCTTCGACTCATGGAAAGACAAGCGTGACAGACTCAAAGAGATCATGGAATCAAGCGAGGTGGTTGACGTAGTCACTCCCCTTGACAAGTATGAGTCTATGACGATCACCTCATTAAGAATGGACCAGACCCCCAACACTGCAATGGCTTTATTCTTTCGGGTTGACCTGCGGGAGATTCGTTTTGTCTCCTCAC
>Ga0180438_10009613_pt1 | contig 12010 bp, 10 predicted proteins | sample SS_ome_12_FD_132455 | JGI IMG/M metagenome (GOLD analysis project Ga0180438, IMG submission 132455) | Hypersaline lake sediment archaeal communities from the Salton Sea, California, USA - SS_3_D_2 metaG | ecosystem: Environmental > Aquatic > Non-marine Saline and Alkaline > Hypersaline >...
CATCCGGAAGGACCAACAAGTACCACGAACTCCTTGTCCTGAACGTCCAGCGTGGCCTCCTCGACCGCCACGACGTCGCCAGGAAAAACCTTCGTAACACTCTTCAAATTCACGCTTGCCATAGACCGGCTCCCGATCGCAAAAAACTCTCACACTTTTATCCGACGCCAATTATACAAACCTACCCGAATCATGTCAAGGTAGGGCTATTCACCACAATATACACGCACCCGCTACAACCCACTACCTGGCGCTCCGCCGGAGAACAATTGCACCGCCTCGCCAGCAACATAGAGTGAGCCGGCTATCACCACCAGCGAGTTGCTGCCGGCACTCGAATCGGCATTCGCGACAGCCGCTTCCAGGTTCGGTTCCATAACGCAGTTATCAGAGAACCGCCGCGCAATCTCGTACAGTTTCTCAGCGGGCATGGCTCTGGCCAGACCGTACGTCGTCACAATGACCTTCGCGGCCAACGGCCCCAGAACCGACGCGATTCCGGCCGCATCCTTGTCGCCGCTGACGGCGAGTATAAGTATGACCTCTTTTCCGGGGAACGCCCGCAGGATCTCCTCGCGAACCCTGGAAGCCGCCGCAGGATTATGCCCGCCATCCACTATGGTCGGCGGTCTCTTACGCAAGAGCCCGAATCGGCAAGGCCAGGTCGTTGCGGCGAAACCATCCCGTACGGACTCCTCCGTGATCTGAGGATACCGCTCTCGCAGAAGGAAACATATCATGGCCGATAACGCAGCGTTCTCTCCCTGATAAGCGCCGGGCAGCGGGATCACGAGGTCGTGGAGCTCGCCGAGTGGGCTGAAGAAGCTCATCTTCTGCAGCGGGAACTCGATCGGCTCGATAGTATGGTTGAAGTCATCTCCGTGAACGTACAGTCGCGCACCTGTCTCGCGACATTTCTCTGCGATCACTTCCAACGCTTCACGATGGCGCGTTGCGGTCACAACAGGCGCGTCGCCGCGTATGATGCCCGCTTTTTCGAACGCGATCTCCGGCAGTGAACTACCCAGATAGTGCGTGTGGTCAATTTCAACATTGGTTATCGAGACTACCACGGGATCGATCACATTGGTCGAGTCCAACCTTCCGCCGAGACCCGTCTCGATGACCGCAAAATCAACCTTTTCATCGCAGAAATGTTGAAAAGCCAGAGCGGTACCAAACTCGAAATAGGTAGGTCTTTCGAGACCCTCAATGTGGGGCATGCGTTCCGCCACCTCAGCGAACTGCAGTATCAGTTTGTCAAGGTCGGCATCGGGAACGGGTATACCGTCAACAACGATCCGCTCTGAAAAATCGACGAGATGCGGCGAAGTATATCGTCCGACTTTGAATCCCGCTTTTCTCAGCGCACTGCACACGAACGCGACAACGGAACCTTTCCCGTTGGTCCCTGCTACATGCACGGTATGGTACTTAAGTTGAGGATTGTCAGCGGTTTGGAGCATATGGCGGATGTTGCTCAACCCGAACTTTATTCCGCGCTCTTCGAGTCCGAAAAGGTATTCTCGTGGTGCAATCAAGTGAGGTATCTCAGTATGCGGGATACGGTGCTCTTCAGCTCAGCCCTCGGCACCGTCATATCAACAAAACCGTGTTCGAGCTGAAACTCCGCGCGCTGAAATCCGTCCGGAAGCTCTTGCCGTATGGTCTGCTTGATCACGCGCTGACCCGCAAAACCTATGAGCGCGCCCGGCTCGGAAATGACGACGTCACCCTGTGAGGCGAAACTCGCGAGCACACCGCCCGTCGTAGGGTCCGTCAATATGGATATGAAAGGTATACGCGCATCATCCAGTCTGGCAAGTGCGGCACTGATCTTCGCCATCTGCATGAGCGAGATCGTACCCTCATGCATCCGAGCTCCCCCTGACGCCGACACGCTCACAAACGGAACGCTTCTCTCGATGGCCAACTCGATGGCTCGCACGGTCTTCTCACCGACGACCGAACCCATACTGCCCATCATGAAGAACGGCTCCATGATCAAGACCGAGATCTCGACATCCTCTATCTTTGCCGCACCGGATATGGCCGCCTCGGTGAGACCGGTGTCCCGTTGGCTTTCCGCCAACTTCTCCATGTACGACTTGCCGTCCACGGAGAAGCCCAGTGGGTCGATGGAGGCAAGAGACGCGTCCCGCTCCTCAAATGTCCCTTCGTCAAGGAGCAGCGCCTGCCTCTGCTTGACACCGATTCGGAAGTGGTACCCGCACTTGGGACAAACGCGCAGGTTTTTCTCAAGAGTCTCGCGATAAAGCACTTCGAGGCACTGGGGACACCTGGCCCAGAGCCCGTCCGGCATGTCCTTGCGTGTGGCCGGTTTTACCGACGTGTATCTCTGTTTCTTGAACCACGGCATGGTATTGGGGATGTCTCGGCTCTATTTTTCAACATTCTCCGGCCAGTACAGTATTCGCGAGCAGCTCTGGCATGTGATGAGACGATCGCCGGCTATCACTTCGTTGACCACTTGAGCCGGGATCTGCATGTAGCAGCCGCTGCATGAATCGTTCTTGATCGGCACGGCACCCGGACCATTCGTCTTAGCCTTGCGAATTCTCTCATAAAGCACGTAAAGATCCTCGTCCACATCGGAAATCAGTGTCTGCTTCTTCTGCTCGCGGTCTTTCAAATCCCGTTGGACGGTCTCCAACTCCCCGTCGAGCTCGCGTTTTCTTTCGGCAACTTTCGCTTCCTCGTCGCGAAGCGTCTCACTCGCGGATGCCATCTCGCCATTGACGTAATCAATGTCCGTCATCAGTTGGAGTACCCTGTCCTCGATCGAGGATATCTCTGCCTTGGCAAGATCCATTTCGGCCAGTATCGCTTTATACTCCTTGTTGGTCTTGACAGAGAAAAGCTGCTGATCGTATTTTTTCAACAAGGCGTTCTTGTCATCGAGGATCAACTCTTCGTGACGCTGTTGTTTTTCAAGCCCCAAGTGCTTCGCTTTTGCGTCTTCGACTGCGCTCTTCGCCTGCGCGAGCTCGGCGTCGAGCTCTGCTGACTCGACCGGTATAGCCCGCGCCCGCTCACTCAGGTCATCCATCTCAAGATCTAGTTCTTGAATCTCTATGAGCGTCCGTATCTTCATCGCTCCCTTAGCACGAACAACCTAATCTCCTACAACCTCATCGGGTGATACTATACGACCCGCAACCGCACTCGCCGCAGCCACCGCAGGCCCGGCCAGATACACCTTGCTGTCGGGATGCCCCATGCGCCCCCTGAAATTGCGGTTCGTTGTGGATACAGCAACCTCGCCTGCCGCAAGCACCCCCATATGTCCTCCCAGACAGGGACCGCACGTCGGCGTGCTGAAAACGCCTCCCGCTTCCACGAAAACCCGAGCGAGACCCTCACTGATACAATCCAGGTACACCTGCTGCGTCGCCGGTATGACTATCAAGCGCGCGTTCCGCGCAACCTTCTTTCCCTCAAGTATGCTGGCGGCAACACGCATATCCTCGATCCTGCCGTTCGTGCAGGAACCGATAACCGCCTGGTCGATCGGCACGTCCCCTACTTCGCCGACGGCAACCGCATTTTCCGGCAAATGCGGAACTGCAACCTGCGGCTCTACAGCCGAAGCGTCGAACTCCTGAACTTCCGCATACGTGGCATCGGCGTCGCTCTCGTAAAACCTCGGCTCCGACCGGGCACGATCTCCAACGTACCGCCTCGTCTCGTCATCAGGAGCGATCACGCCGCTCTTCGCGCCCGCCTCGATCGCCATGTTGCACACCGTAAGCCTGTCCGCCATCGAAAGTGACGTTATACTATCGCCTGCAAACTCCATCGCGCGATACAGTGCGCCGTCCACACCTATCCGCCCGATAGTATAAAGGATAATATCCTTTCCGCCAACCCATTTCTTAAGCGACCCATTGTACACCAGTTTCATACTCTCCGGCACTTTAAGCCAGACCTTGCCGGTCACCATCGCCGCCGCAAGGTCGGTGCTGCCGACACCGGTTGAGAACGCACCCAGCGCACCGTACGTACACGTGTGGGAATCGGCGCCAATCACCAGGTCGCCCGGAACGACCAACCCTTGCTCCGGCAGCAGCGCGTGCTCTATACCCATCCGGCCGGCATCGTAGAAATGGGCCAGCTTGTGTTTCTGAGCAAACTCGCGCAACTGCCTGGACTGTTCGGCCGACTCTATATCCTTGTTCGGGACAAAATGGTCCGCAACGAAACAGATCTTGTCGGGGTCAAAGACGCTCCGAGCGCCGGCCGATTCGAACTGGTTGATGGCGATCGGAGCGGTTATGTCGTTCCCAAGCGCGAGATCAAACTCAGCCAGTATGAACTCGCCCGGCGCCACCACATCGCGCGCAGCGTGCGCCGCAAGTATCTTCTCCGTTATCGTCATGCTCACGTGCGTCTGCGTCTGTCCATCAATTGAGGTTCCCGAACAATCCTTTCCGCATACCATGCAGCACGGACAGGCTTGAAACCCGCCGTCCTAATTCGCTAGGGGCTCCTTAGTCGAAACGACCTCTTAATATCGTGGGTTGACCGTGGTTCACCTTGGAGACTTGAAACAATAGACCCCGTTATCATGTATTCGATACACGCTTCGTCGAGAACCCGAATGACCCTTCTTACCAATTCCTGTTGTGACATTTATCGAGACGGAATAGAAAAAGTTTGTGAAACTCCTCCTCGTCAAGGTCCGGAAATCTTCTCCGTAACCCGTGGACAAAAAGCTGCTTGGTGAACTCCGACAGTTCGAAAGCTTTCAGAAGTCTTTGCTCAGGCGACATGTTCCGCAGCACTTGCAGGTATATCCTATGACTTGAACGGTCCTTGTCGCTCACGGTTCGCCAGCAGCCTCTTTCGTTTCCGCATTGGCGGTTCAGGCACGACTCGTCTTCGCGCCGCGGAAAACCTTCGCTTCCCAAGACACCACCACTACCGCTTCAGTGCGCTCCGACCGAGCCATCTGGCGGAAGGACTCAGCGGCTCCCTGACTTCACCTTCCGCACCTCCAGAGGCGTCGTGCGAAAACCGCTTGAGCCTCAGCGTCGTTAGCCACCTGTCCGGTCGGTCTCTCCGACAAGAGCACGGTCCCGGCCTACTTCACTTTGACGTTCGTGCGAGGGCAACCGAGCCGGTACGCGCCATTTCGCGTATGCCGAACGGTTTAAGCATATTGACAAGCGCCTTGATCTTGTCCTCGGTACCGGTCGCCTCAATTGTGACGGCCTTCGGAGCGACGTCGACGATTCTCGCGCGGAAAACGTCACAGATCTGCAATATCTCCGAGCGCGACCTGCCGTCCGCGCTGACCTTGATCAACACCAGCTCGCGTTCGATGAACTGTTCCTTTGTAAAATCGCTCACCTTGATAACGTCAACGAGCTTGTTGAGCTGTTTGGTGACCTGTTCGAGGATAAGGTCGTCGCCGCGCACGACCACGGTCATCCTCGAGGCGGTCGGATCCTCCGTCTCTCCGACGGAGAGACTCTCTATGTTGAACCCTCGACCGCTGAAGAGCCCAGCAATACGCGCCAGTACACCAGGATGATTCTCCACAAGCACTGAGATCGTGTGACGTTTCATCATGCCTCCATTATCATGTCGCTGATCGCCGCACCTGCAGGCACCATCGGCATAACGTTTTCCTCGCGGTCCACCGCGAAGTCGAGAATAACCGGTCCGGGGGTGTCTATGGCCTTCTCGATGGCGGGTCTCACCTCGCTCTTTTTCGTAACCTTGATCCCCGTTGCCCCGAAAGCCTCCGCAACTCTGGCGAAATCCGGATTGTCTGCAAGACACGAGCTGGAGTAACGCTTGTCGTAGAACATGTCCTGCCACTGTCTCACCATTCCCAGAAACCGGTTGTTGAGGATGGCAACCTTGACCGGCAGCTTCAGTCTGGTGACCGTTGCGAGTTCCTGGATATTCATCTGGAAACTACCGTCGCCGGCAATGTCGAAAACCAGCCTGTCCGGACAAGCTATCTGGGCTCCTATGGCCGCCGGAAAACCGTAGCCCATGGTACCCAACCCGCCCGACGAAATAAACTGGCGCGGACCGTCGAACCTATAGTACTGCGCCGCCCACATCTGGTTCTGGCCGACTTCGGTAGCGATTATCGCGTTACCCTCGGTCGCTTCGTATATCTGCTCGATAACGTACTGCGGCTTGATCGTCTTGGCCTTTCTATCGTACGTCAGAGGAAATTCCTTCTTCCACTTCATTATCTGTTTCAACCACTGGCCCGCTTTGCATTTTTTCACAAGCGGCGTGAGCTCGGACAGTATGTTCTTCACGTCGCCAACGATCGGCAGATCCACGACGACGTTCTTGCTTATCGCCGACGGGTCAATATCAATGTGGATTATCGTCGCATCCGGCGCGAACTCCTCGATCTTGCCGGTCACCCTGTCGTCGAATCGCGCGCCAATGGCTATTAGCAGATCGCAACCGGACACTGCCAAGTTTGCGCACTTCGTGCCGTGCATTCCCAGCATACCCATGAAAAGCGGGTCGCTCGCCGGAAAAGAGCCCAGACCCAGCAATGTCAAAGCAACGGGTATCTGCGTTTTGCGGGCGAACTGCGCGAGCTCGCGGGAGGCTCCGGAACACATCACGCCCCCTCCGGCATAGATCACCGGCCGTTCGGTTTTCGCGATCTCCTGAGCGGCACGTTTAATCTGTCGCGGATGACCCTCATACTTCGGTTTGTACCCGCGCAGCTCGACAGTCTTCGGGTACTTGAACACGGTCTCGTCGGTCGTGACGTCCTTGGGCAAGTCCACGAGAACAGGACCCGGTCGCCCCGTCGGGGCGATATAGAACGCCTCCTTGATCACCCGCGCGAGGTCGCGCACGTCTTTCACAAGGTAGTTGTGCTTCGTGATCGGACGCGTGATCCCGGTGATATCAGCTTCCTGGAAAGCGTCGCCCCCGATAAGCGGCGTGGCAACCTGCCCCGTCAGGGCGACGACAGGCACGCTGTCCATGTACGCGGTCGCTATGCCGGTCACCAGATTCGTCGCGCCGGGTCCAGACGTGCTCATGCAGACGCCCACCTTGCCGGAAACCCGCGCGTAACCGTCCGCGGCATGAGCGGCGGCCTGTTCGTGACGAGTCAGTATGACCCTGATTGGGGCATCGTACAACTTGTCGAAAATCCCCAACACAACGCCGCCCGGATAGCCAAAAATGGTGTCAACGCCCTCTTTGCGCAACGACTCAACCAGGATCTCCGCTCCCGACATCCGTTTCACTTTGATAACCCCCTCAACTCAGTATCGCGCCTGCGCTCGCTGAGGAAACACGCTGCGCATAACGCCCAAGACAGCCGCCGGCAATCTTCGGCGCAGGCGGTTTCCACGACTCGCGCCGTTTGCGCAGGTCTTCTTCGGACAACAGCACATCCAGCTTTCTCTCAGGGATGTCTATCCGTATCACGTCTCCGTTCTCGATCAGTGCTATCGGGCCGCCTTCCATCGCCTCCGGAGACACGTGACCGATGGAAGCGCCGCTGGTTGCGCCAGAGAATCTGCCGTCGGTTATCAGGGCCACCTCCCGGTCCATTCCGATGCCTTTTATTGCCGCGGTCGGCCCCAACATCTCCTGCATCCCGGGCCCGCCCTTCGGCCCTTCGTAACGGATAACGACGACATCGCCTTTTTCAATTCGCCGGGTCAGGATAGCATCGTTGGCGTCGGGCTCAGAGTCAAAGATGCGAGCCGGCCCCTCGTGTTTTAGCATCTCAGGACTTACCGCAGACTCTTTAACCACGGCGCCGTCCGGTGCGAGATTGCCAAACAGGATGGCGAGACCGCCCGTCGTGTGGTAAGGACTCGACATCGGCCGGATCACCTCGGCATCCTCGACGTGGGCCCGGGCACAGTTATCCGCCAGCGTTCCGCCGGTGACCGTTCTCGCGTCGCCGTGCAGCAGACCGGCGTCCACCAACTGCTTAAGTATCGCCTGGACGCCGCCCGCAGCGTACAGATCTTCCATTCTGTGCTCACCTGCCGGCGAAAGAGAACAAACGTGCGGCACTCTTGCGGATATCTCATTGAGCTTCGCCAAATCCCACCCAACCTCAGCCTCGTTCGCTATGGCCGCCAGATGCAATACGGTGTTCGTCGAACCGCCGAAAGCCATATCCAGCATTATCGCATTTTCAAACGCTTCCTCCGTCATGATCGAGCGCGGCAGCAACTGCTCCTGAACGAGCCCGACAACCCGATAGCCTGCCTCTTTGGCAAGCCTGATCCGCGCCGCGTCAACCGCCGGGATCGTTCCGTTACCGGGCATAGCCATCCCGAGCGCCTCGCTCAAACAGTTCATCGTGTTGGCGGTGAACAGACCCGCGCACGAACCTGCTCCCGGGCAAGCAGCGTCTTCCAGCGCGGCACACTCCTCCGCCGTGATTTCGCCGGCCACGGCTTTCGGAATGGCCCCAAACAAACTCAGGACGTCCACACGCTCTCCTTTACACATACCCACGAGCATCGGGCCGCCGCTGACAACCACCGCCGGTATGTTCAGCCGCGCAGCCGCCATGAGCATACCCGGCACGATCTTATCGCAGTTGGTCACGAACACGAGCCCGTCAAACGCGTGCGCTTTCGCCATGATCTCGACGGAATCTGCAATGACTTCCCTGCTGATCAGAGAGTACTTCATCCCTTCGTGATTCATCGCGATCCCGTCGCACACACCGATTACCCCGAAACTGACCGGCGTACCTCCTGCATATCGTACCCCCGCCTCGACCGCCTCAGCGACCCGGTCAAGATGAACGTGCCCCGGGATCACCGTGTTGGCGGCGTTCGCCACGCCGATCAGAGGCTGCTTGAGCTCGCGATCGGTGTATCCCATCGCTTTGAACAATGCCCTGTGCGGCATCCTTTGAACGCCTTTAGTTACCGCGTCGCTTCGCAATCTTCACCTCCCGAGCTGTTACTCTCCCTGCTGTTAAACTCGTTCATAGCAAGCTCAATACCCTTGACCACGATGATATCGACCGCCCTGCAACATGTCTCGATCAGATTCGGCAGCTCTTTCATCTCCTCCTCGGAAAAAGGACCGAGAACATACTCCGTCAAGTCCTCCGGCAGGTCATCCGAACCGACCCCCACGCGGAGCCTGGGAAACTCCTCGGAGGAAACGTGCGCGATGATCGACCGAAGCCCTTTATGTCCGCCATCGCCCCCCCGCGTCCTGATGCGCAATTCACCGAAGGGGAGGTTGACGTCGTCCACCACCACAAGCAAGTCGCTCAGTTCAGCTTCCGCCGTGCCGAGCATGCACGCGACCGCCTCACCGCTGAGATTGACAAAGGTGAGCGGTTTTGCCAGATGAACTTCGCGTCCGCCGATTCTCGTTCTGGCGACCAACGATCTGCACCGCTTCGATGTGAACGCGGTCCTATGCTTGCGGGCGAGCCTGTCAACCACGGCGTACCCTGTATTATGCCGGGTGCTTTCATATTCCCGGCCCGGATTTCCAAGACCGACTATTATCTTCAAATCAAGGTTCTCGCCGGTTGCGCTATCTCTTCCTATCTTCGGCCTCCTGCGGCTGTTCCTCCTCTTTCCCCTCCTTTCCGACAACTTCCGGTTCAGCGCCTTCCTCTTCCTCAACCTCCTCGGCAGCTGGAGCGGCCTCCTCACGCAATTTCGGCGGCAGGACAGACACCACGGTTCTTTCCGGCTCAGTCAGCACACGTATGTCCTCGTCCAGCACGAGGTCTCTCACGTGAAGGGAGTGTCCGAGATCCACGCCGGTCACGTCCAACGATATGTTCTCCGGCATCCGTTTCGCCACGCACTGGATCTCCACCTCACGCAGCACGTGCTCAAGTATGCCACCCTTTTTCACGCCTTCGGGCTGACCGACCAGCACGATCGGCACGCTAACCTCAATCTCCTGCTCCATCTCCACGTGGTAGAAGTCTGCGTGCAAGATTTCTCCGGTAACGGGATGGTGTTGCACCTCTCGAATCAACACGGTCCGCCGTCGTTTGTTTCGTCCCTCTTTCAAGTTCAGCTCGAGCATCCCGTGTTCGGCGAGCCCGTGCTGCAACATCCGTTCGAACTTCCTGGCGTCCACCTCGACCGTCACCGTTGTCTCTCCCCGCCCGTACAGTATGGCAGGAACTTTGCCGTCTCGCCTGGCTCTTCGCGCCGCAGCTCTACCGGTCTCTTCCCTGACTGCAGCATCAAGTACTTGGTGTTCCATAAGTCTGACTTCCTCTCTCTGGGCACAGCCAAAACTGCCGCCCTGTTGACGACCCTCCAAGGAGAGTCACAGTCTACACGAATAGGGAACTGACAGAATCCTCATTGTGTATTCTGCGGATTGCCTCGCCCAACAGTTTCGCTACTGAAAGCACTTTGATCTTCTTGCTCATTGTCTTGGAGTCTATCGGGATCGTGTTGCACGCCACGAGTTCCTCGAGTGGGGAACTGTCTATCTTCTCCATCGCTGACCCTGACAGTACCGGATGCGTGCACGAGGCGCTGACCACCGTCGCACCGTGATCAAGAAGCGCCTGTGCCGCTCTTATCAGCGTTCCCCCTGTATCCACCATATCATCGACTATCAAGGCATGGCGACCTCGCACGTCGCCGACTACATTCATTATCTCGGCCTCGTTCGGCGAAGGCCTCCTCTTGTCAATTATGACCAGATCGGCATCGAGCCTTTTGGCGAACGCGCGTGCACGCGTAACGCCCCCGGCGTCCGGCGCCACAACGCTCAGATTGTCAATACCTCGTTTCTTGAAGTATTCCACAAGCACCGGAGCTGCAAAAAGATGATCAACCGGTATGTCGAAAAACGCTTGAATCTGACCGGCATGCAAATCGAGTGCAAGCACCCTGTTCGCGCCTGCCGCCGTGATCAGATTAGCCACGAGCTTCGCCGTTACCGGTACCCGTGGTCTGTCTTTCTTATCCTGCCGGGCGTAACCGTAATACGGAATGACCGCGGTGATACGGCGCGCGCTCGCCCGACGCGCTGCATCTATCAAGATCAGCAGTTCCATCAAGTTATGGCTCACCGGCGGCGCGGTGGAATTGACCAAGAAAACGTCGGCACCGCGCACGTTCTCGTTGAGCCCAACGAAGATCTCCCCGTCGCTGAACCCGGACACGGTGGCATCTCCGAGCGGCACACCTAGAAAATCGCATATCTCCTTGGTCAGATCCGGCACAGAATTACCGCAGAACACCTTAACTTCATCGACAGGCATCGTGCTACCTCTACTTTCGTTTCTTCTTGCGCAAAGGTTTAGCGGGTACTCCCACCACAGTTTCTCCCGGGGGCACGTCTTTTTTCCGGCTAACCACGGCGCCGGCCCCCGTCTTCGCATCCTTACCGACCCTTACCGGCGCGACCAGCACGGTATTGCTACCGATGCTCGCACCGTCCTCAATAACAGTCCGGTTCTTGCGAACGCCATCGTAATTGGCCGTTATCGTACCGGCGCCGACATTGACATTGGACCCGACCACCGCGTCACCGAGGTACGCCAGATGAGCAATGGAAGTATCCGAACCGACTTCCGTCTCTTTAAGCTCGACGAAGTTGCCGATGCGATCCCTGTCACCTACTCGCGTCCCGGGTCGGAGCCTCGCAAAAGGTCCGACGTTGACGCCGTTGCCTACGACGGCGCCCTCGCAATGGCTCATCACCACGCGCGTATCGTCACCGATCGTGCACTCCGAGATGAACGAGTGCGGACCGACCGTACACCTCTCTCCGATCACGGTCTTGCCTTCAATCCAGCTGCCCGGGTACACGACAGTATCTTTCCCTATCCTGACGTCATCCGAAACGTAACATGTGTTCGGGTCGATGACGGTCACGCCGTCGTCCATCAGCCGCGCTAAGTTCGTATCGCAGCACAGCCGGACCGCCTCCGCAAGGTGCGCTCGCGAATTGATTCCAATTGTCTCGTCAGGATCGTCGGTCCGAAACGACTCGACTTTCTTGCCGTCGCTCACCAATA
>Ga0180438_10009614_pt1 | contig 12008 bp, 7 predicted proteins | sample SS_ome_12_FD_132455 | JGI IMG/M metagenome (GOLD analysis project Ga0180438, IMG submission 132455) | Hypersaline lake sediment archaeal communities from the Salton Sea, California, USA - SS_3_D_2 metaG | ecosystem: Environmental > Aquatic > Non-marine Saline and Alkaline > Hypersaline >...
CAGGAGAACCTCCTCGATTTCTTCCTCGCCCGCAAGGGCATGTCCTGGGTTCCGATCGGTCTGTCGCTGATGGCGGCGCTCAACAGCGGCATCGACTATCTCGCGCAGCCGGCGGCAACGATCAAGTTCGGCCTGGTGATCCTGGCGACGAACTTGTCCTGGCTGGTCCTGTACCCTTATGTGTTCTTCGTCACGCTTCCCATGTTTCGCAGCCTGGAGGTCTACTCGGCCTACGAGTACCTGGAGCGGCGTTTCCATCTCGCCGTCCGAGGTCTGGGGGCCGTGATCTTTCTCTTGTGGCGTCTCTCGTGGATGGCTACAGCGTTGTACGTGCCCTGCTTGGTCCTCACGTCGGCCATCGGCCGCAAGGAGTTGCTGGTGCCCGCGATCGTCACGCTGGGCGCACTGGTGACCTTCTACACCATGCTTGGGGGAATCAAGGCGGTCGTTTGGGCCGACGTCATGCAGTTCTGCATCATGATGGCTGGGCTGTCGGGCACCGTGATCGTCGCCTGGGCAAGCGTGCCCGGCGGCTGGAGAGAGATCGTGGCCGCAACGCACGAAGTGGGAGCTGTCGATCGCATTGTGTCGCAGCCGGGGTCGGCAGGCGTGTTGGCCGGCATCACGTCCTTCTTCGCGACCCCCGTCTCGGCCGTGGGCCTGGTCATTGCCGCGGTGGTCGCCCGCCTCGGCACGTACACCTCCGACCAGGTGATGGTCCAACGGTTTCAGACCGCCCGTTCCGTCCGCGAGGCCCGCAAGGGCTTTCTGATCACGGCCTGCAGCGACGTGATTTGGATGACGGCGCTGGCGTTGGTGGGCGTGGGCCTGTTCGCTTACTTCCGACATCATTCGCTGCCCGAGTTCGTCGTCGAAAACCCCGACAGGATCTTCCCCTACTTCATGGGTCAGGTGTTTCCGACGGGGCTGGTGGGGCTGACATTTGCCGCCATCCTGGCTGCCTCCCTTTCGAGCAGCGACTCGGCCCTGAACTCGCTCACCTCCGTGTGCATGGTCGATCTTTACAACCGCATCTACTTGGGACGCACCACGGCGGACGGCGACCTCACCGATTTCCAAAAGCGGCGCCAGCACCGCTTGCTTCGCGCTATAGCAGCACTGTTCGGAGGATTGGGGCTCTGGGCCTGCCTGGGACTTTCCCTGGAGAATTTGCCTTCCCTGGCCGCCGCGGCGGTGCGCGGCGTTGGTCTGGTGGTCGCCCTGGGCGGGGTAGCTCTGGCGCTGTGGCCCGCGCCATGGGTTGCCGCACGCAAAGCGGTATTCGTGTCCCGCGTCTTCACGCTGATAGCCGGAATCCTGGGCACGGCGCTGTCGTGTCACGTCGAGCGCCTGGGATCGATCTTCGAGATCGCTATCAAGTTGATCAACGGTTTCACAGGCCCGCTGCTGGCAATCTTCCTCTTAGGCATGTTCACGCGAAGGGCAAACGCCGCGGGAGCATTTCTGGGCGGTGCGGCCGGAACTGTGACCACCTTGTACACGGTCTATCTGAGCAGCTTGGAAAGACCGGTGGTCAGTTTTCTCTGGCCGGCAAGCTTCGGTCTGGCGACCGCCTTGGCCGTGGGTTACATCGCCAGCGCGATCGTGAACGTGCTGGCAAGGCCTTCCGAGGCCCGGCTTGCAAGTCAGGCCGCGTGGCGTTTTACCGCCGTGATGGCGAGAAATCGCGATCGCGCGGAAGATTCCTCCCAAGTTCCCATGAATTGAAGGTGCTCGATGAACCGGTTCGACGCGGCCATCCAGAACTGCAAAAACCCGCCCTTGCTCGGCTCTACCGTACATCGCTACAACCCCGATTTCGTGGAGATCGTGGGGCTCTTGGGCTTCCAGCTCCTCTGGATCGAGCGGGAGCACGGCCTGATGAGTTTTGCCCAGGCGGCCGACTTGTGCCGGATCGCCGCCGCGATGGGGCTGGTGACGATGCTCCGCGTCTGCGAAGCCAGCCGCGATAACGTGTTGAAGGCCGCAGAGTGCGGGCCGGACATCCTCGACCTGCCCATGGTCCGTTCGCCCCAGAACGTGACAGAACTCGTACGGCATTCCCGCTATCCCCCCTTGGGCGAGCGGGGGTTCTTCAGCAGTTCGCGGGCGGTGCGGTATGGTCTCTGGGGCATCAACGCCGAGCTGCACCAGCGCGTGAACTCTGAGCTGACGCTGGTGGCGCAAGTGGAGAATCGTCAGGCCGTGGAAAACGTCGAGCAGATTTGTTGCGTGCCGGGGCTCGACGGGATCTTTATCGGGTTGGGTGACCTCTCGACGAGCTTCGGGGTTCCGGGAGAGACGCGGCACCCCGACGTCCAGCGTGCCGTGGAGCGCACGCTCGCCGCAGCCAAGAGCCACGGCAAGAGAATTCTCATCCCCTGTGCGCCTCAAGAAGTCGCCACCTGGGCCGCACGGGGGGCCTGCGCGACGTTCTGCGTGAGCGACACGGCTTGTCTTGCCGGCGGCGCCCGGCAAGCCCTCGAAACCGCGCGCGGCGCGATCGCCGGTGGGGAAGGTTCCAGCGGAGAGCGCTCATGAAGATCGTCGATGTCCAACCGCTTGCGGTAGACCAGTACCTGTGCGTCAAAGTCCTGTCCGACGCAGGGATTCACGTGTACGGCGAGTCGGAGGCTTGGGGCTTTCTGGAAGCGTCGCAGCAGGCGATCGAGACCTTCAAACGGTACCTCGTCGGCCAGGACCCTCTGAAGATCGAGCACCACTGGCAATACCTATACCGCTGGACCCATTTCCGCGGCGCGGTGATCATGGGCGCCTTGAGCGCTATCGATATTGCGCTGTGGGACATCGCCGGGAAGCACTTCGGCGTCCCCTGCTGGCAGCTCCTTGGCGGCAAGTGCCGTGACCGGCTGCGGGTATATTGTCACGTGTTGGGTGCCGCACAGGAGCAACTGCTCGAAGGATGCCGCGAAGCCAAGCGGCTGGGGTTTACCGCCATCGGGCACCTGAGCCCGTTCGGCGACGATTCGCGCGATCTTCCTTTCTTCAAGACGCACGCGGCAAGAATCGAGGAGGCGATCGAGGCGGTGCGGCAGTATCGCCAGGCCGTGGGAAGCGAGGTCGATTTGTGCATCGAGATTCATCGCCAGCTCACGCCTGCCGAAGCGATAGTTCTGGGCCGGGGGATCGAGCCCTATCACCCCTTCTTCTACGAAGATCCCACGCTTCCGGACAACCTCGATGCGATGGCCCAGATCGCGGAGAAGATCGGCATCCCCGTCGCGACCGGCGAGCGTCTGCACACGATCCACGAGTTCGCGATGCTCTTGCGGCGCGGGGCGGTGCAGTACGTCCGTCCCGACGTTTGTTTGTGCGGCGGGCTGACCCATGCCAAGAAGATCGCGGCCCTGGCCGAAGCGCACTACGTGCAAGTCGTGCCCCATAACCCGCTCGGCCCGATCAGCACCGCCGCCTGCGCCCAACTGGCCGCCTGCATCCCGAACTTCGCTCTGCTGGAATACCCGAGCTGGGACTGGCGGCCCTCGGAGCCGCTTCCCACGGATTCACGGCGGCCCGCCGCCGCGAGCAGGTCGATGGAGGTGGAACGGCCCAAACCACAGGGTCAGTTCGTCCGCGAGCCGCTGCAATTGGAGCGCGGGTTCCTGGTGGTGTCCGACGCTCCGGGAATCGGCGTGGAATTGGCCGACGACGTGCTCCAGACGTGCCCGTATCGCCCGCGAGAAGTGAAAACCCGCCTCCACCGCGACGGTTCCGTGGTCGACCAATAGGCAAAGGCACTTCAAATGGCCGAAACCACCGACGACAAGCTGATCTGGTTCCCGACGCAGCTTTGGATCGACGGGAAGTGGCAGCCCTGCCGGTCGGGGGCGAGCCTGGCAGTGGAAGACCCTGCCTGCGGTCGCGTAGTTGCCGAGGTGCCGCGGGCCGGCGAGTCAGAGGCCCATGAGGCAGTGCAATCCGCCGCGCGAGCCATGCTCGGCTGGCGCCGGCTGAGTCCGGAGAGCCGGTCGCAGGTGCTCGATCGCATCCGCCGCACCTTGCTGGAAAACCGTGAGCCGCTGGGGCGGTTGCTTGTAGCCGAAAGGGGTGCGACCTTGGAGCAAGGTCGCGCCGAGGTGGACTACGCGGCGGCGTTTTTCCGATGGTACTCGGAGGAGGCGCGGCGGATCTACGGCCGAACCATTCCGCATCCCGATCCCACCCGCCGGTTGCGCTGGGAATACTTCCCCATCGGCGTCGTCGCCGCGATAACGGCCTGGAACGGCCCCTTGGGCCTGGCTGCCAAGAAGGTCGCCGGGGCGCTGGCTGCCGGTTGCACGGTCGTCCTGAAGCCAGCGGAACTGACGCCGCTCTCTGCCCTCGCCCTGGCCTGGGTGACGGAACGGGCAGGCCTCCCGGCCGGCGCGCTGAACGTGGTTTTCGGCGATGCGCCCGCCATCGGCCGCGTGCTGCTCGAACACAGGGCCGTCCGCATGGTGACCTTCACGGGCTCCACGCGGACGGGCCGGTATCTGGCGAGCGAGGCGGGCAAGCAGATCAAGCGCGTGGCCCTCGAACTGGGCGGCAATGCCCCCTTCCTGGTCTTCGCCGACGCCGACCTGGATCAGGCAGCCGGCGATCTGGTATGGCTGAAGACGATCAACGCCGGCCAGGTCTGCGTGACCGCCAATCGCATCCTCATCGAGCGGTCGATCTACCAGCCGCTGGTCGCCCGCCTCGTCGAGCTCCTCAAACGCCAGCGGCTCGGCCCGGGGGATGATCCCGAGGTCACCATGGGGCCTTTGATCGACCGGCGCGCCGTGGACAAGGTGAAGTCGCTGGTCGAGAGTGCGGTTTGCGCGGGGGCGATCATAAGCTATCAGGGCGAGGTGCCGGATCGCTGCCAAGGCGGCTACTACTACCCGCCCACGCTGCTGGAAGGAGTGACCTCCCAGATGCAGGTCGCCTGCGAAGAAGTATTCGGCCCGGTGCTGTCGGTGATGCCTTTCGACACGGAAGACCAGGCTTTGAGGCTTGCCAACGACACTCCCTTCGGCCTGGCTGCCTACGTTTACACCACGAACTTTCAGCGGGCGCAACGGTTTTCCGAGGAGCTGGAGGCGGGCGTGGTGGGCATCAACGATCCGCGTCCGATCACCCCCGAGGCCCCTTTCGGCGGCATCAAGCAGAGCGGGATCGGACGCGAAGGGGGAGCGGAGGGTTTAATGGAGTTCTTGGAGGGTCGTTTGATTGGTCTCCGTTTCCCCGGCCTCGGAGAAAACGGCAACCTCGCGTAGCGCCGCCTTCGCCCGGAGGCGACCCCTGCGCCCAAGGGAGCGTGATGAAAAGCAATTCATTTGGAGGGAAACTCATGGCGGGCGCATTTGGATTGCAGTTTCCCGGGACTCGGCTGATGTTCTGCGCGCTAAGAAGTGAGGGCTTCGCCATGCCACGTCCGTTGCCAAGAATCCTGATCGGCGCTTTTGCCTTGATGCTCTGCGGTGCGGCGGGAGACTGCACGGTTCACGCGGACCACAATATCCCTCGCCCCAACGTGGTGTTCATCATGGCGGATGACCTGGGCTACGGTGACCTCGGGTGCTACGGTGCGACGAAGATCGCGACGCCGCACTGCGACCGCCTGGCGCGCGAAGGGAGAAGATTCACCGACGCCCATTCGCCTTCCGCCTCCTGTTCGCCGACGCGCTTCGGACTCTTGACCGGCGGCTACCCGTGGCGCGATAGCCGCGTGCCGGGCGCGCTGAATGCGAATGAGTCGTATAAGCTCCGTGATGGCGAGCCGACCGTCGCCAGCCTGTTGAAGAATGCAGGCTATACGACGGGTTGCGTCGGCAAATGGCATCTGGGCGTGCAGCGGACGCGTCCCGTCGATTGGAACGCGCCGCTTGTGCCCGGCCCGAATGCGGCCGGCTTCGATTACTACTTCGGCGTCATCAACAGCCACAATCAGCCGCCGTTCGTGCTCGTGGAAGACGAGAAGATCCCGGGCCTGAAACCCGGCGAGCGTATCGCCGTTCAAGGCGAGCGAAGCCAGACGGAGGGGCTGCGACTCCGCGACGAACACGCGCTGGAGACCACTCAAGCCGCAAAAGCGGTCGCCTTCATCGAGCAATACCGGGACCGCCCCTTCTTTCTCTACTACGCCACCGCGGCGGTTCACGACCCCTATACGCCCGCCCCCTCGCGGCAAGGCAAGAGCCAGGCGGGCGTCTACGGCGACTACGTGCAGGAATTCGATTGGGCGGTCGGCGAAGTCCTCGCCGCTCTGGACCGGCTGCATCTGGCCGACCGGTCGATCGTGGTGGTCACCTCGGACAATGGGGCGCAGCAGGGTCGTGCCGTGGATTTCGGACACAAGTGCAACGCCGATTGGCATGGCTGCAAGGGCACCACCTGGGAGGGGGGGCATCGCGTACCGTTTATCGTTCGCTGGCCCGGGAAAGTCCCCGCCGGCACGGCCAGCGACGAGACCATCTGCCACGTGGACTTCATGGCAACGATTTGCGCCGCACTGGGCATTACCCTGCCCGCAGATGCCGGCCCGGACAGTTGGAACGTGCTCCCCGCCTGGCTCGGCCAGCAGACCGGCGGGCCCCTGCGGGGGGCGACCGTATGCGTGGGACAAAACTCCAAGGTTTTCTCCATCCGGCAGGGACCCTGGAAACTGAAGCTGCTTGGAGACGAGAGCCAAACCACCAGCAACAAGGACAATCTCACCGAACCCGAACTGTACCATCTCGGCGCCGATCCTTCCGAGCAGCAGAACCTTGCCCGCTCCCAGCCGGAGAAGGTGAAGCAGCTCGCCGCGCTGTTGAGCACGTATCGCGTGCAGGGCCACAGCCGCCCCGGCTGGGAGGCCCCGCGGTGAGTCCAGACCGCTGGTCGAACATGAGATCTGCGAGCCGTCATTTCAGAAGAAGGAGGTAATCATGATCTCACAAAACCGCCCCGACCCCGTCGCCGGCCGCCGTCCGTTTCCCGCGACCGTTTTGGGGGCTTCCGCCGCGGCCTTCTGCCTGCTGCTTCTCGTTAGCGCGGCGAAGAGCGGTTTGGCCCAAGAGCCGGCGCCCATGCTCACAAAGACGGAGCATTTTGACCGGGATCCCGGATGGGAAGGCTACAGGAACAAAATCGTGGAGGACAGGCAACGGCCGACGGTGAGGCAGGATTTCGGCTACAGCAAGAGCCATTTTGCCGGCAGCGCAGCGGGAGAAATAGGCGGACGTATCTGCCGTGGATCTGTACCTGCCTTCTTCGCGGCCAGGATCGCCCCAAAAACGCTCAATGACACGTTTTCCGCTTCGGGGACCTATGCGATCGCATCCGCTTCGGGCAGTGCCATGGTGATCTTTGGCTGGTTCAATTCCGAGCAAGAGGCGGGAGGCGGCCGACCGAGCAGCGCCTTGGCGCTAAACCTGGGCTTCAAGCCGAGTGGAGGCAATTTTGCGGCACGGCTGGTCAATCGAACCAATAGAAGCTGCGGGATCATGGCAACGCCCTCAAAGAAGGAGGTGGGCAAGGCCGCCAGCCATGCCATCAAAACGGACGGCACACGCTACCATTGGACGCTCGCCTATGATCCACAAGGAGGCGCCGATCAGGCGGGCCAGCTCCAGTGCAGCGTCACCAGCAACCGCGAGGAGCACGACGACTTCGAGGGCCGGCTCTTCTCGGTGGACCTTCCGGCCGGTTTCAAGGAAGAGGGAGCGAGTTTTGACCACTTCGGCATTATGAATGGAACCAAGCCGGGCGGTGGTTATGTGGAAATCTATTTCGACGATCTGCAGTATGACGGCAAAACCGAGGATTTCTCGAAGCCTCCCGATTGGGAGGAGTCGGGCAATCGCCGCCAGTATGAGGAACCGGTGCTGGCGGGGGCGAACGACTACGGTTTTCGCGAGGGGACGAATTTCGCCGGCGGCGGGGGCGGCGAGATCGGCGGTATCATGTGGCGCAATGCCCTCAATTTCGGCTACTATGCGGATCGCATTGGGCCGTTGACGCTCGATGATCGGCTGGAGGCTTCCGGCAAGGTGATGTTGAAGGTCGGGGCCCCCGACAGCGCCATGGCATTTGGCTGGTTCAACAGCCAGGTCAAGAACAGCTCGGCCCCCATCGTCAAGGACCTCTCGCCCGGCCCCGACAGGACGGGGAATTTTCTCGGAGTTCTCGTGGAAGGTCCAACACGCGTCGGTCACCAGTTTTCGCCGGCGTATACCACGGCGAAAGGAACGCGGGTCACGCCCTGCAATGGCCCGCGGCTGGCTCTCGGGCAGGTCTATGAATGGAGTCTGACCTACGATACGCAGGCGGATGGGGGAACCGGGGCGATCACGGTGAAGCTGGGCGAAGAGGCGGTCACCTTCAAGCTGAAGCCCGGGCACAAGGCGGAGGGAGCCAGCTTCGATCGCTTCGGCCTTTTCACCAAGGGCCCGGGCGGGCAAATGGTGGAGATCTACTTCGATGACGTGAGCTACACTGCCGGGCGCTAGATTGAAAGGAGCGATGATGAACCGCAGACAATTCCTGGCCGCGGCAGCGATCGGGGCGGTCGCTTTGGCTGGTGGGCTGCTGCCGCAGGCTTTTTCCCCAAGAGTCTTCGGCACGGCGGCGGAGGCTGTGCCGCGCCGCCCCAACTTCCTCTTCATCTTCACGGACGACCAGCGCTGGGACGCGATGGGCGTCGTCCAGCGCGAGCAGGGGGCGCAAGCCCGCTTCCCCTGGCTGCGCACGCCGCACATGGATCGCCTGGCCGCCGAGGGCGTGCGGTTCCGCAACGCCTTCGTGGTCAATTCGCTCTGCTCGCCCAGCCGCGCCTGCTTTCTCACCGGCCGCTATAACCACCTGAACGGCGTGGCCAACAACCGCACTCCCTTCCCCTCGGACTTGCCCACCCACGCCACGCTGCTGCGCCAGGCCGGCTACACCACCGGATACTTCGGCAAGTGGCACATGGGTGAGGAACAGGGCGGCCCGCGGCCGGGCTTCGACGTCTCGGCGAGTTACCTCGGCCAGGGCATATACTTCGATTGCCCCTTTGAAGTCGACGGCCGGGCGGTCGCCACCGAGGGCTGGGTGGACGATGTCGCGACCGACTACGCGCTGCGGTTTATCGCGGAGAACAGGGAGAAGCCGTTTTCCATGGTGGTCGGCTTCAAATCGGCGCATACCCCCTGCACCCCGCCCGAGAAATACAAGACCCTCTACGCCGGCGAGACGGGCCGGCCCCCGCTCAATGCCACGGCCCGGCCGTCGTACCCCATCGAAGGCTCCGAGATCGCGGTCGCTCCGGACTATGACACGGTTCCCCGCTTTCTCAATTACTTCCGCACGCTGGCCGGCGCAGACGACAACCTCGGCCGCCTCCTTAAGGCCCTCGATGAGCACAAGCTGGCCGAGGACACGGTGGTGATTTACTCTTCGGACAACGGTTACTTTCTGGGCGAGCACGGCCTCCGCGACAAGCGCTCGGCCTACGAAGAAAGCCTTCGCATCCCGCTGCTGCTGCGCTATCCGCGCCTGACCCGGGCCGGCACGCAAATCGACGAGATCGTGCTCAACATCGACCTTGCCCCGACGCTGCTCGACCTGGCCAGGGTGCCGATTCCGGCCGAAATGCAAGGGCGCAGTTGGAAGCAGCTCCTGCAAGGAGAGGCCGCGGGCTGGCGGCGGGCGTTCTTCTATGAATACTTTTTCGAGTGCAACCATCCGGATACACCGACGACGACGGCCGTGCGCACTTCCCATGCCAAGCTGATCAACTACCCCGGCCACGACGATTGGACCGAGCTTTACGACCTCCAGCGCGACCCGCACGAAATGCAGAACCTGGCGCGGGACCCCGCGGCAAAAGACTTGCTGGCGCGGATCGAGGCGGAGTTCGAGCGCCTGGCCGCGGCCGTCCAGTTCAGCATTCCGGACTACGCCGACCGGCTTGACCAGGAGCCGCCGCCGAACACCAGGCTGGGCAGGGCCAGGGCGGCCCAAAAGAAAGCACAGCAGAATCAAGAGCCATGAATCACAAACTGACACGCCGTTACGCCGTTGGTGTGATCGATCCGTTGAACGTAGCCATAAGCATGCCACCCCAACGCTTTCCTGTTTCCCGCAACCTCCCTCAAGGAGCCACATGATGAAACCGACGACTTACTCCTGGCCGATTCTGCTGGCAGGCTTGCTGACTCCCAATCCGGTCTTTGGCCAAGGCGACTTGACCCAGGTCCACCAGGACTTCTCCAAAGACCCGGGCTGGGAGTGGAAAGACAACCGGATCGTGGCCGAGGACCCGCCGACGATCAAGCAGGATTTCGGCTGGGCGCCGAGCGACCACCTCGGCACGGGGCCGGGCGAGATCGGCGGCAGGATCTGGCAGTCGCGGACGCCTGCCTACTATGCGATGCCGCTCGGTCGCCCCTTGAGCTTCAAAGACGCGTTTTCCTTTTCCGCGCGCATCGCCTTTTTGCCCAGCGGCGGGGCCGGCGCCGCATATCTCGGTTTCTTCCACCACGAGCTGCAGGGATGGCGGGTGTGGAATTCCATGGCGCTGCGCCTGGGCGGCGAGTCGAGCGGCCAGGCGGCAATCGGAGTGGACTCGATGACCGCGACGTGGCAAGCTAGCGGCGCCTCGGAAGGCTACCTTCACGTCCCGGCGGACGGAAAACCCCATACCATCCGCTTCTCCTGCGATCCCAGTGCGACGCAGGGAGCATGGCTGGACCCGCGCTTACGCAACTATCTCACTTCCAAACGCCAGAGCACCGAGCAGATTCTTGAAAGGGCGCGCAAAGACGAGCCCGGGCTGACCAAGGAGGAACTGGAAAAGCGGCTCGTGGAGGCCCACGCCGAGGGGCTGGTCTACTACCTGCAGCGCACCGGCCACGAAAGCGTCATTGGGACGACTGCCTGGAGTGGATACTTCTGGGGCCTCAGCGATGAGAAGCAGCGAACCAGAAGCCGAGACGGCAGCGAAGCCGCGGAAGCAGAGAGCCTTCGCGGGGGCGCCATGACGCTCCAGCTCGACGACATGCGCCCTTTCAAGGTTTTTCTCTGGAAACAGTCTCAAGACCAGCCGGTTTTCATGGACCGCTTCGGCTTATTCAACCTGCAGCTCTATCATCACTACATTGATCTCTACCTGGCGGACCTGACCGTCAACGGGCACAAGGTCGATCTCGGCAAAGACCCGGGCTGGGAAGGCCGCGGCAACCGCGTGCAGTTCCTGGAAGAGGACTTTCAGCGGCAGGATTTCGGCTACAGCGAGACCAACTGGGCGGGCCGGGACATCGGCGAACTGGGAGGTCAGTTCACCAGTGCCGAGCCCATCGATCCGCTTTACGGTTACTACGCTGACGACATCGGTACGCTGACTTTGGATGATCCGATCTCGTTCTCGGGCAATGTTTGTTTCGTCAACGACTCGACCGACGCCGGAATGCACATCGGCTTTTTCAGCGCGAAGGACCTGACGGCCGATCTGAGCCAGCGTGCTACCCATTTGAAGACGGCGACGAATTCCCTTGGTGTTCTCATCGAAGGCGGCGCCCGCTCCGGCAAGCATTTTATGCCTCAAGTTACTTCGAGCAAGGACACTTTCAATGCGAAGCAGGGACTTCCGATCCGTCCGACCAAGCAGAAGCATGCCTTCAAGTTGGACTACGATCCGAAAGCGAACGGAGGGCTGGGCAGCGTCAGCCTCACTTTGGACGGCGACACGCTTTCGATGGACCTGAGCGAGAAGCAACGCGCCGAGGGCGCCGTCTTCGACCGATTCGGAGTGGCCAATCTGCGCGCCGGCGGAAAATACGTCGTGGTGTATTTCGACGACCTGACCTACACCGCCCGCCGGCCAAAGCATTACCAGCCGGTGTTCCACAAGCAGGAGGTAACGAAGACTCCGTACCCCAAGGGCGGGCGGGCGTTTTGAGCAGGGCAGCGGCAACTCATCGGGGCGCTGCTTCCGGAACCTGCTGCTTTCCGGCGAAGCACCGTACCTCGCCGGATTCGGTCGCCAGAAAGAGCCGTCCACC
>Ga0180438_10009615_pt1 | contig 12008 bp, 4 predicted proteins | sample SS_ome_12_FD_132455 | JGI IMG/M metagenome (GOLD analysis project Ga0180438, IMG submission 132455) | Hypersaline lake sediment archaeal communities from the Salton Sea, California, USA - SS_3_D_2 metaG | ecosystem: Environmental > Aquatic > Non-marine Saline and Alkaline > Hypersaline >...
CAACCGGGCGTTCTCAACAGGGTAGATACGTCCGGGGAACAGACGCTCTTCGTGGTCGGGCCATTCACCCACTATAGCCGGCATCATGGCTCCTCTGCCCCACACGTGCGGCCGGGTGCTCCAGCCCCACATGTTGACCTGATCGACTTCGGGAGGATAAATCGCAGTAATACTGATCCAGAAGATGTTTTCATTGCTCTCAAACTCCGCCTGATGGAACCACTCTTCCGGCTCAAGCGCAAGGTCATGGAAAAAACATGTGGCCGCAGGCCGGTCCGGGAATTCGTTAAGACCCGCAAAATCGAGATTGATCCGCTCAGGCGGAACCTCCAGGCCCCAGATGAGGCGCTCGGGATAAAGCTCATCGCCCTGCAATCCTTCGACCATATTGGCCCAGAAACCGATATGCCAGGCGATCGGCTGCATCTCGGGAGGTTCAGGGGATACCCAAGCCTCGTACGATCCCCACCAGCGGATCCGCGTGACTGAAATGGGTCCCAGGCATCGGAAGTCATCGACAACCATGCGCCACTGTCTCCTCTGGCCGAGTTGCTCGGTAGACATAGCCAGCTCGCCATAACCGCAGAACACTGGCGGTTGTTCAGAACTGGGATCGATTTCAATGGGCGGCTGGGACCATTTCGCGTGTGGCACATCGAATTCACCCGGAACGCCGGGCCCTTCCGGACCGAGCACAATGTGATAGTCTTCGACCTCTCCATCCGCGGCCGGGCCGTCGGGATCGAGAGCACCACCGGAGCTGAATCTAAATCGCGAATACGTGCCCACATCGAGAATCATCCCACGCGGAACCTGAAACTCAAGGACGTTTGATCCACTCTGAATAGCCCGCGATGTGAAGATCCGGTCATGAGCCTGACTCCAGTCGCCATCAGCATCGAAGTCGATCCAGGCATCAAGAAGCCCTTCCGCCGAGGCCACAATTTCCACCATCGCCGGCTGCCCCGGCATCAACGGCGTAAGGAAAAACACCCCGTCTTCGTCATAGATTCCCTGCATGTCGTCACCCCGCGCATCGGGCGAGGGCTGGCCGTTCGGCTCGGGATCGATGCTCGCCCCGAGATGGAAACCGTCCACTATTGTGTGGCTCGCACCGCCGCTGTCTTCCAACGTCGGATAGCTCGGATCGGGCGCATCGCCCCAGTCGAGTTCCTGTCCCGTTCCGCCGGCGGTCTGCCGATTGCCGAACATCATCGGGAACGTCCCCTGCCCGGACTGAACCGTCACCGAATAGGTTCCCGCACCGCCCGGAGTGGTCTGCACCCAGCCAGGCTGAAGCTCCTCGCCCAGCGTGTACGTTCCCACCGGCACGTTTGCGAATCTGAAGTGACCGGTCGCATCCGTTTGCGTCTGCCTGTCACCGGAATCCTGCCGGCCGTTTCTATTTGTATCGAGCCAGAAAGTCCAGCCGGCCAGCCACTCCTCCCCAATGTCATAGATTCCGTTTGCATTAAGGTCGTTCCACTTGTAGCCGTGGACAGTCCCCGGGAAACTCCCGCCGCTTCCGGTCCGCCTGTTACCGAACGCGACCGAGGCGGTTGCCTGCCCGGCCTGGACGGTGACCGTGTGGATACCGCTGCCGCCCGGATGGGTTTGCACCCAGCCGCTCTGCATCTCCTCGTGGATCGTGTAGGTGCCCGGTGAGAGAGCCGTGAAGAAGAAGCTCCCGTCGGGGTTTGTCAGTGTCTCTTCCCCGGAGTCCTTAGCCCCGTTGCCGTTCAGATCGATCCACATCGTCCAGTTGGCCAGCCCCGGTTCTCCGGCGTCACGCCGGCCGTTGCCGTTGAGGTCGTTGAACTTGTACCCGCCGAATATTTCACCTGGCGGCAGAATCTGACCGTCGGCCTTTATAGTGACTTGATAATCCTCAACTTCCCCCTGGCCGCCATGCCCCGTCGGGCTAAGGCTCGAACCCGGCACTGGCCCGACACGCACCCGCATGAACGTAGTTCCCGTCTTTGCGCTTGCCGGCACGGCAAAAGCACTACTGATGCCGGCGAACTGAGCGCCTCCGATTACGTTGCCCCCGACCAACGCGATACGCTCTGCCGGGTCCTGAAAAGCCCCGTTGCCGTCAAAGTCAACCCATGCCGCCACACCCTTGGTAGGCATCTGACTGGGGAAGGTCAGCGATATTTGAAGGCCGGTGTTCTGGCCCGGCACCAGATCCCCGATGACTGTCACCCCGTCCTCATCGGCGACGTTGTCAACATCGTCGCCGTCTGCAGTCGCCGAAACCAGAGCACTGCCCTCTCCGTCTATCAACGTGCCCAGACGCAGACCGCCAACGTCATGGGAGGCGATCCCGTACGAAGACGGCGCGTCGCCGTAATCGCGCGCATCCACGACTCCTTCGCGAATGTTGCCAAAGTCAATATTCGTAGCAGTCTGGTTCGGGCTTAGCGTTACACTATGAACAAAAGGAGCTACATTGCCAATACTGGAACCTGATATTGAGTTCGGGAATGTCTGCCGCCATCCACTCTGCAATTCTTCGCCAACAATGTAGGAGCCAACAAAATAATACACAAAGCTGTATTCGCCGTTTGCATTCGTACTGACGATCCAATCCTGCGTCAGAGGAGATGAGTCAAGGACACCATCCTGGTTAAAATCCAAAATGATTCGCCAGTTTGCCAGACCCGGCTCACCTGCATCTCTCACACCGTTGCCGTTCAGATCGTTCCATTTCACACCGCGAATCTCGCCTGCTCCGTCACTTCGATACATGCCGGCATCAATGTCCTGGTTAAGCAGACCTCCCGATACCACAAAAATATTGGTCCTTCCCGCCGGATCTGCATCACTGTCTATTGTCGGATCGCCTCCTTGTGCCATCCCCGTGAAAACATATCCGGCCGGCGGCGTGAAATCGAGATAGTAATTTCCGGGCGGCAAATTCAGAATAGTATACTTGCCCGAAACATCTGTAGCCGTCCCCATCCACGGAGTTCCACTTTGGTCATAGATGTCCACCCAGACATTAGGGATTCCGGGTTCGCCGGCTTCCTGAATGCCGTTTCGATTCATGTCATTCCACACAAAATCGCCTACACCACCCGGAACACCCGGTCCGCCTGTCTCAGATATTTCTACCTGATAGTCTTCGACCTCGCCCTCGCCGGCGTGCCCCGTCGCCGACGGCGGCGGCCCCGGACTCAGCGCGGTACGAACGCGCATGAAGGTTGTACCCGTTTGAGCCGTCGCCGGAACGTCGAAGCTATAGATGCGAAATACGTCCTGCGGCCCCGTCACGGACACAACTGAGTGTGGCGTAACCACTTCAGCAGGGTGCTGAAACTGTCCGTTCCGATTGTAATCGATCCACACGGCCACCCACGCAGCCGAGTGAGCGTCCGGCAAACCGGAGGCAGTACTGAGCCTGATCGAGAGGCTGGCGGTCTGGCCGGGCACGAGGGCCGTGGTAAGCGTCACACCGTCCTCGTCGCTGACGTTGTCGAGATCGTCACCATTGGCTGCGGCCGAGTACAGCGGGCCGCTCTCACCATCAATCGACGCCCCAAGCCGCAATCCGCCCACATCATTGGAAGCGCTACCGTACGAGGCCGGTGCATCGCCAAAATCCAGACCGCCGGAGGTTATTCTTTCGTTTTCGAAAACGAGCACGATGTTTTCGCCGGGATCGTAATCCACATCGACGCTCCCCTTTGAAAGATCAACAGTACTACCCAGATCCGTATCACCGCTGACGACAATGTTTCTGAGCGTCCAGCCGACCGGCACTGTCTCTGTCACCTTCTCGAGCAGGCTCGGATCGGAAAGTATCCACTGAGGATCGGCTGGATCCTGCAAATCCTGGCACAAGACATTGAAGAAACCGCCCGGGGCAAAGTTCGCGCAGAATGAAAAACGTGTATCGTCCGCGGGCGTCGCCTTTTTGACAATCGTCACCGAACCTCCATCGGGATCGCCGGGTGTGTCATCACGGGGCTTGATCTCGACACGATAATCCTCAACCTCACCCTCGCCGCCAGGGCCGGCGGGTGACGGCAGCACGTCCACGCCAATCTCCGCGCGATAGATCCTGAACCGGGTATATGTCCAGCCGGTCTTTGCATCTGACGGCACCTTGATCGTCTCGGTCAGCGGCACGGGAACACCGGCTCCCGCCCCGGTGTAGTTTATCACGACGTATCGTTCCTGAGGATCCTCGAAAGTGCCGCTTTGATCGTAGTCGATCCAACCCGCCACGGCCAATGGAACACCGGTCGGCGCCGTGGCATTAACCAGAACCGTCGCGAACCGATCGACCTGCAAATCCAGCGGAAACGACACGCCGTCCTCGTCGGCGCTGATGTCGTTGTCATCCCCATCGGCAAGCATACGAGGCTTACCGTCCGTTTCGGCATCGACGAGATTTCCCATGAGGACCTGGCCGATATCATGATAAGGTCCGCCGCTTCCCTGCAGCGTACCATACGAGTCCGGAGCATCGCCGAAATCATATCGTCCATCCGGCACGCCGGAATCGCAAGCGGTCAACGTATGCAAAATGGCATCGGGCGGGTCTGATGTATTCACCGGCCATGCCATTCCACATGGTCCCTTATATAGTGAAACCGGAATTGCCAAATTCGCCGAGTAAATGTTGGGACTGGCAGGCGGGGCATGGCTCAGTGCCCCCTGCACTCGTATTGCCTGCCCGGCACGAAAGCAAAATCCCAGATCAGGCAGCTCGATGTCGAAGAATAGATCTATGAAAGCATTGGCAGTTTGCGGCGAGACTTCCAGTTGGCCGGGATTGTTGTTTACCTGCTCTTCGATCCGGCCGGTTGTCTGCCTGCCGGCAGTGAGAGTCATCTTCACGTTTCCGACGATGGGATCGTTAGCGGTCAAATTGAGATCGGCAAGCTCAATGGAAACATCGTCAAGACCGTCCGCATCGCTGTCTGCCGCGGCTCCATAGGTTCCTACGATAAGGCGCTGTGTAACCGGACCATGGAGGTTTGCCTTAATCAGACCGATACCCACGATGTCGATCTCGGCATACAGGCACATGCCGAAGACGTCAACATGAGAATCGGGATCCGGCTCTTCACCGCCTATGACCACCTCGTAGTCCTCGACCTCGCCGCCGGGTATACCCCAGGGCGGCTCGGGACCCTGATCCACGATAAAAAACCGTGCGAATGTCACGCCTGATTGGGCTGTCGCCGGTACTGTGAATGTTAACGTATTAACAATACCGGCAGTGAGAGCATGCTGGATGACGCTCTCGCCCGTATCCCAGTTGCCGTTTTGGTCGAAGTCTATGTGCCCCGAGACGCCGAAAGAGGCGCCTGTCGTGTTCGTCAGGTCTATGCGAATGGTCGCCTGTTGTCCAGGTATCAGCGACGTTACGAATTCCACGCCGTCCTCGTCGTCGCTGCCGTCGTTGTTGTCGTCACCTAATGCATGCGGATCTCTTTGCATCGCAGGCTCGCCGTCCACACTGCTTCCCAGAAAAACGCTCGAACTGACGCTCAGATAGAAATCGAAATACGGCTCAGGTGCATCGCCGTGTTCTTCCTCGTAGTCCTGACCGGAAGGTGAGTCATCCCGGATGTTGCCGAAGTCGACACCATCAACGATACCGTCGGGCTCGAGGCCAATCGACCATAAGGCGGGCTGGCCGTCCACTTCGGGGTCGGTCTTCCGCCAGCCGGACTGTTGGATCTCGTCGATGTTGTAGGTTCCCGGCTCTACGTTGCCGAACTCGTAGTTACCGTTGGCGCCGGTGATCGCTATCGCAATAACGGTGCCGTCATCATCTTCCAGCGTAATCTGCCAGTCGGCCAGGCCCGGCTCTCCCGGGTCGCGCTGGCCGTTGCCGTTGAGATCGTTGTACTTCGAACCTCGGATTGAGCCGGTATCCTGTGGGGGCTGTGTGCGCCGGTTGTGGAAGTCCTGAACGGTGATGACGCCCTCCAGAATAGCAACCCCCTCGACACAGGGATGATCGCCCTGCCAGCCCGGCTGCATCTCTTCGCATACTCTGTAAGCACCCGGCTCGATATCTGTAATCTGGTAATATCCTGTGGAATCGGTCATGCCATACGGCTCGCCCTCATCCCACTGGCCATTGCCGTTGAAGTCGATAAATATCCGCCAATTTTCTAGACCTGCCTCCGTCTCGGCATCCCGTTTGTAGCCGCCCAGAGCCCCTGTGCCGGCAGGCGGCTCCTCCTCTTGAACATCGACCGTGGCTGTGTCCGTATCGCTCTCGCCATGCGAATCAGTCACCTCTAATTGAAGTGTAGATTGACCAACAACTGGAGGTACCCACCAAATTGTCGGAGTAGTTTGTACACCGTTGATTGGAATATAATTCCCCTGATAAAACCAGTACCATTGGTATCCGGTGATGCTGTCTCCTGTATCCGGATCGTAGGAACCGGAACCATCCAACTGAACGGGTTCGTGCAGTTGAGTGGAATACGGGCCGCCTGCATCCGCGACCGGAGGATTGTTTACCGGTGGTTGAGGAGTATCACTCGTGTACCAGAACTTGTTGCCCGTCAGTGTCTTGCCCGCCAGTGGAACCGTATATTCTATCTCCTCACCTGATTCCGATCCGTCTACCGAACTCGATCCTTGAAATGAATATCCTGCTTTGCCTCCGGAGACTATAGTATAGAATTCGAATCCAACTTCGGCCTCGAGTCCGTACCATCCGTCGGAGCCGGTCGTTGTGCTCGTGATGTAGGTTCCCCTCTGGCCGCTGTTGTTTGAACCGTAGAGCGTAACAGTAACGTCGGCAAGCCACTGTGCTGCAGGAGGTTCACTTGGGAAATTCCCTTCATACACTCTGCCCGAAAGCGTTTGTGCATGAATTGTTGGAGAAGATCCAAGAACGAGAAAAATACATGTCAAAACTGAATGAAATACAATATACTTCATGCTCACTACCCTCCTTACCTATACAGAAATAATCCTATGATTCTTTCATAATACTGCCGAGCAGCTCGGAGCTTGGCGAAATCGAGCCCAGCGTTCAAGCCAACCTGTCAATCCTTGAATACCCGGCCAATATACCACAGTCTTGAGCCATTATACAATATTGGTCAAGAAAAATCCATTAGGGCGGTGTATATTTAATAGCTGTTTGCCTTGTGATACAGCTATATCTTGACCCCATTATGCTGTTTGGTGCTCATTGTTAACTTGGCCACATAATGTCACCATGTAAATCGGCGTTGTTTTCTGCTCCTTAAGAAGGAGACCCTGGGTGTGTTTTTATTACTCCTCAGTAGCTTCTGTTTGTGCCCGTCTTGTCCGCCACTCTTCGGCTTTTTCTGGTTTCTTCCAGGCTTCGTGCAAAGGCACGCAGGTGTTTCATATTGTCCCCGTAGGGCGCATACTGAATTTGCCGGCGCAGAGACTCAATAACAGTTCGACCTCCCGCAACCACAGCACACCGTTGACTCAGACAAATCTCATATAGCCGATGTTAGTTGCAAACAACATCATTTACGTCCGCCAAGCTTGAGACGCTTAGCCATAGCACACGCGGACCGAGGTCCCGGATGGCCTGGGCAATCAAGCGATCGGCAATCGCGGCCATATCATGCCCTGCCGGGCGCAGGTCCGGAGCCACACCCAAACACTGGTCCTCATTACCCTGCTCCAGGGCGTGAATGAAGAGCCGGCAGGCTTGCTCCAGCGCTCAGGGGTCAGAGCCCGCTGTCGCAGGTAAGCCCAAGACCTCGGGCTCCACCGGATCGAAGTCGTTTTCCTCGATGAAGTCAATTATCGCGTGGAGAGTCAGGCAACGGTGGCCCCGGCGGTCCTTCAAAAGGACGGTATGCACTTGTCACACCGGCGCTTAACAGATGCTTCACTTGCCCCGATGGCCCGGGCCTAACTGCCTGGGACTGAAGGTTCTATGCTGTTTCAGGTCCATCCTGATGGGCCTCCATATATGAACGTTTTACAGTTGCCTACTAATGACAACTTATCATTTAAGAACCCCGTGTTCAGCAGAAAAACGCGGCAAAGATCAAAAACAGTCGCAAAATATTTGAAATCAAGAAAAAAAAGGTGAACGAATTCCAATATGAGGAGCTATATCCACTTGAACGTTATGAACGATTTTGGAAAGGACCTAACAATGAAAAATCAAATAATAATCGCCGCAGTGGCTCTATTAGGCTATGGAAGCTCCACTGCATTAGCTTGCAGCAGTTGTGGTTGTACCGACCAATCGCCAGCCTGCCGAAGCCATGAGAAGCCGGCCGTTGACATTGTCCACACAGCCGAGCACGCTGGGCAGTTTAAGACACTGTTGGCTGCCCTTCGGGCGGCTGACCTTGCAGACGCCTTGAAGAGCCCTGGCCCATTCACGGTCTTCGCACCTACGGACAAGGCCTTTGCCGCACTTCCAGCAGGTACAGTCGATTCTCTGCTGCTGCCGGAAAACAAGGCCAAGCTTCAGGCAATTCTCAAGTACCATGTGGTTGCAGGCAAGGTGATGTCCAAGGATCTCATGAGGCACCGCGAGGCCAAGACCCTACACGGCAACAAGGTTAACCTGACCTTGATGGTTAACGGCGCCCGCGTTATCAAGCCTGACATCAAGAGCAGTAACGGGGTTATCCACGTTGTCGACAAGGTTATACTGCCGGGTAATTTCAAGCCCATAAAAGGATATGCGGACAAACGTCGCGATGAAAGGGTGGGCAGAGACATTGTACAAACGGCCGTATCAACTGGAAAATTCAAGACTCTTGTTGCTGCCATCCAGGCCGCAGGTCTGGGTGACGCCCTGAGTGGAAAGGGGCCCTTCACAGTGTTCGCCCCGACCGATGCCGCATTCGCGAAGCTACCGCCGGGAACAGTGGAAGAGCTGCTTCTACCTAAGAACAGAGCGAAACTCCAAGCCATCCTCAAGTACCACGTGGTGCCGGCAAATCTGAGTTCCCACGATATCGTCAGGTCCCACACGGTTAAGACACTCAACGGCCGGGCGATCTACCCCTCCGTTCTGCTGGACAACGCTGCTATAAAGATGAAGAACATCTACTGTCGCAACGGTGTGATCCACGTTATTGACAGCGTGATCCTGCCCAGCGAAAAGGCCAAGACATAAAGGTACTACATCCGTAGGGCTGGGCACGTTCTATGTGCTCAGCCCTTACCTGGATCCACTTTCGAACAAAGCAAGGACGAAATCATGGATATCCAAGAATACTTCGAAAAGCACACAGGATCAGGTATACTCGCCACAGCAGATGCCGACGGTAAGGTGGATGCGGCAGTCTACGCCCGACGGCATTTGGAGAACAATGCAACCCTTGCCTTCAGCATGTGCGACCGGCTCAGCCACCATAACCTGCGATCCAACCCTCACGCTGCTTCCATCTTTCTCGGAAAGGGCCAGGGCTACAGCGGAAAACGCCTGTACCTCACCCGTATGAGCGAATACATCGATCCCGAGAGAATAGCTGCTCTGCACCGCCGCACCACACCCGACAGCCGCCCAGACCAACGCAAGTTCCTGGTCGCCTTCAGCTTAGACCGCTTTAGACCGGCTTTAGGGCCAGAAAATGAAGTTTAGGCTGTTCTACGATGAAGACCGCGGCGCTTCTCAAGTTGAATTCTCCACGGAAGGAGGTAGATGGTGTGCTGATAGTACACCATCACGTTGGCCCCTGCTTTGACAGGTATGTATCCTCCGCAAAGCAGGGGCGCTATCATGTTGTGTTCCTGACAAAGAATACCTCAGGAAACGGCCGATCAACTTCATACTACAACGCCACTTTCGAGTATTGCACAGGAAAACCTGCGATAATGCTCGAAAAACGATGGTTCGTTGTTCGCACATGGCCGAAAGTGGCGCTGTAGTATTAAGGCAGCTCGTTACATTGCCAACATCTCTTATCGAGACTTGGTGGGATATGTATCCATGAGCAGGCAGCCAGCGAAGTCAACAATATACGACGACTTGGGAAAATAAGTCTCTATAGACGTAACTCCTCCCTTCCCGAGACAGAATATCTCTCGGTCTCGTCCGAACAAGTAGGATTGACAACAAGTATACTGACTCCAACGAACCATTAAGCTGCTCTAATGAATATGCTAAATCTAATAATCCTTTTGAGAGGATATAGAAATGAACCTTGTAAATTCAAATTTAGTTGCAGTTCTGGCAATCGGCATCCTTTTCTCTGGCTCCCATTCAGTTGGTATCACCTCTGATCCAGCGGGTAAACCGCTGGTAGACTTCCAGAATCCTTTAGTTGCCGAGCAATGGCTTTCTGTTAACGACAACGTTATGGGCGGCGTCTCTAAAGGCGGCTTCCGCATTACCGATGACAGAACGCTGGAGTTCTCAGGTAACCTATCGCTGGAAAACAGAGGCGGCTTCGCCTCTATTCGCACACGACCCGCCAATCTGGAACTGGATGGTTACGACACGATAGTCCTCCACGCCAAGGGCGATGGAAGAACTTACTACGTCAACCTGAGGAATTCTTCCGGTGGTGGGGCCGGGTCCTATCGTGCGCCGTTGAAGACACAGAAGGACACCTGGCAGGAGGCTCGCATTGCCCTTAAGGCATTCGAGTACACGGCGTTTGGCAGGCGCGTTCGGGGGGTCGGGCCCCTTCGAGCTAACAATATCCGGAGCGTGGGCTTCACGTTGTCTGACAAAAAGGCCGGCCCATTTAGGCTGGAGGTCAGTTCGATCAGAGCTGAGAAGAGCACGGCTGCCATTGAAGCGGCGGCGATAGATCAAGCCGGCAGTTCGGCTGTAACCAAGGATATCGTCGAGACTGCCGCAGGTATTGAACAATTCAGTACGTTGGTGAAGGCTGTAGAGGCGGCAGAACTCGTTGATACTCTGAAAGGCCCCGGGCCCTTCACCGTCTTCGCGCCCACAGATGAAGCCTTTGCCAAGCTGCCGAAGGGAACGCTCGAATCGCTCCTGAAACCCCAGAACCGCGCCAAACTCGTGGATATACTGACTTATCACGTCGTCCCGGGCCGGATAACGGCCAGGCAGGCGGCCGAATTGCCCAAGGCCGATACGGTCCAGGGCTCCAGCGTGCTGATATCAGCCGGAGATGGAAATGTACGAGTGGCTGGTGCCAAAGTAATCAAGGCGGACGTTGGTGCTTCGAATGGCGTCATTCACGTGATAGACAACGTTATTCTGCCAAAGGACATCGTGGCTACGGCCGAGGCCGCCGGGCAATTCAAGACGCTCCTGGCGGCTGCAAAGGCTGCGGGTTTATTGAATGCTCTTAAGGCCAATGGGCCTCTGACGGTCTTTGCGCCGACGGACGACGCCTTCGCAGCGCTGCCGGATGGGACCGTAGCGGATCTTCTAAAACCCGAAAACCGGGATCGACTCGCGGCTATTCTCAAGTATCACGTGGTGGCCGGGGAAATCTACCTCGGTGAGCGGCAGAGCAAGACACTGCAAGGCAGCCAATTGAATATCAGACCCACAGGGAGTTTCCGCGTAGACGAGGCGAACGTAATACTCGCGGACGTTCGCGCTACTAACGGTGTGGTGCATGTAGTGGACCGAGTCTTGTCGCCGACACTGTCTGAGCCCGATGCCTGCCGCAAGGCGATGAGCGTGATCGAACTGGCCATCGAGCGAGGCGTTCCACTGTTCAATAATCACAATCCCGAGGCTTGTGCTGCGATATACGAAGTGGCTGCTAAGTCACTTCTGGACGGTCACGGTGAGGCCCTTGATGAGGCCGCGCGCAGTCGTTTGCAGGAAGCCCTTACGAGTATACGTAAGGATCGCCGTCCGGACCGGCAGGCCTGGATTCTCCGCTATGCCCTTGACGATGTATACAGGCGTTTGCAGGACAAAAAATAGCCGAGTCACAATTCGGGCTGCTGCCCGAAAGACGATTTCGCCTCCAATCGCCCGTCGGCGATGGTGCTCAGAAAGAAATTTCTGTTTGCTTTCAGGCTATTAGGATGTTGTAATATCCTAGAATTATCCAGAAAGAGCTAAACGCATGGAA
>Ga0180438_10009616_pt1 | contig 12007 bp, 9 predicted proteins | sample SS_ome_12_FD_132455 | JGI IMG/M metagenome (GOLD analysis project Ga0180438, IMG submission 132455) | Hypersaline lake sediment archaeal communities from the Salton Sea, California, USA - SS_3_D_2 metaG | ecosystem: Environmental > Aquatic > Non-marine Saline and Alkaline > Hypersaline >...
CGCGGCTTTATATACTGTTGCAGACACTTAATTACCAGCGAGAATTTCGCTTGCGGCTCATTGAACGGTATTGCCTCTGATCCTCAGCCCCCAACCCCTAACCCCCAGCCTCCAACCCCCGACCGTTGCCCGACAGCGGCAGATCGACGACCACGCGAGTGCCCCAGCCGGGGGCGCTCTCAATCAGGGCGCTGCCGCCGAACAGTCTCGCCCGCTCTCGGATGCCCTCCAGACCGAAGCAGTTCTCCCGGACTTTGCCGGGATCGAAGCCGACCCCCCAGTCATGGACTTCGACCTGCACCCGGTCCGCCTGCCGGGTCAGCCGCACGCGAATTCGTTCGCTCTTGCTGTGTCGCCTGGCGTTGGCCAGCGACTCTTGGATGATGCGAAACAGCGCGTTGGCCAAGGGCGTCGTCAGCCCGCGGAAATCGCCGCGGTGAGCGAACTCGATCTCCACGTCGCGCGAGTTCGTTTTGGCCTGCTGCAGAAAATCCTCGACCGAGGCGATGAAGCCGATCTGGTCGAAGGCGGGCGATCGCAGCGCGCTGATCAGTTGGCGGGTCTGGTGCATGCTGTTGGCGAGTGCCTCCAGCCCTTGCCTGAGCAGGTCGTCCCTGGCGGCGGCGCTTTTCTGGCCCAAGTCGGCCAGTGCCTGGATGTGCATTACGGCGGCGGCGAGTTCCTGGGCCAGCCCGTCGTGGATCTCGTAGGCCACCAGTTGCCGGTCCCGGTCGTATTGTTCGAGCAGTCGCCGCAGTTGTTCCTGCTCCCTTCGCACGGCGGCTTCGGCCCGCTGGCGCTGGTCCACCTCGCGCTGCAACTTTCGGTTGGCCTTGGCCAGTTCGGCCGTCCGCTCCGCCACCCGCCGTTCGAGATCCTGTTGGGCTTCGAGCAATTCCCGTTCGGCCTGCTTCTGTCGGCTTAAGTCGTTGGCGATTCCGATGCACCCGACGATGACTCCGCTTTCGTCCCACAAGGGCTCGACGCGAACCTGAAACGTGCAGCCTTCCCACTCGTGCTCGTACGAGACGGATTCCCCCCGCAACGCCCGGTGGTGGGCGTCGACGGGCGGGAAATCGGGATCCTCGGTTTGGAAGAATTCGTAGAGCGTTGTCCCGACGGTTTGGCCGTGTTTCAGCCGGAGGCCGGAAAGCCCGGCACCGGTCGAGCACGTGAACCGCAATTCGCGATCGGTCGACCAGATGATGGCCGGCAACTCGGCCAACACCAGTCGCAACAGGTCTTCAGCATCCGCAACCGCGATACCTGACTGCTGGTCGATGGTCATGCCGTCTCTCCTGGAAGGCCCATGGGCAACAACTGCCGCCAACCGCCTAGTATAAGTCGCCGCGAAAGGGGAATCAATACCCCCAGAATCCGCGCGGCTGCGACAGCCTCGACAACGGGCACAGCCGCTCCAATCGCGACGCCGGACCGGGTGTCGGGGTTCCGGGCTGGCGGCGCGCTTCAGCGAGTGCCGCCGGGCGGACGATCAACAGGTAAGGCCGTTGGCGCCTGGTGAGCCGTTGATGATATGGACGATATGATTGTCGGGAGGATCCAGCCATGTGGCGTGCATTTTTCCTGGCCTTGGGGATCTCGGCGATGATCCTCGGCGGCGAGTGTTTTTGCGTGGAGACGGTCACCTTGAAGAGGCGCGAGGCCCCTCCGCCGCCAAGCTCGCCCTGGGATACCGCCCCGAAGGTGGGGCCCTACAAGACCTTCACGCCCCCCGATTGGGCACCCTGGAGCCTGGTCTCGGCCGGAGCGATCATCTGCCTCTACTCGTTCACGCTGCCGCAGCGGGTGAAGAAAGAGTAGAGTGCGTGCTTGCACGCACGCAGAAGTGTCGAGCGGTTCGCGCGGGTGCAAGCACCCGCCCTACCCGTTTGTCGGAGGCCTGTAGGACGGCTCTCCGAAGCCGCCCATGCTGGTTTGACCCCGTGTGAAAACCGGGCCTCGACGGCTTCGGAGAGCCGTCGTACAAGAAGGGCCCCGCGGTTCGCGCGGGTGCAAGCACCCGCCCTACCTGCTTATTCCCCCTCGCGAAGCCGATCGAAATACTCGCGGGCGTGTTGGCGGTGCTTGCGGGGAATGCTGCGTTCGGTCAACGGGTCGGTCGAGCCGCGGCGGAGCGTATCGAACTGCTCTTTGACCTGTTGTTCGACGTTGCCCTTGACGTTCGGCCCGTCGACCAGGTCGGTCACCACGGCCCCTCCCTTGCCGACCTGGCCGGGGACCTGCGACTGATAGAATTTCGGATCGACCTTGCCGTCGGGCCGCGCGCCGATGCCCTGACCTTCTCCCAAGCCCTGCCCCGGCTTCTTGCCCTGGCAGGCGGCGCACCCCATTCCGCCGCACATGGGGCACTGCCCCATGCCTTGACCGAGGATTTGGCCCTTAGCGTCGCAGAGTTGCTGCAAGGCGTCGTCGAGCATCTCCAGCTCTTCCAGTTGCTGCTGCAGGTCGCCCAGTCCGGCTTGGAACTGATTCAGTGCATTGGCCGCGTCACCCATCCGGCCGTCGCGCATACAATTGGCACACTGGCCCAACTGGTCGGCCAGTTGCTGCAACTGCTGCATTTGCGGGGCCTGTTGCAGTAGCTTGTCGAGCTGCTGCTCCAGTTGGTTGGCCTGATCCTGCTGGCCCGCCTGACGCATCTGCTCGATGCGCTTCTGCAAATCCTGCTGGGCGGCCTGATGGGCGTTGGCCAGATCGTTGAGCTTCTGCTGCATCTGGTCGAGCTGCTGGGCCAGCTGCTGCTTCTGCTGGTCGTCCAGCTTGCTGTTGGCGATCTGGCTCTTGATCTTCTCCAGCTCTTCGGCCGCCTGCCCGAAATCGCCCTGGCGGATCGCCTTGGCAAACTTGTTGGCCGGCCCCTGGGCAACGTCCTTGAGCTGATCCAATTGCTTCTTGAGCTTGTCGGCCCCGCCGAGCTGTTTGCGGCGCTCCTGCAGCTTGCGGGCCAGATCGTTGAGCTTCACCACCGCCTTCTTCTGCTCGGTCTCCTCGGTGGCGATCTTCTTGCTGCCCTCTTCCAGCTTCTTGAAGAACTCCTCGGCGTCCTTGAGGCCCTGTTGTTTGGCCTTCTCGCGGCGCTCGGCCAGTTTGCGGCGGAGGGCGTCGGTCGATTTCTTGACCTGCTCCTGAATAGCCGCCAGGTCGGGATTGGCCTCGGCCGGGTTCTCGAACACCGCCGGGCTGACCAGCCAGGCGACCAGCAGCGCCGCCAGCCCGGGCAGCAGCGGCAGCAGGAAAGGCTTGCCCGGGGCGACGTCGAAGCGGCTGCCCACGTCGATCCGTTGCACGCGATCCACCGCGTCGTGGATCAAGGCCTGTGCGGCTTCGGTTTCGCGATCGGCCGGCTTGAGGGCCAGCGTGCTGGAAACCCGTTCCTTCAAGGCGAACCGCCGGTCGATTTCGATGGCCGCCCCCAAGGGGTCTCGCCGGGTAGCCATGATCCAGACAATGGCAACGAGTGCACCCAGCCCCAGCGCCACCCCGGCCCAGCTCAAGGCCGCCGTGGCCGCCAGCGCCTGTTGTGCCTCGACGGATTTCGCCCCCACGTCGGTCTTTGCCGCCCAGGCCCAGGCCCGCAGGCTCAGCGGATAAAACCGGTCGATGACGATCCACGCCAAGGCGACCAGCAGCGTAGCGAACCAGCACCATCCCAGCGTCGCGGCAAATCGTTGCAGTCCCATCCGCCGATGGGCCCGGCGAACCTGTTTTTTGAGTTCATCCATCGCGTCGCTCCCTGGAAAATGCCTCCCCCCAAGGGGGTTACGTTCCCCGCCGACCGCTACTCCCGTCATTATACCGTTATTCGGTTACCGGTCACCGCCATTGGACGGAAATCGGACCATTTATTTGACGCAGGCAGAGGGGTTTTTGTTTCGCGCAGTAGCCCAACTCGCCAGACTTTGGCTGCTAAGCACCGTTCGAGGAATAGCTGTCCGATTTGTCCGTGGCGTAAGCTTCCAGCTTGCGGTGAAACCGGAATCGCAAGCTGGAAGCTTACGCCACTTTATTCCGCGAACGGTGCTAAGCAAACAGGCCAAAGTCCGGCGCACCCGGCCACCCGGGCTAGATTCTGGCAAACTCCGGCTACTCGGGCCAAATTCCGGCGAATTCGGCTACTGGCAAATTCGGCTACCGGGCCTGGATCGCCCCTTGGGCGGCCGCGACCCGGAAGTGCTTGGGCAACTCGGCCTGAGCGACGCTCTGGTACATGGCCGCCGCCTCGGTCCGCTTGTCTGCGGCCAGGAGCACCTCGGCACACCCCAGACAGGCGTCGGCCACGGCCGGGCGCAACGCGCCGGGCGCGTCGGCCAGCGTTTGCTTCAGCTCGTCGGCCACCTCGGAACCGCCGATCCGGCCCAAGGTCTTGGCCGCGGCCCGGACCACCTCGGCGTCAGCGTTTTTCAGAAGACTCACCAGCGGCTTGACCGCCTTGGCGTCGCGCCGCACGCCGATGCTGGCGATCACGCCCACCAGCAGCCGGCCTTTTACCTGGCCCAGCGCGTCGCGCAGGGCGTCGTCCACCACCGGATCGGGGATCGGCTCCAGGGCATAGCGGGCCATGTGGGCGAGTTTCTCGTCGCCCAACAGCTCAGCCAGCACGGGCACGGCGTCCTTGGTGCCCACCAGGCCCAGTTGACGGCAGGCATCAACCTTCTCCTTATGCGGTGCGTCCGATTCGAGCACGGCAATCAATTTCGACATGATATATTCTCCTTTCGCACTGGGGTTGATGCCTAGATGATCCACGGCTCGCGCATCGCACGCGAACGGAGGCGGTTGGCTTCCGCGTCGTCGACGAACTCTTCTTTTACCGGATCGTACTTCAGGTCGCGCTTCAGCCACATGCAGATATTGGCCGCGTGGACGGTCGTCATCGAGCGGTACATCACTTCCGGATTGGCCACCGTTTGGCGGCGCGACTTCACACAGTCGAACAGATCGCGGACGTGGCTCATCGGATGCCGGGTGCGGGCCGTATAGTCTTCGACCAGCTTCTGGGAGTCGGCCAGCAAGGCGGGCGAAGAGACCTCCGGTTTGGCATAGCCGTCGGCCACCGCGACCCAGCCTTCCCTGCCCTCGTAACGCACGCCGCACGATCCCCGCCACCAGGTGTTTCCGCGGCTGAGGATCATCTTGATGCCGTTGGCAAACTTGGTGACCATGCCATCGCCGGTGGGATTGTTGACGTACTGATATTCGATCGCCGAGGTGTCGCCGGCCCCGATCGCCACCTGGCACTGGGCAAAAGTATGGGCGCCCCATTCGCCGATGCAACTGGTGTGGAAATCGTAATAACCCCGCCAGCCGCCGCGGACGTAGGCCGCATTAAACGGCCGCCAGGGACACGGGCCGAGCCACTGGTCCCAGTCGACTTCGTCCCGGGACGGCTCGGGCTCGGCCGGCCTCCAATCGTAGTTCATTTCGGCCGCGTCCCAGGGGGCGATGTGGGCGCGGACCGTGTGCACCTTGCCCAGCCGGCCGGTGCGGAGCAACTCGTTGGCGACCGTGAATTTGGCCTCGCTGAGCCGCTGCGTGCCGGTCTGGTAGATGCGGCCGTAGCGACGGGCCGTTTCCACCACGGCCCGGCCTTCCGCGATGGTCATGCAAGAGGGCTTCTCGGAATAGACGTCTTTGCCGGCCCGCATGGCCATCACCGAAGCCAGCGCGTGCCAGCGATCGCCGGTGGCGATCAGCACGGCGTCGACGTCTTCGCGTTCGGCCAGGAACTCGCGGATGTCGCGGTAGGTGGCGCAATCGGAATTGCCGTAGCGGCCGTCCACCATCTTTTTGACCTTCTCGCGCTGCGACTTTTTCGCGTCGCAGACGGCGACGAACTGCACGTCTTTCTCGCCCATCATCCAGTTCAAATCGCCCGAGCCGCGGCCGCCGATGCCGATGCCGCCCAGCACGATCCGCTCGCTGGGCGCGACGGCGCCGTCTTGGCCCCGAGCCGAGGCGGGAATGATAAAAGGCGCCGCGGCCAGGCCGCCGGCCGCCGCAGCGCGGCGGAGAAACTGCCGCCGGCTCAGCGAAGACGTTCCGGCCGCTTCGACCGGCAACGGCTCGCGTTGCCGGGAAACGCGACCGTCGGAAGATCGTGGTTGTTTCGACATGGGTTTGCTCCTGGGGTGTTTGTGGAACTCCGTGCGGGGGTTGTAGTTGTTGGTTTTCAGTGATCAGTTGTCAAGCCTCGAAATAAACGCCGCCGGCTTCCAGCGCCCGGCGGAGATCGCGATAGGCCAGCTCGCGCGTGCCGCAGTTGCGGGCGGCGCACAGGGCCGCGGCCGTCCCCGTGGCCTGCCCCTGGCCCATACAGCTTACCGTATTTCGCGTCGACATGTGCGCCCGATGGTCCGCGGTAATCATCATGCCGGCGGCCAGCAGGTTTTCGATGCCGGCCACGCGCAGGGCGCGGTAGGGGATGCCGTAGGTGCCGCCGTTGGCGATCTGCAGCCGGGGCGCCGAGTCGTGGAAGCCGTAGACGAAGACGTCGTCGTCGAAGTGCCTGGCTTCGATCACGTCTTCGTGCGAAATATCGTAGTCGCAGGCGATCAAGCGGCCGCGGCGGATGCAGAGCGAGGGGCTGGTGCGGGCCATGAACGCCTTCTCGCAACCCGGCACGAACTCGCGGAACAATTGCACCGCCCGGTACATCCGCTTGCGCAGCTCGAGTTCCGCCTTGGCCACGACGTCGCGATCGGTGGGGCTGACCGGCAGCCTCAGATTCAGCTTGATGAACATGAAGTAGTTGTCGTGCACCGTCGTGGTGACCATCGACATGCCGATCTTCCGCGCTTCGGCCGCGAAGGCGTCGGGCAGGCTGCTCAGCCGGCCGCTGAGGCGCACGATCTGGTTCGGCTCCCCGCTGCGGACGCCTTCGCACAGCTCGCTCAACGCATCGTGCCGCTTGACGAATTCGTAGTACTTCTCCACGCTCACGTTGGCGATGCCTACGCTGTTGACCACCGGATAGTCGTTCGGCTCGGTGTAATCGGCCCCGGCGAAGGCGGCCAGGTCGCCGTAGGCCGTGCAGTCGACGAACGCCTCGGCGTAAATCGCCTCGCGGCCGTTGCGGCTTTCGGTGATCACGCCTCGCAGCCGGCCGTCCTTGACGATCGCGCCGGTCAGCAGCGTGTTGACGGCCACCAGCACGCCGGCCTGGTCGAGCATCTCGAACGTGGTGAGCTTGTACAGTTCGGTGTCGACCGACGTGCAGACGGAATCGTAGTCGTAGCGGACCGACATTTCGGGAAATCCGGTGGTGCCGCCGACCTGGGCCAGCCGGTCGACGATTTCGGCGGGAATTCCGCGGACCACTTTGCGTTTCTTGACTCCCGGAAAGGCCTTCCAGAGGTTGTAGAAGCTGTGCAGGGCGGTGCCTCCTTCGGTGGCCGTTCCACCCGGGTAGCCCTTCCGCTCGATCAGCATCGTTTTGGCGCCCTGGCGCGCGGCGGCCAGCGCCGCGACCACGCCCGCCGTGCCGGCGCCGGCCACGACGACGTCGAATTTCCTCACCGGCAATCTCTTGGGCGGCTCTTCGTAATACTCTCCGACCGGTTCGGCGGCGCGTCCCGCCCGCGCGCCGGCCAGTCCAGCCGGGGCACCGACGGCCAAGGTCAGGGCGGTCTTGTGAAAATCTCGGCGTTTCATCTCGGCTTCCTCCGATGCTGGGGAAATTCTGTGTTCGCGTTGTGGGACACGTTTCCAACGTGCCCGGCACGATGGAATCGTGCCCCACGTGTTTTCACGCCCACGGACGCTTGCGGCCTTTCGCTCGGGCGACGCTCTCGAGCGTCAGCTCCACGTCCGCCTTGACCTGGAAGTCGAACATGCCCACGCAGACGAAGTCGGCCCCGCTGTCGAAGGCGAACTGGAATCCGTCCTCCGGCGGGATGGCTCCGGCGGCCATGATCTTAAAGGCGATCCAGGGCACCTTGACGTCTTGCATGAACGCCACCGTCTCCTCGTGATTGTGGCAGAACATGTTGTCGTGATATTCCTCGTGGCGGGGAGAGTCCTTCTCGTACATCTCCATGAATCGCCGGTTCTGCTGGGGATGGGCCGACCAATAGCGGTCGTGGTGCAGCGTCTTGATGTAGAAGTCGGGCACGAGGCCTTCCTTCTCGCAAAAGGCGATCGGCTCCAGCCGGTGCGCGCAGATGCCGACGGGCACGTCGTATTTCTTCATGATCTCGAAGGCCTTGACGATATGGCCCTGCTGCTTCTTGTGGTACCAGATGTCGCTGGCGCCTCCCCACAGGTAGACCGCCGACGCGCCCAGCTCCAGGTGTTCCACCAGCAGCTTTTCATACTGGTTGATGTCGGTGGTGATCACGTCGGCGATCCATTTCATCTGGCCGCCCCACTCGTCCCAGTATTTCGACAGGCGGAACCGCTTGAAGTTGTGATTCTTCAGCACGATCGAATTGGCGCCGTACTCTTCGCAGAGCTTCATGGTCATGAAGATGCGCTCTTCGGTGTTGTAGTGGGTCGCCAGGGCGCGGACGTAGTCCAGATCGCGCGAGTGCATGTTCATGCTGATCAGGTTGCTGCCGCTGATCAGCCGCCCCAGCGTCAGGTCGCCGATCTTGCCCACCGGCATTTGCTTCCGCCTGGCGACGACTTCCGGAGAGTTCAAGTCCAGTTCCTTGAGCCGGCCGTATTGCTGCTGGTCCGACTTGGTCACGAACGTGGGGCGGGTGACCGCGTCGACTTCGCCGGTCGACTCTTTCTTGGAGGCTTGATATCCCAGCGCTCCCAGCACGGGCAGCGCCCCCAAGGCCCCGAGCATCTCTCGGCGATCCGGCTCGGCGGCGGCATGCGGCGCTTCTTCCGCCGGCGAGACGGTCTTCTGATGCGGTGGTTGCGAGACGGGCTTGCTTTGCTCCGACATTCGATTCACCTCCAATTCTGGTTCGATCCCCGGGACGCTTCAGGTCCCAGGATACCTTGCCGGCGCGCGATGTACAACTCGGAGCGGTTTCCACGGACCCCTCTGCCACAAGGCGGTCGCAGCGGCCCCTTGTTTGCCGGGCTGCGTCTGGTATTATAATAGGTTTGCCTGGTTGCCGGGCCGCAACCGACTGACAGAGACAGCCATCCCGAATCACGCCACGCCTGTCCAGAACGAGGATCCCGGATGAACAACGCCCCCGACCAGAAACCGGCCCAGAAGACGACCAAGTTCGTCGATCACTTCTGGGCGATGCGGTTCTTGGACGGGATGAATTTCGGCGCGTGGGTGCGTCTTTTGGTCCGCAACCGTTTTGCGGTGGCCCCCCGCCGTATCGGCATGGCCTTGATCGTCACGTCGGTCACCTTGATGAACTCGGTCCTGTGGTTCGTCCAGCACCTGGTTTACGGCCGCCGGCTGGCGCGCACCCGGATCGAGCACGCGCCGATCTTCATCCTCGGTCACTGGCGTTCGGGCACCACGCTGCTGCACGAGTTGCTGGTCTCCGACCCGCGCCATACCTTCCCCACGTCGTTCCAGTGTTTTTCGCCGAACCATTTTCTTATCAGCAGCTGGCTGTTTCGGCGGTGTCTGTGGTTTCTCTTGCCGGCCCAGCGGCCGATGGACAACATGCCGCTGGGGTTCGACCGGCCGCAGGAGGACGAGTTCGCCCTGTGTAATCTGGGGGCCGGATCGCCCTATACGACGATCGCCTTTGCCAACCGGCCGATACAGGACCAGGAGTATCTCGATTTCGAAGGAGTCTCGGCCCACGCGCTGGACCGCTGGAAGCGGATCTTCGTGTGGTTTTTGAAATGCGTGACGCTGCGGGATCCGCGGCGGATCGTGTTGAAATCGCCGCCGCATACCGGGCGGATCCGCGTGCTGTTGGAGCTGTTCCCCGAGGCCCGATTCGTGCACATCGTGCGGGACCCGTACGTGCTGTTTCCCTCCACGCAGAACATGTGGCGGCGCATGTACCGCCGCGACGGGCTGCAGAAGCCGCACTACCGCGACCTGGAAGAGCGCATCTTCAAGACCTTCGATCGGATGTACGCCGCCTTCGAGCGCGACCGGCCGCTGATCGGGCCGGGACGCTACTGCGAAGTCCGCTACGAGGACCTGGTCGCCGATCCGATCGGCCAGATGCGGAAGATTTACGACGGCTTGGAGCTGGGCGAGTTCGACGGGGCGCTGCCGGCCCTGGAAACCTACGTGGCGGGTCAGAAGGGCTACAAGACCAACCGCTACGAAATCTCTCCCGAGCTGCGCGACCAGATCACCCGCCGCTGGAGTTCTTTTATTGAACGCTACGGCTACGGCGCCGAGCGGGCGGAAGCGTAGTACTGCCGTGCCGGGTTGCGTTGACTTGCAGCAGAGGTTTTCAGTGGTCAGTTCTCAGTTGTCAGTATCTCGAAATGGCATTCCGGAGGTGCCCACGGTCGCCAGACGGTGGAACGAGTTGTTTTCTGCGGAGGGTTGGACCCCGTTCACCACGCTCTGGTACGACAGCTCTGCGAAGCCGTCGATCCCCCGTTTTCACGTGAAAGCGACTGTTTGCCTGCCGGTTTAGCCCCCGCGGCCACGCGGGGGTTGTCGTGGCCGCGTTTTCGACGGTATTCGCCGCGTGGCCGCGGCGGCTAAACGTCCCACGTGTCGACATTTCACTTGCGGCAACGAAAACTAGTCGGAACGGGAGCCGATCCGCACGACTCGCGGCCGCGGCACGGCGTGTAAGGCCCGCTTGGCCGCCGAATACTCTTCCACGGCGAGTCGCTCTTGCGCCACAGCGTTATCCCATTCCCGTGTGGCCTGCTCTAGATCGCCGACCAGCTTACGGACTTCGCCCGATTCGAGCGGCTTGAGCAATTCGTCGATGGATTGCAATTGTGCCTCGGCCGCAGCGATCTCGGTTTGCACGTCGACCAGTTGTTGGTTCAGTTGATGCAGCTGCTGGCTGCCGGATTTGTGGGCGATCTCCGCGCGGCGCTTTGCCACGTCCGCTCGAGCGGTTGCCAGTTGCACGCTGACCTCGTGAGAAGTAGCCGTTGACTCAACGCCTTTGGATATGAGTTCACGAACGCGGGCCAATTGCCCTTCGCGGAGTTTGACGATCTTTTCCAGTTCGGGCAGGAGTTCCTCCTCCGTTTCCGCGCGTTTCAGCTTCTCGGCCGATTCCTCAATATGCTCTAGGATGCTTTCATGCCGGGCTTGGAGCCCCGCGTTTTCTACCCGCAGGTTAAGGCGAGTCTCCTTCAGTCTGTTGAGTTGCTCGTCGATCCCGCCGTAGAACCCGCCGGCCCGGATCAGGGCGCTGCGGTATGTTTCGACTTCGTTTCTGCTGTCCATCACTCTTGCCCGCGCACGGTCCAGTTGGCTCCCGGCCAGGTTCAGGCGTTCCAAGAACTCCGCCGCGTTCGCCTCGGAGATTTCGTCGAATGCGGCTTGCAGTCGCTTCTGCACTAGTCCAACGGCTTCGGCCGCCTTGCGGGGGCCGTCCTTGCGCTGGCTCACGTGGAGCACCACAACGATACGACCGTCCGCAGAGGCCGAGAGGACCTGAAACATAGAAGAGTAGTCCTGGAAGAACGATTCCGGTTCCTTGCTCTCGAGGATTGAGAAACGGAGCAGGTTGTCAATCGCCTGGCCAATCAGATACGATTCGGAGATCTCTTGGGAGCCTGTCGTCCTGATGGCGGTCACGGGACAGTTGAGAATCAAGAGAAGGGCTACGGCCCCGGGCTCATGATCCGTCGGCGCCCATTGTTGGGCGACTACCGGGGTCGGGAGGACACCTAAGGCAAAGGCCCCGATCAGTAAATATATCACCATGGCTCGACACATCACAAATCTCCTTTTTCATTTGGGAATTGGCTCAGTTTTTCCTGCGCGATTCGAGCACCGCGCGTGTTGGGGAAATGTTCGATGATGCGGCGGTATTGCCGGGCCGGAAACTCGTCGGGCGACGAAGCCGTTTGCTGTTCGGCCCGGGCGACCAGCAAAAACGCCGTCTTCTCGATCTCGATCCGGGCC
>Ga0180438_10009617_pt1 | contig 12007 bp, 9 predicted proteins | sample SS_ome_12_FD_132455 | JGI IMG/M metagenome (GOLD analysis project Ga0180438, IMG submission 132455) | Hypersaline lake sediment archaeal communities from the Salton Sea, California, USA - SS_3_D_2 metaG | ecosystem: Environmental > Aquatic > Non-marine Saline and Alkaline > Hypersaline >...
AACCACATACAATTCCAACTCCTCCAGTGTAGCGGTCACGGTGACGTCCTGTAAGTCAACCTGCTCCTGGACATCTTCAGATTCCTCGCGAATAACCCCCAGCCCTGCGGCGTAATACTTGAACTCCACGGAGTCCGGATCCAGGGGCGTCCACTCACGGGTTTTCAGGCAAACGTATGTGGTTCCATCTTCCAACGTTACCTCAACGTTCAGGGCTACGACCTCGACCATGTCCTCAGCTTCGCCTTCGTAGTATTCCTGGCGGTAGGTGTCGCCCACCCGTGGTTCGCCTTTCACCAGGATGCCTGGCACAGCGCCGTCCACCCCGGCCTCCCACGCGCCCTCGTGGGTGATGTCTTCCAGGGCTCCAGTGTCGTAGTAGTTGTAGTTATCCACCTCTTCGCCGAAGTGCCAGAGATCGCCATCGGCGTCCTGGGCGAACCAGTCGTGCGTGTCTTCGATTATCACACCATCCAGAAAGACACGGTCCCGTACGACTACGCACGCGATGCCCATAACCTGTCGGGTGGTTTCCAGTACCTCCACTACGATGGTTTCCGTGCCTTCATCCGTCTCGACCTCGTATGTGTGGGTAGTACCGGGGACGAGCGGCCGACATGGATGGTCGATCACTGTGGCGTTTTCGAAGTCTGCGGGGTCGATCTCGGGAGCGGTATCCATGGCAATGCTCACAAGCTCTTCCACTGGTTTGCCATCTTGCTCCACCAGGACCAGGCCTACGCCTGGCGCGTAGTATTTGAACTCCTCTACACCCGGTTCCAGGGGGGTCCACTCGCGGGTCTTTAGACAATCGTTGTAGACCGTGTCATCGGTGAGCGTTGCGGTGACCTTCAAGGCCACAACCTCGGCCATGTCCTCTGCCTCGCCTTCGTAGTACTCTTGCCGGTACGAGTCTCCCACTGTTGGGTTCGCCTTGATAAAGATGCCCGCCACTGCACCATCCACACCGGCCTCCCAGGATCCGGCGGTACTGACCACTTCGCCGTCCTCGTACTCTTTTGAGTCCTCCCCTAGTTACCATACGTTACCGTCCATATCCTGAGCGAACCAGTCAAAGGTCTCCTCTACCAGTTCGTCGTCTTCATACACGCGGTCCACGATGATGGCACACATAACACCCAGGATCTCTTTGGTGACGTGGGAAACGAAGATGTCCATCCGCTCCGTGTTCCCTTCGTCTGTCTCGCCTTCGAGGACTGTGCTCTTGCCGGCCCCCAAGGGAAGGTACTGGTTCGTGATCTGGGCCGCGTTAGCGTCAAATAGCGATGGGTCAAAGGCTGGTTCTTCAGGGTCAGTCTTCGTGGCAGCTTCGGAAGAACTGCTGGAAGAGCAGCCCCCGCACCCGAGAAACAAGAGAATAAGGGCGCCAACAATAACTGAGGTATAAGGGTTTCTTGACATGATGCCTCCTTTCACTTCCGGGGCGGGCCACGCGCTCGGCCCTACCACCGATGTTACTTTTCACGAAAGGGCCCGGAATTCTCTTGCACAAAAAAAGGCCCTCCACATAGATGGGAGAGCCCATTGACACACCGCGAATGCATTGGTATGGTTGTAGCACTTGAGCGTGCCGCAAGGCCCTCAGGTTCCAAGCCAAGCACCCTGACCCGCCAAAGTCGTGTGCTTGGCTTTCCCTTTTGTCCTATTCTTACGATTCCATAATCTGTGAATTACCTTCTTTGGCTGCTAATCTCCAAGGGAGATCTTGTCGGCGATAAGAATGCCGTCCACCACGATACCTTCAACCTCAAGTCTCACGCCCAGTGCGATATCCTCTGGTGTCATGTCTTCAAAGATGGTGTCCACATTGGTCTCCACGGCTTGATCGCCAACGGTGAACTCAAAGACCGACACAAAGTCAGTGACCACGCCCTCCACCTCAATGCGATCGGGATCCCAGAACTCAATCTCGACGGCATAGAGGATCCCTTCTGTCAGGCTGCCCTCAGCCTCGAGCCGCACGCCGGGGGCAACATCTTCCGGCTTTCCTGCCACAAAGACGGTATCTTCATCAGTCTGAACCACTTGATTGCCCACATGGAAATCAAAGACGGAACGGAAGTCAGTGACAAAACCCATCACTTCGATCTCATCGGCATCGTCGCTACCCAATTCATCCTCAAGCTCAATCTCTGTTGCGAGCATCTCTCCACCAGTGGCGTCAAGGAGACCCTCCACTTCCACAAAGAGGCCTTCAGCCAGCACACCCCCTGGCAGACCGCTCAGGTCAGCCATTGAATAGCCCACGGTGAGGTCATTGATCTCAAAGGTTTCCAGTTCAATGTCCAAATTCACCACAAAACCTTTCACTTCGACCATGAGACCGGGTATGAACTCTCCGGTCTTTTCAACAAAAGTGGCCAGGATGGCTCCCGTGTCATCCATGAGGCCACTTACTTCCACCACGTCGTTTTCGGCTACGGTGTCGAAGGTGACCCCCTCAAACGCTGTGAGATCGTCCACGATCACAGTCTGACCCAAGACCACCATCTCTTTGGCAGCAACGTCTATGTCTTGAATGCTCTCCACGGGTCCTTCCACCTCATCGTTATAGACCACACGATCTGCCACGGAGTTACCGTCTTGGTCTACCGTGCCCTCCACCGTCACCACCTTACCGATATCCAGGTTCTCTAGTGCAGCGAAGTCGCCTACTCCTTTTTCTTCACCTTCCACAATGATGACGGCGTTGCTGGTGTCGACCTCCGCACCGTTCACAAAAATGCTGCCGAAAGCCGCTATGATTCCGCGGCTGATGAATCCGGTGCCACCGATACCGCCACCTGCGGTCAATACGCCACCGCAGTTGGTGCAGGTAATCAGCACCAGGACGGACAGTAGGGCCAACAAGATGCCCTTGGGGTGGTAAGCTTTCATCTCAGTCTTCCTCCTTGGGATACACTTCTTCAAAATAGTAAATGCCCAGTCCGGCCTGGTTGCGCCCGTAGCCTTTCACCGTGGGCGTGACATCCCTGTCCTGTTGCGCCAACCATCGATCCAGACTTTCCAGCATGGCTTGAGCCCTTTTGGCGGACATCTGGCGAAAGGCAGGCAAGACCTCGTCTGGAAGGTTGTCGTAGGCGACTTTGCGCTGGAAGAGGGCACTGCTGGGATCATGTTTCAAGTTGTGGTCTATAGTGGAGATCAAGTGTCCCACATCGGTTCCCAGGATCTGAAGCTTTTCCGTATCACTGCTCTCCGGGACATAGGCCCGAGTGCGCAAACATACGGTTCCGTCCTCCAATCGCTCCACGGCTCCCACGCGGACGAGTTCATCAAGGGTTGCGCGGACCGGCACATCACCGCTAAAACGCTTCACCAGTTCGGTAAATGTTGCCCCTGAACCCGCTATCGGCAGCGGGGCAGGCTTACCCTTGCCATCAAGGAAGTCGCTCTCCCGCCGCCAGGCGGCAATGACGCGGGCGGCGCGGTTGTACTTTTCTGTCTTGGCCTGGTCGTCGGGCTGGGAGAGCTTTTGCACCCGCATGACCTCTTTGCGCGACAGTCCGGTTATGACCGACACCCTAGAGGTCGACTGCTTTCGCCCGCTGATGGCGAATTCTTTTCTGGCAACATCCACATAGACCCACTTGGCAAGATCTGAGAACGTCCCATAGGACACACCATTTCTGAGGAGTAATCGCACAAGGGGCCTTAGCAACCTGAGGACCGCGGCTGATAATGGTTTGAGATGTTCTTCGCTCATACGTCGCCTCTATGAAGGCACAGCCAGTTCATTTTTGGGACTATATTCCCAAATTATTCTCTTGTCAACAAAAAAATGGGGATGAGACGTGATAGGCTGCTGGTCGTTGACGGACGCCACGCTTAAGTCTAAGATGTTGATATAATTGACTATAATATGGTGGCGGGCGGGGCTTCTCTTATCAAAGGCTATCTCTTTTTTCCAAGGGGAGTTGGGGATCATCCTCCCCATGGCATGGACAAGGGGGCGTGGCTTTTTTCCGTGACTCCGTCACACTTTCTGTGTTCAAGTGTCTAAAGGAAAAAGGTTGTTTCCCAATCCACCTGGAGAAAGGGGTGAAAGGTGCCATATGGGGTCTAATCTGGAGACACGGGTCGATGAGGCCCGGAAAGGGAATCGTGAGGCCCTAGAACAGGTGGTCCGGTCTATTCAAGGCAAGGTGTACGGCCTGGCCTTTCGAATGCTCGGTTATCCCCCTGATGCCGAAGACGCGGCCCAGGAAATCCTTGTGAAGGTCATCACCCATCTAGGTGATTTCCGCGGAGAAAGCGCCTTCACGTCATGGGTGTATCGCATAGCGGCCAACCATCTCCTGAACATCCGGAAAAAAAGGGCGGAACGGCTTGGAATCACTTTTCAATTGTGGGAAGACCTCATTCACAAAGAGACAGGCCACAGAGAGGTCCAGGTGCTGCCCGAAGCAGAGGAGAATCTTTTGGCCCAAGAGGTGAGGATCGGCTGTATGCAGGGATTGCTCATCTGCCTGGACCGGGACCTGCGTCTGGCCTTTATTCTGGGAGACGTGTTCGAGGTTACCGGCAAAGAGGGGGCCTATATATTGGAGATCACCCCAGAGGCCTTTCGAAAGCGTGTTTCCCGAGGAAGAAAACGTCTTCAGGCCTTCATGCTGAAAAACTGCGGCCTGGTGAATCCCCAAAACCCTTGTCGCTGTGACGAACAGGTCTACAGGGACCTCCGATCGGGGTGGATCAGACGGGACAAACAACACTTCGCCGGAAGGCCTTGTCATGACAAGAAGGATCCCGACGTCAGGGAGTTGCTCAAGGAGCTGGAAGAGATGGTGCGGGTGGTGACGCTTTTCAGAAGCTATCCAGATTACGCGGCTCCCGATTCTTTCGGCGTCATTGTAAAGAATTTGATCGATTCGGGCAGATACAAGATCCTGACGGACTGAGTGCATGTACGAAATGGTACAGAGGCGTTACAAGACTTGTACCCCCGGAATTGGGAACAGAGGGATGGGGAAATGAGCTACCAAAGGCATTGGAGGCCGAAGAGAAGCGAAATCCCCCATCCCGGGGCTTCAATTGCATAACAAAGCCCCAGTTCAGTGCCTCGCCCCTTTCTAGCAATCTCGGCACAGTTAAGAACGGTTGATGTGCGAGCAAGACTTGAGCAGTTTGGATACTCCTCCCCCCGGGTGCCTGGCCCAGACGCCGGTCCGGGGTTCACCGGGGTGGCGACTTTATGTGAAATGATGAATATCGGGAATATTGAAAGGAGGGAGTAGGCATGGACACGGAAAGACTAACGAAGATCCTTCAAAAACGCCTGGGGCTCAATGATGAGGAATTTGCCGACATAAAGAAGAACGCCAAATTTCAACGCCTCTTTGGAAATGTGGCTGAAGCAGGCAAGTATCGGCTTGTGGCCGAGGTGGTTCAGTCCAAGGGGTGCAATTCCGGTCATGTGGAGGGTCAGAAACTGATCTTTGACTACGCTGGTAATCTCCTGACACGGGAAGCGCCCACCCGGGTATGTGCCTTCCTCATGCCCCATCTCACCGTTCTCATCAATGCTTTCTTTGAAAACCTGATGAACGGTAGGGACCCCAATGAGGTCATGTTCAATCGCACCGGCTGTTTTGATGTGGGCCCGGCATGCGGTGGGTGGGGGCACGTGGTGGTGGAGATGAGGGCCGAACGCAAGTCGCCCTGAACCATTTTTAGGGGCCCTGACCTTTGTGACGGCCCCCCCTTTGGGTTCGTCAGCCCATGCTTCTTAGGATCAGTTGCCCTCTCCTTTGTGGCCATGGCAGCCATGCCCGTCTTTGTAGACTAAATCCGGTCGTGAGGCGTCATAGAGACAGAGCGCCACGGTAACGGAGGGGTACGGAGCTTCCCATGTGGTGCGACCTTGCTGTGCGGTTGAGGAAGAGTATGAATGAAAAAAAGGAGGCATGGGAATGAAAAGAGTAACGGTTTTTGTGTTGGTTTGTTTCCTCACCCTTTCAGGGGTGAGCTTCGCAAAAGGCCCGGGGGCTTGGACTGGATTCAGGCTTCTTCAGGGCAAATGGTGGCACGTACCTGAGATCGCAGAAAAGCTCGGCGTCACCACCGATGAGCAGGCAAAGCTTGACGAGCTGGCCCTGGAAAGGAAGAGGGAATTGATCGATCTTAAAAGCGCTGTACAGAGGCAGGAGCTTGAACTGGAGGCCATTCTTGACCAGGCGGATTTTGATGCCACGGCCTGCAAGGACCAGTTTGGCAAGCTCCTTGAGGCCCGACAGAAGGTGGCCACGGAACGATTCGGCTTCCATGTGGAAGTCCGTGAGCTCTTAGGGCTCGACCGGTATCGGGAACTCCGGACCATGCTTCGAGATCGTCACAAGGATAGCCGCAAAGGAAGGCCCGGGCACAAAGGGCCTGTAACAGAAGAAATGACTTGCCGATAGGCTTTTGCGGAAAGCCCTGCCAGCCGAGATGACTCCATGGGTCTCTGGGACTGTATCCCTTCCTCCCCCATGGGGGGAGGGTGTTCTGAAGAAGCCTCAGGGCCCATGTCATCTCTGCCTAACTCAAAGCCGTTAAGACCCTTCTGAACCAGGAAGATCGCGTCCCTGGCGGGGCAGCAATGGTCCCCATCCCTTTCTGTACATGTGTTTCAACACCATGTGGTGCATCAGGCCCAAGAGGTCATATGCTGAAATGACCGGATTGGGTTGATCCAGCAGATCAGAGATCTTGATCTGCTTTTCTAATCGTCCTTTGACTCTACCCAGCTTTTGCAGGAAGCGGACGCGTTGCTCCCTCTCTCCCGGTTGAAAAGCCTCAGCCCCTACCCCCGTAGCGTATTTCTTCATAAAGAGGATAATCTTTTTATGTGAGCAGGAGAGCAAGAAGTGACGGTTCTTATGACTGTCAAAGAGCCTTTGCGACATAACGCATCTTCTCACCACCGCGGCCATATTCTGCTTTTGCTCAAAGACGTATTCTTTAAGCATTTCTCTGGCCATGTCTGGAATCACTGCGTTCACGGATTTCATGAGCGGCGCTCTTGAGGCCATTTTTTTCCGAAACTCAACAGCGGCGCTGCTCCAGAACTTGCGGCTCACATCTCTCAGGACACGCGCCAGCTCCTGTGCATTACCGGGGGACCGCCGTATCATGTTGACGATTCCGGGCACCAGCTGGGCTGTCGTGTTGAAAAGGGGCTCTCCAGTAATCACCCTGTAGATAATGATGAGGATCGCATGCCAGTCCTGGAAATGTAGAGTTCTTGGTACATCTTCAAAAGTGTTTCCCAATACATCGTTTTCAAAGAAGTGCGAAGGTGTGGCATAATGCGGTGTGCCCCCAAGTTGGGGCTCCTCTATTACCTGGCCGAGGATGACGGCTGTCTCAACATCTATAATCCCTATCTGGTACTCATCGCTACGTGACAAAAACTCAGGATACTTATCCGGATCGCCCGCGACGAGCAGATTGTCCGGCTTGAGATCTCTCAATGCAACGCCCCTGTCTCTAAGGCGGGCCAACAATCCTATGAGGTTGGTGATGAGACCCGCCATGTGGGACTTGGTGCGGTCAAACTGTTTTTCAGAGACGATGGCTCTGGCAGTATTCCGATAATTTTCAATAGGTTTCACATGAGTCGCCATCACATTCTTGAGCAGTTCATTCACATCAGCAACAAATGCAGGATCTAGGGATTTTTCAAGATCAGCGACCTCACTGACAGCCAGGTACGTGAAAAACCAGTCCCTTATTTGATAGGGCGTCACAGAAGATGAGAGGTCGTATTCTGTCAGAAGCCTTTTGATTCTCTTTTCATATCGGGTGTAGATCTCTCCGATTGCAACGAATACCGGTAAGCTCTCGGGCCCGTAGTTGTTTTCCAGTGTGGCGAGGTCCCAGATGATTTCTGAATGACCGAGTATCTCTTGACTCGTTTTTTTCTCAATATCATGGAGATATTCTAAAATATGCTGCAGGAAATAATATTGTGAGAAGTCCATAAAAAACGCGAATGTATCGCCCAGCTTCAAATACTTCTGAGACTCAGGAGATGCGATGAGCCATTTTGTGTACCGCCCTTCGATTTCTTCTGGAGTAAAATGAGCCTCATCGGGAAAGGTGTGGATCCTTTTGAGGATTGCTGAGACCCTTGGAATAACGCACTCTTTCATGGCGAGCCTGTCGATGATGTGAGCCTCCTTCTTGAGAGTTTCAAGGTAGTGAGAAAGGTCCTCTATATGAACAGGAGGAATTTTGATGACGAGATGGTCATCGTATATAACGTAAAAACATTTGCTCCTGCTACCACCCTCTTCCCCCAAGGGGGCAATGGTCATGCGCCTTGTCCGTAGCTCGTTGCCCACTTTTACACGCAATTCGTAGACATAGTTGTTCGTCGATGGCGTCTGTTCTACAAGAAGGATTTCCGAAGGCGTTCCCTGCGGCACCCCCAATTGATGCTTGAAGAGGTTTAAGAAATGCCGTGCAATGGTTTCTGTAGTGCAGGGCTCTGAGTCATCTTTAGCAGCACAGATCTCTGCATTGGCCATGGGCCTGTCCGTAGTCTGCGCGGCAAGGATTTCCTTCAGTTCCCTTCTCGTCTTCATGATGATTCTGCGGCAGTTAGCAAGCGTGGCGAAGACCACACATACAGGTAAGGCCCAGATGGCCATGGGGACTCCACGGGTGGCTGAAAGAACGGTCAATAGGGGTACAAGTACCAGCATGATACCGATCGCTTGCTTTGTCTTTCTTGCTACAGCCTCTACGGATTGCTTCTGTGCTTGGTGATACTCTAGTCGGACCTTTGCCGCGCACTCCAGGTGCCTGGTCGATGCCATTTCCGCCAGAGGGGGAACAATGTTGATAAGGATGAGCAGGAAAACAATTTGACTTGAGATGAGAACCACTATCGGAATCCAGAAGGAAAGATTCTTATCAAGGACTAGTCCGTTACTTGCAAGAACAAACCCAGTGATGGGCATGGCCCATGTGATAAGGGCACAGGCACGAGTGACCCTGTCTTCTCCAAGTTGGGTTTGTGCCTTTAGGGCCCATTTGGAGACAGCTTGTCGCAAGGCACGGAAGGCATATTTTGCCGCGAGAAGGCTTGCGGCAAAGATGGCTAGGGAGATAATCCAGTCTTGTATGGGGTTCCCAAACAGATATATTTGCAGGTAATGCATGGGATCCTTTCTTCTTACCATAGGGCAGGCAACCTGCCGGAAAGATGTCCGATCACAAGGGTGCCAGCCTTCTAAGCCATCCTACAAGGTTCTGCCGGTCGCATGTTTTGGGTCTCCATCCCATTGGGCCCAAAGGGTTGTTGATATGGGCCCCGCCGGGGCATAGGTCGGTCTTCTGGTCATCCCTAATGTCCTGCAATTTTCGAGCCTGCGAGCATGAAGCGTCCATTTCTATATTGACACCCCCCCCGTTTCTTGCCATAATTTTCCATATGTTAGAAGAAAAAAGAGGGCCCTGCGGGATCTTGATGTGTAGAGATTCAGGGTTTTTGAGGAGAGGTAAGCTATGGGCAAATGGCATGTGTTGCTAAACGATCGGCTCCTTGACACGTTTTGGGTGAAAGAGGGCAAGACAGTCACCATCGGCCGGGGGGAGGCCGCAGATGTTAGACTGGATAATGTGGCCGTGTCCAGGCAACATGCCACCTTGACATTGCGAGAGGGGGCACACTTCCTGACAGACTTGGGGAGCGTGAACGGAACCATCGTCAACGGGCGCAGGGTTAAGGGCACGGTGACTGTGACCGAAGCCGACCGCGTCCAGATCGGAAAATTCTTTTTTGAGTTGATGCCGCCCCAAGAGCGGGTGCCTTCGGGTAGCGCATTCTCTGACTTTGAAGCCACCCTTATGCTCAATGCCAGAGACCAGCGGGGTCCCAGGTTAAGGGTAGCAGGAGGCAGGGCCACGCCCAACGAGTTCTACCTGGAAAAAGAGAAGACCGTCATGCTGGGCAAAGGTGCGAACTGCCACGTCCGGGTGCCGGGGTGGCTCGTGGCCAAGGTCCAGAGCTACGTCTGGGCCAAGGGCGGCGGCCACTACTTAGTGCACGTGGCCGGATGGAGGCGCACCACCCTAAACGGCCGAAAGGTCCATGGGGAGCAAAAATTGCGCAAGGGGGACATGATCGGCATAGGCTCCACGACATTGAGATTCGAGTAGCCGGGCAAAACACAGTAACAAGCGTTCGGGCTCGGTGTTGACCATTTCCATCTTCCTTTTCGCACCACTTGGCAGCCAACTCACCGCCAGATAATGTGATGCCCTTTTCCTTGTCACACTTCTTGGGGGCGGGTCAGCCCCTTGATCTGATCCACTAAAGATTGACTATGGGCCTATGGGCCCCTCGACGCCACCTTGAGAAAGCTTCCACCATGGCGGAAAGTCCCCTGTCCGTGGCCCTGAAGGGGCGGATTTCCGTTTGACAGCGGTAGGCGTCGCTCTGTAACATCTCCTTTTCAGACCTTCCTGCCAATGGTGATGAAGATGCATGAGACTGTCGACACGTTTCGCCTTACCCCCGAAGGGACCTGTCTTGAAACCCTTTCTCCGTCTGAGATCACAGGGCTATTTGAGGAAAGCCGAGACGACATCCATCCCCTTTTGAGGCGCTGTGCGCTGGCCGTACTGAACTGCGGCTCGGAGACGGATGATGTGAGGGCCATTGTGGAGCAATTCCGTGATTTCGATCTGCAAGTCATACGAAGGGCTGGCGGCATTGAATTGGAGCTTCGCCATGCCCCGGCAAGCGCTTTTGTGACCTATGAGTCGGACGAAAGCGGTGACGTCACGGTAAAGCACAAGATGATCGAGGGAATCAGACAGCATATTTTCGCCGTATTGCGCGATCTGGCTTTCATCAAAAGCGAGATTGAGCGTACCGGGAAATTTGATCTCACAACATCCAAAGGGATTACGGATTCTGTATTCTTGATTCTGCGCAACGCCGATATTTTCGAAAAGAGGGGCCACCACAAAATCGTTGTGTGCTGGGGTGGCCATGCCATCAGCAAAGAAGAATACGATTACGCCGCAGAGGTGGGCAATCAGTGCGGCCTGCGGATGATGGACATTATCACCGGTTGCGGGCCAGGCGCGATGAGAGGTCCCATGGAAGGCGCCAACATCGGCCATGCCAAACAACGCATCAGAAACGGGCGCTACATCGGGATCTCTGAGCCCGGCATTATCGCCTCTGAACCGCCCAACCCCATTGTAGACCCACTTGTGATCATGCCGGACATTGAAAAACGTCTTGAGGCTTTTGTACGCCTTGGCCAGGGGATTATCATGTTTCCAGGTGGCGCAGGAACAGCAGAGGAGCTCACATATGTTCTGGGCATTCTGTCCCATCCTGAAAACAGAGACATCCCTTTTCCACTGATCTTAACGGGTCCACGTTCGAAGCGGGGATACTTTGACATGGTGGGACGATTTGTGGAAAACAGCCTGGGCGAAGCCGCGGCCCAAAGGTATGAAGTCATATTGGATGACCCCGACAAAGTGGCCAAGGTAGTGAACCGAGGGTTGTTGGAAGTAAAAAGGTACAGGGAAGAGACGGATGATTCTTACTACTTCAACAGAAACCTCCATATCCCCTTTGTCTTTCAGGAACCCTTTGTTCCTACCCACGAGAATGTAGGTCGGCTGGAAGTCAAAAGCGATAGCGCAACCTACGGTCTTGCAGCTTCATTACGGCGTGTTTTTTCCGCCATTGTGGCGGGAAATGTGAAGCCCGAAGGCATCAAGGCCGTGGAGGACCACGGCCCCTTTGCCATCCACGGTGAGGAGGCCATTATGGGCGAAATCGAGGCGCTTTTAGCTGCCTTTGTGGATCAACGCCGTATGCGGCGCGTGGGCGAGTACAAGCCCTGTTATAAAGCCGTATGCGACCTGTAGGGGCCCGCCCCCTCAACTTTTGGACATGACCAAAGGTTTGTTCGCGAAACTGCCCATGGATGTTCGTCGAGACCGCGTGTCACGTCCTGTTCCATCCCCG
>Ga0180438_10009618_pt1 | contig 12006 bp, 5 predicted proteins | sample SS_ome_12_FD_132455 | JGI IMG/M metagenome (GOLD analysis project Ga0180438, IMG submission 132455) | Hypersaline lake sediment archaeal communities from the Salton Sea, California, USA - SS_3_D_2 metaG | ecosystem: Environmental > Aquatic > Non-marine Saline and Alkaline > Hypersaline >...
CGAGACACCATAGCAAAAATCGAAGACTCCTTACCCAATGAATTTCGTCAATTAAATCACCCTCAATTGAAAGGAGCCTTTCTGGAGTTAGACAGAGAAGCCGCTGCCAAAAAGCTTCAAGACCCTGCGTTTATGGAAACATTTACTCCTGAACAAAAAACAGAAGAGGCTCCGTCAGTTCTTCCATATTTAACACGATTCATAACACAACAAAAATTTGCCAACTTCTATGCCTTTGGCGTTGCCTCACTCCCGAAAGTAAGAGAACAAATAGCCGGCAAAAGGTTCCATATAAACCAACTATTCTTATCATCCTTAAGCACAACACCCGAAGAACTTTTCAAAGAAGCCTGGGGTACAAATGGAATCTACAGACGCAAGTATACAAGCGGCCTGTGGAAAGATGTACCTCCAAAAACAAAATGCCGTTTAGCAGACACCTTTGCTCGATACATTTGTGCCAAAGAGGTCCATGGACTATCACAGTCTTCCTGGGCACCCGATCAATCTATAGAACAGCTCATCTCTGAACTTAAAACCCGCGGTCCACTCGTTGTTGGGGGAAATATTGGAGAGGCGGCATACGAAGAGATCGCCCTGCCCGAGTGCGTAGAGTTGATAAACGGCATACCCGTCTATAGCTGGAAAGGGGCAGAAAAACCGAGATATCATGAGGGACACGCCGTTACGCTTATTGGAGCCAAAAAACATCGCGGTGCAGAAGATGTGTACTATCTGGATCCTATTGATGAAAGTAAACCAATGGAGACATATCGAAGGGCATACAAAGTTTCCTACGAATTTTTGCGAAGAAATATCATCGGCTCTCTTGTCCCATGGCCATGGCCTGAACACGGTGAAGTATCACCCCAAGGATATGCGTGGGCTGCAAAAAAGATCATCCATATACGTTAAGTTTTGCCTCCCTACATTATGCCTAAAAACGGTTAAGAAGGAAACAGACATATGTTAAACACACGCGCCCTATCTTTTATAAAGACAATAAGACTAATCATACTTTTGTCCTTTTTGCTTATATACCCGTCTCCAATTTGTGCCGATAATGGATATGATACGGAGTTCATAGACCTTTTAGAAATCGTCTATGGAGAGGGGTATCTTTCACAAGGAGGGTCGGCCCTAGTAGATCGTATGTTTGAAGGTATCGAACTAGAAGGGAAAACGGTTCTCGACCTTGGTTGTGGTATCGGAGGGCCTGCATTACACTTGGCGAAAAACCACAAAACCTGTGTCGTTGGAACGGATCCCGATGCGCTCATGATTCAAAAAAGCGAGGCTGCCCTTGAACGACTTCAAAAACATATACATGTAAAGGGATCTGCGCATTTTGTACTTATGGAAGACCCATTAACTCTTCAACAGTTTCCCGATAATAGTTTCGACATAGTTACCAGTAGAGAATCCATCTTACACGTACCAAACGAACACAAACAGCACTATTTTAAAGAGATCTTTCGAGTACTCAAAACAGGAGGCCAACTCGTACTCCTCGACTGGCAGCATCATAGCCCAAATTACAGTGAAGAGGTCAAGAACATGATGGAAATGGATGGGGTTCCGTTTTACTTAATGACCCCAGAAGAATACCATCAGACTATTGTACAATCCGGCTTCTCCCACATCACCAGGACAGATTTAACAGACCTTTTCTCTAAGCAAGCCCAAGACGACCTTTCGATTATCAATACAGAACAGGATCGAATTATTGAAGAGTTTGGTAAAGAGACCCTTGATTACTCTCTCAACAGCTGGCGTATACAAGGACAGGCTTTTGAAAGAAAAGAGCTTCTAGTAGCCTTCATCAAGGCAAAAAAAGAGTAAAGCCCAAGCCTTTATGCTCACTCCGGTGGCTCAAAGAGCACCGTACAACCGCGCTGACTCTCACGGTACGAGCTCTGAATCTTGTCATAAAACTCTTGCTTCAGAGGCACTGGAGAGACTTTCCATATCTTTTCGCAATACTCTTGAATAGATCGATCGCTCGAAAATACCCCCATTCCAGCAATGTTCTGTATGACATATTCAGCCCAGAGCGAGGGGTCCTTGTATATCTCTTCGACCTTGTTTTGCGTCTTGACGTAGTCAAGAAGATCTTTAAGCACAAAGTAGCGGTCAACACTTGCCCCATGGCCGCCTTCAAGCAGCGTATAATAGAGAGAGCTGATGGATTTATGCTCAACTTCTCCGGATGCAAAAGATCGATCGAGAAGTGAGTCCACGGCCCGCTTTATAGCTGGGTTCGACGAATAGATGTCCCACGGTTTGTATAATTCCGAGCTTCGAAGCTGCTGCAACTCTTCTGCTGTCGCTCCAAAACGAAAAGGCCACCACCGATCTGTGACCGACTCTCTCATCTCAATATTCGCCCCATCTTCGGTGCCAATAGTTAAAGCTCCATTCATGGAAAACTTCATATTCCCCGTTCCAGAAGCCTCAAGTCCCGCTGTCGAGATCTGCTCGGAAAGATCGGCGGCTGGAATGATAATCTCCGCCTTTGAAACATTATAATTTTCTATGTAGTACACATTCAGATACTGACTGACGACGGGATCCGAATTTATTTTCTTCGAAATGCAATGGATAAGCTGGATAATTGTCTTTGCTATTTCATAGCCAGACGCCGCCTTCCCGGAAAAAATGACAAATCGCTTTACCCGTTCTTTGTGGGGATTTTCCAGGATATCATGATAGAGCATGATCACATGAAGTACGTTAAGAAGCTGTCTTTTATATTCGTGAATTCTCTTTACCTGGATATCAAATAAAAAACTTTCATCTGCACAAAAGTGGGCTGGAACTGGATGACCAAAACCGTCTCGGGGCCTCCCCTCTCTTCGCAAAAACTCAACAAGACGAGCCTTACACGCTCGCTTAACAGCCATAACCTGCTTTTGAACGTTGTGATCTTGAGCATAATCGCCAAAATGTCTGATATGAGAGAAATTTGTCTTCCACTCATCTCCAATTGTACTCGTAATAAGATCCGAAAGCATTGGATTGCAATACATGAGCCACCGGCGATGTGTCACACCGTTGGTCACATTTATGAACTTGTCTGGCCACATTTCAGCAAACTCTTTAAATACCTTCTCTTGAAGAAGCGTTGTGTGCAACTGTGCAACCCCATTGACCCTGTGAGAGCCGGCAATGGCCAAATGGGCCATTTTCACCTGGTTACCTTCGAGAATAGAGACTTTTTGTACCCTCTCTTCATCATGGGGATAGCGCGCTCGAACTAGTGAACAAAATTCTTGGTTGATCTGTTCGATAATTCTATATTGTCGGGGCAGCAAATAGCGCATCGACTCTTGATTCCATACCTCAAGAGCCTCTTTCAAAATCGTATGATTTGTGTAGCCTATACACTCGTTTGTCGTCTCCCAAGCGCTATCCCATGTCATCCCAAATCGAGTGGTCAAAAGACGCATAAGCTCTGGTATTAAAAGAGCGGGATGGGTGTCGTTAATTTGAATTCGGACTTTTTCTTTGAACTGATTAATGTCATTATTACTAATAAAGAAGTACCGAAGAATGTCTTGAATAGAGGCCGAAACCAACAAAAATTCCTGTTTAATACGAACTCTTTTTCCCGTCTCGTGCTGATCATTTGGATACAGCACGTCTGTAAGCGTTGTATTTTCTGCCGCCTGATCCAAACGGCCAGCGTTATATCGCTGCAGCTCAAAATTTCTCGGAGACTCTTTGGTACTCCAAAGGCGAAGTGTCGTTACAGCAAAATCTTGACCTGCACTGTACCCGATAATGGGAATATCAAAGGGCATTGCCCAGACTTCTTCATATTCGGCAAGAGCGCTTGCCTCAACATCACTTCCTTCTCGTTGCTCGACAGGAGTTCCACAATATCGAACAGGAACTTTTCGTGTATCGCGACGAAATTCCCACGGATTATCGGTCCAAAGCCAACAGTCGGGCTTTTCAACCTGTGTTCCGTTCCATAGCTGCTGCTCAAAAAGCCCATACTGATAGCGAAGCCCGTATCCTCGAGAGGGAACCTTTAAAGTTGCCAGCGAGTCGAGAAAACAGGAGGCTAAACGACCTAAGCCCCCATTCCCAAGACCTGGATCGTGCTCATGCGAGATGAGCTCTTCAAAAGAACGCCGAGCCTTATAGAGGGTCCTTGAAAAAATCTCATTTTTTTTCAGGCTCATTACGTTATTATTTAAAAAGCGGCCAGGAAGAAACTCCATGGAAACATAAAAGACCATGCGAGGATTGTCATGCTGCCATGAGCTGGCGGTTGTCTCCCAGTTGATCATGATCTGTTCTCTAATGGCCATACAAAAGGCTCGATAGAACTCATCAGAGGTCGCCTCTTCGAGCAGTCTACCATAGAGAGTAATGAGGTAGTGGCGTATCTTTTGAATGAGCTGGTCTGAATAGGCCTCAATGTACTCTTTCGACGGTGCGCTCATATATCTCTTTTCGTTTTGTGTTTTTCTTTAGATACTGAAGGTAGGTAGAAATTTTCAACTATACCGTAAAATAATTTTGGCAAAAAACTGCCCCTTTAATTACGCACATCTTCTCTCAGAAAAATAAGCCTCCCTTATACTCATTTCGCAACAACCAGACGCAAGATATACCGCCCCACCAATCATTACCACCCTTTCTTATTCGCTATAAGGAAGTTATGGCAAAAACGCAACCCTGCCGATAAACCCCTAGATCATTATCACAATATAAGCTATACTTATGCTCAAAATTTAATAATAATATCCCAGGACTAAGGCTTTTATTCATAAAAATAAACCCTAAAGTCCTGGGTTAATAACAAGTAATAAGAGATTTGTTTTTATATGGCTATTACACCATTTTCCGGTATACGAACCGGCGGCTCTTCCCAAACACGCTATGTAGAAAGAGAGTATTCTCCTGGAGTAGGAGAGTGGATCAAAAACAGATTTCATTCAGAAACTTCGGGAACTGAACAAGAACACCTCCTCGCACAAGGCGCTCAATATCTTCAACAACCAACCACAGAATCCGTCCATCTGAAAACTGTCACCCAAACCATGAACCACGTCAATGAATATGTTATATTTAATGGTTTCATATGGGTAAAATCGACCAATGAGCCCGCCACCTCTTGGTCACATATAGGCTTTCCAGGAATCTGCCCCGTTAAAATCATGGCAGACGGCAACCAGCTTGCAGTTTTTGACCAAGATGGAACCATCTATCACAAAACTACGCTCAAAGAAAAATGGAAAAATGGACAGTACACATTCCAAGACACAAGCCGTGTTAACGATTGGTCAAAAGGATGGTTTTCTTCTTCTAAAGAGGCTTTTTCCATTCCTCAAGAGGCTATATGCTCCTTATCCGAGCGGGGCACTTTTAACAGCTTTTTCATAGACAATACAGGAAGACGGCTTACTAATCCCACAAGCACCGTGCAGCTCGTCGTAGCACCTCACTTTGCCCAAGAGATCTCCATCTATGACCCCGATCTACCAAAAGGAGAAAAAATAACGATTCCCCTTCCTGAAAAGAGCAGATCAAGCTTTACCCTAGCAAACCACTCCTCTTCGGGCTCAACCATTATGGTTTTGGGCTATCAGCACACTGTACCCGAGTCTAATGATTTGGAGCTCGATCAAGGAGAGCTCACAATCTACACCCTCGATTTTGATCGAACGTTGGCTGGCTGGGCTGAATATGGAAACGTTCTTCCAACCTATGTAAAGGATCCCTTCGGACATCCCACTCATATTTTACAGGATATGGTGTGGAAAGAGCATCGCCTTCCAGAATCCGCAACATCACTCACACGAGAGATCTCCATCCTGCAAACAGGACAAGGCCCCACTGCTCGAGAAATGCGAATAGGAGGAACCAATACAGAAAACAAACCCGGCTTCTTCTACAAAGCTATTGAACAAGAAAACTGGCATTTTGAGCCTTTAAATCAACTACAAAGCAGCTCGCCTATCGAAAAAGCTCCTTTGCTTCCCCAAGCGGTCTCAAAAGCCCACACATGGGCATCAACAGACGGTCGTGTTTCACTTCGGGACTTCTCTCCAGGAATGATTCAAGCAACACTCAAGGTACGCGAAAAGGGAAACAGCACTGCCTTTCCTCTTCGAAGAAGGGAGGTGCGGGTTTATACGCCATATCCACACACGCGTCATACGCATGATCTTGTCATACCCAATGAAGCCCAGGATTTTGTTTTCGAAAAAGGACATCGGGGAGCTCTTGACCACATAAAAACCTCTATTAAAATCGACGAAGAGAGCCAAACACTAACCATTTCTCCCAAAGGCCTCTTGGCGTCCTGGCCCAAATTCACCTTGCAACAAACCTAACAAACAGCGCACCCGAAAAAATACACTTCTTTATTTACTTAAGGTGCGCCTTACCTATATTAGTACATTCCAACGCCTCTTTTTATTATATGCGTAGGAAATTGTATGGTTCATAGTATAGGTCCGGCTAACACTCAAGGTGCGCCCTGTTCTCCTCATGAAAAGCCCGCCTCACCTCTACAAAGGGCGCTTACAATCAAACGGCTTCAGCTCAATCAGACATCAAATCAACAACCATCGCAGATACTCTCCCACACACTCACAACCGAAATCTCAGAACTCGAACAATCAAGCGCACAAAACTCTTTTTCTGCCTTGTCCGAAGTATGTACCGCAGCCCAAGAGGTGAGCAAACAGATCGGAGCCATTTCCGTTCGGCAGGGAAACGTCGAACAAGTAGATTCGGCAATGCAGAAGTATCTTCTCGCTGCCAAAAGGCACTCGGCACACACGATATACGATCAACCTTTACAGCTGGCCGAACAACAGCTAGCGCAAAGTCTTATTTGGGCAAAAAGGCGAATACGACTAGAGGGACTCTTTCTTTCTTTGATTCATGGAGGAAACCCCCTTGCACGCCAAAAAACCCTTATTCAGGCTTTATCAACACACCTCCTCAGCCTTAAAACAACCCCTCCCAAACAATCTCTCGTACAATTCATGCTGCAGGTTTTGTTTGATCGCATACGTTTTGGCACTCCCACAACCATTATAGAACGACTCCAAAACCTTGAGAAAGAAACCGCCCTCCTCATTCAAAAGGCCGCCTCAAAGGGAAATAGCGCAAAAAGAAACAGACTAATCCGCCATTATCAAGAACAAACACAAAGACTCAAAGGCTCTTTTGAACGCCTCTCTTCGAATACGTTTTGTATCGAACAGGTGGGATTGTTCTATGCCTTACTTTCAACTCATGAACAACGTCTACATACCATTGAAGAGCTCTGCTCAACGACATATCAAACACTCTTCGATCAGATAGACGCGATATCAAAACAGCTACTTTCTTCCTCACAAAATGCTTGTGAGCTAGGCACGACTATCGAATCATTCCAGCAACTAAAGAAAGCATTTTCTTCAATTGCTCCATCAAGAGCCCAATCCCTTGTAGAGTTTCGGATCCAGGAAATACAAAGTAATTTAGAGCGAAAAATCGACACTGTGTCACAAGAAGAGGAGTTAGCAGCACATGCGCTGTGGCAACGGGGAGAGATGTCTGAAAGCGCTTCTTCCTTTCTCTCAAAGTCAATGCTACAACTCTTATATGACCATCAAGCTCCTCTACAAGCATTCGTAGACGGCTGTTTAAAAAGGACCGCCCCAAACCAATCTCTACAAGCACTCGAAGAGCTCTATCAAAAGGGCATCCTAACAAGCTCGGCCTGGCAATCCGCCATCAATACAGCAATACAGCTCTCTCAAGAGTATCAGAACCTCCTAAGCACCCCCCTTGATCTCGTTTCAGCAAAACGTTTTGTAGAAATCCATCAATGTATCGCTTGCTTTTATAAGGACTGTACAGAGGAGACCAGGCCAATAAGCACCGTCTTTATGCAAGAGATTGAGCACGCAAAGAGAACTCACTTTCCCCAACTGCCAACGTGTGCTGAAGAAGACCATACTCTTGCCGCACTAATCATTCACGCAATGTATCATCCGGATCAAGAGATAAGCCAAAAGCGATCTGAAGAGGCAGAAAAGACCCTCACACACCTTCGAGAGATGCGATCTCCAGTCTTAAAAAATGAAGGGCTACACGATATCCTCGACGCCTTTCAACACTATACTCTCGATGAATATAGAGCTGTCTATCTCAAAGGACACCCTCAAGAGATCTCTTCTCTCAAAGAAGCAAAAGGATATTTCATCGCTCTTCTTTCTTCCGAAAAGCTCCAGAGCATACACGACCAGATCGGAAGTGTATTCAACCAATTACATGCCCCGTGTGAATTGCTTTCCGAAATATTAGCACTGGGAAATGCCCTCTATACACTTAAACAAATAGACCTCAATTCTCTCGAAGATTCGATTGCCAAACGCCTTATGAGCTCTGATCTTGAAATGGCAAAAGCCTCCTTGCAAAACCGAATCTCGAAATTAACAATCTCCGACAAAGAACGGATCGCAGCGCATACGCTATGGCAAACAGGGAAATCGTCTGCCGAATCGTATACCTTCCTTGCCAAATCTATGCTTACCCTCATATATGATGCTCAAGCCTCTGCAGAAACACGAGTTTTTGTCGACGGCTGCCTACAAAGAACCTCTTTTGACCTACCTCCTGTTAAAGCACTCTACCAAGAAGCCTTCCAAGGGGCCTTCTCAAACAAACAATGGGAAGAGAGCATCCGCACAGCAATACAGCTCACAGACGAGTATCACAAACATCTATCCGCATCGCCTGCGGCCTTTATCAGAACAAATCAAAAGCTTGCTCTTTTGTGCGAAGAGACGACTCCCATAACCGCTGTATTAATGCGTGAGATCGAAGAGATACGAAAAAGAGCGTTTCTCCAAAAAGCAACAGAGCCGCAAACTCCAGAAAATCGAAGAAGAGCTTTCAAGTGCCGTGAAGACGAATCTATCGCATCCCTTATCATTCAGGCCATGTACCACCCAGATGAGAGGAAAGCTGCATTAGCCGCCAAAAGCGCACATCTTTTTCTTAGTAACCCAAGGCAGAGCCTTCCAGAAGATAACGAATTTCGTTTTGTTCTTAAAACCTTTCGACAATACACTCTCGATCATTATGGAAAAAGCCATAGAAAGACTCTCTCATCACTCGAAGAGGCGAAAAAGAGCTTTTTGGCATTTAAAAAGGATCTTCCCCGGTGGATTCATCCAGTCTTTGATGAAGCGCCCTTTTCCATTATCCCATCTTCGCCCGAACAGAGTAACAAGGGGAATGATTTGCTTCTTCGAGCAATCCAAGAGAGGTGGACCGCTTTAAAAAACTCCACCGTTCCCCTCACATGGCAAAACCTGGCTCTTCTTATCGATGAGCTGTCCTCTTTGCACAAGCAAACAAACGTCTGTGAAACCACTCGTGTTGAGCAAATACAACGAGAAATTACAGAAAGAGTTTCGGAACAATCTCTTCTCACAAAAAATAAACGTCTCTTAGCAGAAGATATCGATGGGCCTCAGGCCAAAGGGTGTATCTTCGAATGTTCAGACAGAGAAAAAGCAATAGAGCGTATCCACAATATACTAGGCCCTCTTTTGGTAGAAGCATGCCTTAGAATATCAACCTACAAGAGCATCTCTATCGTATCTATCGTCAAAAAAACACTCTCCTCTTCGGTTTCTAAAGCGATAACCGAATCCCCCTGCCTTTGCGCTCTTATCGCTCACTATGCACACTCTCTTCTAGAAACTACGGATAATGAGCTTTCCCCTCTTATAGAACAAATTGCGGGCCAACCCGAACTTGCTGCATATTTCGCACAAAAGGTCCCCAGAGAACAGCTTTTTGCCCGTATAGAATCAACATCCCACAACCCTCTGTCCAATTTCATCAAAAACCCTCCACCATACAACGTTGAAATATGGGAGACGCTGTATGCTCAATTAGCCTCTTCAGCTAAAACCATAGATGATGCTTTTCATACCCGACCCTTTTTTACTCACCTTTCAGAGGCAAGTATACAAGAGTATTTTGCCTCTATTTTAGCCACCCCTCCATATCAAGAGATGCGGGATCGACTCGTCTTTCAGGCAGAATGTGACGGAGAAGTTGAAACCTTTGACGCATATTGTCGAGCAGTTGCCTCCTACAAGCAAAGAGAACAAGAATTGCTCGACCTTCTTCCACCTAATCCTCCGTTTATCAGAAAGGAGGCCATTCCTTCATCTGTAGAACAGGCCTTTGGAAAACTTTTTGAAAGACACGCTTCTTTCTCAGAATCACGAGCACTCATAGAAATAGGCCGTAAAAGGATAGAAGACTATATTTCAGAACTTGCAAAAGATGGAAACACAAAAGAAAAACAAAAGCGCCTATTAAGCAACTTCTATCATGAAGATATTGCTTCTCTTTTTCCAAATGAACTTCCTGAAGACGTTCAAAAAAGAGTCATTTCAGAGATATTGAACGTCGAGCAAGAACAAAGCTCCGTTGAACAAGCACATAAACAACTCCTCTCACATCCAAACCCGACCTTAGACGATGTTGTTCACTATACACAACGTGTAGAACGGCAGTACCTGAGATGCCTTATAGAGTTTTCCGGAAAAAGATTTGTATCAGATGAGGTTATCCGCTGCCGTATCGAATCTCCGCTCTTTTCTTTTTCGTCACTCGATTCCCTACAAACAAACACAGACTTTTTTAGAAAAACCCTTACTCATATCAAACAGACCTTCCATACCCCCCTTACTCTCCGCCCTAAAATAAACGCTTCCGATACTAAAATGCGAGAGGCGTTGTGCGAATATGTTGCCACGTTACAAGGGCGCCTCGAATTCTTAAAAGCCAATCAGGGTACTACAAACCGCGCTCTCCAAAAAGCTATCTGCAGTCTGGAAAAACATCAAAAGCGGCTCCCCCATTCAGACGCTTCTCTTCCCCAACAATGCCAACACATACAAGCCAGCACTACTCTCACCCAAAAAACCATAGGAAGATATGTCTGCTCTAAAGAGTTCGAGGCCTATCTACAAGAGCTTTCAAATATAATACACGCCTTAAAAAAGACCCCTGACACATCGCTTGCTGTCATCGTCAAGCAGTCGCTTATCCCCTTCCAAGGCCTGATAATACAGCTTCTCCAAAGCAGTTTACATGATCGAAAAAGACTCATACAACTCTATGAAAACATAGAGGCGATTACCTCCGATTTTAATCAATGCTTTTGAAGGGGAACAACTACGGTTAACTGGAAACGTATATCATTTTTATAGGGTATCCAGAAATCTTCCTGAAACATTTCCCATCACAGATACATACAGTCGCCAATGGTGGGCGATATTGAAGAGGCTCTTTTGGACCCTTCCAGTGAAGCACTTGAGTTTTTCCCCCGATCGGAGGTAGAGGCCCTTCATTTGGATCTTCATTTTCTTTATTGTCAAATTGCTCACCGTCAGAATCTACATGACATATATTTCTAATACTCATTATGTTAAGCGTTTGAAAGCGAGCAAGATCCCTCTCTGCTGAACTTATAAAGCCAGAAATACGTCCTTTGTCAAGCGGTGTTGTGTCTGTCACGAGCTGTTTGACTCCGTTGGCAAACGCAGTTATAGCAACTGCAACGGTCTTGTATTCGGTGTGACGAAGAATACGGGTTACCTCCCCCAAAGGAGCCTCAGGGCAACAATGCTGCAACTGACTTAATGTTGTGTCTGCAAAACTCTTACTAAAAAAGACTCTCATATTACCTCTTAAATATATTTTTCGTACAAAACGGGGCAAAGAGTACCATTTGTGTATAAAAAAAGTATACAGCCGTTTCCTTACGTTGAAACTCAAGTTGTGCCCTATTCTTCTCAATGGGATGGCTGTAGGGAACGATCTACTTTGCGTTACTCATCAGCTAAGACCCTAATTGCTACCCAAACCTTGTTTAGAGCTCTCTTAGAGTACTCAGATACTTTCTGTAGCATCCGAAGACAAGGGTGTTCCCTTGTCGAGGTGTTACAGGACGTAGATGATGTA
>Ga0180438_10009619_pt1 | contig 12006 bp, 9 predicted proteins | sample SS_ome_12_FD_132455 | JGI IMG/M metagenome (GOLD analysis project Ga0180438, IMG submission 132455) | Hypersaline lake sediment archaeal communities from the Salton Sea, California, USA - SS_3_D_2 metaG | ecosystem: Environmental > Aquatic > Non-marine Saline and Alkaline > Hypersaline >...
CGAGGTCCGCTCACTCTATGTCGATCGCCCACTTTGACATACACAACTCGCCCGGTCCGTAAAACGTAAGCCGCTCTAATTGGCCAAAACAAACAAACGCACCTTCAGCAACAGAGACTACTTACTTCAATCTTCGCACTGGTCCATGCATGTCTTGCTATCCCGACGACCGCGAAGGATCCCCAGACGATCTCGCTGGAGCAATTCGAACAGCTCCACGCCATGTTTAAGACGCAGCCCGGCGAATCAAGATTTTGGGAGCTTCCCTGGATGATTCAGCTAGACGAAGCGCTCACAAAAGGTGCCGCGGAAGAGAAGCCGATATTTGTCTGGTGCGGTGCGGGCGGCGCGCCGGTAGGCGTGTGCTGAGCGGCTGGTTCGGCGGGCCGTGCGCCTGCATTCTGGAGTGATGACACAGTCGACTTCTTGAGGAAACACTTCGTGCTGGCCACTGTTGACGCGCGGCATGAGCGGAGCCGGGAAGATTGGGTTGGCGACCTTGTCCGCAAAACACGTTGCGTGACGTTCACGGCAGCCGGCCAGAAATCCGTAGTGACTGCCGGCGGCAAGGCACTCGGTAACGTCCACAGTCTCGAATCACTCAAGAAGGCCTGGCAAGCGTGGCAGGCCCTGCCTGCATCGGAGCGGGCACCGGGTGCGGTAAGGGTCGGCGACGAGCGGCCGATCGACCGTGCGTTTGAGCCGCCCGCAGGCGCCTTGGTTGTGCGTACCTACACGCGGCAGCTCGAGCGCAACAGCGATGGCACGCTTCGTTATACCGAGCCGGAGGACTATCCACAGGCCGAGCCGGAGGGCACACGATCAGGATCCCCGCGTCGACAGGCGGCGCGGTTTCGGGAGGCCGGCCACGATTTCATGTGGATCCCCGAACGCGAGTGGCGGGCGATGATTCCAGAAGATCGGAAAGTGGGTGCACGTGGCCCCGTGCCGGAATCATTCAAGCTCAGGCTGCTGAGATACCATTTGGATCCCGAGCGGGGGCTGGGCGAAGCGCAGTGGTTCACGCGGGCCGCTCCGGATGACGGCAGTCTGGAATGGATCGTCCAATCGCTTTCGCCCCATCATCTGCGACTGCGATTGGAGGGCCACGCGCATCTGCGACGCGAGGGTGGCAGGTTTGGGCCGACGCAATACACACCCAAGCTACTCGGCTACCTGACATATGACATTCGGAAAAGGCGGGTTACCGAGTTGAAGATGGTCGCGCTCGGCGACGTGCTTAACACGCCGCGTGGCGTACGGCCGGGCCTCCATCCGCTCGGCATCGCATTCGAGTTAGTATCGGATCCTTCTGCTGCCGAACGAGTCGTTCCACGCGGCGGCCGCGACGATGTCCAACGATATCTGAACATTGACTCAACGAATGAAAACCCGTAGTGTCAACGAGGCGAGGTAGTCTGCCAAAACCCGTCCGCGCTTATGGCTTCGGGTTATCATCCGTGAGCAGGATATCAAAGGCAGTGTCAATGCTTCGATTCGAACACGATCTTCTCGCCATCAAACCGGATCTGCTGACTGCCGACGGTGACAAGCGTGTTGAGACCTTGGCCGCTGAAACGGATCTCCGGGGGTTGTCCCGGCTGGATCGTGCCGACGAAAAAGAAGTCCGCCTTCTTGTTCCGCGTTTCGGCGAACACGCCGTGAATGGGTCGTTCGAGGGTCTTGCCGGAGGTCGATCCGCCGCCGCCTGTCATCGTCGTCATGCGAACTTCTGCTACGGGACGCTGACCGCTGACGAAAATGCCATGAAGCGATGCGCCGTCTGCCTTGAGCACCGTGAAGGAGTTACCCTTGACGGTTGTTCGCTGCACATCACTGGGCGCTTCCTTCGATCCTTTCGGTAACTGCCAGGTCCAGATTTTGCGGCCGCCGCCGTGAACCCGGTCGACGATTGCCACCAGGCACGGTGCGCCGCTGCGGCCGGAGTAGTCGACACCGATGCTTCGCATGCCGGTGATGCCCAAGTCGACGAAGGCCTCGTCCTGGCGGATGTTGCCGTATCGCGAGTACATCCGCATTCCTTTGCGGCCATCAGGCCTGAGACGCCTGCCCCGGTAGACATCTGCGTAGTCGATACTGATGACGCCCGAGCCGTCGCGCCGTGTGTCGGCGTAGGTGACCGTCGCGCATGCATTGTGATTGTGAGGATCGTCGGGCAGTTGAACGACGCTCTCTTCCCAGCGATGGCGATTGCGGTCGGTGGAGCCGACGGCCCAGTCGTGGCCCAGCCCGACTAGGCGGAACGTTCCGGCGTTGCCCGAGTTCCAGCCACCGATGTAATGGGATCGGGCGAAGAATTGAAACACGAAATCGTCGCCGTTGCGCCAGCGGTTGCGCAGGCCATAGAAACCGAAATCATCGGCCTGCCATGTGAGCGGCATGCGCCCGTCGGGTTCCGCAGGGAGCATGTCGAGAGGATAATTCAACATCGCTAGAATCGGCTGACCGTCTACCAGCCGCGACCAGTCGTCGCCGTCGAACCCAGCCTGGCGCTGCCAGCCCCAAAGCATGGACGGTTGCCAGTCCTTGCGCACGACGGGCAGCAGAGCCGCAAATAAGTCATTGCCGACACTGGGCGAGCCGTTGATTTCCAAAGCCCGTGGTCCGTTATCGTCGGGATAGACGTGGGCGAACATCTTGCGAGCCAGCAGTTGTTCCATGTCCTGTTGCGGCGAAACGCGGTACCCAAACATTTGCAGATACGCTCCCATGTAGCGAGCTGGGCCTTTTTCGGCGATCGCGCTGTAGTGGGCCAGTTCCGCTTGAAAACCCCCGTCGCCCACCGCCTCGCGGCAGAACAGGTACATCATGTGCCGGCTTCGCTCGAACAGGTCGCGACATTCCAGGTCAATCTTCCCCAGGTCTTCCCACTCCTCCGTTCGCTCTTGCCAATGGGTGACTGCCTGCTCATGTTCCGACCGTCCGGCCGCGACGAGCAGTTCGGCTTCGTCAGCCGTGATCTCGACCAGCCGTGGGCGCATCATTTGCCGACCCCAGGGATTGATCTGGTCGATGTACGCTTGCACCAGCATCGGGTAGAGGCCCGGCTCGATCCTGGCGACTTCGTTGTGAGCCAGACGCACTCCGTTCAAGTACAAGACGGCCGAGTCATGCAGTCCGGCGTCGAATCGTACCCAGCGGAGTTTGTCGTTCTTTGTCACGCTGTAGAAGAAGTTGGTGCTGAAGTAGTCGCGGCCGACGGCATTGGTGATGTCGATCAACTTCTTGCCGCCGTCGTAGTTTTCGTGGTGCCAGAAGCCCTTGTCATTGTCTTCCGGTACCGCGGCGAATCGGAACGACTTGCCGCCGAACTTGACTGTGTCGCCAACTTGGGGGCGAGCGGCCGTGACGCCGCCCAGATCGGCTAACGGATCTCCAGCGACGGAATCTGTCTTGAAACCGCCGGCGAAGATCCACTTTGGCGACATCTCGTCACTCTGGAAATCGAATAGCGGTACGCCGCGACCCGGCCGGTAGTCCTCCGCCGGGTCGATCTCGGTTCCCGTCTTGGTTGGCAGTGGTTCGGGCGGCGGGGGACCTTGTCTGCCGACCAGCGCCAGCCCGGCAAAGCCGGCACCGGCGTACAAGGGAGCTGACTAGTTACTGGCGACATGCCAGTTGACTGCCTGGTGCGTGTCCCGCCGAGCTCGCAAGATGCCGTTGCCTGCCCACAGCATGTAGAACTCGACGCACCGCCTGAAGTCCTCCGGCCAAGCATCGTAGCACAAATCGTACGTCAACGCGGTTTCTTCCAGACGGTGGCCGACGTTGTTACCGAACTGGTCGGACAGCAGGCCTCGGGACATCCGTTCTTCGATCAGCGGCCTCGCCTCCCGGGCCACGGTTTGGTTGCCGGTCACCTGGTATTTCAGTCCCAGGCCGACGGGGCCGTCCATGGCTGCCAGCGCCGCGAGGCCCAACGGCGTTGTGGCCTTTTTGCGCAAAGCCGGCAGGTCGGACTTGCGGAACAGAATACGGGGGTGCTCGTCGGCCTGCGGAGGCTTGAAGCCTCGCGGCGGCGGAAGCGTCTCGGGCAGGACCGTCGCCTCGGATTCGCCCTTCACCTCGACGTCGCGCCACTTTCCTGCGAACTTTCCCGTGTATCTTTCCGAAGCCTCGTTGTTCGCCGCCCGAGCCAGCTCGACGCGATAACTTGCGTAGCCGGGAGGATTGCCTCGAGCATCGCCAAAGACGGATACGTCCAGCTCGAGCACCAAGCGCTGCTGCGTGAAGGTCACGTCGGAAAGCCGCGCCTGATGAACGTTGTGATTGAAGGCGCGGGCCGTTCCCCAGGCGGGCAACCAGCCGTCTTCCGTTTGTCGCAGCAGCAATATCAGCGGCGAAGGCGTTTCGTCCGGCATCTCGCCCCGGAACAAAGCGTCGAACAGTCGCAGCTCGATCTGCTGTTGGGGCGGTTTGCAAAGCTCGGCGAAATCGGCCCCTCCGGCCGTTACGCTGAGCGCCCAGGACGTGAACAGAGTCAGACAGATTTGCTGGGTTCGCATGGCAGAATCCTCGATGATCAGGCGCTCGTGTTTGAGAGGTAGGCAGGGCGCATCATGGCTTTTCGATCAGAACCGTTCGCTCGACGGGAGCGGCGGTCTTCGTCAAGGGTTCGACGCCGCTGCCGAACTGGTAGGCAACCACCTTTACCGGAACCGGATAGACGGCTCGAACCGGGAGCTCGGCGGCTTGCAGCCGTCCCTCGCATACGATGGCCGGTCCGTAGGCTATGTGATACTCGACGGGCAAGCCCGAGTCGCTTGTGGCACGCAGCACTACCGGGTTGCCGCCGGCACGGATCCTGTCCGGTGCGGGAAACGTAATCGTCTGTTCTTTGCCCTTCCTGAGGCCCTTGAAACCGCGTGGCATCATGCCAACGTGCTCCGTGTAGCGGTATCGATCATCGCCCTCGCTGTACGCCATGAAAGTCACTCGCGAGCTCTCCGTAGCGGGAGCCAGGGCGTCGTATTGTATCCGCAGCGTGTTGGCTCCCAGGGTGACGACGGGGCCGCTGACTTGCTTGACGAGAATTGGCGCTGTCGCATGCCCTACGCGCTTGCCTGCCTCCAGCCAGCGCGGTCCGCGGCCGTTGTATTGCGAAGGATACTTGTCCGCAAAGACCGGATGCACCTCGAAGGTCTGTCCGTCGCCGATCCACTTCAATTGAGTAAAGAAGAACCGCGCGCCGGCGTCGACCCAATGCGGATCGTTCCAACGGATGAACTGATCCTGCTTGCAGAAACCGCCCGCGTGGTAGTCGATTGTCGCCTGAGCCATCTCCCGGTCGAAGTGCCAAGCTGCCTTTGTACGTTCGCCCTGATACTCCTCAAAGGCGGCGCACCGGGAATCTTCGAGCGACTTGACCGTCAGGTCGGTGAGCCAGCCGATGCGAGGATCGATCTCCAGCAGAGGAGCTTTCCCGTCGGCCGGGATGCGCGCCTGCGCTGCTTTGCGAATGAACAGCGCCAAGTACGCGGCGTTTCGGTCCGACCAGGCGAAGTGACCGGCGCCAGGTTCGACGACGATGCTGCCTAGGTTGCGTTCGTCGGCCGCGCGGAAGACCGCCAAAGCGTCGCGCGATCCCTCCCAGTTTTCCCGGCCGGATTCGTCGCGCATCACGCCCCCGAATTCGTCGAACTGCCCGACCATCATCAAGGCTGGCACACCGGGAGGAAGCGGATCGTGGCCGCCGGGCGAGCCGCCGCGGTACTGTACCAGGCCGAAGCATCGCGCATGCATCCTGCCAGCCAGCGCCTTGGCTTGCGGGCCGCCGGCCGAGTGCCCGACGAACATCAGCGGGGCGGTCGACAGCTCATGGTAGTTCGAGACGTCGGCGAGGTCGTCCAAGACACGCTGGACGTCGACGCTGCCCAGCCCGCATTTCAAAAATACGATTGCCAGACTCTCCCCGGCACAGGACTCGCGAATGCAGGCGTCCTTCGCCATCTCCCGCTCCATCAGCGTCATGCCGCTGATGATTGCCCCGCGAAGTCGAGTCGCCTCGGGCGGGATCCACAAGAAAGCTGTACTCTCCCCTTTGCTCGTCGCCACGGGGGCGGCGTATTGAAACACGGCAGCCGAAACAGGCGGCGTCCCGAGGAGAAGGCAGAGGGCGACGCCCAGCAAGATACGTTTCATTGCTTCTCTCCTTGACCAGACCACGTTCCACACATTGTGATACGGAATGCTGAGCTCGTGAAGTCGCTATTGCGCCGTTGGTGCACTAGAATTATCGATTGCGACGCCGTTAGAGATGTCAAGTGGAGGATGAACCGCATGAGAACGCAATACCTCTCCTGTCTGCTGGGCCTTGTCTTCACCGCAGTCTCGCAGGGTGACATGCAATTGCAATGGAAGCTTGAACTACCGGCTCGAGAGTACGCCTGGAGTCATACATCGCGGATGCGCCGCGATGTGGCTTATCCGTTGACGGTTCACGGCAAGATGCTTCTGATCGGTTGCGAACATAATGGGGCCCTGCTGGCCGTGCATTTGGCGACGGGACATGAGCGGTGGCGATTCTACACCGGCGCGCCGATCCGTGTGGCGCCAGCAAGCGACGGCAAGAGAGTCTTCGTGTCAAGTGACGACGGGTATCTGTACGCTTTGGACGACGCAGGAACGCTGCTATGGCAATTCCGTGGCGGACCGAGCGAGCGGAAGGTGATCGGGCACCAGCGACTGATTTCGGCCTGGCCCGGTGGTCCGGTCAAGTGTGTTGGCAAGGACCGAGTGATCTTCATCGCCGGCCATTGGCCGTGCGATGGTGTATACATTCATGCTCTCGAGGCAGCGAGTGGTCACGTCGTCTGGACGAACTCCGCCGCCCGCTACCGGCCATCCGACCTGGTGCAGGTGGACGGCGACAAGCTATTCGTCTACGGCTATGGAGGTGGCGGCGCGTATGAACTCGCAACGGGCCGCGAACTGGACGAAAAACGGCCGCCGGTTGCTGTCACGGAATTGTTGCCTGTTCCCGAACAAGTCGCCGGCGACGTGGTCGATACACAAATGATCGACGGTCGGCTGATTGTGGCGACGACGCAGGGATCGATCTACTGCTTCGCTGACCACAAGCCCGCGCGGGGTCTGCAGGAACAACCGGACGCTGCCCTGTCGGACTCGCCCAACGGTGTTGCCAGTGGTTCACCGGCCGGTAGGGCAACCCGGCTGCTGCTGGAGAAGGCCGGAGTCCGCGAGGGTTACGCGCTGGTACTCGGGCTCGATGACGGTGCGCTGGTCGAAGGGCTGCTGCGCGGATCGGACTTGCGTGTCACGGCCGTCGACTCGAACGCAAAGACGGTAGACGCGGTACGGCGTCGGCTGGACGCGCGGGGGCTGTTCGACGATCACCGCCTGTCGATCTACCAGGGCGATCTCGCGAAATTTAGCCCGCCTCCTTACTTTGCCGACTTGATCACCTCCGAAACAACGGTGACGTTGACCGATGAACTGAGGGAAAGCCTGCACCCGAATGGCGGCACGTTCGCCGTGGCCGATGGAGATCGACTGAAGATCCAACGCCGCACCGGCCCGGTCGCGGGCGGTGGCGGGTGGACGCACGAATACGCCGACGCGGCGAATTCGCTTTCGTCCGATGAAACGCTCGCCCGCGCGCCGTTAGGAATCTTGTGGTATGAAGGCCCGGCCGGCGACGCCCGGTTCTATTTCGACGGGCATGTCGACCACCAGTCGGGCCACAGCGTCAGCCCGCTGCCGCCCGGCGCGCTGATCCTGGATGGCCGGATGATTCTGCAGGGCCCTGGGCGGCTGGGCGCGTTTGACATCTACACGGGACGGTTGTTGTGGGAGGCCGTGCTGCCCGAGGTGTACGGTTTTGGCGGGCCGGACGGCGGGCTGGGCATCCATTCACGCAAACACCGCGAGCCGTGGCGTTACGGGCCCGCCTTGCAGGCCGAGATCCCAGCGACGCATCACTCGCGAGCCACGGGCTTGAATTATGCCTCGGCAGGCGAAGATATCTACATCTGCGCGGGTTCGGAGCTGATTTGCCTGAGCGCAAATGATGGCTCGCGACGGAGCACGTGGAAAATACCGTTGACTGAAACTCAAAGAGAGACACTCTGTTGGGGAGGTGTTCGCGTCGTGGGCGAACGTCTCATCGCGACCGCGTTCCGCCCACGGGACCTGGTCGATGCTCAGTGCGGTCACGACGGCAACGGCGGCGACTGGGCGAAGGACCGGATGCCGATGCGTTACTTGATGGTGCTGGATCGCGAGAGCGGCAGGCTCGTTTGGATCCGTCGCGCGGAGTTCGGCTTCCTCAACCGCGGCATCGCCGTCGGCAAGGACACGGTCTTCTGCGTCGATTCCATCGCTCCGCACACGCTGGAGAAGCTGCGAGATGCGAAACGTGATCTACCGAGTCGCTCGCCGACCCTGTTCGCGTTGGATCTCGACCGCGGCGAGGTGCGTTGGCAATTCAAGCCCGAAGTGCCTGTACTGAATCTGACGTATGCCCAACGTCAGGACATCCTGATCGTCCCCTGCCGCAACCTGATGATTTGGGAAGATGGCCGCTGGATGAGCGACAGCGACGGACCACCGAAGAAGAACGCGCCGGGTCGGATGTGGGGTCTGCGAGGCCGCGATGGTCAACAGGTGTGGCGCGTCGACGAAGCGCCGTACTTCGAACCGTACATCGTCTTGGGCGACATGATCCTCGATCGATACGGCTACAGTTATGACCTGTCCAGAGGCAAACGCAGCCTGCGCACCAGCCGGCTGACAGGCCAGGACGAGCCCTGGCACTTCCGCAAAGGCGGCTGTAATCACCTCGTCGCCTGTCCGACGCTGGTCACGTGGCGTACCGCGTATTACGATCTGGCGGACCACGGCGGGCTGATGCCGCTGGATGGTATGAACACGGGCTGTACCGCGACGATGCTGCCGGCCGGTGGCGTGCTGAATGTGCCGAACTTTGGCACGCACCACAAACGTTCGCGGATGACCGCCTTGGCGATGGTCCATCGGCCTGGCAACGCGCTTTGGACCGTGTATAACAGTTCGCGTGAAAAGGCGGAGATGTCTCCCGTAGCGATTCGTCGTGCAGGTTTCAATTTCGGCGCTCCTGGTGACCGCATCGCCGACGACGGTACGATGTGGTTGAGCGTGACTGCTCGCAAGTCGGAAAACGTGGAGATCTTGCCCAAGGACGTGACTTGGTTTCAGCTCGATGCCAATCGGACAGAATCGTGGGTCGCCTCCTCCGGCGTACGAGGAGTGTCGAGTATCAGTATCCCCATGCTCCAAGCGGCAGACAAGAACGCCCGGCGCGCGGACGACGAAACTCGCCGCTACGACGTGCGGCTGCACTTCGTCGATCCGGATCCGATCGAACCCGGAGCGCGCGTGTTCACCGTTTTCCTGGAAGGCAAACCCGTCCTGGTCGACCTGGACATCGCGCAAGCGACTCGAAACCCATACCAGCCGCTGACGCGGGAGTTGAAGAACGTGGAAGTCCACGGCGCGTTGGACCTTATCTTCGAAGCATCGAAAGGTGAACCGTTGTTGTGCGGCGTGGAAGTCATCGCCCGATGATTTCCCAGCTTGTAGGTCACTTCGGCGATTGTGACGCGCGGAGCTGTCTGTCACAACATTTGAGACGAGTTACCGCCCGTATTGCTTTCGTGGCATCAGCCCTCCTGAATGCCGGAGGATTCCGACCCACCCATCCGCTGTAACGAAAAAGTAGACATAACCAAAGTTGCCGGCTCACAATCGGTTGGGTGTTGTTTACTCAATCGTTGTCATTTCGGTCTTGACAATCGCAGATGGACGCAAAACAATGACAATGCTGCCGCGGCAGATTCATCAGCCAATCTGACGCTGGAAGCCAAATCGCGACTGGCTCGGAGCTTTAGTCGCACACACGGCTGGATCATCTTGTGATGGGTCCTGTCTGGCGCTTGAAAGATAAGCGCCCTCCGGGGAAAGCGTATTGACTGTCTAACTGGTCAGCGTCCATCCCCGGCCACCGCGTTCGTGTAATGCGCTCGAGGTGGGACAGGTCACCCTGTTCTAACACAAACTCGAACTTGTCCAACGGATGTTCTACTCGGGTGGAATCCGCACTGGGCTCGAGCTGCACGACGCTTTCCTGTCGACGAAATTGTCTTGAGATCCGGAGAAATACGTACCATGCAGCCTATCGAACTCTCGCGATACCGCTTTAGCCGACTGAATCCCTATGCTCCACCTGATCGGAGGTACCGAATCGCCCGAATCTGCAATGCAAATGGAGTGCTGCCTTCGTTTTGCCGCGATGACAAAACCACTTGGGCTATCTGGAAGTTTCTGCAAAAGCGGGCAGCCAGCATTGACGTGAAACAGCGGGTCCGTTTGATCAGAAGCGAGCACTCTCTTTCGGTTGCCTTTCGTCTGCACCATGGTGGCATGAAACACTTACGGCCATTGATCGAGGCCTATCTGCTGGCGGCGTTAGACGACAAATCGATCGCCGAAAGGGTAGCCGCCCCGCCGGAAGCCATCAGTTGGTTTCGTTTAGCGTTTTATGATGTTCATCAGTATTTGCATGCTCCTGCTTACGTGCGTTTTCATTTGATTCGTTCGGTTGACGATGAAGGTCAGACTGTTCTGGACAACCATCGCCTCTGGAAGCTGCTGGGATATGCGTTGGGACCAAATGCACTAGATCAGTTGCTTGGTAATCCCGGAGCAAACAAGGAGACGTTTGAAGGCGGGGGCTTGGCAGCTTGGTTTTCCCAAGAAACTCGGGCCGTGCTCCACAGCAAGCAGTTCATCGCCGCAAGTAATCTGACCCCCGACGACCAACAGCACATTGCCATCCTTCTCAAAATGTTGCAGCAGGATCTGCGCGGCCGACCACAATCTGAAGAGCAACCGCTCGTTAATCTTGAGCAACACGTCAGCGCGATGCTGCAGGAACTGCCATGGTGCAAAGGACCGGACTTGACACCGGATTTGGTCCGAGAGTGGGACGAGAGACCCGTCGAGTTGAATAGTGACGAAATGATGTTGATGGCTGCTGGGCAGAAGCCAGCGTACTTGGAGGAGCTGAAGAATCTGAAGATTCCGATGACCTCCACCGAGACGCCACAGACTGATCCCAACACTGGCGAGGCAGAATAGTCGCAACGGGTAGTTTAGGAGTTTCCGTCTTTTGCCGCATCAAACAGCTCGATGAGTTGGGTTGGATTACAGGAAGTCATCACGATTTGTTGGAGATACTCTCAATAGCGGCGTATGTCAGGGAGGGATGTGAAATGATGCAATACCGCGAAATTTATGCTGATTTCCTCAAGCACTGTCGGCCGACACCGCTGCCGACACCTTGGAGTCAGTTTGCTAAAAACGTCGATTTCTGGAAGCCGCCCAAAGACGAACGGGCGACACTGGAAGCGTTGCAGCAACAGCACGATAGTAACGACCTTTTTCGCTCGCGCTTGGTAGTTTGTGGCACTACGGATGAGCACAATCAGCAGGGGAAGATGCCCGCGGGTACCAAGCTCACGATCAATTCCATCCTGACCGGGTCTTTCAGCCGGATTCTTCCCCTTCGCACATCTCCGCAGTGCCTTCCCTCAGACCTTCTGACCGGTGAGGGCACCGTCAGCGGAAGACTGCCTGCCTGCGCCGTTCTTCACGACTTTCTTGTGCAGAAAGGGATTCAGCAGACGGGTTTTCTCTGTCTCGTGTTCTCAATGTCCGACATGATGGCTCTGCGAGCAGTAGGAATTCCTGCAGTTCTCGCCAAGGGGCTGGAGAAAATTACACAGAAATCGATCGAGGATTTTTCCAGCAACCTAGGTCTTGAATTGCCCGTTGGCTCGTTCAACATCAGTGCCGGAATTGGCGCGCCCCCGACTGCGCCGCTACTTAGTTTCTGTTGCTGAAGGTGCGTTTGTTCGTTTTGGCCAATTAGAGCGGCTTACGTTTTACGGACTGGGCGAGTTGTGTATGTCAAAGTGGGCGATCCAC
>Ga0180438_10009621_pt1 | contig 12005 bp, 10 predicted proteins | sample SS_ome_12_FD_132455 | JGI IMG/M metagenome (GOLD analysis project Ga0180438, IMG submission 132455) | Hypersaline lake sediment archaeal communities from the Salton Sea, California, USA - SS_3_D_2 metaG | ecosystem: Environmental > Aquatic > Non-marine Saline and Alkaline > Hypersaline >...
AAATACCAATATTTACCTGAAGCAACGGCTGATTCGATTTTTGCAGTCGTTGCTGAAGAAACCGGCTTTATCGGCGCGGCTGTTTTAGTTTTTACACTTTTGCTTTTAATATGGCAGGGTTTGAGTATTGCCCAAAAAGCGCCTGATATGTTTGGCAGGTTACTCGCAGCCGGTATTACTTCCTGGTTGGCTGTCCAAACATTTATCAACTTAGCTGGCATGGTTAAGCTGGTTCCTCTAACTGGTGTTCCTCTGCCTTTTATCTCCTACGGCGGCTCATCGCTTGTGATAACATTAATAAGCATGGGGATATTACTTAATATATCAAGGCAAGCATAAAACTTTGTAATACGTAATACGTAAACCGTAATAAGTAATTTTCAAATCTTTTTCCCCTATTACATATTACATATTACGAATTACGAGTAGTTAAAACTTTAACGTCTTTTTACATTCGATTTTTAAGATGAAACTATGAAGAAAAAAAAGGTAATTTTTACCGGCGGTCACCACACTTCAGCCCTAATTATTGCCAAAGCTCTTCGTCAGAAAAGAGCCAAGATTTACTGGTTTGGACATAAATATACAATGAAAAGGGCAAAAAATCTTTCAGCTGAGTACAAAGAAGTAACCGCAGCCAATATTCCTTTTTATAACCTTTTAACTAGCAAGTTTCATAAAGCAAAATTAATCGATTATCTAAAACTGCCAATAGGCTTTTTCCAATCCTTTTTTTTGCTTATAAAGATAAAGCCAGATTTAATTTTTTCTTTTGGCGGCTATTTGGCGGTACCGGTAGTCCTGGCCGGCTGGCTGCTTGGTATTCCTTCAGTTACCCACGAGCAAACAGCAACTGCCGGCCGGGCCAACCGGCTTTTAAAACATTTTGTCAAAAAAATCTTTATTACCTTTAAATCAAGCGCCAAGTTTTTCCCTAAAGAAAAAACTATTCTGACCGGTTTGCCTTTGTTGTTTGAGACATCACCCCTCTTGCCTGTTTTACAACAGGCGTTCCCCTCTCAACTGAGGGGGGATGGATTTTCACACGGCGTGTTGAGATCTACAATTCTTATCACCGGTGGCAAGCAAGGCTCGCATACTATCAACAAAACAATCGAATCTATCCTTCCCCGACTTTTGCAAAAATACAATCTCATCCACCAAGTCGGTGAAACTAGTTTTACTAAAGACCTTCCCCGCTTAAAGCAAAAAAGAGAAAAGTTGCCCGCAAAACTTAAAAAACGCTATAAAGTAGTCGGGTATTTAAAAGATAAGGCTTTCACTAAGATTCTGCAACAGGCCGATTTAGTGATTTCAAGAGCCGGCGCCCACACTGTTTACAAGCTTTTGTATTTTAAAAAAAAGGCGATTTTAATTCCTTTGCCTTTTAGCTTTGCGCAGGAACAGCAAAAAAACGCAGAGATTTTGCAAAAGGTTGGTTTAGGGGTAATTCTACCTCAAAAAAGGTTAACCGGAAAAAACCTGCTGGATTTAATCGATAAACTCTTGAAGAAAAAAATCAGCAAAAAGCAACTCAAAAAAGCCGATCGTCTAATAATTTCCGGCGCAACAGAAAAGATAATTGAAGAAATCAACAATGTCTATGCGGAAAGCGCGTAAAATGCGAAAGTCGCGTAAAATGTAATTCTTAAAGCGTTTTGCGCATGTTCCGCAACTTCCGCAACTTCCGCGCATGATACATGCAGAAACGAAAAAGAAAAAAAAAGAGTTTTCCTAAAATCTTTAAACCTCCAAAATCTAAATATTTTTTAATAACTGCCAAAACTATTTTCCTTCTTTTAGGAATTGGGGCAGTGGCCGGCTTTTTTTTCTGGCTTTCAACCAGCGATTTTTTTAAAGTAAAAACCATTGATTGCTTTAAAGAAAATTTTGGATGTTCACAGCAGGAGAATTCTTTATTTGAGTCTCTCTATGGCCAAAATATATTTTTTTTACAAACAAAAGTTCATTCTCAAAATATTGCTAAGAAAAACCCGGAAATCCTAAAAATAAAAACTACCAAGAAACTACCAAATACTCTTAAGATAAGTTTAATCCCAAGAAAAGCAGTTGCTATTTTTAAAAAAGGCGAGGAAAAACTTTTGGTGGACAAGGCTGGTTTTGTTTTTGCCCGGGCAGAGAAAGCTCAAACACAGCTGCCACTTATTATAACTAACAGGCCCTTGGTAATTGGTGAATATTTGCTTTCCGATTTGGAAAAAAAATCTCTTTTTTTAAGCAGCAAACTCAAAGAGTCTTTTATTCAATTTGATGAAATTAGACTGGCAAATAACGATTCTTTAGAAGTGTATGATCCGGGTAAATTAATTGCCACTTTTTCTGCCCAAAAACCGCTTACCTCCCAGGTTGACTCTTTACAATATGTCTTAAATCACAGTAGAATGGACCAGAAAGTTCTCAAAATTGACTTGAGGTTCGATAAACCGATACTTGTCAAATAAATTCGAAGCACGAAAATACCTTTAAATTCGAAGCACGAAATCCGAAACAAATTCAAAATATTAAATTCTAAATTCTAAACTTCTTTGTTTTGAACATTTGATATTTGAATTTAAATGTTGTTTCGAGTTTCGATATTCGAATTTCGGATTTGAAGAGTCTATGGCTCGTTCTAAAACCCTTTCCGCCATTGACATCGGCACCTGCAAGATGACGACTGTTATTGCCTCCGAAGACGAGGCAAGTGGTAAACTTCGGGCTGTCGGTGTTGCCAACACACCTTCAAAAGGTTTGAGGAAAAGCCAGATTGTTGATATTGAGGAAGCGGTTGAAGCTTTAACCCAAAGCGTTGAGGCAGCCGAGCGAATGGCCGGCTGTTCCCTCTCTTCAGCCTTTGTTTCTATTAGTGGCGCTCACATCTTTTCGCAAAACTCAAGCGGCGTGGTTGCCGTTGCCAACGCTGAAGAAGAAATCGTTACCGAAGATGTTGCTCGCGTCATTGAGGCAGCTAAAGCAATTTCCTTGCCTTCTTCGCGGGAAATTCTTCACGTAATTCCCCGCGATTTTATTGTTGATGGTCAGGAAGGCATTAAAGACCCGATGGGCATGACCGGTGTCCGTTTGGAAACTGAAGCCCATATCATAAGCGGCTCGGCAACGGCAATGCGCAATTTAGCCAAATGTGTTACCGAGCTGGGGATTGACGTTTCTGGTTTAGTCTTTGCTGGCCTGGCAGCGGCTGACAGTGTTTTAACAGATACTGAGAAAGAATTGGGTGTTTGTTTAGTTGACATAGGCGGCGGCACTACTTCTTTGGCTGTTTTTGTTGAAGGGGCCTTATCTTATTCTGCTGTTTTGCCGGTTGGCGCCAAAAACATTACTAATGATATTGCTATTGGCTTAAGAGTCAGCCTTGATAGTGCCGAGAAAATAAAAATTGCTGTTTCTACAAAAGAGAAAGAAAAACTGGTTAAAATAAGGGAAAAAAGCAAGAAAAAAGACGAAATCGACTTGGCAAAAATCGGTGTTATGGAAGAAAAAAGCGCTTCTTACAAAACTTTAACAGATGGTATTATCCTGCCGCGTTTAAATGAGATTTTTGCCATGATTGATGAGGAGCTGCAAAAGTCGGGTTTTGCCGGCTCAACACCGGCCGGCGTTGTTTTATCCGGCGGCGGCGCAAGAACAGTAGGAATCAAGGATGCTTGCAAACGTGCTCTTTCTTTGCCGGTGCGCGTTGGCGAGCCCAAGGGTTTATCAGGTTTAACTGATGAAATTATCACTCCTGAGTTTGCCGTTACCCAAGGGCTGGTTTTGTATGCGGCTAAAAATACCGGCACTGAGAAAAGAAAACTTAATTTCCCTCAGTTTGGCCAGTTTGTCAGCAAAATCCCAGTGCGCGGAGTAGCCGAAAAGGCAATTGATTTTGTAAAATCATTCATGCCGTGACTTTTTTAAACCTGCTTGCAAATATTTTAAAAGTAGAGTATAAAAAAATAGAAACTTCCTGTCTCCTGCCCACTTGTAGTAATCACTAATATACAAATTTTTTAAAATATACAAATATGCGAATTAAGAAATAAAGATAGATTTGTATATTCGTATATTAAATTTTGATTCGTATATTCGTGAATACTACCTAAGCTTATGGCGTTGGTTAAGCCTGACCTTAATACTTTTGCCAAAATAAGAGTTGTTGGCGTTGGCGGCGCCGGCGGCAATGTCATCAACTCAATGATGAATAACCAAGACATTAAAGGCATTGAGTTTATGGCTTTAAATACTGATGCCCAGGCGCTTCTTACATGCCAGGCGCCAACCAAGCTTCAGGTTGGCGAAAAGTTGACTAAAGGTTTGGGTTCTGGCGCCAACCCTGAAATTGGCCGGCAGGCGGCTGAAGAGTCAAGAAAGCAAATAAAAGAAATCTTAACAGATACTGACATGGTCTTTTTAACTTGCGGCATGGGCGGTGGTACCGGCACTGGCGGCACACCGGTCATTGCCGAAGCAGCCAAGGAAGTCGGTGCCCTGACTGTTGCTGTTGTTACCAAACCTTTTATTTTTGAAGGCTCCCGCCGGATGCAGGTGGCTGAAGAAGGCATTGAAAACTTGGAAGAAAAGGTTGATACCTTAATTGTTATCCCCAACCAAAGGCTTTTGGATGTTGTTGACAGGAAAATGACTCTTATTGAGGCCTTTAAAGTCGCCGATTCAGTTTTGGGACAAGGGGTGCAGGGAATTTCAGACCTTATAACCACGCCGGGTTTGATAAACGTAGACTTTGCTGATGTGCGAACTATTATGACCAATGCCGGCTCTGCCTTAATGGGTATGGGCTCGGGTGCTGGCGAGGCCAGGGCCGCTACAGCGGCTCGTTCAGCCGTTGCTTCGCCGCTTTTGGAAGTTTCAATTGAGGGGGCTAAAGGGATTTTGTTAAACATTACTGGCGGCAAGGACATGACAATGTCTGAGGTCAATGAAGCAGCAGAAATCATTGCCAAAGCAGCTGACCCCGATGCCAACATAATTTTTGGGACGACGATAAGCGAAGAGCTTGTTGACCAAATCAAGGTAACTGTTATTGCTACCGGCTTTGATGAGTCAAGAAAACAAATCAGAAGATTAACTTCAGCAACAACTGGCTTAATCGGTGACAAAAGAGTCCCCAAGCCGGTTGCCGATGATGATGAAGGCGATGGGGAAAAGGAAGAAAAAACAGATTTGGACGAAGAATTCCCCCCAGAAGAATCCGAATTTGACATCCCAGCATTCCTCCGCCAGCGAAAAAACTAAGTTAACCACCGAGGTAATCACTCCTCCGAGGTGACAGTGAGCTTGTCGAATCTGGCTCCTCGGACGGTGTGATGACAAAACAAAAACTGTCTCCTTTTTGACAAATCCAAAAACCATGCTATACTAAGTTTATAATAAAGCATATTTCCTATGTACTTTAAAGAAGTTCCCTATGCACACAGAAAATACGAAACTAACAACACTTCTAATTGAAGCCTTGATAAGAGGCGTTGCTTTATTACCCGAAACTATGGCTACTGATAAAGTAGGAGTCGGACTTATTCATGCATTTTTTAGAGAAGATGAAATAAGGGCAGCATATCCGGAAGAAGATTCAGTGCCCCTACGGGATTTAATTTCTCTTGCTATCGAAAAAAACCGAGCCCACCCTCCTCGAGTTACCCGTTTTTAATTTCCTTATATTTTCTCTTCTTAAAAAGGAGCTGGTTTTTTTGTTTCTACAAGGCAGAATATGTCTAGAAGTATATGGTAAAATAAAAGTTGTAGTGGTGGCATTTATAACACCATAAATATTGCGATAAGAATCGCACCGCTTTGTCTTTTCGAAGAAAAAAGACATGGTCATGTTATTTAGGGTGCGACCTGCCCGAAATCGCTACGCTCAATGCGTTGCAGGCGGGTAAATCGCACCACTACATTTATTCGGAAAATTCCATGTCTAAATCAAAATTCCAACCAGTCAATTCCCATCCGGATTTTTTCAAACTTCAAAGCAAAGTCCTAAAATTCTGGAAAAAGGAGAAGATTTTTGAAAAATCCATAAAGCAGCGTTCAAAAGACAACCTTTACTCTTTCTACGACGGCCCGCCGTTTGTCACCGGCACACCCCATTACGGCAGCCTTTTATCCTCAATTGCCAAGGACATAATCCCCCGCTATTTTGCAATGAAAGGCAAAAGAATTCGCCGCGTCTGGGGCTGGGACTGCCACGGTTTGCCAATAGAAAACAAGGTTGAAGAAAAACTGGGACTATCCAGTCGCCGCGACATAGAAAAGGTCGGCATCAAAAAATTTATTGAAAGCTGTTATGATTATGTTTCCAAAAGCTCGCCTGAATGGCAATGGTATGTTGACCATGTCGGTCGCTGGGTTAATTTTGAAAATGCTTACAAAACCATGGACCAGGACTACATGGAGACCGTCATTTGGGTTTTTAAACAAATCTATGATAAAGGTTTAATCTACAAAGGTAAACGCACCTCGCTTTTCTGCACCCGCTGCTCAACGCCAATCTCCAATTTTGAAATAGCGATGGACAACTCTTACGCTGATATGCAAGACCCAGCGATTACAATAAGCTTCAAGGTTCAAGCTTCAAGGTTCAAGCATGATACTTTTATATTGGCTTGGACGACGACGCCGTGGACTCTGCCGGCTAATAGAGCGCTAGTTGTCGATCCGAAAGAAACTTACGTTTTAGTTACTTACTATTCTAAGCGAAGTTTCTCCTCAGAGGTTCCCCTGAGCCTGGCGAATGGGGATCCTCGGACGGTGAAACGAAGCGATAAAACAAAAAAGCGTTACATTCTAGCCAAGAAAAGACTAAAAGAAACATTTAAAAACAAAAAATACAAAATACTCGACACTTTCAAAGGCAAAAAACTTTTAGGCCTTTCTTACGAGCCTCTTTATGACTTCTTCCCAAAGAAAGAAGGAGACTTTAAAGTTTATAAATACAAAGACATGGTCAATATGGACGAAGGTACGGGCATCGTCCACTCAGCGCCTGGTTTTGGAGAGATAGATACGGAAATGGGCAAATATTATAAGCTTTCAATGGTTGACGCCGTTGATGATGAAGGCAAGTTTACCAAAGCGGTCAAGTCCTGGACCGGCATCCATGTCAAAAAGGCAGACCCTGAAATCATAAAAGACCTTGAAAAAAAAGATAGGCTTTTTAAAAAAGAGACTATCACCCATAGTTACCCATACTGTTATCGGTGCAAAACCCCCCTAATCTATAAAGCTCAAAGCTCCTGGTTTATAAATATAAAAAAGCTCAAAAAACAGCTTCTTCTAACCAATAAAAACATAAACTGGGTGCCGGCGTCGGCCAATAACCGTTTTAAAAAGGGCATTGAAAATGCGCCTGATTGGTGCATTTCCCGGACCCGCTATTGGGCCACACCAATGCCCATTTGGCAGTGTAAAAAATGCGAACAAAGAAAAGTCGTCGGTTCAATAGCAGAGATTGAAAAGCTCTCTGGCCAAAAAGTTAAAGATTTACACCGGCCTTTCATTGACAAAATCACCTTCAAATGCAAAAAGTGCAACGGCGTGATGCACAGAATAAAGGAAGTCTTAGACTGCTGGATGGAGTCAGGCTCAATGCCTTATGGCGAACGCCATTACCCTTTTGAAAACAAGAAAGAATTTGAAAAAGGTTTTCCGGCCGACTACATCTCAGAATATGTTGCCCAGACCCGGGCTTGGTTTTATGTAATGCATGTTGTCTCCAATGCCCTCTTAAATACTCACTGCTTTAAAAACGTTGTCTCAACCGGTGTGATTTTTGGCTCAGATGGCCGCAAGATGAGCAAGTCTTATGGTAATTACCCTGATCCTAAAAAAACCTTGGAAAAATACGGCGGCGATGCTTTGCGTCTTTATTTGATGGGTTCGCCAATCATGCTTGGTGAAAATATCAATATTTCAGAAGAAGAGATTGAAAATGCTTACAAAAAAACGCTTTTAATTCTCTGGAACAGCTATCGCTATTTTTTAACCTTTGCAGATTTCAGGCCAGGCCTGAAAAAATCCGACAGGCCTGGCCTGAATAAACGCCTGAAAAACCACATCCTTGACTCCTGGATAATCGCCCGCCTAAAAACCCTTCACCAAAAAGTCACTAAGTCTTTTGACAAATACCTTGTGCCGCCGGCAGTCAATGAAATAGCCGACTTTGTTACCGACCTTTCCACCTGGTATATCAGGCGTTCAAGAGATCGTTTCAATGAGCAGGATAAGCAGGCGTTTAAAACGCTCTACTACGTACTAGTCGCTTTCTCCAAAATTGCTGCGCCGGTAATTCCCTTTATTACTGAAAGTATTTTTAAAAACCTGACAAGCAGAGAGTCTGTTCATCTTGAGGATTGGCCAAGATTGCAAAAATTAACTACTAGTGAAAAAAAGCTTCTCAAACAAATGAAACTTGTTCGCCAAATCTGCTCCGAAGGAAATAGGATTAGGAAAGAAGAAGGGATTCCTCTTAGGCAGCCCCTTTCAAGCATTACCTGTTTTCTGCCTAAAAATTACCTATTACCTATTACCTATTACTTATTACTTAATTTAATTAAAGAGGAGCTCAATGTTAAAAAAGTAATTTTGAAGAAAAGCAAAGCCAAGAAGCTTAAAGTTACAATGGATTTAAAACTTACCCCAAGCCTTAAGAAAGAAGGCCGGGCGCGGGAGATTATAAGGGAAATTCAAAAACAAAGAGGAAAACTAGGTTGCAAAAGAGATGAAAAAGTAATTGTTTATCTTCCTTCCTGGCCTAAAGATTTTGAAAATGAGATAAAGAAGAAAGCGCTAGCTGAAAAACTCATGAAAGGAAAGTTTAGAATAACAACAATAGAACAATAGAACAATTGAGCAATGAAAAATTTTGACTTCTGGCTCGTCCTCCCCGCCCTTTTTCTTTCTATCCTAGGTTTAGTTACTCTTTACAGCATTGCCCCGGAGTTTTTCCAATCGCAAGCTATTTATCTGGCGATAAGCCTTGTTGTTTTTTTAGCCATTTCTCAAATCGATGCCCTTTTTTTTACCACCCTCTCAACGATTGGTTATCTTTTAAGCCTTTTGCTTTTGGGCTTAACACTTCTTTTAGGCCAGCGCACCCGGGAAGCAGCCCGATGGTTGGCAGTAGGATCAGTTGGCTTCCAGCCCTCAGAGATTGTCAAGCCTTTCTTGATTTTATTCTTTGCCAATTTATTGGCAAAAGAAAAAGGTGGGCTTTTAAAATCGTTGCTTGCCCTCGTGCCACCAGTTATTTTGATTTTCCTTCAGCCGGACTTAGGCAGTGCTTTGGTGATTTTAGCCATTTGGCTGGGAATGGTTTTGGCAAAAGGAGTAAGCTTTAAAACAATTGGTGCCGGCGCTTTAATACTGGCAATAAGTTTGCCACTTTTTTGGAAGGTTTTAGCTCCATACCAAAAGCAAAGATTAACTAACTTTTTAAACCCGGGCAGCGATCCCCAGGGTGCCAGCTATAGTCAAATTCAAGCTAAAATTTCTATTGGCTCAGGTCAGTTTTTGGGAAAAGGCCTGGGTCATGGTACCCAGTCGGTTTTAAAATTTTTGCCTGAATACCAAAGCGACTTTATCTTTGCTGCTTTTGGGGAAGAATGGGGTTTTGTCGGCGTCAGCGTCGTGCTTTTTCTTTATTTTGTTCTCTTGGCTCGGCTTTTATCCCTTGCCGGCCAGACAGAAAGTGTAGAAAGCCTTATTTTTATCGGCATCTTCTCATTTTTATTTTTCCAAACAGCCGTTCATATCGGCATGAACTTAGGGCTTTTGCCCATCACCGGCCTAACCTTACCTTTTATCTCCAGCGGCGGCAGCTCCCTTCTCGCCTGCTGGATGGTGCTGGGAATAGCAACAGCGATGGAATAAAACAGGCCATAGCAGGGTCCGTCCTCGGCGGATGCCAGGACGGTTCTTGCCGGAGCAGGCAAGACCCTCTCTAAAGTATCCTAGCCAGCAGGGTCCAACCTCAGAGTATTCTAGGTTGGAGCCTGCCGAAATCAGATAAGTCTTGTTATCGCCTTGCTTCTTGAGTATAATCCATAACAGGGAATAACCAAATAACTTAATAACCAAATAACCAAATCAATTTCAAATTTTTAAATAATTAAATAAAAGAATTTGTAATATTTGCTTATTTATTGATTTGATTATTTGTGTGTATTTGTTTATTTGATTATTAATTCTTATGTACGCAGTAATCCAAACCGGCGGAAAGCAATACAAAGTGTCTCCAAAAGAGACGCTTGAAATAGAAAAACTTGAAGCCAAAGAAGGCGAAAAAATCACCTTTGACAAAGTCTTGCTTTTGGTCGATGGCAAGAAGGTCAAAATCGGCACGCCTTACTTAAAAGGCGTTACTGTCGAAGCAAAAGTAAAAGCTCAGAAAAAAGGCAAAAAGATCCGCATTGCCCGCTTCCGCGCCAAATCCCGCTACCGCAGGGTTCTTGGCCATAGGCAGAGATTGACGGAAGTAGAGATAGTCAAAATTTCTAATTAACCTAATTATTCTAATTAACCTAAAACTTGTAGAAAATAGCTGTATAGAAAATGGAAAATAGTAATAGAAAGTAGAAAATAGAAAATGGTTAAAAAATAAAGAAAATAAAAAGCCAATTTCTAATCTCCGTTTTCCATTACCAATTTCTAATTTCCAAACAACCATTCTCCAGAGATTACCGTCTAATAGAGGGCCGCAACCCTGTTCTTGAGGCCTTAAGAGCCGGTACTAAGATCTATGAGCTTTTTGTGGAAGAAGGCCTTCGCCGGGACGAAAGAATAGATGAAATTTTCAGGCTTTCAGGCCAGGCGAAAATCCGCAAAAAACGCTTTACACGAAAAAAGCTTGAAAAAATCTCCCGCACTGGCGTTCACCAAGGCATTATTGCCAGAGCCGCTTTTCCCGAGCCGCCAACAATCCGGCAAATCATCAACACTTGCTTTCAGAAAGGAAAATCGCCATTTTTCATTGTCCTGCCTGAAGTTGAGTATGCCCATAACTTAGGCGCTGTTATGCGGTCTGCCGAGGTTTTTGGCGTCGATGCGGTCATCACCGGTAAGCGGGAAATGCAAGTAGATGCCGTTGTAACCCGTGCTTCAATGGGAGCAACTGAGCATATTCCCTTAATACATGAAAATATTTTTAATGTCTTAAAGCTTTTTAAAAAAGAGGACATAAAAACAGTTGCTGCAGAAATGGCAGGTAAAAAATCATTATTTGAAGTTAGTCTTTCAGGCCCCTTAGCCTTAGTGATTGGCGGCGAACATAAAGGCATCACAGAAACAGTCCTTTCAAGAGTCGATGAGGTTGTTTACATCCCGATGTTTGGTAAAATTTCTTCTCTTAATCTATCTGTCGCCGCTGGAATTCTAATGTACGAAACGATGCGCCAGCGCGCTAAAAATCCTAAATCCTAATATCTAAATCCTAAATAATATTAAATTTTTAAATTTAAATGTTCAAAACTTCTGGTAGAAATATAGTGATATTCGGTAGATTTGCGGAAAAGTGAAAATTCCTAGTTGACTTGCGTGAAAAAAGTAATTAGAATGGTAGTTAAGTAGTAATCACTAATATACAAATTTTTTAAAATATACAAACATACGAATTATCTGTATTTGTATATTCGTATATTAAATTTTGATTTGTATATTCGTGAATACTACATAGTGTGTGGCTAAGAAGAAATCTTCAGGAGCAGTCAGACAACATACTACCAGGCCGGGCAAGCGCTTAGGTATTAAGGCTTTTGGCGGCCAAAAAGTCAAAAACGGCAGCATACTCGTCCGCCAGCGCGGCTCGGTTTACCACCCCGGCGAGGGGGTAAAAATGGGCCGGGATTTTACCCTGTATGCAATAAAAGATGGGGAAGTGGCTTTTAAAAAGAAGTGGGGGAAACAAAAGGTAAGTGTAACTTAAAATTAAAAATGAAATATAAAAAACCACCTGCCCGCAATCGCTAAAGCTCAAGCTTTTGCAGGCGGGAAAA
>Ga0180438_10009623_pt1 | contig 12004 bp, 5 predicted proteins | sample SS_ome_12_FD_132455 | JGI IMG/M metagenome (GOLD analysis project Ga0180438, IMG submission 132455) | Hypersaline lake sediment archaeal communities from the Salton Sea, California, USA - SS_3_D_2 metaG | ecosystem: Environmental > Aquatic > Non-marine Saline and Alkaline > Hypersaline >...
AATTATAATTCGTATGTTCGCAGAGCCAAATGAACCGCATCACCGCCCCCACTTTCATGCATACTATCAGAATCACTCTGGAGTTATCGGTATCGATACTATAGAGATCATTGGCGGAAGCCTCCCCAACGCGAGAGGCGTTTCGTCGAAGCATGGGCTGAACTCCATCAAGGAGAACTTAGGGAGAATTGGGAGAGGCTGCAATCCGGTAAAATACCATACAAGATTGCTCCTCTTCGTTAGTGCTATGGGAGAGGATTGAATGAAACACCCGACTTATCGTGTAGTCTCTATCTCAATAGTAGCTCCTTTCACGCTACAGATCATGTTTGATGACGGGAAAGAACGTGTTATCGATTTTAGTCCTGTTTTGAAAGGCGAGCTTTACGGTCCGCTACGAGATGAAGAAATGTTCAGACAGGTAGAAATCGATTCCGAGGTTCATACCGTTGTATGGCCGAATGGAGCCGATTTCGATCCCTATATCCTTCATGACTGGCCAGAACATTTGAAATATATGAAGAAACTTGTCACGAGCTGGAAAACAGACAAAGTAAAAACGTAATTCATCTTCGCCAAGATAATGTCTAGGGACGGTGGCATATTCACCTTGTTCATGCCACCATTAGCTCCAGATAGAACGGCTGGGCAGCTGACAGCATTCCGGTCGGTCTGTGTTCCGGTTGCAAACAACAAAGCCCCTCGCTCAGAGGGGCTTTTTCTTCGATAAATAGCAGGAGCAGGACTCGAACCTGCGACCTCCGGGTTATGAGAACACCCCGGCTTCGTATCGGCTCGTATCCGCTCGTTCCTTATTGCATATCATATAAGAGAATACGTCAATTGCTTTGTTTCCGGATGTAGCTTGTTGTAGCTCGATATGGCCCTTTGTACCCCCTCTATCTGACAGTTTCCATCTGACACTTTCTTCAGTGAAACGGTGAGAACTCCCCGATGGTTACACGCTCGAGCCCTCCCCAGTTCAGCTCCGATTACAAAAACTCCTATCGTGCAGCACCTTGAAGTCTACACCAAGCCCGGTCCGAAGTTGAACAAACGGATAACAAGAAGGGAGGATAGCTATCTCGTTAGCTCCGGCTTCCCCAGGCGTACTAGGATTCGATGCTTGACGAAACCGCGCTCCAGCGGGATCACCCCATCCGGTAGACGCTGACCATCCATCTCCAAACACGACACGCCCCTTTCGAAACCTTCCGGATTCTCGACCTTTATCTCGTAGATCGATTCGCCGTGACGATACCGCAAACTGAAGCCTCCCCACCAACTTGGGATGACCGGATCCATCTGCATGTGATCCCCACGTATCTTCAAGCCCAGGACTTCTTCAACCCAGGCCCGGTACATCCAGGCCGCTGAACCCGTGTACCATGACCAACCACCCTGACCAACCCTCCCCGGCAATCGATACACGTCAGCCGCTATCACGTACGGCTCTACCCCGTAGCGCCAGACCGTTTCCGGATCGCGGGCGTGCTCTATCGGATTGATCATGCGCAGTATCTTCGCAGCACGCTCACCATCCCCTTTGCGCGCCATAGCCATGGCCAGCCACAGGGCGGCGTGAGTGTATTGCCCCCCGTTCTCGCGCACTCCCGGAGGGTACCCTTTGATATATCCGGGTGACGGCTCAATTTTTTCGAAAGGCGGTGTAAAGAGCAGCACCACTCCGTCATCCTCCCGCACCAGATGTTTCCACGCTGATTCCAAAGCCCTGTCCGCGCGATCCGGGTCGGCGGCGTCGCTCAACCACGCCCAGGACTGGGGTATGGAAGCAATCCTCGCCTCCTCAGCCGCAGCGCAGCCGAGTGGAGTGCCATCGTCAAAGGTGGCCCGAAGATACCACTCGCCATCCCATGCCGTCCGTTCTATGCAACGAATAAGCCCCTCCCTTTTTTGGCGGTAAGCCCGGCTCAGATCCGGCTGATCCATCAGGTCAGACAACGCGGCCATTCCATCAATCACCTCCACCAGGAACCAGGCCAGCCAGACGCTCTCCCCCTTTCCCCCGGCGCCTACGAGATTCATGCCGTCGTTCCAATCCCCTGTCCCCATCAATGGCAAGCCTTGGGGTCCGACGGTCAGCCCCTTCGTGATCGCGCGCTTGCAATGCTCAAACAGAGTGGCACGTTCGAGCGTGACCTCCGGGATAGAAAAGACCTCGTGTTGAACGTCTTGCAGTGCGGGAGCGTTCAGGAACGGTATCTCCGTGTGCAGGATATCTGAATCGCCGGTGGTCCGGATATAATGAGCAACGGCGTAGGGAAGCCACAGCAGGTCGTCGGAAATACGCGAGCGGACACCGGCGCCGCCGGGCGGGTGCCACCAATGCTGGACATCACCTTCCTTGAACTGGCGGCTGGCCGCTAGCAGGATGTGCTGTCGCGCCAGCTCGGGGTAGGTGTACAGGAAAGCCATAATATCCTGCAATTGATCGCGGAAGCCGAATGCGCCTCCGGACTGATAGAAGGCGGAACGTCCCCATATCCTACAGCTGAGGCTTTGGTACTGAAGCCACCGGTTTATCAGGAAGTCCGCTGCGGGCTCGGGGGTGTGTACCTCGATCGTGCCCAGCAGGTCATCCCACCATGATTTCGCACTGGTCAGCGCAGTTTCAAGCTTTAGGTCTTCCCGATAGGATAGAACCCGCTCGCGGGCTTCTTTCATCGAAGCGTCTTGGCCCAGCATGCAGGTGATCTCCGTCTTCTCGCCGGGGGCCAGATCAACCATGGTCTGCAGCGCGGCGCACGGGTCGAACCCGGCCCCCGTCCGCCTTGAAAGCCCGAGGCGCTCCATCGCGGCCGGGTTGCGCATCGAACGGTTGCGCCCAAGGAAAGACGTACGGTCTGCGCTGTATGACTGCGCCGGCGGACTGATGGCCGCGAAGGACACCCGGTCCCCGTAATCGGGGTGGTAGTTATTTCGAGCGAACAGGGCTTGGACTTCCTCATCCCAGCTGGTCACGACATGCATCTGGGAAGATTCGCGGTCCTCACCCAATGTCCATTCCACATAATAGGTGACCGTCAGCGTGCGATGCCTGGCGGAGTCATTCTTCAACCGCAGCCTCTGCAGCTTGATCGGTTCTCCCCCCTTTTCATCTACGGGAACGAAGACAGTCAGCTCCTGCTCTATCCCACGACTGTTGTGCTCGAAAACCGTGTAACCCGCCCCATGTCTGGTACGATAAGGTGTCTGTTCCCGAATCGGCGATGGGGTAGGCGTCCAGAACACGCCGGTATCCTCATCCCGAATGTACAGCGCCTCAGACGGGGGATTCACCACCGGATCGTTCGACCATTGGGTCAGGCGATTGCGTTGGCTGTTACCATACCAGGTATAGCCGGACCCTGTTTCGCTGATCAGCGTTCCGAAGGTCGGGTTGGCGATGACGTTCACCCAGGGCGCAGGCGTGTTCGTGTCGGGACCGAGATAGATCACGTATTCACGTCCATCCGGGGTAAACCCGCCCAGGCTGTTGAAGTAGGGCAGCTCCATGAAAGGCAGCGAAGCCGAAGGCTCCTGGCGGGGAGCCTGTATCTTTGCGAAGGTTTCAGGAAACTCGGGTGAGACTACAGAGACGCCCTGAAGAAGGGTGCCGCGTGCCGCCACCAGTACCATACTTGAGGCGGCCTTGAGCAGCCTGAGATCTTCCTCCGGAACAAGATCCGCGCTGCGCAAGTGAACTCCCCCCGGCTGGTCGACCCCTGTATGCATCGCGTGGCTCTGGATCAGGCGCTTGAGTCTTTCGCGAAGCGGGTGCTCATAACCGCTCGCTTCCTCGTTGAGGATTACCAGATCGGCCGTCAACCCGTGCCTTCGCCAATAAGCGTGCGCCTGGAGCATTTGACGGACCAGGGAGATGTCCCTCTCCTCGCCGATGGTGATCAGGGCTATGGGAACGTCGCCGGAAATCCCGTAGGGCCATAATCCGCTTTGGCCCTTCCCGGTCTCTTCGATGAGGTCGCCGGGTGGGCGCAAGTGGGGGTTGGGAAACAGCAGGTGGCTCGCGAGGTACTGAAAGCGTCGAGCTTCGTCGGGCTGGATATGAAGCAATCGCAGCTCGAGCTGGGCGGAAGCCCATGAGAAATCCATTGCCCGATCGATCGCATGGGGATCGCTGTACTTACTCATCACCTCCAGGACCCGCAGGCGGGTTTCTCCGGCCGCGAGGACCATCGAAACCTGGATACGCTGGCCTGGACCAAGAGTCACACTCCGGCGCAGGCTGAGGATCGGGTCTAGGACAAAACCCTCGCTGTTGCTGAGCTCTTGCCTGACCCCCATCGGATCTTCGAGGGTATGGCCGCGTCCGATGAAACGGCGCCTGTCGGTTTCGAACTGGAAGTTTTCATCCTCACTCCGTTCAGCCGTAAAACGGTGCGCGACGTAGATTGGTCGGTCGTTTTGATTACGGGGCCGGCGGTAGGCGAGGAGTGATTGAAGTTCAGGTAAGCTTTCAGTTTGAATGAACAGTTTGTTGAAGGCCGGGTGCTGCCGGTCGGCATTGTGCGGCGCCATCGAAAGCTCAACGTAGCTGGTGAGATCGAGGCGGCGAGTCCGAATTGATCGATTGGTCAGAACAATCCGCCGGATCTCAACGTCATCTTCAGGCGAAACTATAACCTCGGTTTCGGTTTGGATACCGTTGTCGGTGCGACGGAACTCAGCCCGGCCAAGAGCAAAATGGGCGGTATACGCCTTTGCCTTTCCGCCGGTCGGGTGATAGGTATTGGACCACAATCGATCCGAATCAGGCTCACGGATGTAGCAAAAGGTTCCCCACGGATCCCTGGTCCTATCCGAAATCCAGCGCGTGATTTCACGGTCACCCCAATGGCTGTATCCGCCGCCCGCGTTCGTGATCATCACGCTGTATCGACCGTTACTGAGTATCTGGGTCTTGGGTGTGACGGTATGAGGCGTGTCGAACTTGCTCACCGACGGCGCAGTTTCACCGATGCTCATCTGCGAAGGAGTTCTCTCCTGCGTTGAGATTAGGTGCAGCGGAGGTAGAACCGGGACGCGTTCCTGGAGCACCGGTTCAACCGCGATCACCCGAGCGTCGGCGTGGAATAACCGCTGGAACATGTTGCCATGGAAGAAGTTGGCGAGTGAGAGGAAACCCATGCCCTGATGATGGGCCATGTAGGACTGTACCAACAGTCCGCGCTCGCCTGTAATACTTGGTTGACGGCTGAAGTCCATCGATTCGTAATAACCGTAATCGCCCAGCAGTCCAAGACCGACCAATCGGTGTAGATTCCTTATCGCCTGCCGCGGGGCCACACTAACCGCCAGAAGAGAGGCATAGGGCGCCACGACCAGCTCTTCCTCCAAACCGCGTTTCAATCCCAAATCCGGTACACCGAAAGCTTTGTACTGATACGTCTGGTTGAAATCCAGATCCCCAAAAGCGGACTCCGAGAAACCCCACGGCACACGGCGCGTGCGGCCATAGGCAATTTGGATCGTCACTGCTTCCTTAGCCGCTTTATCCAGGAGCGAGTTTCCATATGAATGGTGAAAGATCAGCGGCATCAGGTATTCGAACATGGTCCCGGTCCAGCTGAGGAGCACCCGGTTCCGGCCGATCGCTCTGTAGGGTCGGCTCATGGAAAACCAATGTTCTATGGGCACGTCCCCCCGGGCCATGGCAACAAGACTCCCGAGCCTCGCCTCACTCGCCAATAGATCATAGTAGGCCCTGTCCAAGCGGCCTTCGGAGACATTGAAGCCAATCGAGAACAGCCGTCGCTCGGGGTCATACAAGAAGCGCAAGTCCGCCGATGCGGACAGCTCCCTTACGTTCCCGACGAGCTGCTTTTCCAAGCCCAGCTCTTCGCCGGCCAGCCATTTCGACTTTTCGAACATCCGTATCAGGCGATTGCGCCATTCCAAAAGGGAACCTGGTACTGAATGAACCTTTCCACCCATCGCCCGGAGCGCCTCAATGAAATCAACGTGCCCGTTGGCCAGGTCTAAAAGCGAAGGCGCATGGCGAAGAGCATGGTGGAAAGAAACCAGGGCATTCTGGCCAAGCCCGGCAACCTCCTCTTCGGTCTTCTCATTGAGGACGTCGACCCAGGCAAGATACCGTTCGGCTATATCCAACCAAGCCGATACCTGCCCCTCCACCTGCAGAGCCCAATAGAGCGCCTCCGCAGCGGCGCCGGCAGTCTCACGCACCTCATTCGCGAGTGATGATGCGATGCCTTTCGTCCGCCGCAGCAGATGAAGCGAATCGGCAACACGCTCCGACGGGGATTCCCACGCATGCAGCAGCTCATCAAGGGCCTGAGCATTGAAACCTGTAAAGCCTTCTCGTTCGACAACCAGTTTCAGAGTCTTCCCCGTATCGCACAGGCCGTCATAGATGTTGCCATCCAGTACGGGCCTCCCGATCAGCCTCTCAAGGCCTTGCTCCAGGGTCCATAAGGCCCCAAGCAGATTTCCGCTGTCGACGGTTGACACGTAGCGGGGCTCAAGCGGGGTCAGGGTCTTGATGTCGTACCAATTCAGCAGATGACCCTCATAGCGCTCGAGCTTGGCGATCGTCTTCATGGTATGCGTCAGCTTCTCGACGACCTGATCTATCGTCAGGTACCCGAACTCTTGTGCGGCTATAGCACTGAGCATCCAAAGACCGATATTTGTCGGACTGGTGCGCATCGCCAGCCGGTTCTGATGAAAAACCTGATAGTTGTCAGGCGGAAGCCAGGAGGTCTCATCGGTAACAAAGTCTGAAAAGTAGCGCCAGGTTCTTCGTGCGACATTCCTCAAAAACTCCATATCCTCTGAGGGGAGCGGGGATAGATTCCGGTTTGTGTTCAAGCGAAGACTCAAAAGCCATCCGAGTAAAGGGGATAAAAACCACATTACGAGCCAGGGGCCGGCCATCACCAGGTTGGACGGCATCCAGTGATAGACCGTCCATCCCACGATCCCGCTGAAGACGCTCGCAACCCCCATGGAAGCAACGAACTGCGGCAGCCTGCTCGAAGCACTTCCATGGCCCCCCTTGGCTGAAACCCATTCGAGCAGCCAGTGGTGTGAGACGAGACGGCGATACAACACCCGGGCAATCGCGTCCAGAGCCAGGCCTGCCTGGTGCGGAAGCAGTGCAGCCTCGACAACCGACCTCAGCAGATCGTGTGTCAACTTCGAGAAGGAAAAACTCTTTAATTCGAGGTGTGAGGTCATTAATGTGAGATGTTGCGCGATGGGGTGAAAGAGCAGCATCACGGCGACCATGAGAGTAGAGATCCATCCTGCCGATGAGGAGACCAGCCAGGAGGTTATGAGCAGGCCCAGAGCTGCGACAGGCACCAGGCTCCGGCGCAGGTTGTCCAACACTTTCCAACGGTTGAACCAGGAGAGCTGGTTCGGCCCCCTCCGTTTTCCCGGTTGGGGTACGCGCGGCAGAACCCAATCTGCGATTTGCCAATCTCCGCGAATCCAACGATGCTGCCGGCCGGTGTAGCTCAGGTAATCCTGCGGGACGTCGTCATAAAGCTCAATATCACTCGCCAAGCCGACCCGGACGTGGGCGCCTTCAATCAAATCGTGGCTCAGCAACCGACCTTCGGGGAATCTCCCGGAGAGCACACGACTGAAGGCGCGTACATCATAGATTCCTTTGCCATGGTAAGAGCCTTCACCGGTAAGATCCTGATTGACATCGGAAACAATCCTGGTATAAGGGTCGATTCCGATCGGGTCGGAGAACAATCGGCTGAAAGGCGTGGCGCTGGTGCTCGGCAGGGATGGGCTCACGCGAGGTTGGATGAGCGCGTAGGATCCGGCCAAGATATCACCGTCGGGACTGAATCGAGGCTGGTTCAGTGGGTGCGCCAGTGTCTCGATCATCCTTCGGGCGGTGCCGTGAGGAAGCTGGGTGTCGCTGTCCAGCGTGATGATGAACCTCACGTTGAAAAGCAGATCCTGATCACCCACGTATACCAGTTGCTGCTCGTCTTCAGAACGCGTTCCGTCGATCAAGCGGTTTAGTTCTTCCAACTTCCCGCGCTTACGCTCCCAGCCGATGAATTGACGTTCGGTTTTACTCCACGTTCGCTCCCGATGAAAAAGGAAAAAACGCCCGCCGCCATAACGATGATTAAGGGCTTCGAGGCTTTCAAGGGCAACCTGAAGAAGTTGTTGATCATCCTCGCAATGTGCTTGCTCACAATCCGTGTAATCCGTGAAGAGGCTGAAGAGCAGATTGGCCTCCTTATTGGCAAGGTATCGGATTTCGAGCTTTTCCACCTCTTTCCGAATCTTCGCCGCATCCACCAGCAGGACGGGTACAACGACCAGCGTTCGGAACGCGTCAGGAATCCCCGCAACCTCGAAATCCATTTTCGGAAGAGCGCGCGGAGGCAGCAGCCGCATGAGAAGGTAATTCAAAAAATCGAGCGAAAGCTGGCTGGCGGGGATCAACAAGAGGAGCGCGATTAGAATCTGGATGCCCGGCAACTGTCCGTGGAGGCCGAACCGGAGGATCGAGAAGATGAACGCGGCGGAGAACAAGAGGAGCCCTATCAAGTAGACCGCGGTGTGATGGCGGTAGATCCATCGCAACGCACGGAAGCGCAACGTCTCGTGTCCCCGTATGAGTCTCGCCAATACGTGCCTTTTTTCACCGATCAGATAAGTCCCGACGTGGATGAGCCGTTCATCCTCCTTCGCTTCGCCGACAGCCTGCCCCGCAAGCTCAATGGCGCGTTGGGCGACCTGAGCCTCAGACTGACCGGAACCGCGGGCCAGCTCCTCAACAGCCCGGCGATATCGATCACGGGTATCGAAATCCATCTTGGGATATACGCCTGATGGGTCCCGCCGAAGCAGCTGCTCCACCCTGCTGAGCTTCTCGAAAATCTTTCTCCAATCCTCCAGGGCGAGCTGTCGCAAGCTATCAAAAGCATTCCCGATGGATATTCGATCCTTGGTCTGGCGGTTCTGCTCTTGCAGGTTGATATCGTGCAAGGATAGTCGGAGCGTATGCTCAAGCCAGCTCTGGACCGGCACCAGAGCGGCTTCTTCGTCGTACAAATGATCGATAAGTTGAGAAGTGAAATAGGGGCTTGGGCTGGATTGGTTTTCGGCGAGCTCCGCCAGGACTGAAAAGAGCTGGTTGGGATCCCGCCGGTTGACTGCGATGAGTCTATTCGCCCAGAAGTCTGCGATTTCACGCTCCCGCAGCTCTGTCCGGGCTCTCACGGCGAGGCTCAGGATACTCTCAATCAAGGCGATGCGCAGCATCTGGGGCATAGCCCAGAGTTCACCTATCGTCAGCGTGTGCACGGATTGATAGGCTTCAATAAACGCAAGGGTGTTCTCCTGATCAAGACGCAAATCCGTATGGGAGACGAGTGCCTTCGCCAAGCTGTAGATGCGCGGCAGACCCCGGTAAGGCTGTTCAGTGAGCGCCGGCAGCGTGTGGTAATAGCGTCGGGGAAGGTTCAGCTGGACGTCGCGGGCGTTGCTCTCGATAACGTACTCATTGTCGAGGAGCCATTCGGCTGTTGGAGGTGTGTTCTGTTCCAGTTTGCTCGCTTCCGAGAGATCCGAGCAAACCTGATGGATCCGTTGACGGGCCTGTTCGACATGCTTGAGCAGTTCTGAGTTCCGCTCCGTATTTGGGTCCGCAGGATGATCATCAGCCAGCCGTTTGGCGTGCTCCTGGATCTGCTCCGGGGACAGCAGCACCCCTGGGCTCCTCGCATTTTCGATCAGTTTCTCGCGCTTCGGGTGCAGAACAAAAATCGTGGGCACTGTCTCGCCGCTTCCCAGCAGTACCGCCGCCGGGATTCGCATTGTATTGACCGGCGTCTGGAGAATCAGGGCTGTTTCATCGGCCACCAGCCAACGTGAATGGTCCTCAAGCAGTGATCGATCTACGCCGAACCTCGATCGCCGTACCCACATCCCGCTGAAGAGGATTCCGATGAAACCACCCGCAAGAATCGGAATCAGGGCAGAAAGGATCCCGCTCAAAATGGGCTCCGGCCGCTGGACAGTTATGGAGGTAACATAGGCGAGGATCCCGAAGAGGACAAAAGCCATCAATGCCCCGAAAGTCCGGCGCCTTGGGAAGGGGTCCCTTGTGTGGACAACTCCATCCGCAGTCTTGCTTACCACTGCGGCGCGGCGGAAACCCTTCCTCTGCAACTCCCTGTATGCTCCGCGAGCTTCGTCCCTTTTCACGAAGTAGCCGACAAGTATGCTTGTCTCCATTTTCTGTCCTTGAATCATCGTTTGGTCCAAGCTTCCATGTCACAAAGGGATTTGAATCGCAAAGCGCCGCTCGGCGTGGCCTGCGCTCCTTTTATCAGGTGGTTCTATCTCGATCCTATAACCGGCTGTTATTTTATTGAAAGTACTGTCGATCTTTTGCCGCAATTCGATTATTCGTCATCTTGTCCATTGTTGCAACACCGACGGATGTATCCACCAAGATCGAAGGAACTATGATCATGTTGTGGAGAGTCGATCAGGTTTCTTCCGCCCAACGGGCATACAGAAGCCCGACATGGGTAAACCAGAAGGATGACTTGTAGAACCTGTGCAGTAAGCTTTTTTCTTCTGTACTCAGCTGACCTGCCAGTTGCTTGAATCTGGATTGCCACGCCGCGATTACATCAGGTTTTATATAAGAGCCCCTACTCCCGTTGGCCTTATCACTCAGGTTTTTCGATGCCCGGTAGGTCCATCTGATAATCTTGAAGAGCTTTCTAGCCACATCTCTGTCACCAACCGTCAATACCATATCCCACGCACGAAGTCGCCATTCACTGTGATTCACCGCAGCCAGTAATGGCAGCATGTTTCTCTCCATCTTCAAACCTTTACATCCAGGACTTGATTACGAGGTTTATAACCGTAGCATCGGGCACTTCCTCCAAGATTTCGCATTGTCTGTTCAGTTATACTTCGCCGGTGGAGAGTCTGTACGGCCTGAAAACACCCCCCTCCCCGATCGCCAGGATTGCTTTTTTGTCCAGCCCCATCTCTGTGAGCCTGTTCAAGAGTTGGTTCCATGTTCCCGAAAGCCTCTCGGTTTCATGTGTGTGGTGATGCCGGGTCTTGTACCAGATATCGTATGTCTTCACTTTCATCTCTTTCACTCTATCCATAGTTTGCTATTGCTCTGTAGCCCTGGAATTTCTGTAGTCTCGTATCGACTGGTTGAGGCTCTCCCCTGTGATTGTCTGGTACTCATTCAATATCCGATCTATCCTTTGGTTCCTAAAGGAAGCCTTCAGCGCTGCGGCTCCTTCGAGTTTCGAGTTTTCGGACGTGGCGGCTCCAGCCTGCGCTGCTTTCCTGATCATCCTGATCCTTCTGACAGCACGTTTTCGCTCGAACTCCACTCTGGAAACCGTCGCTGTGTTCTTGCGGCTGCTCAGGTAATTATGCCAGGCAGAGCAGTATCTAAGGCCATAAACTGAAGTGCCGAGGCGGTCCCCGCAGTGGGCACAGTATCTCTCTCTGCGGTCGAGCTCTTCGCGTACTCGTCGATTTAAGTTCTTGATTTCCCTTCTCAGTCGCTCCATGTCCTCTGCCGATAAATCCTTGAGCATCTCCACGTTAAAAAACTTCATGTCTCTACCTTTATTCTCTTTCATTGAGAATCCCACTTCAGCCGGCACAGCAGCCACTGCGCTGCCGGTCGCAGATGAGTCTATGCTTACTATAGTATAAGCTAGTTTAGCTATATAGTCAATAAAAATAATATTATAAATTAATGCTCTGAAACGTTGACAAATTAGAATATCAATGTTTATTATCCAAATATGAGCGTGAGAACAAATCAGAACCATCCACGGAAAGAACAAAGGATGGTCTCCATTTTCATCAGGGACATCCCCAGGGAAATCCGTGACAGCTTCAAGGCGCTGTGCGTGATCCGCGGAATCACGATGAAACAGGCGATAGTCGAGATGATGCTGGAGGCCTTGGAGGGATCTCCGATCCCCGTTCC
>Ga0180438_10009624_pt1 | contig 12003 bp, 13 predicted proteins | sample SS_ome_12_FD_132455 | JGI IMG/M metagenome (GOLD analysis project Ga0180438, IMG submission 132455) | Hypersaline lake sediment archaeal communities from the Salton Sea, California, USA - SS_3_D_2 metaG | ecosystem: Environmental > Aquatic > Non-marine Saline and Alkaline > Hypersaline >...
AATCATTAAGCGGAAGTGCCGTTGGTTTCTGCGGAATATCGGCAGCAGTACGTCGGCATCCACCGTCAGACGCCGCCCGGTTCCTTGGGACTGCCAGACCCGCTTCATCTCGTCAGGATTCATGCGTCACCTCCTATCAGTTCCGCCAGGACCTTCCTGGCATGGCTCAACTTCACGCCAACATTGATTTCCGAGATGCCCAGGACTTCGGCCATTTCACGGTAGCTCAGGTCCTCCAGATAAAGCAGCACCAAGGCGGCGTCTGCCTTGGGCAGTTGCCGAATGGCCACATAAAGACGATCGATTCTCTCCTGATCGTGAACCTGTTCACGGTTGTCTTGGGGCGCATCCGCGGTTTCGAGCAAGGGCCGGAATCGCCGTTGGTGCCGACCCTTTCTTTGCCAGACCAGCGCGGTATTGAGGGCCACGCGGTAAATCCAGGTGGAGGGGCTGGCCTTGTGCTCAAATCGCGGAATCGATCGCCAGACTTCGAACAGGATCTCCTGGAGTAAATCTTCGCAATCCTCTGGCGTGGCGGTGTAGGCCCGAGCGAGGCGTGCCATCAAGGCCGTATATTGGCCAAGCCATTGTCGGAACACCACCGCTTGTTCGTCTTCGTTCATGCGCAGAGCTCGCGTTCTACCCTATTAGTGACCGGCCGGATCGTTTTCTTAGGGCGTAATGAGCAGATGGCGACGCATTGTCTTACAGGGCAACAACTAGCGACGCTCGCTTAAGCGACATCATGACGACAGCCGCCCCCTCAATGTAGCGAGGTTGCCCTTAATGCCAAGGTGCATTCGTTTTCCGACGCGGAGCCCCACCACCCCATGACGCACGTGAATCCCCAACCATACGGCTCCGAGACTGCCATCTCGAAAAACAAAAGGTTGGAAAGCCGTGGGAAATGCGGTTTTCAACGCCATCGGACCGCATTCGGGGGGGTGCCCGGGCAAGAGCCGCCCAGAAGTTCAACGGGTGCAGCCCCAGGACCACCATCGCCTATTGAGCGACGGCGAGCCGACGAGCAGCCCGCTTCCGTCGGCGTCGGGCCTGAGCCTCGCGGGATTCTTCTTCCCGTTGCTCCAGGCGATGTTCGGGGTGAGCGGCCAGCCAGCGATCCGGCAGCAGAGCCTCCAGGCCAGCCGTGTCACCAGGGGCGATGGCCGCAATCCGGCGCAGTACATCGGTCAGGTACGGCCACACGTCCACGCAATTGCGTCGGGCACTTTGGACGAGCGTATAAAGCGTTGCTGCTGTCTTGCCGCCATTCTCGCTTCCAAAGAATAAGAAATTCTTCCGACCGATTGCGACTGGCCGCAGAAGCCGCTCAATGACATTATTGTCTATTGGAATCCTTCCGTCCTCAGTATACCGGACGAAGGCGTCCCAGCGGTTCAGCACGTAGTCGATTGCCTCGGCCAGCTTTGCCGTGGGGCGCAAGGTGGGCCGCACCTCATCGAAACGGGCCTTCATCCTCGCCAGGATCGGCGATGCTTCCGCCTGGCGTAACGCCCGGCGATCGTCCGGCGACATCTCCTTTGCCCGATCTTCTAGGTCGTACAGTTGCTGCGTCCAGATCATGGCCTCGTGGACCAATGGATGGCTGGTCGCCGGAATCGCTTCCTCGAAGCCCCGCCGACCATGTGCCCAGCAGGCTACGTCCACAAGGCGGCCTGCCGCTTCGCGCACGAGCGAGGTGTAGACAATGTAGCCGTCCGTTTGGAGATAACCGTGATAATCAGCCAACATTTCCTTGGGGCCGTCGCGGCTGCGGCTGGGCCGGAAGTCGTAGAACACATACCGATGGTCCGCATCTCCGGCGTAACCGCTGAGGTATCCAGTGATCGCCTTGCCGTTGCCCGGCTTGAGCATCTTCACCTCCGTCTCGTCGGCGTTGATGACGATGCTGGCAAGCACCCGCTGTTCCCAGAATTGTGGGAACTCAATCCTCGGTCGTCGTGGCTTTCGCCGCGTTCGAGGTGGCGGCGAGTCCGCATTGGCGTCCTCGGTGTTCTCCTGCTTGGCATCCAGTCCTTCGACAGCTTCGGGTACGAAAAGCAACATCTGATCGGGCGAGGGTGCATATCGCTCGCGACGTTGGCCAAACATTGCCCGCTTAAAGAATCGCAGTTGCTCGGCGGCCTTCGCCAGTTGCTCCTGGTATGCGGCGATGGCTTCCTGCTGCTGGGCGATGACGGCCTGTTGATCCGCACTTGTCTGCTCCAGCTCACGAATCCGTCGCTGACAGGCCGCCAGTTGATCGGCAAGAGATAGACATCCTTCTTCCATGCCCTATTAAACGCTCGACGCCGCCACTAGTTCCGCTGGCATCGAAGATTTCTTCAAGATGGTGTTATGCACGACGCCACCGCGGGCGACGCCGCACGCTCGCCAAGTCAATGCCCTCCAAGATCAGCGTTAGATCGCTCAATCGCATCTCGATTCCAGCAGGCGAACTCGATCCGTCAGCACCCGTCGTCCGCGCCGCCCTCGGTACTTCAAAGGTTCCGCATTCCAATCGCTTGTACCAAATGACGAGGCCGTCGCCCGCAAACCAAAGTACCTTTACGCGGTCGCCACGGCGATTGAAGAAGAGAAACAGGTCGCCCGATTCCACTTGCTGGCTCAGTTCTCGCTCTACCACCCCAACCAGCCCCTCGAACGACTTTCGCATATCGGTAGGGCCGCTTGTCGCAAACACTCGAAGGGACGAAGGCAACGTCAGCATGGCCATGCCCCTCGTGCTTCCGGGGTTCCCGAAAGAGCAGCCACCACAGCGCCGATCATCTGTGCGCCGCAGCCTTGAACCCGCAGCACGACGCCACCTGGCCACTGGACTTCCAGCCTTCCCGCGGCGGCTCTTGGATCACTGACGATCTGCACGGGAACCAGGGCTCGTTCCGCTGACTTCCGCTCGGTTCCGCGTTGCCGTTGTCGCAATCGTCGTTTCCAGGCGTGAAACGAGGCCGGAGCTAATCCCTCCTTGGAACAAAACATCACAATGCTCTGCCCGCTGGCCTGCTGACGCTCAATCACCGCCTGCCAATACCGTTGCCGATCTGCACTCCCGGCCTTCGCCATCGCCTGGTCCTCCTAATGTCGCTGGATGAATCGAACGCGCAAATCCAGCTTACCACGGGCCGCAAGGCTGGCGATTTATTGACGGTTACTTTCTTGCCCCGTCGAATGCACTTCGCCGCTAAGCGGCGGTGAGAGATAACGCTCCAGGAATTCCACAAGCTCGTGGTCAATCAGGTGCTTGATAGCCAGCTTCGCTAGCGTTTCTGATCGACCAGTTGCTACAAGCTCGCGAACGATTTCGCTTTCCGTCGCCCAACGGCCGGTCCTGGCCAGCAAAAGGGTCGCCGCGTCCCGCGCGGCGGCTTCCACGGCCGCGCGTGTGAGAAGGGGAGCATCGTCTACCATGGTTTCGCCTTTCATAAGGCGGGTCGGCCCAGGCCGGCCGCGAGAAAGGCGAAGAACGCGCCAGCCGGCCCGAGCCACTTGGCCGGAGGCGCTGCAATCACCGCCGGCCCTCCCGACTTTCGCCGGAATTATACAGATTCCGTTGCCGCAGTGACGCGGCGTTGGCCAGTCCACAGGTATTTCTGGGCTCCGTTCTCCAGATCCGCTACCTCGCCGACATGTCCGCTCTCTCCGCTGGTGGAAGCACTGCCACGGGGATGATCACTGCCTTGCCGACCACATGCCAACGGGATCGCTTCCAGGCGCAGGCGGCCACCGAGTTGACGCCGGTCGAGAGAATCCGGCGGAAGGCCGGGTAGGCCGCTGACCAATGCATCTATTGGCCAGTCCCCGGCGAGACCCTGCACGTCCGCGGTCCCCCGGTTCTCAAGGGCTTTTTCGACGTGCTCCCGCATCTCGCTTGGCTCGGCGCTGCGGAACCATTCCCGGGCACGTGCAGGGCGTGCCGTTCCTTGGTCCCAAGGCGGGCGGGCCGCGGCACTATCTTTACGGCGTCCGCGACCGGATGGACGAACGCTACGACATGAGCCGCACGGTCCGCGACAACCGCTACAAGTACCACCGCAACTACTTTCCCTGCCGGCCGTTCGCCCCGTGGCTGGACTACATGGAGAAACTCGCCACGATGCAGGAGTGGCGCCGCCTCGACGCCGAAGGGAAGCTATCCGGCGTGCAAGCATTCTTCATGCGGCAAAGCGAGCCCGTCGAAGAGCTCTACGACATTCAGGCGGACCCCGACGAGCAGGTGAACCTGGCCGGCTCGCCCGAATACGAGATGGCCAGGCGGGGCCCGGAGGTCTTTCCCTACGAGCGGATTCTCGAAACCGCCATCCTCTCCGGCGACGGAGCAGCCGCGGTGTCCAAGCTTGTCGAGCGGATCGACGACCAGGACCCGGCTGTGCGGTTCTGGGCAGTGGTCGGGGTGACCAACGCCGCCGGCGACGACATGTCCACAGCGAAGCTGGACGAGCCGGCGGTCCGCGCCCTGGAAAAAACGTTGGTCGATGCCTCGGCTGAGGTTCGCATCGCCGCCGCCGAGGCGCTCTGCCGGATTGGCCGCGAAGACTGGGCCGTGCCCGTGCTGATCGAGACCTTTTCCCACGAGAGCCCCTGGGTGCGTCTGGAGACGGCCAACGCGCTGGACCGCATCGGCGAGAAGGCCCGGCCAGCAATGGCCGCTCTGCAGACGGCCGCGGCAGACCAGAGCGACGAGAACATGTTCATCCGCTGGGTCGTGAACCATACGTTGCACCAACTCGGCGAATGAGCCGCCGGATCGGGGGCCGGTCGTGGCACGCTGCGTGGGAGGCCGAAGGAGAACGTCTTGGCCCGCGGGAAGGTCTTAGTGCCTCTGGCCCCGCGACGCAATCTTGGGGCTTTTTGGAACGTGTAGTGTCACCAAACAGCGAGAAGGACTTGGTGGACCCGAGGAAAATACGCCCGCGAGCCGCCTCAAACGGTTCCTGCGCACCCTTGCAGGGTGTTCTCGAGTGCCGAAAACGACGAAACCGGGTATCGTGGCCAAGAAGCACGCTTGGGCGATAGACGCGGGGGGGCACGCGACGTCATAATAGGCATCACCATGAACCTGGATCGTCTTCAGGTCCACCGTAAGCGGGAAATGTCCGTGAAAACAGCGGAAACCCCTTCTTGACCGTTTCCAGGATGTTCAGGAGGATGCCGCGCATGAACGCTCGAATTGTCTGGACCCTGACCATCTCGTTATTGCTGTTGTTGACCGTTTCGACATACGGGGCCGAGGAGAAACTGGTTGCCACAGGGCCGGCAGGCCCCTCTCCAAGCCAACCGGAGCTGGAGCCGTGGCGCAAGCCCGACCCGGTGGCGATGAAACGCTGGCAGGACATGCGTTTCGGCATGTTCATCCACTGGGGGCCGGTCAGCCTCACTGGGTACGAGATCGGCTGGTCGCGTGGAGCACAAACGCCTATCGCGGAGTACGACAACCTCTACAAGAAGTTCAACCCGACGAAGTTCGACGCCGACCAGTGGGTCGGGGTGGCCAGGGACGCCGGGATGAAATACATCATACTGACCACCAAGCACCACGATGGGTTCTGCATGTGGGACACCAACGAGACCGATTACAACGTCATGCACTCGCCGTTTGGCCGCGACGTGACGAAAGAGCTGGCCGAAGCCTGCAGGCGGGGCGGCATCGCGTTCGGCACGTACCACTCGGTCTGTGACTGGCACCATCCCGACTTCCCGCGGACCAGTCCTGGCGGCAAGGTAAGGCGGGAGAAGTCCGACATCAACGCCTACCGCCGCTATCTGCGGGCCCAGGTGACCGAGCTGATCACAGGCTACGGCCCGCTCTTGACGATGTGGTTCGATGTGCCCCAGGAGTTTGATCTTGCGGAGGGCCTGGAGAACGTCCGTCTCTGCCGCACGTTGCAGCCCGACATCCTGGTGAACAACCGTGCGGGCGGCGGCTGCGGTGACTACGCCACACCCGAGCAGCGCGTCGGCAGCTTCGACATCGAGCGGCCTTGGGAAACGTGCATGACGATCTGCCGTCAATGGTCATGGAAACCCGACGACAAGATGAAAACCCTGCCGGAGTGCCTGCAGGCGCTCATCCGCACGGCTGGGGGCGACGGCAACTTGCTGTTCAACGTGGGCCCGATGTCCACGGGGGAGATCGAGTCCCGGCAGGTCGAGCGGCTCAGGGAAATGGGGGCGTGGCTGGCGAAATGCGGCGAAAGCATCTACGGCACGCGCGGCGGGCCTTTCAAGCCGGCGAGGCACGTTGTCTCCACCTGCAAAGATCGCACGATCTACCTGCACATTCTCGCCTGGCCTGAAGAATCGCTGATGCTCCCCGCCCTGCCGGCGAACGTCGTCGCAAGCAGCGTGCTCACGGGCGGGGCGGCGACTTTGAAGCAGACGGAAGCCGGCATGGAGATCAGCGTGCCGCAATCGGAGCGGCAGGAGGTCGACACCATCGTCGCGCTCGAGCTCGACAAGCCCGCAGCCGACATCGCGCCGCTCTCCGTCCGGAGCGTAGGCCAGTCGCTGGCCGAAGGGCAGAAGGCCACGGCCTCGAACGTCTACCAAAACAGCAGCCGCTATGCCGCGGCAATGGCGGTAGACGGCAACGAGGGGACTCGCTGGGCCACCGACGCTGAGACCGGCCCGTGCTGGCTGGAGGTGGAGCTCGGCAAGCACGAAACGTTCGACCGGGCCCTGATCGACGAGTGCGTGGAATTCGGCGTGCGGGTGAGAGCCTTCGAACTGCAGTACAAGGACGGCGACCAGTGGAAGACCTTCTACAGCGGCAAAACCATCGGCGAGCAACGCGAGGTGAAGTTCGCGCCGGTTACCGCACGCAGTGTCCGCCTCAATGTGACCGAAGGCCAAGGCGGCCCGACGATCTTCGAGTTCCAGTTGTTCGCGCCGGCCGCGAGCAAGACGTCAAAGTGAGGCGAACTCTTCGGCGCATCTCAGGGCGGATTGCCGGCCGGCGGGGGGTTGACATCGGAGGCCCGACATGAAACGCATGCACGCAACGACGATTGGCATTACTTTCGCGATGACGATTGCGATCGGCACGTTCTTGGCTGGTTCCGACGACCCCGATCCTGCGCCCCAGCGCCACGCCTGGATCACCGGCTTAAAGCCAGAGATGGCTGCCCGCTATCGCGAGCTTCACGCAAACCCTTGGCCCTCGGTCAACCGGATGCTGAAGGAGTGCAACATCCAGAACTTCTCGATCTGGCAGCGGGAAATCGACGGCAAGCTGTATCTGTTTGCCTACCTCGAATACACAGGCCGCGACTTCGACGCCGACATGAAGAAGATGGCTGCCGACCCCGAGACCCAGCGATGGTGGAGGGAAACCGATCCCTGCCAGCTCCCTTTGCCGGACGCCGCGGCGAAGGGCGAAATCTGGTCCGACATGACCGAAGTCTACTACCTGCCATAACACGCCCGGACGGTCGTTTGTCCCAGCCTGAACCTGGAAATCGCCGGTTAAGGAGCGTCGACGGGTGACTGACATCCGAATCTACCTCTGCCTTGGCGGCAACCTCTGTCAGCTCGAATCCGTGACCGCCGAAGCTTGGACGTGGATCGAAGAACACGTCAGCTATGAGCCCTGGCAATCGCTGGGGCCACGTCTGGCGGTCGAGATTCGCTTCCTGGAGCCCCTAGTCGAAGGCGTCATCGCCGACGGCCTGACGGTCTCCATTCCGTAACCCTGGGCTCCGGGGCGGCTGACAGTCGGCACGACTGGCGTGTGCTTGCTCTCGCCCCGAACGACGAGGCGAGGTCGCCTACTCAAGGCAGACAGACGGAACGAGACAAGTTGCCTGAAACAAGTGGTTTTGTGGACGAACGATTCCCTGCGTCATTCGGCCGCCGTAGAATTGCCAGCAGACGAGATCAAGCCAAAGGCCGTTTGGCGATGGGGAAGCCGTGCAGCGAGCGATTCCAATGCAACCATCGGGGCAATGAAACGAAGGAACTGGGTTTTCCAAGAATCGTGGCAGCCCGAACCTGACGCGGAACTCGGGCAGAAACGTATCGTTCGCTCACAGTCACGCGGACGGCCGAGGTCGTCGGACAGCTGGCACCCGTGGACTGCCTGTTCACTGATGGCCTCAATAGCTCATGGGCACCGTCGGACGGCCAACGCTCTCTTGAACCACTGCGAGTTCGCGACATCTTGGTGCGCGGAGACTCCGCGATCGGGGGGACCGGGTTGGCAGTTTGGCCGCTTCGACATCCTAAAAGGGACTCCGGATGCCTCCCTGCTGGCGGGTGCTTTCTTGTGTGTGCGAGGCAGTTTGGCGATGTCTCCAGCCGGTCACTGTGCTGTCGTATCGTGCGCCCCAACTTCGAAGGTGTCCGCCACCGACCGCAGTTGTGATACCCCACCACGGGGTGTATTCAGTGCAAGGAATTCGCCTGTCTCTCGCCTCAATCTAGGTTTGGCAAGCCGTGTGCCTGAGTACAAACACGCGATAGGTAGTGACGTTTGGACCTGGACTCCGAATTCCTCTGGTCTACCGGGATGAAACTCAGCTTGCTGCCCCCGGATGGATGGTTAATCGTCACAGCTTCGGCTGCAAAGGGGGCAAGTCGACTGCCTCGGGCAGTTACTTCGACGACATCGTTGGAATTCGCAATTCTTTTGGGGTGGGACGGCGAATTCCCGTACTCTGGAGACAATAGACGGATAGTGACCCGTCTGCGCACAATGTCGGGCCGGAGTAATAAGTCGAAATTAGGGCTACTCAGACACGATGGATGCAGATCGACACCAACAATTTGCTCAACGGATGGTGCGGAACCAGCGGCGGGTGTTTGCGTACATCGTTTCGCTGGTGCCGAATCGGGCGGATGCGGAAGAGCTCTTCCAGCAGACGTGCCTGACGCTCTGGGAGCACTGGGATCGGTACGACATGTCGCTCGATTTCGTGCCGTGGGCCTGCGGGATTGCTCATAACCATGTGAGGAATTTTCTCCGCAAGCGACAGAACTCGCAGATGCAACTGGACGCCGATGTCCTGGAGAAGCTTGCTCTGCGCAGCCAGCAGATGCAGCGCGAAAGCGACAGGGCGGCGGCGCTGAGGGAGTGCCTGAAGGAGCTGACGGAGCGGAATCGCGTCGTGATCAAGAGCTATTACGGCGGACGGTCGGTGGCCAACATCGCCAAAGAGCGAGATGCGACGCCGAACGCGATTTACAGGTTGCTGGACCGAACTCGTGCGGTACTGCACCAGTGCGTTTCGAATCGACTTGCAGCGGAGCGGTCGGCATGAAAGAACTGGAACGATGGCGACAACTCACCAATGCGATAATCCACGGGACGGCGACGGACTCGGACGCCGCCGAGCTGTCAGAGTTGTTGCGCGAAGATCCGGCGGCGCAGGCGGAGTATCTGAGCTACCTCAACACTCACGCCGCATTGTGCTGGGAATTCCGTGACGCGGCCGCCGCTGGCGGCGGCTCGCCTGTTGTTCCCCGTTCGTCGGCAGGCGAGCCGCCTGCGGCTGCGCGTATGGGAACGTGGCTGCCGTGGGCCGCTGCAGTGATCGCCACAATCGTTGCTGTTGCGGCGTGGCTACCGTCAGGCAGTTTTCGCAACTTGTTCGTTTCCGATAAGGGTGATGCTAAAGCAGAAGCACGCCTGTCCGTCGATACCCCTCCTGTCGACACAGGCGAGCAATCTGTGCCACTGGCTTTGCTGGTGGATCAGGCGGGGGTCGTGTTTGCCGAAGGTCGTGGGCCGAATGGTGTGCGTTTTGACCGCGGTGACTATCGGTTGCTGGAGGGCGTTGTTCATCTCCGCTTTACCAACGGGGCCGATCTCGTCATTCAGGCACCGGCCGAATTCGAGATTGAGGACGAATTTCACACTCGGCTGCATTCTGGGCACGTGCGTGGGATCGTTCCGCCCACGGCACGCGGGTTCACGATTGAGACGAACGGTGTCGACTTTGAAGACGTCGGGACTGAGTTCGCCGTGAACGCGGATGCGACAGGCGAAAGCATGGTGCACGTACTGGACGGGCAGGTCAACGTCCGTCGGACCGGAGCAGACGAGTTACTGCAAAGCGTCTCTGCCGGCGAGTCGGTCAGTTATCGCGACGGCGAAGTGAGCAAAGGTCCGGTTCTGGATCCCAGTGCGTTCCCGACGCCTGGGCACATCGGCCTTCTACGCTGGCAGGAGCAGCGACGCAAACGGCTCGACGATCCGGGGCTGATCGCGTGGTTCCCGTTCGACCGCGACTCTAACCAGTCCGTGCTGACTAACGCGGTGCGATCGACTGATGTGCCGGACGGTCGTATCGAGGGTGCCCGCTGGGTCTCCGGTCGCTGGCCGGGTAAGGAAGCGCTGCTGTTCGATCGTGATGACGACTTTGTCGGCCTGACGATTCCGGGGGAATACGACGAGTTCACGTTCAGTTTCTGGGTGAAGGTCGATCGGCTCGACTACGAGTACAACGCTCTGCTGAATTCGGACGCCTGGGAGCCCGGTGACCTGCACTTCCAAATCAAGCGAACCGGTCTGGCTTGGGCCAACGTGAACGGCAAGAAGAGTTCACGTCCAGGGCACGTCGGCGATCCGATCAAACTGGGCCGTTGGCAATACGTCGTTGCAGTGATCTCACGGGCAGATGAGAGAATCCGGACTTATGTCAATGGCGAGCTTGTGTGGGAACAGGAATGCCAACTGACAAGTCCTGTCCTTCCCGGAGAGTGCAGCCTCGGAAACTGGATTGGCATTCCTGGCAAGTACCAGCCAACGCAACGCGCGTTCAAAGGCCGCATGGATGAAGTCGCCATCTGGAACCGTCGCCTAACCGAACAGGAAATTAAAGCACAATACGAAGCCGGCCGTCCAAGCCTCTTGGATGACTGAGCCGATTCGAGGAGAACAGCATGAGGAACGGCGTAGCGTTTTGCGCACTGATAGGCCTTTGCCTTGCTTTGACACACGTTCTGGCATCCGACATGCAGCAGTCGGCATGGCCTCCGCCGAAGATGACGGACCTTCCGGCCGACTACCTGGATCGCCTGCATTCGGCCCTCCAGTTGCAGTCCGACAGATTCAACGACCCAAGGACGAAGACCAAGAACCCCGTCATCATGGTCCGCGTCGGGATTGCCGCCCTGGCGCTGAACCAGCATGTCGATGAGCTGAACGCGTATTTCGAGGCCGACAGTTTCGGATGGAAGGCGAGCGAAGACTGGGGCTTCAGCCTTTTTTCGGCTTCTTACCTGCGACTCTACGCCCTGTACAACGACCGCACCGGCGCGATGAAAGGGCGTCTTTCTCCCAAGGCCCAGGAAAACCTGGAGCAATCGTTCTGGGCGTGCGCCAAGGAGTACAGCAAGCTCGCCGAAGCGAAGATCGACGTTTGGGAATCGGACGGTTCCGAAAACCACCACGTAACGAGCCGAGTGTCCGACTTTCTCGTCGCCCAGTTCCTCAAGGATATCCCCGCCTATGCCAGTCTGAAATACGATGACGGGTCAACGCTCCAGGAGCAATACGAGGCTCGCCTGGACTACTGGATCAAATGGCTGGATCAGCGTGCCAGGCGTGGGCTCTTCTACGAAGACGGCTCAAGCTATGAGAACTACACCGTCGAAGCCCTTTTGAATCTCCGTGACTTCGCCGAAGATCCGGTCCTGCGCCGGAAAGCGGACATGTTTCTCGATCTCGTTTTTACCAACATGGCCGAAGAAACACTGGGATCGGTACGCGGCGGACCGAAAACCCGCACCAAGGAAGAAGGATTTGAAGCCAAGTACTACGGTTTGCTCTTTGGCCAGGGCGAGAGATTTCGAGAATCCGGAAGTTACCTGCTCCCCACTAGCAGTTACTATCCCTCTCCGGCAATCGTCAGCCTTGGCAAAGGTAATCGTTCACAGCCTGGAGTCTCTTTTCGGTGAAAACTGATCTGGACACAAACGGAGTTCTATGCGACGACATACGCCATGTCGTCCGCCGAGCCAAACCCGACCGTCATTCCGCCGGAA
>Ga0180438_10009626_pt1 | contig 12003 bp, 13 predicted proteins | sample SS_ome_12_FD_132455 | JGI IMG/M metagenome (GOLD analysis project Ga0180438, IMG submission 132455) | Hypersaline lake sediment archaeal communities from the Salton Sea, California, USA - SS_3_D_2 metaG | ecosystem: Environmental > Aquatic > Non-marine Saline and Alkaline > Hypersaline >...
GGCTCTCTTAAGCATCATTTTTCCCTTATTAACAGATATGCACGATCTCTTGTAGGCTATTTTTTTCAAGCTGTGGCAGCACTGCTTGCATACTGCAACAGAAAGCATGCCCTAAAACCTGATCTAATCAATTACTTGATGCCAACTTGTATTTCCTGAATCAGCTAAAATATTGGTTTCTCAAAACTATAAACAGAATATTATTTTAACTGTTTTGTTCACTCTGCTTTTGCCACTTAAGTTCATCTTGGTAAAAAATATATAAACCAAGTCCGACAATCACCAAGGAGACATAAAATCCCCACGTAATTACTTCCCCAAGAAGGAGCCATCCGAAAAATGCTGCGAACAAAGGTGCGGTTATCCCTGCAAATGATAAGAATGTAGCAGAATATTTTTTAAGAAGATAGGCATACAAATTATAAAAAATGACATTGGAGATAAGAATAAGCAGGCCAGTATAAAATAAAAGAGGTAGTAGTTTTGCTCCCAATCCAGTAAAAAGAAATCCTATATACGGAATAGTTTCCAATGTTTGTTCAATACCACCCTCCGGCACCCTTATATAAGGACCTTTTTCCAGAAAAAATGCCGTAATGAATGCCCCAATCCCACTTGTAAACATCGCAAAACCATTTATCATCATAGGAGAATAATGAGAATGTTTCATAAGTTTTTTAATTAATATCCAAGCATATGCGGCAGCAGAAGCAGCTGCTAATAATGCAAGTTCTGGCATTGAAAAGAAAAAAAATGTGCCAACTGATCGTTCCACCGCGCCATTTGTCATCAACACCGGTAAAAAACCCAAAAAACCGATAATAAGACCAACCCATTTTTTTGAGGTCATAGGCTCTTTCAACCATATATATGCAAAAAGAGCCGTCACGAATGGTGATAGATTAAACATGAAACATGCTTTTGCAGAATCCACATACTGAAGAGCCCAAAACTCCAAGATAAAACTTAGGTATATATGAAAAAAACTTATCGCAAGCAAGAGGGGAACATCCTTTTTTGATATACGCCACTCATTACGTCGAAAAAAATAGACATAAGTAAGCAATAGTGCTCCTGCAACGGACATACGGAATCCAATAAAAAAAATGGGCGTCATATAATCCAGGGCAAGTTTGCCTACGGTGAATGCCAAGCTCAGGAGCATAAAATTGATAAGCACTAAAATCATAGAAAATCCTTGATATCCTTACATTTATAAATGACCATAAGCTGCATAACTGAGGCGTAATTCTTCTTGATAAAAAATAAAAAGTCCACAAAATACCGTACTCACCGAAAGAAAGAAGTGCCAGGAAACGGTCTCGCCTAAAAAAAGCCATCCGGTAAGTGCTGCAAATAGAGGGGTCATAAAACCACCGAAGGACAAAAATGTTGCCGTATATTTTTTCAAGAGAGAGCCATAAAGATTGTAGGCCAAAATGTTAGATGTAATTACGAGCAGTACCAGAAAAAAACCAAATTTAGCATAATTTGAGATTGGCAATGGATTCCACGTTTCGAAAATTAGGGAGGTAGGCATAATCATCAATGAACCAAGAAGCATACTCATTCCATTTGAAAGAGTCGCAGGATATCCCTTCTTATGTATTGAATGACGCATGATGATCCAGCCTAAAGCATTTGCTATTGCTGCACCAATTAAAGCAATTTCTCCCCATGAAAAAATCGAAAAATCATTGAGCAAATCCTCCTTTGGCGTACTGTGTATTAAAATCGGAATAAATCCAATAAAACCTATCATCAAGCCTATCCATTTTCTGTGAGTCATACGTTCACCGAAAAAAAGGTATGAAAATAGAGCCGCAAAAAACGGTGATAAACTAAAGAGAAAACTTGCTTTAGCAGCTGACAGTGTTTGCAATCCCCAGAATTCAAGTGTATTGGACAGGAATATATTAAATAATGCCAGAACAAGCCACAACCGCATATACTTAAATGCTAAAAACTCTTTTGCTTTTGCCCGGTTGCTCACTATATAATAGATAAGAAGTACTAAGCCACCTACAAACATGCGGGAACCTGTAAAAAATATTGCTCCAGCATATGCGATGGCAGCCTTACCAAAAGTAAATGTTAAACTAAAAAGCAGATATAATAACACGACTAATATCATATCCAAGTTCCTTTTTGTTTATCTGCGAGCTATATATCCGAGACGCAGCTCTTCTTGATAAAAAATAAACAACCCCACAAAAACAGCTATAGTCGAGACAAAAAATTGCCAACTTACCGCTTCATTAAGAAATGCCCATCCCATAGCTGCAGCAAATAATGGACTCATAATCCCTGCAAATGACAAAAATGTTGCCGTATATTTTTTTAGTAAAATCCCATAAAAATTATATCCAATAATATTGGATATAAAGGAAATAAGAATTACATAGATAAAAAACTGTTGATAGTGATAAATGGGCACTGGGTTCCACTGTTCAAGCAACACTGAGGTCGGAAATATCATTACTGAGGCTATAAGCATACTCATGCCATTTGCCAAAATAGGAGGATAGGATACTTTTTGTATATAATTCCTCATAATTATCCAGCCAAAGGCTGTGGCAATTGCAGCACCAAGCAGTGCCAACTCTGGCCACGAAAAAAATGAAACTCCCCCAATCAGATCTTCAGCTTTTGTATTATGCAGTAATATGGGAAGACAGCCCACAAAACCTATTACCAATCCTAACCATTTCTTTGTTGTCATGCGCTCACCAAATATAAGATATGAAAAAAGTGCAGCAAAAAATGGTGACAAGTTATAAATAAAACAGGCTTTAGCTGCGGTCAGTGTTTGTAGTCCCCAAAACTCCAAAACGTTCGTCAAATAGATGTTAAACACCGCCAGAATGAGCCAAAAACCAATATATTTAAGATTAACAAATTGTTTGAATGATCTTGAATCACGCAGATAACAATAGAAGACAAGGACAATCCCTGATAAAACCATACGTACACCAGTAAAAAATATAGGCTGAGCCGTGGTTACGCCAACACGACTAAGAGGAAACACTGATGCAAGTAAAAGGTATAAAGCAATGACATCAAACAAGCTAAATCCTTACATTCTTTATAACACAATATCCGAATCTATTACTCGTATAGTCTCGATATTAGTTGCTTTGCCTGTGTGTGTATCTACCGTTACTACTATTCCCGTCATAATAAAGGGCCCTTCAGTTTCAACAACAAAACGAATAGGCAATTGAGTCATAAAGCGTTTAATGAGTGGATCTTTTTTCATACCAAGCATGGAGTTAAGTGCTCCAGCCATACCAATATCGGTTATATAGGCTGTACCCTGAGGAAGGATGCGTTCATCTGCGGTAAGCACATGGGTATGAGTTCCAACAACACAACTAACTTTGCCGTCTAAAAAATAACTCAACCCTATTTTTTCGGCACTTGCCTCTGCATGAAAATCAACAAAAATAATATTGGTTTTATCTTTCAAAAGGGTCAATATTGTCTGAGCGGTACGAAATGGATCTTCAAGGTGTTCGCGCATAAACACGCGTCCCTGTAAGTTTATTACGGCTATCTCATACCCTTTACAGCTAAAGATCGTCATTCCCACACCAGGAACTCCTGATGGATAATTTGCAGGTCGCAGCAAATCATCATGCTCATCCAGATATGAATAAATCTCTCGCTTATTCCAAATATGATTCCCCGATGTTACAACATTAACTCCATTGTGTTTGAAAAAATGCATGTTTTTTGTGGTAATCCCCATACCGTCGCTTGCAGAATTTTCACCATTGACAATCACCGCATCGATTTCATATTGCTCCCTTAATTTGTCAATGTGTTTTTGAAAGATGGTGCATCCCGGCACACCAACAAGATCACCTAATAATAATACTCGTATCTGATCCATTTGTTTTACCTTGCGTATTCGATGGCCCGTTTCTCCCTAATAACATTAACCTTTATTTGACCGGGAAAGCTCATCTCTTGCTCAATCTTATTGGCCACATTGCGAGCTAACACCAGTGCTTGATCATCAGTCAAAGAATCTTCTTCAACAATAATGCGAATCTCTCTACCTGCTTGTAATGCATACGCTTTTTTAATGCCATCAAATGAGTAGGCAAGATCCTCAAGCTTTTCAAGCCGTTTGAGATATGCTGCAAGTGTTTCACGTCGTGCACCAGGCCGTGAAGCAGAAAGTGTGTCTGCGATTAATATAATAGGCCCATATACACTATTGAATGGTATTTCTTCATGATGAGCGGCTATAGCATTAACGATTATTGCATTTTCCCCACATCTTTTGGCGATATCACTTCCTACAATAGCATGCGGGCCTTCAACTTCTGCCGCAACAGCTTTTCCAATATCGTGCAGTAAGCCAGCTCGTAATGCAATCGTACCATCAAGACCTAATTCTTCAGCAATCATGCGAGAAAATAAAGCAACCTCTTTACTATGCAATAAAACATTCTGAGAGAAACTTGTTCTGAAGTACAGTTTACCCAGAAGTTGTATTAACTCAGGATGAACATTTTGAATATTAAACTCAAGAACAGCCTCTCTGCCATAGTCATGAACGAGCTCTTCAAGCTCCTTTTCGCACTGAGTTACCGTCTCTTCGATACGGGTTGGATTTATTCTTCCATCGGCAATAAGCCGCTCAAGTGCTCGGCGAGCAATTTCTCGTCTGACCGGATTAAAACCAGAAATGGTAATAACTTCCGGCGTGTCCCCGATAACAAATTCCATACCGGTCGCCATTTCAAGAGCTTTGATATTTCTCCCTTCTTTTCCGATGATACGACCTTTCATGTCATCATTAGGCAAGTTTACCACGCCAGAAGAGTGTGGCGCAACTTGGTCTGCTGTATATCGTTGCATAGAAGCAACAACAATCTGAACAGCCTTTTCTTTAGCTGTCTGCTGAGACTCTTCCTCTACTTTTTGAATCCACTTTTGATTGGCATGACGGACTTCAGCTTCGAGCGTATCTAATAACATTTGACGTGCATCATCCTTTGTCAAACTACCAAGTCGTTCAAGTTTTGCAATAAGATCATTGTAAAGGTTCTTGATCTTATTTTCATTCATACGCAAGTTATCTTCCATGCGAGATAAATTGCGCTCTCGCTGTTGAAGTTCCCGTTTTAATTCGTCTAAATGATGCTCTTTGTTTTCGATATGCTCATATTTGCTATTAATTTTAGTCTGCAAACGATCAAGCTCTACGCGCTCTCGCTTAATTTCAAGATCGAAATCTGTTCGTTTTTTATACAGTTCATCTTTGAGCTTTAAAAAGGCCTCTTTGCGCTCATTTTCTACTAAACGCCGCAAGTCCTCAAGTTTATCTTGAGCACGTTTTAGTAATTGATTAGCTTTGCCAATCTTACTACGTGAATAGATCAGCAAAAAAAACGCTATCATAATGACAAGCCCACTGGCTGCCAGTAAGACTATATTTATCGATATAAACATGGTTTTCCTATCTCATATAAATCACAAATCAAACAACTTCTCTACTACTGCATATGTACATGAACATAAATATCATGTAGCAAACCATTCGCTTAAGTTAAGCCTACGCAAAAGCTTCGACAAAAAACAATGAAAACAGATTGTTTTATACCAGATAGGAGAGCATGCAGCTCCCAGAAAATTAAGAAAAGCGATCTATGAAATTGAATTCTTCAAAGTCAACTACGTCAACATACTAGCATCATTATTAGGCAATTCTTTGCTAATTACTTCAATCATATTATCTATATACCGTCGTTGTTCTTCTAAGGTAGCCTCTTTATAAAGTAATATACTTGCTATACGAACTGCAGCTAATACCGCAATTCGTTGTTGATTCTTAATAGTTACCTTATCAGCAATCTCTTTCATATACTTATCAACCAGTTGTGCTGCCGAAATGACATGTTCTTCAGATTCATCACTTACAAGGCTATAGTTATCACCAAATATCTCAAGTTGATAAGCTTTCATGGATTTTTCCATAATTACTTGCCTTCGACTAATGAATCTATGTTTTTAATCAAATCATCAACAACCATTCTGGTCAATGCTTTTTCTTGATCTAGTTCTTCTATGCGTTTTATATCAGACAACATAGATGTTTCCATTGATTCAAGCTTCGCAGTAAGCTGCGCATTATCTGCGGTCAATTTAGCATTGTCCGCTTCTAAATCATTTATCCTGCTTATTAATCCAGCAATTTTCTCATCAAGGACTTTTAATGCGTCCATAGCACTCTCCTTATAGTAAACACCCCTAAACCTACATCAATAAGTGTAATAAGGTGCAAAAATGCTTGTCAAGAATGTTATCCTTTTGCTATCCCAACAAGGTGCGAAAAGGCTGCCGGATCGTAAATAGCAAGTTGGCTAAGCATCTTACGGTCAAGTTCCACATTGGCTTTTTTGAGCCCAGCGATAAACTTGCTATAAGAAAGTCCTTCAGCCGAACATGCCGCATTAATTCGCGAAATAAAGAGCGAACGCATGTCACGTTTTTTTAATTTTCTTCCCTTAAAAGCATATGCCATGGCACGAAGCAAGGTTTCTTGAGCTCGACGAAATACATTTTTCCGCTGCCCCCAATAACCCTTCGTTTTTTTCAACACACGTTTATGTCGCTTTTTAGTAATAGTACCGCGTTTAATTCTCGTCATTGTTAAAACCTCAATATCAATAATAAATGATCAACAGCATTATCGGTATGGCATCATACGTTCAATATGTCTTTTTTCCATAGGACTGATATAAGCTGTTTCTCGCAATTGTCGTTTTCGTTTCGATGTTTTTTTAGTTAAAATATGACGCCTATAAGCTTTAGAGCGCTTAATAGCTGTTCCAGAAGCAACCCATCGAAAACGTTTTTTTGCAGTTGATGATCGTTTCATTTTAGGCATAATTATCTACCAATCGTAATTACTGGGCTTTTTTTAAATAATAAATTCTTGACCAAAAGCGTCCCATTTTCATATCTTTCTCTTGGACAAGATCTTTTAAAATTCCATGATCTTCAAACATTTTATCAATTTTATCGAAAAGCTCGGTTCCCCGTTCTTGCTTCGCGATATTTTCTCGCCCCTTAAAAAAGAGCGTAATTTTTACTCGTTTCCCATCATTGAGAAATTCAAGTGCATGCTTCAGTTTGGTCAAAAAATCATGTTCCCCAATCTTAGGGCTAAACTTGATCTCTTTAATTTGCACCGTTTTTTGCTTTTTCTTGGCAAGTGCACTTTTCTTTTTACGTTCATATAACACTTTGCCAAAATCCATAATCCTGACGACAGGTATGCCCTCGCTTCCTTTATCAGCAAGCAATACAAGATCAAGTCCTGCCTCTTCAGCTCTTCGCAGGGCCTCACCACGTGAAATAACCCCGAGATTTTCACCATCCTTAGTAATCACTTGCACCTGAGGTGCTCTTATCTGCGCATTGATCAATGGCAATTCTTTATTATCTTTCAAGCTGTTTAACTACCTCTGAATAAAATCCAAGTTAACAAACAATACATCTCTTCTTTTAATTAATTTTCAACTTTTTGAGCCTTAATTTCTTCATTAATACGAGCAACAATAGTATCAGTAAAATCTAAATTCTCTTTGAGATAATTCAAGGCTTGCTCTCGTCCCTGTGCAAACTTTTTATCTCCAAAGGAAAACCATGACCCTGATTGTTTAATTACATTGTAATGAAGTGAGGCATCAAGTAAATCAAGTTCTTTGCTTATTCCTTGTCCAAAAAGCAGGTCAAGCTCAACCGACTTAAATGGAGGTGCTACTTTATTTTTGACCACCTTAACAATCAATCGATTGCCAATGTGCTGATCATTTTTCTTAAGGCTTGCAATCCTTCTCACGTCAATGCGTAATGAAGCATAAAATTTAAGAGCTTTTCCGCCTGTTGTTGTTTCTTTGTTTGCAAAAGCCATTCCACCAATCGTTTGACGTATCTGATTGATAAAAATCAATACGGTTTTAGATTTGTGCACCACCGATGTCAATTTCCGCAATGCTTGTGACATCAATCGAGCCTGCAATCCTACATGGGCGTCACCCATTTCGCCTTCAAGTTCTGCCTTCGGCACCAAAGCTGCTACCGAATCTACCACAATTATGTCAACTGCTCCTGATCGAATGAGCATTTCAGCAATATCAAGAGCCTGTTCACCATAATCAGGCTGCGAAATAATTAAATCATCCACATTTATACCAAGCTTTGAAGCATATACCGGATCTAGTGCATGCTCAGCATCAACAAAAGCGCAAACTCCGCCCTGTTTTTGTGCCTGAGCTATTGCCTGAAGTGCTAACGTGGTTTTTCCGGATGATTCAGGTCCAAAAATTTCAATGATTCTTCCCACAGGCAAACCGCCAACTCCTATTGCTTGATCAATAAGAATCGAACCTGTAGATATGGCATCAACGTGCTGCGCTGCTTGTCCAAGAAGCATAATCGCTCCGCTGCCATACTGTTTGTCAATTTGTGCGAATGTTACCTCGAGAGCATGTTTTTTTGCATCCCGATTATCATGCTTTTCTACTTCCTTTTTACTCTTCATTTGTGGCTTTTCTGTTCGTTTCATACTGCATTATCTTCTGTTGAAAAGGGTAATGTTTCACTAGTCTTTATTATAGCATTTCTGTACAAAGAAGCAACAAAACCGGTACCTATAAGGTTAAACTGGGTCCATCTCAACCTGGAGGCTGCTTCAGGTTGCTTTTCCTTGATCGTCGCCTCTTCTAGGGGTTTAATCGCATCAAGATATATCAGATAACCATGTTCATCATCTTGATGAGTTAGAGCGGTTCCAGCCTTCTCTAACTGCATCATCATGTCCACCGGAATTCCTTGTTTTTTAAGTTCTTCCAGCTTATCCGTATCAGCAGCCGCTAACCAGTCAGTTTTTTTGAATGATGCCCCAACGGTCTTTGCTACCTCATTTAATGGCGTTGAAGCTACTTTTGCGCGCAATTCATTCAATTCTTTATTTAGTCGCTTGGCGGCTCGATCACGATACAGATTATCGGTGACATTTTTTTCAATTGTTTTCAGCTCAGGTGTATATTTTTTCTGAATATCGGTCAGTTGAACTGCAACACCGATAGCGCCCTCAATATAAAAACCAACACCATCCTTTTCAAGGCCAAACAACTTCTGCGCTAATTTTGACTTATCTTTCTCCAAAGACCCTACTTTTTCAGAGGCGCCACCACGTTTTTTGATGAATTCTTGGAGCTCTTCTTGAGTAACTTCGCCATCCTCAAGCAGCTCCTTCATATCCTGTAAAAACTGCTCTTTAAAGCTACGCAATTCGAGCTTTTCTTTAATTTCCTTTGAAACTGAAGAAAGCGGCTTATAGGTAGGAGCTTTCTTAGAAACTCGTTGAACAATTTCTACCCCTTTATCGGTTTGAACCACATGGGCAATATCACCATCTTCTTTCAGCAAGAAGGCCGCTTTTTCAAACTCAACATTATGGGTGCCTCGAGTAAATGGCTCCATTAAGCCACCTTTTTTGGCTGTTTCTGTATCTTCAGAAAGTTCTTGTGCTTTTTTGCCAAACTGATCTGGGTTTTCAAGAAGTTCGCTGCGAACAGCTCGAGCTCGCTCTACTATTGTTGATAACTGAGCTTGATCTGGCACCTTGAAAAGAATTCTACGGACTTGAATTTCGGCCGGTTTATCAGAGTAAAGTCTTACTTTATGAGCATTATAATATTCTTCTATTTCTTCTTTGCTGATCTCTACCCCATAATCTTTAGGTTCAAATTTCCAGATAAGGCCAGATCGCTTTTCAGGAACAAGATACCGCTTTGACGTAGCATTTTCTCGCTCAAAAAAGCGCACGAGTTCCTCTTTGGAAATCTCCTTTTGCTTCTCTTCTTGATACAATTTATCAAGATCAATTTTTATATATGAAAATTGCTTTGGTGCATTTTGTGCAATCATCTGTTCTTTAAGCTCAAAGGAAGGAATATATCCTGTAGCTGAGGCAAGTTCAGTAACAACATTTCGTTTAATAGCTTTAGCAAGTTCTTCATTAAAATCGGAAGTCGACAAACCAAATCGTTGCAGATGAACATTTAAAGCCTGTTCGTTAATACCTGAAGCATCAAAAGCATAGGGAGGAATAAGATCGGAAATTGATTGTAAAAAGTTGGGATCCCGCAATTTATCTCGTATAAAATCGTTGTGCACTTCGAGCCCAAGTTTTTGTGCAACTTGATCAATTAAGGCTTCTTGGACAACCTGTTCGAATGCTGTTTCTCGAGGGTTGGCTTTAAGCCCCATCATTTTAAACATCATATCGGCATATTGCCCCCACTGCTGACGGGCTTGTTGCATTTGATCTTCGATAGCAGCCGCTTTACGACTGATCATTTCATCAGTAAGGTCCTGACCATTGACCGTGACAATAGTATTGGCTGTCCTTCTACCAAACTGAGGAATACTTGGCATAAGAAAGATTATAGCCATAATAGCAAGGATAACCCACAATATAACCTGAAATCCACCACTTTTAAGCCATCGCCGTATAACAATGATCATGACTAAAAACCTTTCATCAATCCTAGATTGTTACAATACGCACATCATGAAGATGTTCATCCCGTTTAACTTTTTCAACCAGTGCAATAAGAGCATTTTTATCAGTGTAAGGATCGGTCACAACTTGATACCAGCAAATGCGTTTTCCTCGTGGGGTCTTGCTTGTTCGTTCACGCAAATGAACTGTGATCCCTTTTTTTGCTAACCGCTCCACAAACTGTTTTGCCTTTTTAGAAGTTCCAAACCCGACCAGATGGGCACAAAATACCTCGTTTGACTCGCTTGGTTCGCTCACCGCAGCTGATTCCTGCTCTTGTCCTAGACTTGCAACTTCTTCATTCGATTGTTCACTTGAGCCATTTTCTGTACGAGCATCTGATTCAAGATCATTTTCATACAGGGAACAAATTGAAGTATATACCTGATCAGCTAATGCGTCCTGCTCAACTCGTGCAACAAATCGATCTGCAGCCTTTTTTTCGCCCCAAAAATAGCCGGCGCTAAAACTGCCCAGAGAAATAACCATAACAATAGCAACGACCCAGCCAATTTGTCTATTAGTAACTTCTATACTAGTATGCCTCATAATGCTCCTTTTTTCCAGGTTTTTTCTTGATTATTCATTTTTTTACTCACGATACTAATGAGGTTATACGCTTTGATAGTAGTCTAATATATCGCTCAAGATTGGTCGACGTCAAGTTAACTGTTTCTATATCTGTAGAGGGGCTCAACTGTTGGCTGAGCAACTGTTTTTCCAGCCGCCTCCAAAAGGTAAGTTGTCGTTTGGCATAATTTCGTGTGTCTTGTTGAATCAGGTTAATTATTTGATCCAACGGCTGTGTTCCCTCAAGATAATCAAATAATTCCGGATAGCCGATAAGATTTTTCTTTCGTAAAAATTGTTCCCATTCAGTACCAACAAGTGGTTTTACTTCGTCAATCCATCCTTCTTTGATCATAAGTTCCGTACGTTTGTTAATGCGTTCATACAGTTGTTGACGATCCCGCGTCAAACAGATCAATGTATAATCTGCTGGCGGTTCATATGCCGGCACAAATACTGAAGGTTTTTTGCCGGTAGCATGCCAAATTGCAAGCGCCCGTTTTATACGATAGGTATCATGAGGATGAATCTTTTGGGCTCTGAGAGGATCAATTTCATTAAGCTTCTGCCATAATTGGTCGGGTTGATAATCCTTGCATGCTTTTTCATCAGCAGATGCACCTATATGCGGAGGAAAAAATAACGCATGGACATAAAAACATGATCCTCCAACAACTAGAGGAACCTTATTTCGTTGCCAAATATCTTTGATCGTGCGTTCAAAGAGCTCTCGATATGCAACAACAGTACAATCAACCGGCTGATCAAGAATATCAAATAGATGATGTGTTACCTTTTGGTTCTGCCAATCGGGCTTTGCGGTACCTATAGATAAGGGAACA
>Ga0180438_10009627_pt1 | contig 12003 bp, 7 predicted proteins | sample SS_ome_12_FD_132455 | JGI IMG/M metagenome (GOLD analysis project Ga0180438, IMG submission 132455) | Hypersaline lake sediment archaeal communities from the Salton Sea, California, USA - SS_3_D_2 metaG | ecosystem: Environmental > Aquatic > Non-marine Saline and Alkaline > Hypersaline >...
CTTCGTGTATAGCTCGTCGATGATCTCGAAGTCTTCGACGCCGTGGACGATGGGGTGGGCGTCGGTGTAGACGTTGATGGCGTGGGGCTGGGCGGGCGCGTGGCCGGAATGTCCCCAGTCCCACCACGCGCGGAGGATTTTCCTGTATTCGGGCCAGTCGTCGAAACAGAGCGTGGCGGCGTGCAGGGCAAGCAAGCCTTTACCGGCGTCGAGGAAATCGAGCAGGGCTTTTCGGGCGGCTTCGCTGAGCGAGAAGTGCCATTCATCGCGCCATTCGGGCGTTTGGTCGCAGGTCCACCGCGCACAGTTCAGTACAACGAGGTCGTACGCATCGAGGGAACCATCCTCGACGACGGTGAACTCGTCGTGGACATGACAATCGATGCCGACCTCGACCAGCACGTCAGACAGCATCGGCGAGGTCAAGGCATACTCGTGCGCCGGGCCGCCGCTGAGAATCAGGCCTGTCAGCATATTAGTCTCCTTCTGCGGAATACTTACCGGCGACTCGCAAGCGAGGCCCTGCGTCGCGCCTCAGGATACGCTGAATCGGACAGGGCGGCGAGGACCACGCGATTGCCCGTGCCGTCCGTTGCCGCTATACTTTACGCGATCGTGCGTGCGTTAGTCGATTTCGCTGCCGTAAACCGCCCTCGCCGCTTCTTCCTCGCGCGGTAGTGGTTCTTTGAGGATGGGCGGGCGCTCGGGTGGTTGTCTCGTTCGGCGCGGCCACGCGCTTCGCGATTTTCTACGCGATCTGGCGGGGCGCGGGGGCACTTACTCGCGCGGAGGCAACTCGAGATGGAAGGTCGCCGGCGTGTCGGCTTGGATCTCGACCTCCTGGCGGACGGCCGGCGTCCGATCCATGTTCATCATCGCACCGATATTCGGGCGCTGCATGTCAATATCAAAACTATGAACTTCGAGGATGTAGTTTCCGGGCTCGAGGGGATCTAGATCGAACGTGCCCTCAGGGTCGACAAATGCCTGGCCCGCGTAGTATCGGGCGGCCTCGATTTGCGCCTCGATATCCGCGGGGTCCAAGTCCTCGGGGGCGGGGCCGCCTTCCCGCCGTAACGAGACGACGGTGAAGTTTCCGAGTTCGCCTGCAATTGTCCCGCCAACATCAACGCCGTTTGGTGGAGGCGCAAAGTCCATTTCCGTGAGTTCGCCGTCCGTCACGTCAATCACTTGTTGGCGGAGGTCCATTCCCGCAAAGCCTTCCTGCGCCATGCGCCCTACATCAATGGTCTGTACCATATACGTGCCCGGGGCGATTCTTGGGAGATTGTATTCGCCGTTGGCGTTGGTCGTAGCCATGTGCATCCCCGATATCCCTAGCAACTGAACCATGATGCCGGGCCGGGGCTGCCCGTTCATGACAAGCTGGCCGCGCACCGTCCCGCCCTCCGACATTACGACGCGATAGCTGGTTTCATCCCGGCCGGCGACGATTTCGAGATCGTCATGCACGGTGTTTGCGTACGCGCTGTGTGAGGCCTCGAGTCGATACGTTCCCGGCGCGACATTGACGATCTCGAATCGTCCGTCCGCATCGGTTGTGGTGGTGCCTGCGGTTTGCTGCATGCCGGCCGGCATGAATTGGGCGACCCGGGCCATGATACTGGATGTGTCTGAGGGGATTAGTTTGACGGACGCCCCCTGGATCAAGTTGCCTGCCGAATCTTCCACGCGGCCGCTGAATGTTACGCCCGGTACAAGCACAATGCGGAGCCCGGTGACATCGACCCCGGCCCGGACGGTAATAACGGAGGTCTCGCCGGCGCCTTTCGTCGCGCTCTCCGCCTCGGCGACATACTCGCCGGCATCAACATTCTTGAACTCAAAAAAGCCGTTTTCATCGGTGGTCGCGCCGCCGCGACCAGAACCGAACATGCTGCCCAGTAGCGTCTGCATGTCGAGTTCGGTTTCCGGCTCGCGCTGCAATTCGAGGCGCACCTTGCAGTCCGCCACCGGCATTCCGTCGCGATCCACGACGTGGCCGCTTACGGCAGTCGCGGGCGCGAGCCGGATAGCGACGTTTGACCCGACACGCACGGCGGCCATCTCGGCGTTGCCGAGTTCGCTGGTTACGGACAAGTCGTAACGCTGCCCATCGAGCCGCTCGATCCGGAACACACCGTTGTCGTCTGTCTTGGCGCTGCCGGTGAAGAGCGGATTGTCGCTACGTTTCGCTTCGACGCGCGCGCCGGGCGCCGGCACGCCGTTCGGGTCTTACACCACCCCGGAGATGAAATCGATAGCCGACTCGCGCTGCTCGTCAGTTGTGCGCCGCGCGAGCGTGATCTCGAGGCCCGCGACGTTGTCGATCCCATCCACATTGACGGATACGGCGTTTTCGTTTCCGCCGAACGGCGAGAAGTTGGGATCCCCGCGTCCATCAATAATCGAGTACGTGCCTGCCGGCACGGCCTCGAACACAAAAGCACCGTTTTGGTCGGTCGTGGTGCCTTTGGGTTCGTTGAATTCGCCGGCGAGGATCTTTCCGACGTCGGGAAACAGCGTGAGGTTATGCCCTGCGGCTGGGGCCCCGTCGTCATAGCGGGCCGTTCCGGCCACCGCGCTGCCGCGCGTAACGATCATGTCGATCCGCGCTGGTGTCTCGCCTCGTTCGATTCGGAACGCGGCGCTCGACGCGGCGGCATATTTCTCTTTTTCCGCGCGAAGGCGGAAATCGGTTTCATATTGGAGCGCATCGATTTCGAAACGGCCGTCATCATTTGTAGTATCGTGGAGGTCTTCAAATGTGGCTAAGGTTTCAATATCCCGCGTGAACGCCTCGAGGATCTGCGTGGGAACCACCGAGACGCGCGCGCCGGAAACCGCCTCGCCCGCCGCGTTCGTGACCCTGCCTTGGACAACGGCGCCCCGTTCGAGGGCGAAATCCAGCCGCTGGTACGTTTCGCCGTCATCGAGGTTCAATGTGACTGCCTGTTCCGGCTTGAAAACGTAACCTGCATTGGACGCGTTGACGGTGATTCGGTAGGCCCCAGCAGATAGGTTCCCGAGTTCGTAGGCGCCGTCCTCGCCGGTGCTGGCGTCGAGCACCCTGTCTCTGCCGCTCGTGAGCCGCTCGAACACATTCTGCCGGGCATCCGTAGCGCGGACGCGTGCGCCGGGAATGCCTTCGCCGGTGGCGGCGTCCGTGACACGGCCGGCGACGCCCGACCCCGGCTGCAGCAGGAAATCCACCCGGATCTCGACGCCCGGCGGGGCGCCGCTTGGCGCAGCAACGTCCTTCGCAGCGCGGGCGTATCCCGTGGCGCGGCACGTGAGCGTATAGCTCTGCGCGGCTGGAGTTTCAAACGAAAACACGCCGTCTGCGTCCGTCTGTGTTTCGGCGGTTTTGGCGTCCGCCCCTTTCCTTTGCGGCTTGGCAAAGACCTTCGCTTCGGGCACGGGCGCGTCGGTCGCCGCGTCCGCCACAATACCGTAGAAGCGGATGGTGGCGGGCAGGTCGTCGGGGAGTTGTTCGCTTGGCGCGGGCGCCACAACTTCTGCGGGAGCGGTTTCGGCCGCGTCTGCAGGGGGCGGTTCCTGGGCGGGCGGGGCGTCGTCCTGCTTTGGGTAAGGCTGGGTTTCTTGTTCAGGCGCTCTTTCCGGCCAGAGGAAAACTGCGCCGATCACTGCCGCCACGAGCAGCGCGGCGAGTCCCAAAAGTGCCACGGGCTTCTTCATGTGCTGTTCTCCTTTGCGCCTCCTGCTTGACGGGCACGAATAGCACCTTCGGTATCGAATCTAAGCACCCTGCGTCAGAAATACAACATTGTCGCCGCTTTATTCGACCCATCCAACGGCAAGAAGGTTCCATCACAAGGTTTTTTGCAGAAGACCGCCCAGTTTTTACTCGCTAGTATCCCTCGTCTGTGCCGCCTTCCCGCGGGCGTCTGGTGATGCCGAACGGTATCACGTTTGCCTCGGCGGCCGGAGGTTCGTTGCCGGCGATGTACGCTTTGCCTCCCGTATTATCGGCAATCGTGACGCCGTTGACGCCGTTGTTGCCCTGTACAACGGCGTGCGCAAGGCCTTGGCCGAGCATGACGGCGGGATGATGCGTGTCAAACGTGCAGTTGTTGAGTTGAAGCCGTCCGGTTTCGGCGACGATCAGGTGGTTTTCGTCGACGCCTTTCTTCCAGTTGGTGAAGTAGCAATCGTTAAAGGATACGTAGCTGGCCCCTCGAAGCAGCGCGACGCGGTTTTCCATGCCCCAGAACGCGCAGTTGACGAAACGGATGCTCCCCTGATCGCTTGATTCCATCACGCGGATCTGACACGGATCGTCGCCGGCGAGCGATACGAATTCGCCGCCGGTGATGAGCAGCCCCATCCGTTGAATGCGATCGACCTGGAGGGCGGTTTGGGTGCCGTCGGCGCCGCACGCGGTGAGGTGGCCGTTGCATTCGCCGTGCTTCGTGTGAATAAACCGGTATCCGATTTTGGCCGAGAAGATAAAGTTGTTGGTGACGTATTCCCAGTCGGTGCGCGCGAACACGAAGGTCTCGAGGTTCTCGGCCATGTATTTCGTGACTTTTCGCCAGTCGCCCCCGAGTTTCGGACTCGCCCACCAATGGGGATGCAATTGGCAGTTCTCGACGCGGCCTATCTCCCACGTGTTGTCGACCCAGATCCCGTATCGAAGCACGCAGCCGTGAACGCTTCGGATTCGGTGGCGGCAGTTGTGCTCGGGGCCGACGCGGATGCCTTTGTGGCTATTGATCAAGGTGACGCACTCGACGGTGTTGTCCGATTCGTACATGTGGAAGGTGAACGGGTACGGTTGGATATCGTCCACGTCCTGCTCGGGGTAGTATACGGTCATGTAGCGGACGGCGCTCGAGTCGCGCAGTTCGAACAGGGCGGGCGCTTCGAAGTCGTCGTTGCCTTTGCCGCCGGTCGCGCGAATGATGGTGGCGCTCAGGCCTGTGAACCCGACGGGCGCCTCGTGCACGCCCGTAACCGTAACGCCTCGTTTCACTTCGAGGCTGCCCGCCACGCAATATTCGCCGGGAGGCAGGTAGACATTGCCGCCTTTCGCGGCCGCCGCGTCGATGGCGCGTTGGATGGCCGCTGAGTCATCGGTCTTGCCGTCCGCCGCCGCGCCGTAGTCTTTAACCGAGAAGAATCCTTCAAGATTGTTCATATCGCTTTTCCTTCCCTATACGAATTCCAAGTAAACCGATCCGGACTCGAGCCGCGCCCGACTCCTACGGGCACTCTCTATCGTAATCGGAATCGAAGAAGCGAGTGCGCGTAGGAGTACGGGCGGCAGTATCACGAGTATCGCGTATCGGGCGTTTCCGGCAATTTACTCAATCACGCGACATCTGGAGGCGTCTACTCGCCCATTACCTTGACGACCATTCGTTTTCTGCGCTGCCCGTCGAACTCGGCGTAGTAGATCTGCTGCCAGGGGCCGAGATCGAGTTGGCCGTTCGTGATCGGCACGACCACCTCGTGGTGGATGAGCAGGCTCTTGAGGTGGGCGTCGCCGTTGGTTTCGCCGGTACGATGATGGCGATAGTCCTTCCTGAACGGGGCCAGAGATTCGAGCCAGTCGTCGATGTCCTGGATAAGTCCCGACTCGGCGTCGTTCACGTAGACCCCTGCGGTAATGTGCATCGCGCTCACCAGAACCATGCCTTCCTGGACGCCGCTCGCGCCTACAATGGCCTGGACTTTGTCGGTGACGTTGATGTACTCCCGCTGCTTCTTCGTGTTGAACCACAAGTACTCCGTCGCAAATTTCATCCCTGTATCCCTGTGCACTGATATAACGCAACCTTTTTGAACGCGCGTCCAATTCAACCGCCCGATTATACGGCTGCGGCCCGCCAAGTCAAGTCCGCCATAGGTCTTGCCGGTCGGATAGGAAAAGACAGATAGGGCAAAGCGGGCGTTGCGCCTTGGTTCTTAGGAGTCCCAAGCTCGGCCGTTCCTCCGGGTCCGGCCAGCTTTTCACGCGTAGTCTTCGGGCAGCACGGACTAAGATGGACTAACATGGACGAACACGGACGAACAGGGACGGACAGAGACCCCGTCCCGCTGTGTTGAGCGCACCCGGCCCTGCGCCCGCTCAGGCGCACGGCGACCTCCACCTTTGGGATGCCCCTGGCGCAGGCAGGGCTGTTATGTTAGTCTGGAATCGGCGTGGCGCCCTGAGCGCGGACGCGAATAAGGCGCCCGGCGGGTTGTATCTCAAGGAAAGGCGTGGGGAGGCGTTTGTGCGATTTGCCGCCTCCGAACGCTGCACGGGCCTTGTGCCATCGGGAGGGTAAAGAGATGCATACGGGACAAATAGCGTTGAGGTCGTTGTGTATTGGGTTGCTTATCGGTGGGTTTGTACTGGCTGGGTGCGGCGGGAAAGTGGACCTTCGCCTAGACCTGAACGAAGGCGATTCGCGCATCATGAAGGTGACTTCAGTTGCCAAATCCGATGAAAGCGCGAAAGCAATGGGCGCGCCGTCCGAAGTCGCCGAGTCACTGACCTTCGCGTTCGAGGTTGAGAGTGTCGACCCCAACGGCGTCGCGACGCTGAAAGTGACGTTCCGAGAGGCCGATGTCGGTGGCGCACTGAAAGAGGCCATGGGCGCGGCCGGCGGCGCCCCCGTAGATCTGCAGCCGGTACTGGACGCGATGGATTTCTCGGGCAAGTCGTTCTCGATGAAGCTAACTCCGAAGGGGCGCGTCGAAGAAGTCGACGGGATGCGCACGACGATTGAGGAGATGGCCGAGAAACTCGAAAAGGAAATGGCGAAGGTCATGGACGCACAACTGGAAAGCCTCGGTCTGCCTCCCGCGCAGAGGGCGCAAATGTCCCAGATGATGACGGGAATGTTCGAGCCGATGCTCAGAAGCCAGTTCGGCGACTCGGCCCTGCGCGAGGGCATGGAGAGCACGCTTGACATCTATCCTGATGAGCGGGTGGGCGTCGGCGATACGTGGCGCAAGGGGCGAATCGTCAATTACGGCAAGACTCCCCACTGCGCCAGCGAGACCTGGACACTCAAGGCGCGCAAGGACGGTGTGGCCACACTCGATATGACGGCCGCCATCACGCCAAACACCGAGGCCCCTCCTATCTCGATGGGGCCCATGACCGTCGAGTTGTCCGTCTCCGGCCAGCAAACCAGGGTAGTGGAAGTGGATGAAACAACCGGTTGGATAACGGCCGCCACGGCCAACGTGCGCCTCGAGATCGAACAGAAGATGACGGGACTCATGCCCATGGACTTGACGAACAACGTCGAGACCATGGTGACGATCGAAACCTGGGCGGAGTAGAAAGCGAGGACCGCCGCAAGCGCGCGCGCGTTTAACGCACATAACGCAGTTGGCCGCGGCGTTACCGGGGTTCGTGCCGCGCTTGGTGAGCCGGAGGGAACTGAAGGCGAGCCGGGCGGTGCGTCAGGAACTCGTGCGGCTCGGCACGGCGGCCGCCGTTGGGTTGCGGCAGCCTGGAACGTCCGCAGCGACCCCGAGAGGCCCCAGCCGGACGAAACCGGCGGCTTGTCTGAGCATTCAGACTCCGGTGGGGACATTTTCGGCGTGGAATGACGCCGAAGCCGGATCGGTTGCCATCAGGGCTGAGACGCGTCCTCGACCTCGCGAAGCCAGAATTCGTTTTCTTCAGCGGTCAATCGACCTTCAGTCCATGATTTTCCGTTCTTGTGCAACCATATGTTCAAACGCTCGATGCCCGATTCGGTATGCTCGTACAAAAACGTAATCTCAAACGGCGCCGCTGCGATAATCGCGCATGCCGCTTCCCTGGCGCTTACATTTTGCAGCCGAAGGGAAATGCTTCGTTCTTCAAGGAATGCTGCCGGAGGGCGCTTGAAAGTTGCAGCCGCCCCCGGCAGGACCCGTACGCCCGAATGCTCGCTCGGCTTGTTGGCGTTCATAGCTTTCCCTAACGCCTTGAATGCTTCCCATGCAGAGACCTCTTCCAGCTCGAGCGAGACGGGGCGATCCATAATATTGGGTAGTTTCCCGGGATTCGTCGGATAGATGCAAAGCACGTCGCGGATGCGTTGGTACTGGAGCTGCCCCTGGCTCTTCTCGACCAATTGCTCCAGCGAAAACCCGAGCGTCTGATTCTCTCGTATCCGGAATTCCATCTCGACAACGCTATTCTTGTCTGCCGGCAGAAGGTTCTCATAGCAGATGGGGACCTTGTGCCCAAGGAGTATGCGCTGGTACGCAATGACAGGCGACCGCTTCTCGTCTTTTTCACCGAAGGCCTGCAACGCCCGGGTATTCTCCGCATCAGGGGCCGTCGGCAGCGCCCAAGCCGCGGAACGACATATATATACATATCCCAAGCTCGCGATGAGAAGCATAGCTATACCTATACATAACCTGCGCTTCATGGCACAACCCTCCTTTCCTCATCAGTAATCTGGACACGACTTCCAGGTTTTCGTACCGTTAAGATTATCGCTCTGCTTCTTGGCGTAACAGCAATAGTCTGTTATTGCTTGCGTCGTCGATTGCGCGTGACAACGGCTGCAGACATAGCCGCAAGAATCGCCAAGCCGCCTATGCCGCCCCACAGAGCCCATGACTTGCTTCCGAACCGAGAGACTCCGGACATCGGTGTATCCGGCGGCCTCGTTTGTTGCATACTTTCGAAAGAAGGGGCGACGTGTTGTTCAGCAACCGTAGTTGCCTCGTTGATAGCATCCTTTTCTAACGATGCAATCCCATCCTGAATGTCACGGAGCATCCTCCCGGTGTCTGTCTGGGTGTCCTCTATCTCGGCCTTAGTCATATTGCTTATCGCCGCGTCTACGCGCTTGACAAGTTCCGGATCATCTGGATTGTCTCTCATGATGCGTCGGAGTTCCGCAACGCCAAATGGGCCATCATGCCTGTACAAACCAATAATGTTATTCAATGCGCCGTCTTTCCAGGCTTTTGCGTAGGGTTCATATTTCGGGGCCTGATCGGCAGGGAGCGAAAGCGCAAACCTTCTGACGTACAAATACTCTTTCTCGGCCTCAGGCTTGTTCTCGAGGAGGGAATGGCAATCGGCTATATAGCCATGGGATTGAAAGACCTTAACATCGTCTTGTGGGAACTCGGCGACTATCTGTTTGTACTTCTCAAGCGCTCGTGAAACGTCCCGGTTGCCTTCAACCTTAAGGTCCGGCCCCATGTCAAACAAATACATGTTGGCTATCCTGAACATTATCTCAAGACGTATCGGCTCAGCTAACTGAACCTTTTCGAGCACGTCTTCGTATAGCGCTACGGCCTTGTCGTTTGCGCGCTCCTCCGAAACATAGTACTCATTCGCTTGTTCCAAGAGGTCCAGTTGCTCTTCTTCTGAAAGGGCGCCGTTCGCGCTCGTGCACAGCATCGAGAAAAACAATACGAGCAGACATGCGAGAGTCTGCCCATTAGAGATGGCGCTGCAGACGGGGGCCGCAACCATTTTGGCCGTCGCTCCCTGCTGTTCTGTGGGTCGGCACCCGCCTCTTGGTTCTGTCTTCCGGTCTCGCTGCGGAATTCCTCGTGGCATTCCGCGTACGCGACATCCTAACAAGCTCCGATCCCCCGCGTGCTCGAAGCGTTTTAGGGATTCCCGGCGGCCACCTTCTGGCCGAGCCCCGGAAACACTCTGGCGTCCGGTCTCCGGCGATTGCTTTTCGTGCCCTTGTTGTAACGCGTTCATCGTACGTCCGTACGGGGGGAATTAACCCGAAGCGCGGAACACGCGCGGGGAAACAAGCCCTGCCTCAGTATGCAAATTTTCTACAATGTTTACTATATTATATTACTTTTTACTGAGTAAACGAATGGGGGCCAGGTGATTTTACTTCTCGGCCTTCGCCACAGACAGGCCTGAGTTTTTACCTTACAGGCGCCGCCGTGTCTATTCCTGATAAAGGAGAACACGGAATGCCATTTCGCTGCTGCCTTGGCGGCGGCATCCGCAGGAATCCCGAGTGCCGAGCGCGAAGGTACAGATGAATGACCGACACCCATTGCGGCTGATACAAAAAGGAGATGTTGAATCAAGCGGACTGCTTCTCTCGCACCAAGCCGGACGCGCGCGTTGCTTGCAGAAGCCGTATCAGTTCCTCGAGGGACGAGCAATGACTTTCCTCGATGGCAACTGATAAGTTTCCTGCGGACTGAGTGCGCGCTTCGGCGAGACGCACATGGGCGAAGCATCGTAAGTAATTATTTGACAATGGATTAGACACGAGACTGGGCACGATCCCTGAAAAACTGCCGCAGAATTATAAAAAACAGCATTATTTCACGTTCTAAGAATAGGCAAATGCGGCGTGGGTGGGTGGCGCCTGGCTGGTCGGGATGTCTGTGGGTGTTTGAGGCGTCTTACCTGGGGGTTCTTGGAGGGGTCGGGCGCTCATCAAGGGCACGGCAACACATTCCCGGACAGAGAGTTCCGACAGCCAAACCGGGTGTCCTTGTGTAGATTGCCAAAACGCTGCAAACCGTCAAAACGACGAGAACTGGACTGGCGTAAATTCTTGACGCAAAAAGACTTGTGTTTTGCAAATTTGTGTGGTAGAATTTTTATGGTCAGCGCCACATATGGCGTTTCTCCTTCCGCGGAGGCCCTGGACATCCCAATCCTGGGCCTCTAAAACATCTCGCGGTGGGCGCGCGAGAGCGGCTGCATTGCGAGTTGAGAATAAAGGGCCGGTGCATGTAGTGCCGGCCCCTTTTCTTTGTTGCCTGTGTTCGGTTGTGACTTGTGTTGCCGCTCGCTTGTATATGGCCGTGCTAGAGTTTCTCCGTGCAGCCGGCGTAGAGGTCGACGTCGTGGTAGTGTCCGTGGAGGTAAACGGCCTCGCGTTGCGTACCCGCCTTGCTGAAGCCGAGTGCAAGGAGGAACTCCGCGAATTTTTTCTCCCACTTCATCGCGGGGACGGTAAAGGACCGCAGGGATTGCTGCGCGCCGGCCTCTTTAAGAATTGCTCGGAAGCCTCTTCGCACGGAGTCCGCGGCATAGTCGGCTTCGTTTCTTAGATACACGAAGGCCCTTGCCGTGCCGGGCGTTTGCTCTGGTCGGATCTTGAGCAGGCCGAAGGGAGCGCCGGACTTGCGCAATAGAATCAACTCGTGGTCGATGCCTCGGGGATGGAGCGCATCCATTTCGCGGTCGTAGCGGGTGGCCATGAGCACGGCGCTTTCGTCGTACACGAAGTACGCGGCATCGCTCCAATTCTCCCAGCGCGCGAGCATTGCTGCGTCGGCTTCCTCGATGGGCCGCATGCCGACGGTCATGCGGAACGCGGCCCGGGCAAGGGCGAATAAGGAGGGCTTTGCGGATGAGGCGAGCGTGTTGTATACGCGCGAGAAGTTTACGCCCGCCGAAGATAGGATGTTGAACGCGGACACTGCCGCGGCCATCCATTCTCGTTGTGCGTTGCACCAATCGGGGCAGGGCGTTCGAAAGGAACCGGTCAGTGCGTGGTGAACGGCTGCGGTTCCGCCCCCGCAAAGGTTGCGCGCCCAACATCGCATACACGCGGCGGTGGTCACCGAGCCGACGTTCTCGAATTCGGCGAGCCGTTCCTCGTCGATGATTCCGTCTTGCAGCGCACCCAACCGGAATTCTTCGCGGCCCATCAATCGCCACGAGGGATAGACGTGGCCGGTTTCATCGACGGCGAGTTCGTTTGTGCCGGCGGGATCCGATCGCGGCTGCGGCGAGCCGTTGTAGATGCGCCAGAAGAGCGGCGCAATCGGGTCGAGGCGAAAGTAGTTGTGTGCCCGAAGCTTTTCTGCATAGTACACGGCGGACTGGCTGAGCCCTGCGAGCATTGTTTGGGGTTCAAGTCTGGGGTCGGCCGCGTACGCGCCATCCAGATCGAGTTCGATAATCTTGAAGCCCGCGTTGTCCAGTGCGGGGACCACGCCGCCGAACTCGGGGTGCTTCGGGCAGACGACGATGCGCCCCGCGACGCCTGGCGCTTCGGGCTGTAGCGTTTTCGCCAAACGTGC
>Ga0180438_10009628_pt1 | contig 12002 bp, 5 predicted proteins | sample SS_ome_12_FD_132455 | JGI IMG/M metagenome (GOLD analysis project Ga0180438, IMG submission 132455) | Hypersaline lake sediment archaeal communities from the Salton Sea, California, USA - SS_3_D_2 metaG | ecosystem: Environmental > Aquatic > Non-marine Saline and Alkaline > Hypersaline >...
AAAGGCATAGTTGGCCCTCAGGATTTCCTTCTCCTCCCCGTCAACATAAGCCCGCCAACCGGGGTAGTAGGTGTCGCTGAGGACCAGAAAGCCATCCCAGTCCAAGGAAACCGCTATTTGGACTGCGTTGGGGCTGTATGCAGGGGACAAAGGGATGAAAGGTGAGGGACGGGGGACAGGGGGATAAGAGATAGGCTCCTGGCTTGGGGCCGGTCTCAGCAGCACCACGCGGCGAGGATCAAAGGTCTGACCGGAAAGTTCGGTCAGCAACCCTTCCTCATCGGATATCACCTGCGCCTGGGGGACGACGTATGCCCTGGGCAGGGCATCGTCGTTGCGGTAGACCCGCATGCCATCGGCGAAGACGGGATTCAGGCCCGGGATCTCCCCATCATCGAGGATATATTTCACGTTCATCAGGCTCAGCAGGCGCAGAGCAACAGACAGATAGGCTTCATCAGCCCGTCGAGGCAACCCTTTATCTACTTCTTGCATCAGCCTCTCGTAGTGACTAATCAGAAGCGGGTCGAAATTGTTGGCGCTGAAAAGCCCTTCACTCATCGCCAGGTTGGGCATCAATGTCTCCCGCAGCCCCATCAGCCAATCCACATCACCAGGGCCGAAATCATCGAAGCGCAGATATTTGGCAAATTTCAGGTCATAATCAGTCTCTGGGAAAGTGAACACTCGATAACCCTCATTTTCCCCCCTGAGAAAAGCGCCGCTGCTGGTGGCGAGTTCGTAGAGGCGTGGTTCCGTGGTTGGGTTGAGGGCGTGGCCAAAGAGGATCAGGTCGGCCGCAATGAAAGCGATGACAAGGGTCTGCCAGAGGGCAAGGGGAGAGAGGCCGAGGTGATGTGGGAGCTTTATCTCTTCCGACCAGGATTCCACCTTCCGTTGGCAGAGCAGCAAAAGCGAAGCGAGGGTGAGCAGAACAGCGAACCTGGCGGAAGCTGACACAAAGGTCAGTTCCACCGGAGGGAGCGGCAGCAACCTGACGGCTACCGCAGCCAAGAGGACGGCCAGGCCAGCAACGAGGCCATAACCGCTGACCCGCTCCAGTCGGCGGGAAGGAGTCACGAGATCAGCGCCCAGGCCGGCCAGAGTTGCCATCCCCAGAGTGTAGAGGTACAGGAAGCGGGCCGGGGCCTGGAAAAAGCTCAAGCCCGGCACCCAACGGAATGCCAGAGGGTACAGGGGCAGGTTCTTGCCCAGGGCCAGCAAGAGGGAAAGGAGGGCAAGGAGGGAGAAGAAAGGGACGAGTGAGGCGTGAAACGTGAGGCGTGAAACGTGAGGCGTGAAACGGGAAACGTGAGGCGTAAGGCGTGGCCTCCCTTTCCGGACGAGATAGATTGGGATGGCGATCAGGGCCAGGAGCAGAGGCAGGACGCCGATATAGCCACAGTCTTCCCAGTAGGTGGCGTAGCCCCAATAGTCGCCCCTGGCGGGGTTGCCAAAAAAGTCGGGGGCAAAGAGGGTGATGAGACGCCAGGGCCAAAGGGAGTAGGTCATGGCAAACTCGTATTCCACGCCATTCTGACGTTGGGAGAGAAGGGCCAATTCGGCTGTGGGCAGCAGTTGCACAGCGGCCACGCCCAGTCCCACCAACGTGGCCAGGGCCAGCAGCAGCCAGGCTCTTGCGGTCAAATGGAGGACGCGGGATTGGCCATGCGCCTCCTCCTTCGCCATCTGCCAGCCGCGAGCGAGTACGTAAGCCGCCACTGCCCACAACCCATAGTACCAGAGTTGGGCGTGCCCGGCCATGAGTTGCAGCCCAATAGCCAGGCCCAGGAGGAGGGCGTTGCTCAGGCGACGCTGGCTGACCAGGCGCTCGGCCAGGCAGAAAAGGAGGGGAAGCCAGGGAGTGGCATTGGTTATGGTGAGGAATCCCAGCCGAGAGATGAGGAAACCGCTGAACATGTAGCTCAGGGCAGCGACCAGGCTGGCAAAGCGGGAGAGTCGGATGGTCCTGCCGTAGAGGTACATAAAGAGGCCCGCCAGAACGACATGCAGCACCGCCGAGTAGCCCATCGCCCGCTCGACGGGTACGACCAGGTAAATCAGGTTGAGAGGATAGAACACGGCTGCCTGGAGGTCCGCAGCCAGAGGAGCGCCGTTTCCCAGGTAATGATTCCAGAGGGGGACGTGGCCGCTTCGGATCATGTCCACGGCCAGCTTGCGCCAGGGGTAGAATTGGAGCAGGGGCGTGCCCCAATAGAGCACCTTGCCTCCAAAAACCAGGGGCCAGAACAGGATGAAGGGCAAGATGATGATCACACTGATGGGTATCCACCGTTGGTTTAGCTTGGCTGGCATCTTTTCTATCCTATAATGACGACCGGGCTCCCAGCAACCCAGACATCTTCATAAGTCCAAATCTGATGGCTTTACCTGGTAAATGGTGTAGTGGCCGTTGGTAAAAGCCTCTTCCAGATAGGATCTGGTCGCTGGTTGGAAGTCACCCAGGGCTCTCTCAGCAGGTCCGTAGAACAGGTAAGCGATGTGGTATCGGCGTAGAATCTCTTCCCGGTAGACATCACCGGTCTGGGCCTGGAAAAACCGCCTGACGATGTTTTCCTTCTCTTCGGCGTGAATCGTCTCCGGGCCGTGCCCCAAGAAAACGCGGTTGCCAGCCCGGGCCGGGATATAGTTGCCCGCCTGGTAGGAAGAAAAGATGACGTCAGAAGGTTGGGTATGACCAGCCAGCCAGTCCATGGCTTCCAGCTCCATCCCCTCGTGAAAGATGGGGGGCGCAAGGCGGCTGACCTGTACCAGACTGGTGGCAACGAGCAAAAGGTTGGACGGTATGGTCAGCAGGATGATGGCTGTGGTCACCAAGCGCCTCAGCTTTGGCCGGGTGTATCTTTGGAAGCGCGTCAGACTCCTGGTCAGGCCAGAGCGGGTCACGGCCGGCAGGACGCAACGGGCCAGGCCCAGACTGGCCAGGATGCAGAGGGGGATCTGAAAGCCCTCGATCAAACGCCGTTGCAGGTTGAAGGGTACGTAGAGCAAGGGGGGCACAACCAGGACCCAGCTCACCAGGAAAAGCTTTTCGCTTTCCAAACGCCGGAGCACATATCCTATCCCACCTGTGGCCAGCAGAGCCACAACGGCGTACCCAGAGACATAATGCAGGGGATGAGGGGACAGGATCAGATTCTGCCCTGTCCAGGCACGAAAGATGGGGTTGGTCCAGAAGACGTATCCGTTATAGAGCAAGATGGGCATGGAAATGAGGACAACGACAGCCGTCAGTCTCAATTCCTGCCAGGGTATGTGTCGCCTCTTCCAAAATAGAGCCACGAGATAGCTCCCCAGGACGACATACGCCACCCCGACGTAAAAGGGCACGATAAGACCCACCAAGGAACAAACCGCCCCAGCCAGAATGGCGTGCATGATCTGGTTTCGTCTGAAGGCAGTCAAGGTAAGGATGAATGTGGCCAGCATCAGGGTGCGGGCCAGGGCCATGTGCGTAAAGGCGTAAAGGATCAGAAAGGTGAAAGCCTCCGGCAGCAGGAAATCTATGGGTATATCGGACGACAGCCCCAGGCTGATCAGCAGCCAACCCAGTCCGCTGGAGAAGCAGACCAGCAGGAAAGCGATCCGGCGCAGAGCGACGAAAGGGACAAAATAGGCAATGAAGACGTAGGTCATCCAGAGCAGAAAAAGGCCGCAGACCAACCGGGCCAGATGATAGACGCTGACCTGGGACAGACCGCTGAGCCGGGCCAACTTGCCCAGGAGCAGGTGGAAGATGAACAGGATGGCCCCATCGTGATCTTCGGAGGTATAAGGAAGATGGAAGAACCACTCCCCTCGTGCTCCCTGGCCCATCTTGGCCATGTACGAGTTGCCGTCCTCGACGGCGATGACAAACCCGCCGAAATGCATCTCGGGCGAAGAGAGGTAGCAGCCCAGGAGGTAAGGCAAGCTGGTCAGGGCGAGAGCCAGCAGGGCCCAGGCCGTGGCCCACAGTATTTCGTTGACGGAAAGACGGCGGTGTTTCACTGTCAGCCTCTCGGGTGCTTTGGAAGGGGCTGAGGGGGCTGAAGGAGCCGATGGGAGCCCCTCAGTCCCTTCAGCCCCTTCCCCTTTGGCGTCGGATGAGCGAAATGAGGTACACGACCAGGCCGAGCACCGCCCCGGCCGAGACCCAACGTCCTACCTTGACAGAAAGCGGATCGTAGACGAATTGGACGGTATGCCGGCCCGCCTCCAGATAAACGCTGCGCAAGAGGTAATCTGCCCGGTGGATTGTCACTTCCTGGCCGTTGTCGTAAGCCCGCCAGCCAGGGTACCACAGCTCGCTGAGAACCAGCAGGCCGGGGGTGCTCAGATCGGCCTGGACGACGATTTGGTTGGGCGAGTAGAACGTCACCTCTGCCTCCTGAAACAGGGAAGGGTCATCCAGGGTCCAACCGGGCTCTTCCTCCAGGATGGCCCACTTTTGGGGGTCGAAGAGGGCCAGTTCGGAAAGAACCTCCCCCTCATCGGAGACCACTTTCACCTGGCCCACCACAAAGGCCCTGGGCAGGGCTCTCTCGTTACCGTAGACGTGGGTGCGGCCCATCACCTCCAGCAGCGTCAGATCCTCATCATCCATCGGGAACTCGGCGGCCAGAAAGCGGGCGTTCAGCAGTCCCAACAGGGTGAGGTTGGGCCGCGTGTCCCGGTGGGCCTGGGCCAGGTCCTGGCCCGGAGGGAAGGGCGGGACGGTCACACTGAAGCCAGGGAAGGGATACCCCCCCGCCAGGGCCATGAACCGATCGTAGCGCCAGAGGTGGACGGGTTCGGCCCCATCCACCAGTTGCAGGCCAGAGCGCGCCGCCAGATGCTGGGGCAGGCTGTAGCTGGGAGAATAGACGCGGAAGAGGCCCTCCCGGGCGGCCAGGTATTCGGCCACCTCTCGTTGGGGAGCAAAAGCCTGCTCCGGGCTCTGGAACAGCAGCAGGGCGCGGCCGAAGGACCACAGATCCACCAGGAGAAAGAGAGTCGTAGCCAGAGCCAGGCCCTGGCGGTTCAACCTGCCCTGGGCAGTCAGGACGATCAACCCCAGGCCGGCAGCGGGTAAGAGAGCCAAACCGATGGTGGCTCGCGAGGCCTGACCGTAAATAGCAATGAGACCTGCACCCAGTAACAAGCAAGCGAAGGCGACACACACCCCTCCCAGGGTGAGCCTCCTCCTAGATCGAGCGCTCCATGCCTTTGTGCTCAGGGCATCGAAGCCGTAGCCGGCCAGGACGGCGGTGGCCAGAGCCAGGAGGAACCCGGCCCGGGCGGGCGTCCTCATCCACCTCAGGCCGGGCAGCAGATGATAGCAGAGGCCGAAGAGGGGAGTGTGCGAGCCCAGGGCGAAGAGGAGTGAGAAGATGGCCAGACCGACGAAGAACAGGGGGCGAGGGTCTCCCTTTCGGCGCCAGGCCAGGGGGACCAGGCTCAGGGGGACCAGGCCCAGGTAGATGACCAGCTCGTGCCCGCCCTGGCCGGTGGGCAAGAACAGACCGACCAGCAGGGTCAGCCAGGACAGGGAGAAAGCCGAGGCTTCCCCCAGACTCAGGGCGCGGTTGCTGTGGCCCATCATTTCAACGAGGGGCAGGATTTGGACGGCTCCCACCAGCAGAAAGGTCAGAGGGAGGGGAACGAGCAGCAGCCCTCCCCTCAGCAGCTTCCGCCACCACGGGCCATCACCCTGAGAAGGCGCGGTTAGCAGTTGGAACAGGGCATAGGCCAGCAGGGTGTAGGCCGTGTAGATGAGAATCTGGGTGTGCAACGTGGCCTGGAGGGCCAGGATGACGCCAGCGAAAAGGGAATAAAGCAACTTCCCGCGGGCTGGCAGCCTATCAGGGGGACATCTTGGAGTGGAGGCTTTAGCCGGAGTCTGGCCATTTCTACCGGCTAAAGCCTCGACTCCGACCCTCGAGCTCTCGGCAGGCTCACCCCCACAGGCTGCCAGGGCCAGGTGGGTGCAGAGGAGAGCCCAGGGCAGCCAGGCCAGGGCCCCCACCAGGCTGGCGTGACCGGCCGCCACGTGGGCCAGCAGTTTCCCGCTGAACGCAAAGCTCAGGGCGGCAATGAAGGAAGCCGCAACGGAGGCGGCCAGCCCCCGGCGCATGAAAAGGTACAGGCCCGCTCCAGCCCAAAAGATGTGAGCGACAAAGAGGCCGTTGAGAACAGCGTTGACGGGCAGGAACAGACAAAGCAGGTTGGGCGGATAGAAGAGCATGGCCAGTTGGTTGCTGGCCAGGGGCATCCCGCTCAGGATCAAGGGACTCCAAAGGGCGAGCTGGCCGTCTCGTTGAAAAGTTTCGGCGATCAAGAACTCTTTGGGCCAGTGGATGACGGCCAGGTCAGAATGGGGGGCAAAAGAAGGGTAGATGATGCTGCTTGGATGGGCGATGGCTGGCAGGAAGAAAAGGCCGCTCAGGGCCAGGATGAGGCCGATGCAGATCCAATCGGCTTTCTTTAATAGGGCACGGATGAACACAGACAAACACGGACCTTTTTCCTCACTGTTTATGTGTTGGTCCATATTATTCCTCTTCCTCTGTGTTGGGCCGTGTCCAAAATCTTGATTCATGGGACTCGATAGATCGTGACGCCAGGATTGGCATAGGCTTCGCTGAGCATAGGAGGGATCTCCAGCCGACTTCCGCTCAGGGCCCTCTCCCGTGGGCCATAGAAAACGTAGGTGACGTGATGAGCTTCGATGATCCCTCGCCGGACGGACTCTTCGGTCTGCGCCTGGTAAAAGGTCTCGGCCAACGCTCTCTTCTTCTGCGCCTCGATGGTCTCGAAAGGGTGACCATACAGCACCCGGTTGCCGGCCCAGGCGGGGATGAAAAGCCCCATCTGGGGCGAGGCCAGGACAATGTCGCTGGGTCGAGTGTTCTCCTCCAGCCAGGTCATGGCCTCTGCCTCGTCCCGATACAGGTACAGGCGGGGATCGTGTCCGGCCGCGCCAGCCATCGGGGCCATGAGAACAAAGAGGTTGGAAGGCACGGTCAGGACGATGATCGCTCCCAGGATCAGGGTCCTCCGGGCGGGTGAGAACCTGGCCAGGACGTAGCGAGACAGGGACACGGCCGCCAGGATGCACAGGGGGACGTGCAGCCCCATCACCAGGCGACGTTGCAGGCTGAAAGGCGCGTAGAGAAGGAGACCATTGACGATGACCCAGGCCAGCAGGAAGAGGTCGGCTTGGCTCCGACGCCTGAGGGCCAGGACCGCTCCCCCCGCTGCCAGGGCCAGGACGAAACCGTAAGCGATGGCGTATTCCCACAGGGGCGGCGAGAGGGTGATGTTCTGCTCGGACCAGGCGCGCAGAGCCGGGTTGGTGGTAAAGACATAGTAGTCATAAGCAATGATAGGACTGGTGACAATCCCAGCCACCACGCCCTTCAGGATTCCGGATCGGGGCAGGCGTCTCTCCCGGAGAAAGCGCAGGATGAAGTAGCTGCCCAGCACGCTATAGACCGTCACCACGCAGAAGGGCTGGACAACGCCCAGGAGCAGGGAAGAGAGGCCAGCCAGGACAGAGTCCCTGGCCACCGATGGCCAGGCTTCCGGTTGACCTTCCCCGCTCTCGGCCTGCGAAGGAACGATGACCAAAGCAAAGGTCAGGAGCATCAGAGCCACCGCCAGAGGGAAGTGCGGGTTGGTAAAGATAGAGTAAAAGGTGACGGCCTCCGGGACCCAGAGGTCCGGGGCAAGGACATTGAATGGGACAGCCAGCCAACCCAGCCCGGAGGAGAGGCCGATGAGCAGAAAGGCGGTGCGACGTGCCCTCCTGTCCAGCCCGAGGAGGGAGGCGAAAAAGTAGGCGACGAAAAGCAATATGAAGCTGTTAACCACTCGGGCCAGGTGATAGGTCATGATCAGGGGGATGCCAAGCAGAGCCGCGAGTCGCCCCAGGAATGGGTAATAGGTGTAAACAAGAGCTCCCTCGTGGTCTTCGGGAGTGTAGGGCAGGTGGAACAGCCAGCTCCCTTGCGCCCCCTGGCGCATCTTGGCCAGGTAGGAATGGCCATCTATCGGATTGGAAAGGAGTCCTGTGAACTGCATGTCCTCTGGTGTGACGAGGCAGGCGTAAAGGTAGGGCAGGCAGCTCAGCCCCACGATGAGGATGGACCACAGGAGGACCCAGCGGATTTCTTTCCGGGAAATGGCTACGGACATGACACCTTTTTTCATTACGTCAATCTCGATACTATTTTATCCTCAAATTGCTCTTTTGACAAGGGAAGGTTCAGGGTAGATTCACAGAAGGAAAACCGCCGCCAACCTGCAACAGCCGCAGGCGAAACCTTGACGGAGAGGGCCAGACGTGGTATATTATGTTCGCACGGGCCAGGGATTGAAAGGGACGACGCAGACCGTTTCGATCCTCCGAACTTTGCGGAGTGTAGCCTGTTACAAAGCGGCAGCCACCTAGTACTCTGTCAAGGCTGAATTGATAGGTTGTCATTCTGAGCCGAAGCGTAGCGGAGGCGAAGAATCTCGTTGTTTTGCGTAACAGAACGATGCTTTAACAAAAACGAGATTCTTCGTCGCTACGCTCCTCAGAATGACGGAATTCGACGCGCCCATCAAATCATGCTTGACAAAGTACTAGTGATCATTTCCTCAAGGGAGAGGGTGGGGAGGACGGACAGAGATGCGCATTGGCATTGACGCCCGGTTGGTCTACTACCGGCAGGCGGGGATCGGGCAGTACATCCTGCGCCTGGCTGAGGCCCTGGCCGGGACAGACCAGGAAAACGAGTTCATCCTGCTGCAAAGCCGTAAGCACAAGCAAGCCATCGTTGAGCAACCGAATTTCAGAAGGGTGTCCCTCTGGACGCCCAGCCACCACCGCCTGGAGCAGTGGACGCTGCCTGTGGAGGTTTCACCCCTGGGTCTGGACGTGTTGCACAGCCCCGATTTCATCCCGCCCTTCCGCCGCAACTGCCAGTCGGTCATCACTGTCCATGACCTGGCCTTTCTTTTCTATCCCAGCATCCTGACCAAAGAGAGCGCCCGCTACTACGGCCAGATTGACCAGGCGGTGCGGGACACGGATCACATCATCGCCGTTTCCAAAAGCACCAAGCGGGACATTGTCCACTGCCTGGGGGCTCCAGAGACCAAGATCACCGTCATCTATGAGGCGGCCAACCCCATCTATCGTCCGCTCGACGATGAGCGGCTCTTGCGCCAGGTGAGGCAGAAATACCACCTGCCCGACGATTTCATCCTGTTTGTCAGCACCATCGAGCCGCGCAAGAACGTGCCCACGCTGCTGCGGGCTTATCGCCAGTTGCTGGACAGTTACAAGCGCTCAGAGGTCCTGGTGCTGGCCGGCGAGCGGGGTTGGCTCTTCGAAGAGGTCTTTGCTGTGGTCGAGGACCTGGGCCTGGAGAGCAACACCCTGTTCCTGGGCCGTGTCCCAGTCGAGGACCTGCCCTACCTGTACAACGCCGCCCGGCTGCTGGCACACCCCGCCGTCTACGAGGGCTTTGGCCTGCCGCCTCTGGAGGCCATGGCCTGCGGCACGCCGGTCGTCGTCTCCAACGTGTCCTCCCTGCCGGAGGTGGTGGGCGACGCCGCCCTGTTGGTTGACCCGGACGACATCTCCGAATTGACGGTGGCCTTGTGGCGGCTCCTGACGGACGAGGGCCTGAGAGCGGAGATGCGGGAGAAGGGCCTCAAGCGAGCGGCCTTTTTCTCCTGGGAGAAGGCGGCACGGGAGACGCTGGGTGTCTATATGAAGGTCGGTGAGGGATGATGAAAAAGATTCTCTTCTTGACCTCTCAGCTCCCTTACCCTCCCCACCAGGGGGGAGCCATCCGAACCTACAACCTGATCGTCAACCTGGCCCCGCGCCACGAGATCCACCTGCTGTCTTTCGTCCATTCACCCGACGACCTGGAGAGGGCAGGCCCCCTGCGCCCGTACTGCCAGACCATCGAGGTGGTTCCCATCCCCCGGCGGTCCAGCCTGAAGCGCCTGCTGACCACCCTTTTCTCCCCGCTGCCCGACATGGCCCTGCGCCTGCCCTCGGCCGAGTTCCATAGCAAGCTGGCGGCCCGCCTGGAGAACGAACGCTTCGACGTGGTGCAGGTCGAAAGCATCGAGATGGCACCCTACGCCATGGGCGATGCCGGATGGGAGGCGGACAACAGGCCCTTGTGGGTTTTCGACGATTACAACGCCGAGTACGTCCTGCAGCAACGGGCCTTCGAGACCGACGTCCGCCACCCGCGCTATTGGATCGGCGCCCTGTACTCCTTCATCCAGTGGCAAAAGCTCCGCCGCTACGAGGCGGCGGTATGCCAGCGGGTGGACCGGGTGGTGGCCGTATCCGAAGCCGACAAGGAAATCCTGCAAAAGCTGGCGACAGGAACAGAGGTGACGGTCATCCCCAACGGGGTGGACACCCGGGCCTACGATCCCGGGCGGACCCGCCCCCTGGCTCTTGAGCCGCACTCCGTTGTGTTCACCGGCAAGATGGACTTTCGCCCCAACATTGACGCCGTCCTCTGGTTCTGCCACCAGGTCTTGCCGCTGATCAAAACCCAGGTGCCCGACGTCCACTTTTACATTGTCGGGCAAAAGCCTCCCCCGCGCCTCCAACCTTTGGCCGAGGACCCGGCCGTGACCCTGACCGGCCAGGTGGAGGACGTGCGGCCCTACATCGCCGGGGCCGGGGTCTACGCCGTGCCCCTGCGCATCGGGGGCGGCACCCGACTCAAGATCATGGAAGCCATGGCCCTGGGCCGGGCCATCGTTTCCACCTCCCTGGGCTGCGAGGGCTACCCCGTGACCCCGGGCCGGGAGCTGGTCATCGCCGACACGCCCCAGGATTTCGCCCGCTGCGTGGTGGAGTTGTTGGGCGACGCCCGGCGGCGGGAAGAGCTGGGGCGCGCTGGCCGCCGTTTCGTGGAGGAGCGCTACGACTGGCGGGCCATCGTGCCCGGACTGGAAAGGGTATACGAAAAAATGAATCAAGATTTTAGACACGGACGAACACGGACGAACACAGAGTAAGAGAAGAGCTCCGTGTTATCCGTGTCAGTCCGTGTCCTATTTCTTCACTTGCTCGTAGCCCCTGTCTCGAGAGCGTCTCGGCCGAGGGTCTCCCTGCAAACCCGCCCTTGAGGACAAGGGCTAGGAGCTTTCGAGAACAAGTGCCAGACCCTAAGGGTTTTGAAAACCCTTAGGGTCTCGTAGCCGCGATTTCAATCGGTGGCTGAACCGGAGGTGAGATCATGACCAAGCCCACCGTCTTTATCAGCTACAGCCACAAGGACGAAGAGTGGAAGGACCGCCTGGTCACCCACCCGGGAGTCCTGCAACAAGAGGGAATCCTTGACACTTGGGATGACCGCCGTATCGGTGCGGGCGAGGACTGGTATCAGGAAATCCAGGAGGCCATGGCTGCGGCCAGCGTGGCCATCCTGCTGGTCTCGGCCAATTCTCTCACCTCGGAATTCATCCTTCGTGAAGAGGTGGCCCGCCTGCTGGAGCGCCGGGACAAAGAGGGCCTGCGCATCTTCCCCGTCATCGTCAAGCCCTGCGCCTGGCAGCAAGTCAAATGGTTGGCTCGCATGCAATGCCGCCCCAAAGACGGCCAGCCCCTTTCTGCCGGGAGCGAACACCAGATTGACGTCAACCTGGTGGCGGTTGCTGAGGAAGTCGCCGCCATCATTCGCCGCGCTGTCCGGGCGGCCCCTCCCGAGGGTTACGCCCCGCTGGGCCCCGGTAAAATCTCCCTGGCCAAACTGCCCTCCACCAGCCCCGACCTCTTTGGCCGCGAGAGGGAACTGGCCCTTCTGGACGCAGCCTGGGAGGATCCCCAGACCCACGTCCTCAGCCTGGTGGCCTGGGGCGGGGTGGGCAAGACGGCCCTGGTCAACGAGTGGCTGCTGCAAATGGGGCAGGACGGCTACCGCGGGGCGGAAAGCGTGTTGGGATACTCCTTTTACAGCCAGGGCGCAGCGGAAGGGAAACAGGCCTCGGCC
>Ga0180438_10009631_pt1 | contig 11999 bp, 10 predicted proteins | sample SS_ome_12_FD_132455 | JGI IMG/M metagenome (GOLD analysis project Ga0180438, IMG submission 132455) | Hypersaline lake sediment archaeal communities from the Salton Sea, California, USA - SS_3_D_2 metaG | ecosystem: Environmental > Aquatic > Non-marine Saline and Alkaline > Hypersaline >...
CCGATCAAATGGCTAAGAAAAATTATTACGAGGGCCTAAATCAAATTGAAGAAATTAATCGCAAAAATAATCATCAAATAGAACTTGAATATATTGGAGATTTTGAAAATGAGATTTTAGATTTAGTAAAAAAGTGGGAAGCAAAAATAAGGAAAATATGAAATATCCAAAAGGTGTAGAAATTGTTGGCTCGGCAATTATCGAAAATAAAAAAGATGAGATTCTTTTAGTAAAATCTCCTAAATGGTCTAATAAATGGACCATGCCGGGTGGTCATATTGAACCAGGAGAAAAAATTGCTGATGCTTTAGAGCGCGAAGCCGAAGAAGAAACTGGATTAAAACTTAAACCAATCAATATTGTTGCTTTTGGCGAACTTATTGGCTCAAAAGATTTCCATCGACCGGCTCATTTTATTTATTTTGATTTATTATGTATAGCTGAAAACCAAGATGTTAAATTAGACAATCAAGAATTGACTGAATATAAATGGGTAAAACCAAAAGAGGCACTTGCGATGGATTTAGCCGAAAGCTATGCCGAGACAATCAAAGATTATCTTAAATATAAGAAATAATCAGCCTGAATTATTTGGCAGAGAAAAATTTAAATAAGGAGAAATATGGATGGTGAAAGTTCAACGGGGCCTGAACAATCCGGAGGTGAGCCTGAAGGAGAAAGAATTTTGCCCGAAGTAACACGAGAAAATTTGGAAAGTTTACGTCAGGATATCGCTGACGATGAACGTTATAAGAAATTTGTTAATCAATTGGAAGAGGAACAACCAATGATTTCAAAGTGGTTGACACTTTTTGGTCGCGATTTAAGTACAAGGGAGAGGGAAACAGCCTTAATGAGCGCGGTGGTAGTTTATCACTCTTTGAGATCCCAGGTTCAAAAGTCAAAAATGAAATTATAGTTGTTATAATCAGCATAAATCATTTCACAGATTTTGGGAATTAGTAGATAGGATTAATTAACAGGATTAAGTAAATAGCTACATCTAAATTAGACATCTCATAGCGGGTTTTTGATATGATAAAGATATGAATAATCAAATCAAAAAATGGGAAATTTGGGGAGCGATTTTAACAATATTGGTTGGCTCACTTTTACATTTCACTTTTGAATGGTCGGGGGGATCTAAAATAGTTGCCCTTTTTTCTGCTGTTAATGAAAGTACCTGGGAGCATTTAAAGCTTGCATTTTGGCCGATATTTATAATTACTGTTATTGAGTATTTTACTTTCGGTAAACAGATTAAAAACTTTTGCTTAGCTGTTATGGTTAAAATTTATTTATCTCTTATTATTATCATTGCCTTATTTTATGGTTGGACCGCCATTTTACCCGATAGTTTAATTTGGGACATTTTCACTTTTATCTTAGCAGTGATTATAAGCTATTTTGCTGGTTACAAAATTATGAAAATTAATAAGGATCTGGGCTGGAATAAAATATCGATAGTTTTAATAATTATTAGCATTATCTGTTTTAGTTTATTTACATATTTTCCACCAGAGAATTTTTTGTTTGAAAATCCAATTAGTGGGGGATACGGAATAGGGGATTTATGAATCTGAGTAAGGGGATCAAGGTATTAATTGTCTTTATAATTTTGGCGATACTTTTAATTTGGTCGTATTTTTACCAGAAAAGGGTTCACGAGGAGACATCAGGGCAGAGTTATAATGTTGAAGATTTTACGACATAAGATAATGTGCGATACGATAATAAATAGAGTCTAAGCACATACCTACAAAAATAATGTGCGACGTAATTTTCAAAATGGTCGGGGGAGTGGCCATTTTTGTTTTGCACAAAACTCGGGTCAGTCTGGGCCGGTGGAATATTAGGGAAATAGGTAAAAAAGGAAAATCGGCGAGTTTTGAAATAAATAAATTATTAGAGTTTATGGATTTATGGAAATACGGATTTATAGGCTTAATTTATGGCTAATTGATCGTGATTTATGTATGGAGCGTCGTTGAGTCCGACGTATTGCTCGCGCAATACGTCGTAAAAGCTACATTGTGCGTCAATATCTAATTCAATTTAAAGCTACATCAAAGCTAATAACTCGTGCTCTTGTGCTTATATTGAGCCCAAATACGTTAATATTCCTATTATATATAGTAGATAGTTGTCAGCACGCAGTTCGCAGCTATCAGTCATATAAATCAATAACAAAATACGACGCACAATAGAAAAAGAGATTAATTAAAAGATGTCTTTTATTGTCATCAAGTTTTAGTATTGCGCATCCCAAAGCCAAATACGATACATTTATCATATCTAAAATTCACTACTGTGTGTCGCAAAACATATCTTAGACAACATTGAGAACGTCGTCTAAGATTTCTGGATTTTACAACACTAAAGCGATCGCAAAATCCAGAATTTAATTTACAAAAGTTTACTCTTAAATACCACTTCTCCGGACCTCTCTCGGAACAATTTTTTTAGTCTCAAAAGCACTTCTCTGGCGTATATACAAAAAACCCAATTTAGCCTCGAGTTCAAGTTTCAATTTATAATTTACAGTTTTCAATTTAGTTAGAATCTTACCGCTAGCCGCTAGCAGCTGTCAGTTAGCGGATTTTTTATAATCTTTTTGATTTTTGATTTTTGATATTTAATTTTTTTGCTACCTCTCCCCCACTTTCAGATGTCTGTGCCACCTATTTTACGAATAAAAAAAATCAGGTCCTTCCCTGATTTGGAAATGTGTCGTAAAATAATTATATCGAGATACTTTTTCCTTCAAGTCCTGTAATATCAACAATATTTTGATCTTTTTTATGCTTTTTTTCTATATAAACCTGTTCGGCGGGCTTGACCTTGACACCAATACCCTTTTCTTGCTTATTTGAGGCTTTTTGGGGCGTTTTCGGACTATTCTGAGGCTTAGTTAGGCTCATCTGCCAAAGGGGGTTTAAAATTGACCTATCAGCCTCTTTTTGATGGGGAGCAATGTCGTATTCAGGTTCAGGCTTTTTTTGCGGTTCAGGTCCAGCTGATTCTTGATCAGAAGGCTTATTTTCTTGATCTGAATCGCCTTTTTCCGTTTTTACCTCCTGATACCATTTTTTGCCATCCCAATGAACATATTCCTCAAATTTTCGGCCATCAGGAAGTTTATGAATTGCTGAAGGTCCTTTAATCTTTTTCTCCGGCTGATTAAAATCTCTTGGTTTTTGGCCCGGTTTTGTTTCAGAAGCGTTTAAAGGCAAAGATTCTCTTTCGCTCCATTCGGCAATTGCTTTTTCTATCTCTGGCAAGGGCCGACCATATTTTGCCCGTGATTGTTCTTTAACTTTTTCTCGTAAGCCAAAAGCTTCGTAGGCTGGCGGTAAAGTTATACCGGAAAATGCCGGTGATGTCACCCCTTCAATTGATAGTTTGACATAAACATGATAAGCATCCAAATTAACTAAATCCTGCTCTTCAAAAACCGGGGCAAATTCTTTGACAAGGAACGGTGCATCTGATGCTCCAACTCTAAAGGAAACAATTGTGCCTACATTACCAAAAATAGCTTCCCTGACCTCTTCTTCCATCTGGGTAATATATTGATTAGCAACAATGATATTGAGTTTATATTTTCTGGCCTCTGAAAAAATAGTGGCAAAGCTTTCGGTGGCAAAATTTTGGAATTCATCAACATATAAATAAAAATCTTGGCGTTCCTCTGCCGGGATATTGGCTCTTTGCATCGCTGCCAGTTGGATTTTGGTAATCATCATTGCTCCCAAAAGGGCGGAGTTATCTTCACCGATTTTTCCTTTGGAAAGATTGATTAAAAGAATCTTTTTATTATCCATAATATCTTTAATATCAATGGTTGATTTTGTTTGGCCGATAATATTTCTAATCGTTGATGAGGAAACAAACTGGCCGACTTTATTTTGAATTGGCGAAACTGCTTCGGAGCGCAAGCGCTCGTTATAGCCGGTAAACTCTTTTTCCCAAAACTCTTTAACCACTGGGTCAGTAATTTTATTGACAACTCTTTGGCGAAAATTATTATCAACGAGCATTTTTAAAATTCCCAGCATCGTGCTTTCAGGATAATCCAAAAGTGCCAGAATTGTATTTCTTAAAATATGCTCTAAACGAGGTCCCCAGGTAAATGCCCAGATTTTTTGAAAAATGCCAATCAGGCCCGAAGTAATAATATTTTTCATATCCGGGTCAACATTTTCCAAAAGGTTAAATCCGACCGGGTACTCGCGATCAGCCGGATTAAAAACCACCACATCATTAACTCTTTCTGGAGGAATAAAATCAAGGACCCGGTCAACAAAATCGCCGTGAGGATCAACAATCGCCACTCCCTTGCCTTCTTTGATATCAGCAATCGCCATATTTTCCAGCATGGTAGTTTTGCCGGTACCAGTCTTTCCAATGGCATACATATGATGGCGGCGGTCCGGAAGTTTGATGCCAAAAGTTACTTCTTGATTTTGAAAATCGGTTTTGGCAAAGGGAGAAAACTCCCAATCAGGGGTAGTGCCTGCAATTGGTAGGTTTGATGGCGGCTCACCCTTTTTAGAACCGGTCCAAACAATTGTGGGAGTTTCCACAGAAACATTAGGAAGATGCCAAATGCTTGCCAACTCTTCAATATTTAAAATAAAACCGGCATCATTAATATCAAACATCCGGGCGCGATAATCAGAAATAAAATCATTATCATTAAGTTTTATTTCTGAAAGAACAAAACTATTTAGGTTAATGGTGTTGAATTGCTTAAACGAACTGGCGGCCGCTTGTAATTTCATCTTAGCAGTTGATTCATCAGCCGCAAAAGCAAGCACTCTTACCTTGGTCGCAAAACCTAGTTTAGTTACTTTGGCTTCAATGCCTTCGGCGGCTGCTTGGACCGGTCCGGGTAGCTCAATTTTCTCTTCTTTGCCGGCGGTTTCAACTTCTTCTGCCATGGCTTCGGGGTTAACAGCAGCCCGGAAGAGATCTTTGCCAAATGATTTGACCCCGGTTTTAATGTCGGAAACAAGCGAGGGAATTTCCGTGGTATCGCTTTTAATTCTTTCAACATAATCAATGCCTTTGTTCTGCCAGGTGTCATCGATTGGACGAGTTAAAACTTGGACCCAAATTTGTTCTGGTCCCCTAACTTTTGAAAGGACGGCGGTGATTGCTGCTAAAGGATCGACATCAAAATTCAAAAATGTTTTTATTGGATAGACGTCTTCTTTGGAAAGGATCACTTCAGTGGCAGCAGAATGCAAATTGGCATCTTCGATTGATTTTGTATAATCTTCGACCTCTTTAATATCAACCTTTGGGTATTGAGCATAAATTTGGCCCTCGACAAAATCTTTCAAAATTCTTGGGGTGTGGACATAAAATCTTAAAAATTTTTCCTCTGATACCAACTCAAAACCAATGTGTTCCTGGGCAACACCAGAGGCTTTTTGTTCTTCTTCGGTTCTGAGGATGCTGTGAAGAGCGGCAAACATTTGCTCTGCGGCAAGTGGTGATTTTTCGTTTTCCTTGGGAACTTCAACAGCTAAAGTACAGCAGTCAGTGGTGACAGCTAAATTTTTTTTAGTCAGTAATTTATAGATCAAGAAAATTGCAAGCGCTCCTGCCCCAGCAAGGATCAAATAAAAAACTATCCTTATTACAATAATTAGTAAGTCTTGCATTTGTATATTGCCCCTAAAATATTAAATCAGAAATTACTTAGCCAATTTCCAAAGATTGGTTTTTTCGTTGCGGGCGAAGACTTTTTGGCTGCGAAGATTCATTATAACGGTATTTTTAGAAATCTGTCTAACTTTTAAAACCTCGGAAATTAACTCTTCTTGAGTTAGGCCCTTTTTGATTTTTGATAAAATGTCTTTCAATACATCGGCAACAGTTCCCGGTTTATAGCCCCACAAAGCTAGAGCGTAAATTCCTTTACCGATTAAAACAAAACGTTTATCAGCGATTAGTTCGTTATGGACTGTGGTCGAAGCTGGAATTTTCCCTTGAAAATTTTCAGCAGCAATTCTTTTGGTTAATTCCCGAAAATGCAATGGTTTGCCAGCCTCAGTTAAAATATAGTGAATTTTAGCCCGGGTATTTTTAGGATTTATCTCTGGCCACAAAGAAAGACCCCAGTCGCCGGTTTTGGTTTTAATAATGCTTTTAGCCGCATGGGGCAAAGATTTTAAAAGGCCATTGGTAAAATATTTTTGGTTTTTTTTGTAAAATGGGGATTTTTTAAATGCAGAAATTAGATCTGAAAGGCTCATTGGTTTTTTATTTTTATTTAAGATTTTTTCCAATTCTTTGCAGGCCGGAGAAATAAGTTTAGCAGTTTTACCATTATGGACCCAGAGTTTTTTATGACAGTCGGTTTCTTTGGCAAGGGTAAGATTTGGATTAGTATGTAAAGAAAAAATAAAAGCGCTTAGATTTTTTTTATCTTCAGCAACAAATTTTTCCGAAAGGACTTCCTCAGGGATTATTCCCCCAGAAGCTTTTATAAATTTTTCTACCTCCAAAAGCATTTTTTGATAAACAGCGTCGGCTCCTTTTTGAATTTTTAAGACAGCATTATTTCTGATCTGCCTAACTCTTTCACGGGTAATATTATAGTTTTTGCCAATTGATTCCAGGGTTTTTCTTTGACCTTCGATGCCAAAGTAAGACATTAAAATGTCTTGCTCTTTTTCTTTCAAGGTTTTAATTGATTTTTTCGCTAGGGTTAAAAAACTGACTTTTTTCATTTTAAATTTTCCTCTAGCCCGCTTAATTTAGATTAATAGATTAATAATTAATTGAATTATATCATAAGTCAATTTTTGTGTCAACTAAATTCCGAGCTTATTTTGAGATTATCGCTTCAACAGCTGCCCAAGAAGCCTTTTTGCCCTCAGGAACCACAATGGTGATTTCGTCGCCATCCTTTCCTTTAAAATAAGTAACTGATGCGGTCAAAACCTTGAATTTACTTTTTTCCGCCTCAACAACATATTGATCTTTTTCTTTTTTGAGGGTGCCAACCAGTTTTTTACGCTCCACAGGACCTATTTGTTTAAAGATAAATGAGCCGTCAGAGGAAATTGTAAGTTTTAATTGGTCGCCCTCAACCAACTTTGATTTGGAAGCATAATTGGCTGGAATAGGATAAATCTTTCCAGTGTCCGAAACCATGTTTTCGCCATCAAAGTTTCCTTCGATGATTTTTCCCGAATCAGACAAAGAAATATCTTGGGAATTCTTTTTTAAATCTAGATCATCGCCCAAGATATTAGAAAGTTGTGTTTTGGCAGCTTTTAAATTATTTTCCGCAGACTCAATAAGCTTTTTTACATTTTCCAAATCTTTGTTTTTCCCGCCAGAGGCGGATTTCTCTTTGTTCAACATTTATAACCTTTTGATTTTTGTTTTATGATATTTGTTTACAATTCAAATTATACCTGGCGGTGATTTAAATGTCAACATATAACTCATACTTTTATGAATGTAAAAACCGCCCTTTTTGGCGGGTAACTAATTAATCTCGAAAATTTAATCTATCTACTTACCTCCCTTGGTGGTGGCAGGGGTGGAAGCTTGCCAGAAAGTGGTTGCTCGGCAATTTTTGCTCGTTCGGCGATTTCTTTTTCCACCTCAGCTCTTGCCCGACCGTATTTTTGCCGGGCATAGTTTCTTACCCATTGACCATAAGCCGGGTTGACTTGATATTCATACTTTATAGTTTTCATACTAAAGGGCTTTGAGGCAACCCCATCAATCAAAAGTTTAATATAGGCATGATATTTATCAACATTAATTAAATCTTCGTGGGTAAATACCGGAGCAAATTCTTTTTCAATAAATTCGGCATCGGAAGCACCGATGCGAAAAGATATCAAAGTGCCAATATTGCCAAAAACCGCATCCCGAATCGGCTCTTCCAATTGAGCGACATATTGGTTAGTAATATTGAGGGCTAAATGGTATTTGCGGGCTTCTGATAAAATCTGCTCAAAGTTTTCTGTGGCGAAATTTTGGAACTCATCAACATACAAGTAAAAATCGCGTCTTTGTTCTTCTGGGATATCAGCTCTGCTCATAGCTGCCATTTGGAGTTTAGCAACAAGGATCATGCCTAATAAATTCGAATTAACCTCCCCTACTTTGCCTTTTGAGAGATTGACAAGGAATATTTTTCCTGAATCCATAATCTCCCGAAAATCAAAAGCTGATTTAGCTTGGCCAATTACATTTCGCATCATATCATTAGTCATAAAGCGGCCGAATTTTGAGGTAAAGTAATTCAACATTTCACTTTTGTGAAAATCGGCTGTTTGGGCCATCTGCTTTTTCCAGAATTGTAAAACGATCGGGTCTTGGACTTTAGCAATTTTTTGTTCGCGGAAATCATCATCAGTAAATAACCTTGGAATTTCAATAATGGTTCCGCCCTTGGGATCATTCATTAAAGTCAAAGCCGCGTTCCTTAACCAGTGTTCAAATTGAGGACCAACAATCCCGGTTTTGCCCGGATCAAATAATTTATAAAATATCTGGGTTAGTTCTTGGACGAGAAAATCTTTTTGCTCGGGTTTTTTCCACTCAAGCAGGTTTAACCCCGATGGTCTTTCAATATCAGATGGATCGAAAATCACCAGGTCGTTAATTCTTTCCTTGGGAATATGATTTATTATTTCAGAGATGGCATCACCATGAGGATCAATATAGCAAACCCCTTTGCCGGCGCGAATATCGGCAATCGCCATTCCCGTATACAAAGTTGTTTTGCCAGTCCCGGTTTTGCCAATGGCATATATGTGGCGGCGGCGGTCATCTTCTTTGATAAAGACATTTTTTTGTTCACCCCGATAGATGCTTTGACCCAAAAACGTGCCTTCAGTTGGTAAATTGGCGGGCGCTGGAGCATCTTTGGCGGAAAGCCATAAAATATTGGGCGTTTCGATTCCTTTGTTGGGAAAGTGGTAAATACTGGCAAGTTCCTCGGCATTTAAAAGCATGGTGGCGCGACGATATGGTGAGAAAGTTCTAAAAATAAATTGATTGACTATCTCCGGTGTTTTGCCCTTAGCTTTTTTAAGACCGTTAAGTTCAGGGGCGTTAAATTGGGCAAATGATGAAGTGATATTTTCGAGGTGCGATTCGGCTTCCTCTTTATTTTTGGCACAAGTGACAATTCTTATTTGGGTTTCAAAGCCGACTTTGCTTGCTTTTTGCTCTAAAGCTTGAAGAGTTTGTTCCTCGATGGGAGTTAATTTTTTAGGCTCTTGTGCTTGAGAGGGGCTTTTATCGCCTTCTTTGGCAGCCGCTGCCTTACCGAGATCTTTTAAAAATGTGCCGGTGCCTTTGGCAAATTTTTTAGCCGCACTTCCCCCACCGGGACCCTTATTTCCTTCTTGGATATTTTTTGCCGCTTGTTCAACTGATTTTCGCCAAGAATTATTGGTTGGTCGAAGCAAGACCTGGATCGCCGCTGAGGAATCTTCGCCCATTTTTGAAAGAACATTGGTGATTGAACCCATGGAATCAGATTCCAGGAAGCGATAAGTTTTAATTGGATAAATAAAATTATTGGTTTGGGTTAAGTTTGCTGCTGCCAGCTGGTAGTTTGGATCATCTTTAAACATGTTATATTCTGGGACGATTTCAATGCTGGCTTGAGGATAAAACCCGTGGATTTGTTTTTCAACAAGGCTGGCAAGATTTTTAGGACAGCTAACATAAAATCCGATCTCGCCGGAAATCGCCGCGATTTCAAAAGTAAGATGGTTTTGGCCAAAAAAATTTTCCCGCCAGCCCTTTTGGTATATACTTGCCAAAGATGCAAACAATTGTTCGCCAACGCCGGAAAATAAAATCGCCATTTCTTTGCTATCACGTAGCTCTTCTTCTTTTTTGCCAGTGGTTTTGGAGACTTTAACAAGCATCATCACCCGATCAAAAGAGCGCGAGTATTGATTTTTTTTGCGGATTTTACCTGTGTAAATAATAAAAATAGTTGCCAAAATTGCCAGGCTAATTAAAGTTATGCCTACCGGCAGCATTATTCCGCTTATGAATTGATTTAGAGCAAACATTTCCCCTCTTTTTGAGATATTTTAAGAGCTTTCACCTCGTTGCCTATATTGAATTAGACCTGCTTGAAGATTATAAGCTTCTTGAGCCGTATTGGTTGGCTGATTAACAAAAGTTTCAATAGTTCCAAGTTCTTGTTCGGGAACCTCGGTTTGGGTTGATGATTTAGTTTCGGGAGCTGCAGCAAATGGTGGTTGGGCTTCCCTGCCCCTGGCTTGAGAAGGAGACGGCTGTGATTCAGCTGCCCAAGGAGTTTGTGGTTGAATTTCGGGCCCGGGTCTTTGGGGTGTTTCAGTGCTCGGGGCTTGAACTGCTTCTCTTTCTTGAGAACCAGAAACCGGAGCCTGTTCGCGAGGTCCAATGGCATCAGTACCTCTTGCTTCGCCCGATGACCCAAAATCGTAATTGTCACCACCAGGAACTCCACTATTTTCAGTCATTTTGAATTCCTTAGATATCAAATATTTAGCGTGCTTTTCACGCCTTTAAATTGATTAAATTGCAGCTTTATTATATAATGACTAATTTAATTTTGCAACAAAAAAAGAGTCCGCCAAAGGCGGACCCTTCTTCATCACATCTATACAATCGTGAATGTACTTTAATAATATCAAAGTGAAATTAATTTGTCAAGGATTATATATCAAATTCTATTTTTTTGGGTAAAAAAATCCTCACAAAGCTCTGTTGGTCCCATTTCTGGGCAGTGCCTCGTGAGGCGGCGGGCGTGCTATTCTGTTGGTGCTGTGGTGGAGGGTCATACTACGGACATTGTCCGCAAGACTGCCATTATAACTAGCAAGACAATGCCCGCTATGCAGACATACGGTGTAAAACGAGTCAGCCTCTGGTACTTACTGTCCCGCAGAAACACATCTGCCACTACTGACCCCGCTGCCAGCACCAATGCGATGATGAACAGGATTGTCGCCGTCATCAGTCGTTCACCTCCAGGGGTTGTCGGACAGCTCTACCGAATACGACCAGGCAGTCGACTGCTAGCGGGATGGCAACGAGCGTTATTGTCCACTCGATGCCATTGCTTGGCGTTCGCATCACGAGCGAGTATGCGCCGAGAAGCAGCAACGCAATGCTGAGCACAAGGTCAATCCAACAGATAACCCTGTCTCCCCTAGACGAGTTCATCGTCTTTCCTTTCTAGGCTGTATTCCAACTACAGCATGACTATATCAAATTATTGAGAACCTGTCAATATCTAAACACTTTTTCTTTAACAAAATATCACTCCGCTTTTTTGAGTACAAAATAAAAAAAGAGAGAGACCATTTGCCGTGACCCGTAGGGGCCAATTCCGATTCCTCGGAATGTCTCTCGCAATTCGGGTAGCGAACGAAGGTCATGCCAGTCGAAGGGTGTCTTGCTGTAGCAGGTTTCTGATGTCATCCGATGAACTCACGACGAGATGGATCGGCCGGCCCGCAGCTTGCTTTAACTTAGCCATGAGTTCAGAGCTCGGTACCTCATCTGCCACCAGGAGATAGCCGATGTCTCCCAAGTAGGGTTTCTCTTCTTCTTTTGCCAGTCTTGGCATTGTTGATACTTCCAGGAAGGGAACTCCTTTCTGTTTGGCCATGGCGCGCAGCACATCCCGTTCGTCTACACTGCCAAGATCAACGAGTAGGCGCCCCAGTTGTTCGGTCGTGTTTTTCTGTACTCTCAGAGCTTCTTTCAATTGCTCTATGGTGATAGAGCCCATTTCAACCAAGATCTCACCGATTCTCTTGTGTAGCATCAGCATTCCTCCCATGGACAGCAAAATTGTTTTCAGACTTATTAATAATACTAAAAAATACCCTCGATGTCAATAGCAGGGGGTTAGATTAGAAAGTTAGGGAGTTGGGAAAGTTAAATAAAAAAAGCCCCTTTTGTCGTGGTGTCCTTACTAAGGACGGTTCCTCGACAAACGAGGC
>Ga0180438_10009632_pt1 | contig 11999 bp, 8 predicted proteins | sample SS_ome_12_FD_132455 | JGI IMG/M metagenome (GOLD analysis project Ga0180438, IMG submission 132455) | Hypersaline lake sediment archaeal communities from the Salton Sea, California, USA - SS_3_D_2 metaG | ecosystem: Environmental > Aquatic > Non-marine Saline and Alkaline > Hypersaline >...
ACCTGAATCCGTTGAAGGCCCAACAATTTATTATAATTTCGGAAGCATAGCGACAGGACTAAGGCTGGCTTCGTGGAGAATTTAAAATTGGAGCATATTGCCAATCAGCAAGCCATCCGGCAATTTTTCGATGTGACTCAGAAAGACAATAACGAGGAATAACCATTATTGAGTCAGATCATCAATAGCACTCATAACATTGTCTATCTTCCAAGGAACCACTTTTACACTGCTTTTATTGCTACCTACAGCACCAGGCAAAGGCGATTTGGCGTTTTTTCTCGCATCAATAACCAGCACTTTTTTACCCATTTTGGCTGTCTCATCAATTTCCCAATTAACCCATTTACTCTTATGTGTATCATCAGATGCCATAACTATGGTAATCGAAGCATTTTTTATCCTTGCTCTTATACCACTTTTAATATAATCGGCATTGGTGCTGTTGAAGGGGACTCTAAGACTCATATCAATAAAATTCAAATCCGATTTCTTGTTCTTGGCCTGCATTCTTAAAAAATTGACCTTATCAAGATCTGAATGCCTGAAGCTTATGAAAGCTCTCCGCCTTTCAGGCCTCTCTGGACTTTTCAGTGCGTCACGTGCTACATCTTTCAGGCCGTCCAGGTTATCTGCTCCTGCTCCACCATAATATCCTATGCCGCCACCTCCACCCATGTCATTTCTCTCCTTTGAATTGATGAATACTGTCAGCTTCGCCAGATTTTAGAATTTCTTTACATGCTACACATTTCCCGCAATACCGTTTATTGCCTGAGTGGCATGAATAGGTGTCCTTCAAATTCACTTTATAGTCCTTTGCTAATTTGATAACATCTTTCTTGCTGAATTCTATTAAGGGCGTAACAATTGAAAAATCATCTCCGAAAGCAGAATTAATCGCAAAATTTGCGTTTACAATAAAGTCTTCTGTTTGATCGGGGAATAGATGATTTTTTTCGCTAAGTAAACCAATTGCTATCGTGTTTTCTCCAATGCTTTTTGCATATGCTGCCGCCACAAGCAAGAAAAGCAGGTTTCTTCCTGGCAAGAATGCGTCCTCATATATTTTTTTGTTAGCATCGGTTATACCAGAGGGGAAGAACTTCCCGTACCCGGATAAATTAATCTTTTTGGGTTGCTGTTTTTGGTGATCTGAAAATAGCTTCTTACATGCCTCCCACTCTTTCTCCGCTGCAAGCTGTCCATAATCAACAAACAGGGGGAACATCTTCTGTCCTTGCTCTTCAATTATTTTGGACATTACTAATGAATCTATTCCGCCTGAAACCAATACAACTATGCCCATTGGAATTCCTCCTTAGCTACTTTCATTACTACCCATATCGCAACATCCAGACTTGCAGGTTCTTTGTTCAGAGAATTAGCGTATTTTCTCAAGACACTTTCAGCATGTAGGTATCTTCTTTTGGTAAAACTCTTATCACACCGGAAAAGGTTCATCTTGGACATGAATCCAATAACATGAGAATCAAGAATAGCCAGTTCCTTAGCATAATTTATGTTTCTTAAAAAGAGACTGGCCTGCTTCATTCCTATGCCGCAACAAATATCTACCAATAGATCTCTTGCATCGAATTCATTTCTCGCCGACAAAAGGATTTTCTTCAATGTTAATTGATTAACTTCATATAAAGACTCAGCGGTTTTAATTATCATACTCGATTTAGATTTATGATACCTATATCGGGACCCGGAACCGTAACGAAATGGCGGATATATTGGCTTATCTAGTTCCATACTTATTTGAAATTCAGAGTCTGCACCCTCAAGTATATATCTAACATTCAACAGTCCGGAATTTTCCAGGTGTTGTGTACATGCTTTGGCCGTCTCATACTTTACTTGACTACCAAGAATACAGCTTACCAATTCCACCCAAAGATCATGTTCTGTGCAATTAGTCCAATCATTGCCATTACATGGAGTATCTACTAGCTTTTCAGATACTTTCCTTACAGCATTCTCGATCATTCCATTGTCTATTTTGGTTGCGAGTGTCATTTCAGCCCAACAATTTTTTTAACCTTTGAGATACCTGATTGTGGAACATATCGTTCCAATAATTTATTCACAGAATCATTTTCTATCGAAATCCTAAGTTCCTTCATAAATTTTTTATAAAATATCAAGTTATGCCCCATAGTTTTTAGGGGGTATTCGACTTTGCTCATGCATGCTTTGCATCTACAGTTGAAGATATTTCCTTGTGCAAAATGGTACAAGTGTCCGTTATCTGGTCGGGCCACTGTTGTGCACCATTCCAACGCATCAAAGAAATCAGCCCCACACAAAGAGTAAACCAGCAAAGAAATCGGATTCCCGGTCCCCAGCAAATGGATCACAACATCCCTTTCTTTATCATCCAAGCTCGCACGGATATTTTTTAGATTTTCTGCTCTTTCAAATAGATCGTATCCCAACTCTCTTTCAGTTACGCCAATTATCTGAGGGTTTATGCCCTCAACAACTTTTAACGCAATTTTCGGCAGGTTTTCAGGGGTTCCGTGAATTATTGGAACCGTCTCCCCCATGTTTTGAACACTTGTAGTCGTAGCAGTGTTCTCGATGACCTTTTGGACGTAATCATTTATTTTCATTTTCTCTTTCCAAAAGACATCAAATGAGAACGCGAAATCAATGGATATCTCTTTCAAGACATCCATATAATTGTCAATATTCCAATCTCCGTCTCGATGCCAATAAGATTCGTAATTCCCGCTATCAATAAAAGTAAAGGTAGCATTCTCAGTAAGTTCCGATATTTCTTTACATAAGGACTGCCTGCCTTTACTTTCGAACAGATCATATGCAGAAACCAGGAAGCCAGGATAACCGGATTTTTTTAATAACTCAAAATACTCAGAAACTTGAAAGTTTGTTTTGACCGTAGAAATTGACGGAAAGAAGAAGGGTGTCTTCAAAGACTTTCCAGGTAAATCTATCGAAAACAATTTGGTATCCGGGTCTCGTTCTATAATCATTGCTTATCCCTTCTTCTTTTTTTCTTTATCATTGACAATCGAACGCCATTTTGTGTGCTCTCTCGATATCAGGGATTCTATTCTCTCTACGAATATTTTTTCAGGTTCAGCAGCATCTTCATAGCCATTTACCTTGGTATCAAAAAAGTGCTTTTCTTTCTTCATGGTTTCGCTTGTGGTTCTGTAGTTATGCCATTTATCCTCAAATTTGCAGTAATTAAATACTCCCACAAGCACAGCAACAGAGGCAGACAACACTATAGTCCATTCTCGAACATTCAAAGAAGCCAATACTGGTATCACAGCTGAAAAAGCAATAATTATCAATTGGCAGGTATAAGCAAGCCTCTTATTTAAGGTAGCTCTATTGCTGTACCATTCCACTTGATTTTGATATCTCTCTTGAACGTATTGTTTGAATGTTTGTGCGTCCATATTAATACCTTATTTTATAGCCCTAAATATTATTCGTATCATTTATGCATTTTTCTTCAAAATATGGCTTTATTCGACGTAAATCTGCCGGCAATTTAACCAATTTGCCTCTTCACTCAATCTTCGAGTATTTTTTTAAGATAACTTCGATATTCTTCTGATTCGAAAAACAATATATGCTTCTCGGCGAATTGTTTTTTCGTCCAATTGCCATCGCCGTAGTATTTGACAAGCTCGTCATAAGGCGTTGCTGATATGATGTAGGAATCAAGCTCAACATTTTTCAGGCCGGCTTTCTCGCCCCGTTCCTTTGACAACTTAGCCAGACGTTCGTGAAGCCGTGTTTTATCGCTCGTCCAGTACGTCTTTTCCTGTTTCATGCCGTGTGGTTCAACGAAAATAACCCGTTGTTTGCTCTTGCCTTTGATCCACAGAATAAAGTCCGGGTAAAAGCCTTCGCTTTCGAAGAAGCCGACACCTTTGCCCCTGCTTAGGTTTCGAAGAAGGAATATCTCTTTGTCAGCCAGTACATTATCCTTCTCTTGGTTTACAAACTGCTTCATATCCTCAACGAACCGTAATTCGCTCTCGTTCAAGCCCGGCGGTTCGCTCTTAATCTTGTCACCCTTTTCTACAAGCAGCGGCTGATACAAATGCCTGTCGAAATGGATATTCGGCAAGTCATTCACCTGCTGGCTGTAGATACGTTGGCCTTCCTCGATCAATTCCTTGACTGCCTTTATGAGCTTGGCCTCGCTTCGTGGTATCTTGACAACATAGTCCTTGAAGTTGGCATCACTCGAAGCAATCTCGGTATATACCATATTATTGGAATCCCACTGCTGCTGGCAGCTGCGGTAAAACTTGGCCACGTACTTTCGCAATATGGATGTCACTGCTTCGTGAAGAGTATCAACATCCATTAGATTCTTCGGCTTGACCACCGACTCATCAGCTATCAGCTTGTACAGCTTGGGTTCATTGGCTTCTAATATCTTTCGCGGCACATCGGTAGAAATCACCAGGTTCTCGAAGCCCTTGTCTTCCTTATATTCCAGCAATTCAAGGTAAATCTGTTCCCAGTCAAGCATGTTAAGGCTCTCAGCCGGGATAATCTGCTCCTGGCCTGCTTTCATAGCTACTGTGGCAACGACACTGCCTTCGCTTCGCATGGATTCTACCTTTAACGACATATCCACCGAAACTCTGGCAGATTTGTCAGGCTGCAATATGATATCATATTCGTCTATGAAGCTTCGGCCTTCGGGAACCCTCGGCACAATGAGTCCTTTTTTCAAAAAGTCCCTGTTCGGCTTTATGGCCAGCGGCAATTCGACATGTCCCTCGGTCTCGACGCCTTCTCTTTCCAGGTACTCGCGGAACTGGGCCATATAATTTGCCCGCACAGCAAAAATATTCAGCTTTTCCAGCAGCCGGATATGTTCAGGATGATTGTCGTCTATGGCAGAGCTTCGCTTCAGACTCCTGTCCAACCCCATCAGCCGCACACCACGGCCAAATAACTGGATAATCTCGGAACCCTCGCTTCTGCCGATATTGAGCAGACCCATATTGGAAACCCGCCAGCTATTCCAGCCTTCCATAAACTTTTTAGCACCGATGAGCACATTGATTCGCGTTTTCGGCTCATTTATACTGTCGAACAGCGACCCGGCAATGGCATCTTCTTCCAGCACGATACCCGAATCATCCGCCTCGACCAGCTTTTTGAACGTGCTCGTATCGCCAATATAGATAAGGCCGAAATAATTTTCTGCACCGCCGACTTTCAGCCCTATCTCACCTGTGCTGCCCCGCATATCACACATGTGCAGGCTTCCGCCTGACGGAACATGAAACACCTTTGTCAAAACTTCCCTGTATATCTGCTCTGCCGAAGCATTGGCCCCTTTTATATACTCGAATTGCTCCGCGAAAACATCCTCACCGTGCGAATCGATAAGGCCGGTCTTGCCTTCGATAATCTCTTTTATGCCCTTGACCACCCAGTTATTTTTGTTCTCCAAAAACTTATGCAAAAACCTTCCCACGGTCAGCACATCGGAGCGTTTCTTTTTGTTCTCGGTATAGACTGCGTTTACCGTGCTGCCGACAAACACCCATAACGGCTTTTCCAGGTTGTAAGGCCGAATCTTGTCAGACTGCTCGTTATAACATCGCTGCTGCTCGTAAAAACTAAGCAGGTTACCCAGCAGCAGTTTCTGTGTTTTCTCCTCACCCGTCTCCTGCTTGAGATTCAATATATGAAAATCCTTGCCGAACCCGTCACCGTGAAAATACTTGTACGAATAATCGAAAACTATCGCCTTGCCGTATTCCTCGGTCAGCTTATCTTTCTTGGTTGCGTTCAATGCCTGGCCGAACGTGGCACTGTATTCGAATGTAAAGCCGGTCTGGCCCAGCCTGTCCCTGAAGCTCCGCCACGCCTGACCGCCGCTGCCTTTGTGGCCTTCATCCACGAAAATCAGGTTATTACCTTCGAACGCCTCGACGGGCACGCTTATCCCGCCGCCTCTTTTTTCCTCTACCAGCTTGGTAATCTCGATTACCCGCACCGTGTTCTTATCGCCCAGCCGCAGCCCGCTTTCTTCCAGGTTGAACCGCTCGCACGGTATGCCCGAAACCTTCATCTCCTCCATGTGCTGCTCGGTCAATCCTTCGTTGGGCGTTATCAGCAGGATATTATCCAATTCACCGTTGTTGTAGTGCAGGAACTGGCGGTAATTGATGTGCATAATCAGCGTCTTGCCGCTGCCCGTTGCCATCCAGAAGGCAAGTTTGGCAATATCGCCTTCGCCGAATTCGGCATCCCTTATTTCACCGAGGTCCTTGTTGGCATTTCTCTTCGCAACGAACCTGTTCAAATCGGCCAGCAGCTTTTTTCTATGGTTAAAGTACCTGTCCAGGAAAATCTCGACAAAAAGCACCGCAAGGTATTGGAAGTATCTTAGCGTAATCGGCTCAGCCCGCTCAGCGTTTATCGCATTGACGTGCGATTTGATATTGTCATCGTATCTGCCCAGCACCGGCAGTGGTATTTGCAGCTTTTCACCCCGGCCAACCAGCCGGTGATACACATAGCTTCTGCCATACTCATCCCAACCCTCGTCGGCTTGCTTTATATCCGAAAGAAGCTGGCGGTTATCCTTGAAACCGAGCAGATCCCTCAGCCAGGCCAGAAGCACAAGCCGGTTTTCTAGCTTAACATACTGATTTTTACCGTTTCTGGCCATCCGCTATGCCTCCACCGTTGAGAACATTCTTCTCTTGAATACCGGATCGAGTGCCTTGGCCTTGGGGATGAAGCTGTCACCGTTCACAAAAACTTCATCCGCTCCTGTGGTAAGCTTGTTATCAGCCACGAACTTCTTATCCTGCTCAAGCCCCTTTTTGCCCCAGTCCTTAGTCTCCCGCCAGATAACCACGACCTCCTTGTGATCCACCGTCCCGCGATATACCAAGTATTTCTTGCCGTTATCATCCAGCACCTTCCGTGTTTTTACGTGCAAACCAAGCAGGTAATTGAACGTCTCCGGCAAATCGACCACCCTTTCTGTGGTTTCCTGTCCTTCCTGTAAAACCAGCTTGTAACTGAATGGCGAGGCCAGCTTCTCGACATTCAAAAACGTCTCGCTGCCTTTAGTCTCAAACTGGAGCATATAATTGAGCAGGTAATCATCGAATTTCAACAACTGGGTTTGTCCATCCAGCGATTCGAAGCTGATGTTGTTCAACGCATCCTCGTAATCCTCAATATGTTGATACTTAAATGCGCCTCCACCTTCCCAGCCAATCTCTTTTGAAATACCTGATGTTTCGCCAAACAAAACAGCTTTTAGCCGGGGTAGCACGACCTTCCAAAAGTGTTCGCCCATTTCCACAGCTAACCATCGTCTCTTCAATTTATGAGCTACAGCAGCTGTGGTACCTGAACCTACAAAAAAGTCCAGTACCCACTCATTTTCTGTAGTCAGTCCCTCAATGACTCTTTTTAGTAATATCTCAGAGTTCTCAGTTTTGAAACCCCATTTATTGGCATATCCTTTGATGTCCAGCCAGTTATTATCTGCCATAACCAATTCTCTAGGAGGTATCCAATACTTGATTGAAGAATAACCATTCCCCTGTCTACTTACGAATTCCAGCTTCTCACCAGTTCTTTTCCAATAATCTTCTAAGCTTTCTTTAGTTTGCTTTGCGGCTTCTTCATATTTTTTATAATTCTCAACAGCTTTGTAAGCCCGTTCTTTGCTCCACATCCATTGGCCGTAGTGTTTCCTTAAGTCGATACCGAGTATTTCGTATCGCATATTCGGGCGGTCTTCGGCTTTCCAAAAAGAATGCCAATGTGCTTTTGCCTGTTTGCCTTTTGTGGGTTTTAGAAATCTACCAAACCTGGCATTGGGATCGATTGAGTACCAATAGATGTTATCATAATTTACTGTTACGGACCTTATGGTACCAAACTGTTTATTCAAATCTCCTTTAGATTCTTCGGCTCGCCTGACTATAACTTCATTACGGAAGTTATCAGTGCCATACAATTGGTCCATCATCAGTCTGACAAGCATGTTTCCGTCATGGTTGCAACGCACAAAGATTCCACCATCTTTTCGCATTAATTCAACAGATTCAGCTAATCTGTTTTCGAGGAGAGAAAGCCATGTAGAATCCTTGTAATTAACCTTATAGAGAAAATCAGCATTTTCACCAAGATTGAAAGGCGGATCAATGTAAATACATTTTACGCTACTTCTGAATTTCTCACTCAACAACTTTAGTGCCTGAAAGTTTTCACTGTGTAAAACTGTACCTTGACAAAGTAAATCAATATCATCGAAGCTGGCAAGTAGTTCATCCACAAAATCAGCATCGAAATGCTTTGTATCCAGCACCAGTGTCGGATGTGTCTTCAAAAATGCAATTCGCTTTTCCTTTTTGCTTTTGGCATTCGAATTGAAAAGGTTCTTTTGGTTTTCATCTATGTGGAACAGCTCTTTCCATTCTGCCCACTGGGCGTCGTTATCAGCTATTGAGTCGTAAAACTTCTCATCTATATTGCCGACGGTGATGCAGTATTGCGTTTCGGTAACGAATTTTTTCTTCTCGAACAGCTTCTTCTGGAAATTCTCTATCTGGGCAAGGAAGGCAATAATCTTGTAGCCCAGGTTCCTTATGACCTTCATCACTTGGAACCAGCCCTCGGCCCTGTCCTGTCCGCCGGCCTCTATATCATCGACGTTCAGCACCTCGTTTTTGATATAGAAGTCAAGTTCCCGTTTAAGGAAGGTTTCAAGGTCTTTGTGAATAAAGAAGTCCGATGTGTTCCTGCGGGTATATTGTTTAAGATGATGCTCAAGAAAACTGACGCTCTTGCCGTCGGCGTTTTTGCGTTTCTCCGCTGAAAGGGCGGCTAAAACAGCATCATCTTTTTCGAATTGTGCGGTTATCTGCTCGATTGCCTGGTCGAGTATTTTGTCCTGCTGGTTTTTACTGCCGTATTTGGTCTCTTCCTGATTGGTCAATGGCCGGTACTCAAACGGGATAATTACCTCTTTGGCTTTTTTGTCGAAAGACGCTTCTTTGGACTTGGGGATAAAAAACCTTTTGTCGCCTTTGACATTATTCTGCTCGACGTCTGCGTTTTGTATTTTGAAATGAAACGTTACGCCTTTGCTGGTAAATGAATAATCCTTAAAATGCTCGCTGGTCTTGATGTAATACTGGTCGCTGTTTGCCCAGTGCAGGTAAACCTCTTCGCCGTTATAGGGGATGGCGTATTTTTCCTTTTTGGAGTAACGGCGCTTGGACATAAAATCGCCGTTATCGTAGTAACGGTTGAAGAAAGAAAACAGGTGATTGAAAACGAGAGCTTCCAGGGCGGGCCTTGCCTTGGCACCGGTAGCCTTGTCTCTGGCCTTTTTGTATTCCTTTCCCAGTTTAGTTTTGGCGTAAGCCTCTGAGAGATTGCCTTCGGCATCTATGGCATCTTCGCCAAGTGTCTCTTTTGCCTTCTCGGCAAGGGCTTTGACTTTCTCCGCCGCATCAGACTGCTCTGCCAACGCTCCTTTGTCAAGCTCAGCCGCCACCGCATCGAGAAGGTCCTTGTTGATAAACTTCTCGATGACCTTCCGCTTGTAATTCATTATCCGGTATATTCCGAAATCCAGATCGCTGCAATCGAACTGGAACATATCCCGCAGCAGCTGCTGCACCTTTTCCCTATTATTATTTGTGGTCATAACCAGCCTCGAAATTATCGCGAGTATCGCTCATAAATATTTTTGTTTCACCTTGTTATAAAGTTTCCCGGCTCGGCTCATTTCCGCCTCTTTCCCTGCCGGTTGTCCCGCACCCATTTCTCGATTTCAGAACGCTCGAACCGCCATAGCCTGCCGACCTTCACACCCGGCAGCTTGCCGTTAGCAGCCCATTCGTACACGGTAGAGGTCTTTATCCTCAGATAGTCAGCAACATCTGCAACCGTCATAATCTCCGGTTTTTCATCATTCATCGGTTCACTCCAAAATGCCCCATATCTTAGGCTTAACTTACACCAATTCGGGTTTCTTCGGGTTATTTCAAAAAGATAAGCTCAGCAAGGTGTGCTGTCAAGCATTACTTCCGAAAACGCCTTATTTCAGACCGAAGAAAGCCAATTCTACTGTTAAACGGTTCGGGTTCACCATAAAGGCTTACTAGCCAAGCATGACGAAATGTACATTAAGGAGCATTTCGGCTTAAAAGTAGTTCAAGAGGGGCTTATTAAAATTCAAGTAGCTTTGGTTTTTCTTTCGAGTCATAGCAACGTATACCGCAGGCATCAGAAATAATGCCACCGGGATTTCCATTGCCAGTCCTCCGATAGCGGCTACTGCCATTGGTTGAAGCATGTCTCCGCCTTCTCCAATGTTCAGAGCCAGCGGAAGAAATCCTATCATCGTAGTCATTGTGGTCATAATTCGCGGACGCAGTCTTATCTTTGCAGCGTTAACTACTGCTTGGCGCATTGGCAAACTCTGCTGTTTCTGAATATCTCCGGCATAAGTTAAAAGCAAAACGCCATCATTTACCGTAGCGGCCACAATGACCAGGACGCCAATAATAACTGTTGCCCCCAAAGGCAATTTAGTTATATACATTAAGAAAACCACCCCGGACAAACAGACTGGAACACTGCCTAAGATGATTGCCGGTAGTTTTATACTGTCAAACTGGACTGTGAGAACGATAAATGAAAAGAATATTGCAAAAGCCAACACTGCCAGAACAGTTTCTTTCATATCAGCCATCATTTCGGCTCTTCCGCCAAAATCGAATTCGTAGCCGGTTGGCCGGTCAAGTTTTGCCAGGGTACTTCTAAGTTCCCTTACTGCACCAGCTAAATCGTTGCCTGCGATATCCGCTTCTACGGTTACCTGCTTAGTTTGATTTTCCCGAATTATCTCCACAGGCCCTGAAGCTGGAACCACTTCGGCAATATCTCGAATTCGAAGGGGTTCACCCTGTGCACAGGTGAGAATTAAATTCTCGACATCGCGGCGAGTGGTCATTTGTTCCTCCGGAACCAAAACGCGGATGTCGTAGTATTCGGTTCCATCACGATATCGCGTAGCTATCGCACCGGTGATCAGTGATCGCAGAGATGTTGCAACATCCGAAACGGATACACCAAGTTCAGCGGCTTTTACTCGGTCTATTTTTACCTGATATTCGGGTTTGGACATATCCATAGATATAAATACATTCTGGAAACGACCAGAATCTGTAATGTTTGTAACTGTTTGTTTGGCAATTTTCGCAAGGGTTTCCATATCCTGACCGCGAACCTGTACGATAATATCCGATGACCGCATACCGTGAATACCCTTTATAGGCATCTGCTTGACCATTGCTTTACCGCCGGGAGGCTGAAGCTTGCTAACTTTTTTTCGCAGACGGTTAACATACTCTTCGGTGCTGATGTCTCTTGATGCTTTGGGGACAAGTTGAATGTCAATTTCGCCCTCGTTGGCGATTTCATAAGTTGTCAAACCCTTTACCTGACCGCCAGCGAGAGTGAATATAGTTTCTATAAGAGGGTCCCCCGCAATTTGCTGCTCAATCCTGGCAAGTGCTCCGTTGGTTTCATGCACTGAGGCGCCCGTGGGCATTTTGACCTTGACCATCAAACGCCCATCATCCATTAAAGGCAGAAACTCTCCTCTAAGCCGTCCCAGCAATATAAATCCAGCAATAACAGTCAATATAAAAACTGCAATCACAAGCAATCGCCAATTTAATAATCGATCCAGTAACCAGCCGTATCCATCTGTAAAGCTATCAAAAAAGCGTTCAAATCGGCTGGATTTATTTTTCCGCCATTTCCCGCCAAACAGCGTTGCCGTAATCATCGGAGTTACCGATACGGCTACGACAAGGCTTATAACGACAATACCCGCAATGACCAGAATCAGTTCTCGAAACAGCAAGCTTGTCAGGCCAGGCACAATAAGAAACGGCACAAACAGTGCCAGGAAAGATAATGTCGCAGCTACC
>Ga0180438_10009633_pt1 | contig 11997 bp, 3 predicted proteins | sample SS_ome_12_FD_132455 | JGI IMG/M metagenome (GOLD analysis project Ga0180438, IMG submission 132455) | Hypersaline lake sediment archaeal communities from the Salton Sea, California, USA - SS_3_D_2 metaG | ecosystem: Environmental > Aquatic > Non-marine Saline and Alkaline > Hypersaline >...
AGACCACGGAGTTGTTCGACGACTGCTTCTTTTTCAGCAGGTCCGAGGGCTTCGAGAGATTGGAGGCGCGTGTGGACGCTGGGATCGACGCCTTCAGGAACTGCGGTGGGTTCGGTGGGGCGGCGTCCGAAACGGGTGCCGTCGGCCATTTGGGCTTTGAGGTCTTCGACGAACCAAACACGATCTTTGGCGGGGATGCGTTTCATTTCTTCGAAGAGTTCGAGCTTCTGGTCGTGACCAAGGCCTTCGAGTTTTTCAAGTTCGTGCCAAATTACTTCGTCTTCGGCTTCCCGTTCCTCTAGCGTGATGGCGGCGGGCAGGACTAGAGCACCAATTGGCATACCGATGGCGCCGTAGCTGGGTTCAATGATGGTTTCCATGGATTCGGGGCGGGTGGCGATGCGGTTGACATCGCGGTTGGAGAGGTGGGGTGTTCCGCCCTTGCCGAGGGTAGTAGACATCTTGCGCATCTTACGAACGAGCCAGGGAATCGCGAAAACCCGTGTATAGGCTAGCCAGGCAATGAGGATGATGATGCCGATGATAGCAGCAATTAGACCCAATCGGATGCCGGCTTGAACGATGGGGTGGAGGCTGACGTTAACAGTGGTTTGATGGGTAGCGATGGAGTAGATTAAGCCAGTTTCAGCACGAAATTCCATGGTATAAGTTTGTTCATATGAAAAACTGACCGAAGGCAGGGTATAGGTACCATCTCCATTATCAATGAGCACCCATCCATGTTCGTCAGTAATACCTGGAATGTATACTGTTATCGTGGAGTTTAAAACAGAAATATTATGATCAAGGTCCCAGAGAGTAAGGGTGAATGACATCACGGTGCCGGTGTACGCTGTGGTACTTGCGGGCATTCCTCGGATTTCGGTTCGTACTAACGTGACAGTTACCGGGAGATTGAGAATCTGTGCCATTTCATAGTTTTGCCGTGATAACGTGATGTCTAAGGAATAGCTAGCGGGAGAGATTTGCGTCATATTCAGAACCGCGACGTATAACCCACCTTCATAGGTTAGCGTGCCACTTCCATATTGCCAATTGAAGGCCCCGATGGCATCAGCGATGGTGTGATTCGCATAATCGGTGAAGTTGAAGTACAGATACAATACATCGCTGCGGGGAACTGTCCAAGGCTCTGAAACGTTCAACCACGTTATTGCACCAGTATCAGGGAATATCATCCAAGCATCGACAAGTTCCAGTTGGGTAGGTCGTGCTTCAATGTATATGGTTGCAGAACTTACGACAAATTCAAAGCTGGGCTGGTTAGCAGCAAAGGTTGCGGTATAGACTGAGCCGGAGGAGAAGGCGGTGCTTGGTAAGGTGATTGTGTACCATCCGGGCGTACCATTTGCTAGTAGAGTACCGGAATAGGGGCCCCAGAAATATTCGATATTACCACCGGTGATAGGTGTGTCATTGAAGAGATTCCGGAAATAGATATTGATAGTAAAGTTCAATCCCCAGTAGACAACATAGGTTGTAGTCTCTGGTTCAAGGGCGGCAGGAAGCAGGGTGAGAACCAAGCTAATAGCGCGGGATTGAGAATTAACATTGGGAGAGGAGGCGGTGATATAGATGGTATAAGATCCGGCAAGTAATCCGGTTGTATCGATGGTGACATTATAGATGCCACCTCCGACTTCAAGATAGGAGCCGCGTAGGGTTCCAACCGAGTAGGTAACGATGGCACCGAGTACTGGTCCTCCAAGTTGAGTACTATAGTTCACTGGAAGGCTAAAACTGGAGCCGATGGTGAAGTTGAGAGAATAGCGTCCAGTCGGAACGGTGTCAAGTAGGCTGGGGATCTGTTTGACATTGACAACGATTGATGCGAAGCTTTGAGCACAATTCGTACGGTTAACGAAAGCGGTGACATAGTGGACACCTATGGTTCCAGTGGAAGAAAGGAACCAGGTGCCATAATATCCGCCGGGTCCACTGGAGTTGATTGCGCTTCCCCCAACCCACGAGAACGTGACAATCGCATCTGTGAGGGGATCACCAAAGATAGTTTCCACGTAGATTTCGACCCAGAAATCTTCTCCATAAACGATGTTAATTGGATCAGAGACGGTGACGGTCAAATCGAGAGGGAGTGGGTTCACATAGAATTGGACAATTACTTGCCGGGTATTGTAGAAGGATTTACTCACTGTAATAGTGACGGTGTGAAGACCTATCCCGATATTATCAGTGCGGAGGGTGAGTACATACATGTCAGAGACTGTGTAGATATCACCCCAATTGCAAGTAACGAGTGCCCCACTGATGCCAATTCCTCCATGATCAGTATCATTGTAGAAGAGTGGGATACTGGTGTTTTGGCTCCAATAGACGTTGGTTGGATTGGTAAAGTCGAGATCGGTGAGGATTTCACGCACGGTTACGGTAATGTAGAATTGTTGAAATTGATATCGTTCCTTGTAGATAGTGATGTTCAACGTGTAGGAACCAAGGGCACCTGGTCCTGTGCCATTAAGTTCTATTTCATACCAACCCCCACCGGATTCAGTAATTGTATAATATCCAGTGGTCCAATTCGCTGTGACTTCCAGATAAGGAGTACAGCCGGTAATGCCAACGCTATCAGTTTTTCGGGTATATTGCACTTGAACTGTTGCATTGTCCCGCCAAGGAACATAGACGCCTGCGGCTTGCGGTGAATAGACAACGGTTTCTGCGACGATATCAATGAGAATGAAACAAAAGGCGTCATCGTAGTGGTTTTTGCTTGCGTTGACACGTATCCAATATTGACCTACATCTCCGGGATCCAAGGCGTTGATTTCTGCCTCCCAGTATCCTGTACCGGATACGTAATGGAAGGTGATGGTTCCCGTGGTCCAGTTACCCACAACAGTGGCCGTGGGTTCAAGCCAGTCATCGCTGTCCACGTCCAGGTAGCGGACTTTGGGGAACAACGGTTGATTTTCGTAAAATGTTTCGATGGTGGATTCACGGGGTGTTAGGGTTGTTGCGTGCCGAACTGTGTACGAGAGACTAAATTCACCAGCTTCGGTGGAATTATCCCAAGTGACAGATACGGAATATGTACCGCCAGTTGTGTTCCAACCATCATTGTAAATACTTGTCGTGTAAACCCAGCCAGTTCCTGTCGGAGTTACTAGCTCAGAATACCAGATTCCACCTCCGGGTTGGAAAATGGTTATATTGGCTTGAGTGCCAGTCACTCCAGAGGGGGGATTATTCGAACCATCAAGGATTCGAGCGGCTACACGGGTAGTATTATCAGCACGGATAGCCGATGTGGGTGTCCAACCCCCGTCCCATATTTGGAGTTCAGCAGAGTCAACATAATTGTGCGACTCGGCTTTCATCATCCAATAACCGTCAGGGCTGTTAGTAATAGTTGTAGCAGGTATTATTAGATAACCATCGCCCAAATCTCCGCCTTGGCATTGTCCCACTTTATTGATAGTGGGGAGTTGGGGTTCAGAAACAAAAGTAATCTTCCAGTCAAGTGGAATCGTGAAATTAAAAACGTCATTCCAGTATTGCGAGGGAAGGGCTAACTGGTAATAGAAGGTCCAAGTTGTATTTTGTCCACTTTTGGCATTAAAACCGACACCTATAGCAGAGGGGCTTTGTGCATAAAGCGTTGTGGAAGTTTTATTTGCAACAAGGTTCAAATCACAAAGACCAGTGACTTCGATATCTAAATCAGGGTTGGGAGGATTGGGGGTGGGCGCCCAAACAAGGTTGGATATAACGGGACTGGTTGTCCAGACGCTGGTCGGATACTGGCGTACAAAACCAGACCCGCGGCTGACTTGATTTTCTACATCTAACCCGTTCATCTGGAGGTTGATTTCAGAGGGGTAGACTTTGGTTTTCATATAGAGCCAGACGTTATCAAATTCGCCTCTCATCCAATTGTTGGAACTGTAGCCAACGCTCATCGTTGAAAACATACCAATTTCAAGCTCGATGGCGCTATTTGGGAGATCAAATAGTCCGCTGCCGAGTTCAATGAATTCAGTGTTATGCCAACTTGTGTCTCCAACTGATTGAAAGCCCTTAGCCCAAACTTGCGATCCGTTAATACGAACATAGATATTGAAGAGCGCGTTGCTTCCCCAGGCACTGTCGACACGATAATCCATCTTTATAGCGACCCAGTCGAGATCGGATCGGTTGACTGTGAAGGTTTGAGTCCACCACGTTCGGTCGTTGTTATCATATCGATAGTATGACCCGTCCCAGCGACCATTTTCTTGGACGCGAACATAGCCGTTACCATCGGGACCACCACTTTGCCATGTTTCGGTGAAGGTATTAGCGCCACCAAGGTCATTATGACCACTGGTCCATGAGGTAGCAGCTCCATTAAAGCTGGGATTTAAAGCCCAGGTTCGATTTTCATATAAATCATAGAGAGAATAATCAAGCCGATAACCTGTCCATCCCGGAGGCAGCACTACGCTAGCTGAATCAGTTCCAGGTGTTTGAGTGGCACTATCATAGAATAGAAACACATCTTGGTTTCCATCAGTGCGATTAGCAGCTTCTTGGACCGATCGAGCGTTACCTACACCAGAATAATCAGGACCTGGTAGAGGCGGTGAGCTTCCGGGGAGGGAAACCGGAGTTTCGGAGGCTGCCATCTGACTGTTAGCTGAAGAAGGAGGCATAGCGCCCTGTGTAGCCAACGAAGGGAGTGGTTGTGCCATTAGCGGTATAAGGAAACAGCAGAAAGCAAGGATAATTATAAAACGGGATTTCATTTTTCGCTCACCTTTTAGAGAAGACTATCAATTACAGTGCTGGTGTAGCCAATTAGCTAGACACACGAAGAGAATTTAAATAGATTTCCTGAAATTCCCACTTGAAGAAACCAGATTAAGTATTATAAATCAGGCGTATAAGCGCTATTTTGAATCCAAGAGTTAGCAGAATTACAACATGAAATTCATTACTGTTATTCGTCGTCCTCATCAGTTGTTTTATATTGTTCTTTAAGCGTTTCGAAGACTTCTTCGCGTTCTTCAGGAGGGAGGCCAGTGATTTGTTTAAAGAGGGTTTTCTTTTCACGTTCACTAAGCGCGGGGATGGCGTCGAGGCGGGCTTGAATGATTTGTTCTTCGGCAGTCGTATCTAAGAGCCCTTCTGGAGTAGTTAGTGGCGCGCGCTGGAATCGTGTGCCATCAGCCATTTGGCGTTTCAAGTCATCAAGAAACCAGATGCGGTCTTTGGCAGGGATGCGCTTCATTTCTTCAAAGAGTTCGAGTTTCTGGTCGCGACCGAGGCCTTCGAGTTGGTCGAGTTCGTGCCAGATATCGACTTCTTCAGCTTCGCGTTCTTCAATAGAGATAGCTGTGGGAACAGCGGTGGCAACAAAGGGGATTTTAACATTGCTGTAGGCATCTTCCATGAAGTCAGTCATTTGATCAGGTCGGTCTGCAATGCGGCGGTGGTCGCGTCCAGAGAGTTTAGGTGTTTTACCTTTACCGAGGGTGGTGGACATCTTACGCATTTTGCGAACTAGCCAAGGAATAGCAAACACGCGTGTATAAGCAACCCAGGCGATAAGGATGATGATTCCAATTATAGCCCCAAGGAGACTCCAAGTGATGACATTTCGAGTGAATTCAGGTGTTTGAACAACCAGCGGGAGTGTGAACCGACCAATTTCATGGTCATCTAGGATACCAGTTATTTGGAGTTCATGAACTCCTTCGATGAAGACTGTGAGACCAATCGATTCGTAGATACCTGGTCCGATTTCTTGCATCAGAATGGGCTGAGGCGTGATTCCAGAGATTTGTAGAAGCAGTGAGGCTCCCTCAACGGGGATGTTATGAATTGTGTCGTAGAAGGAAACGCGAATGCGGAACAAGTCGCCGACACTGAGTGGGAGGTAGGTGGCGTTTAAGACAGGATGAAGGAGTGATATTTCTGTGGGTATGAGGCGAACTTCAATGGTGAAGCTTAGAATCGCCACTTCAAAGTTCTGTCCGCCAAAGCCTACAGCAGCAGAATAAGCTCCAATGGGTACGGTGCTAGAATTGATTGTGACACGATACAATCCATTTCCAATGTAGTCGATGGGAAGGAAGCCAACCTGAAAACTAATCTGACCTGTGGCGTTGTGAATGAGTTGATCCCATACCCCAGTGTAATTGAAAGTTAGGACAAGAAAGTCGTTGATGGGCACCCAGATCTCATCCAAATCCTCTATTGGAAAACTGCCATGGGGGCTTGTGGTATAGGCATCGAAGAGAACAGCGCTAGTAGGTTGTGGGGCAACATAGAGCAGTATTTGTACTGTGGCATCTTCGTAGGCGGCAATTTGTGCACGGATGGTTATGGTGTATGTGCCAACAGTAATCTGTTCAGCTCGAAAAGTCGTGGAATACCAGCCATCGGTCCCATTGGCTTGGAGTACTCCCGAGAATCCGACTCCGAAGTATCGTGGCACAGCGCCGTTAATTGGTTCGTTTGTGGCAGTGTCATTCAAATAGATGGCGAGGGTGATTGTGCCATTCCAAAATACACTATAAGATTGATGTTCGGGTATAATTTGCACTTCTCGTCCACGAATGAGAATTCCTATTGAGATGTAGGCTTGCCAGTAATCAACTGGGGCATTTACATCAAGGAGGACGCGGAGTTGGTATGTTTCATTTACCAGATATCCAGCCGCATCAAAGATCACCGAGTAGTTCCCTGGTTCACCACTCACGGGAGTCAGCGCACCAGATTCAATATTGCTGTGAGTGGAGTTTGATAATGTCCAGTTAGCCACGTAAGGAATTGAAGTTGCTGATGCATCAATAGGTTGTCCTGCAACTAAATCCCAATATTGTAAAACGAAGCGAGTTGAGGTGTTATAACCCACTTCAATATAGGGAAGGGTACTGGGTTCAACAAGACTGAGCTCTGTCGGGTGTTCGGTAGCGACTACACCAATAACAACACTTGTACTGGAAGTAGCACTAACTTGTAGAGGAGCAGTTTGATTATGAATTCTGAACCGATTGATGTATCGGATGCTAACATCATAAGGTCCGGGCTGCAAGTATGTGGAAGCGGTCCCCGTTGGTAAACTGGCGTTCAATGCAAAAACAGGATTACCAGTTGTGGCGTTGTCAAGAAATACTTCTGCGAATGTCGCTAAGTTATTATTAGTATACCAGTCCACAACGTGGACAGTTGTATCACTTAGCTGACAGTCAATTGTCTTATACCATCCGCGTTGAATGTTGTGATTCAACGTGATAGCCGTGTTGTTGACTCGGAATGTGACAGCGCCCCCATAGCTGGAAATCAATGTGTAATTTGAAACGATGGTATAGGTTCCATCATCTAATTTAAGGAAGGTTGCGTTAGCAGCAACCGTGGTTCCGCTCTGAATTAGGTCTTGAGTGCTATTGTAGATGTAAATATTAATATTCGAGACGTTAGTGCCCTCAACATCTTTTGTCGTGCAGGTTAGAATGTTATGGCGGAATAACTCCTGTTCACCTAACTCCACAGACATTGGATTATTAATTTGAGCTGTTTGAGAACGAACCTCGTCATAATTTGTGCCATATCCACTGGTATAGACCGTGTAATCGTAGGTAAACGTTTTACCTGTGGGCATGATGTAGAAGTCCCCTTGATGGCCTTCTCGAAGGATTTGTTGTAGCATAGTATTATCGCCCATGCCAGTGACAGCGAGTGATAAGACTTCCCAGCCCACGGGGTTTACTTTGGCTATTAATCCAAGTGTGGGATGTTGTGTGCCATCATATCCGGCTTCTCCTGCATCATCATACCAGACCATCCAAGGCTCAATCGGAAAATCGCGTCGCCGTCCATCAACTGATTCATTATAGAGCCCATACTTTGAGCCAATCCAAGCTTTGCGGTTTTGCACCGCATCAATGACTCCGGGGGTTCCTGAGCCACATGTGAAAGTCATTATGTGAGGCCAGTCGCCATAGTTTTTTACATGACACTGCGCATCTTGCCACTGGGGATTTGCCGTGATCTCGAGAAGAACTTTCACAAGGGCTGAATCACCATGCCAGTAGAAGGTGTAAGTGATTGTATAATTTAGGAAACCGGCAGCTCCATTTGACCCACGGTTCACAGTGTCAGATGTCTGATTACACCAGGGCGAACCGGAATTACAATAACCTCCGTCGCTGGTGACGAGTTTCACACGAGTAAAGAGTGGACCATCTTCAAGTATCCAGACTCCGGCACCAGTAATCCATGCTTCAGCAGGATTGTCGGGTGCAACGTTTGCTCGTGTCAAGATGCTAGAACCCATACCGGGATCGACACCAAGAGGGTCAAGCGCAAATTCACCTAGCAGCATGTATTGGAGATTTGTGCCTGAACCAGTCCCGTTGTTGGTATCAAGCGCGTCGACATTGCCATATCGGACTGATATGAGTCCGCAGCACGGTCCACCCCAATCAGATCCGCCACGAAGCATATCGGTGAGAAGAATCGCGGCATGTTCGTATTGGCTTGCAGATGATCGAATATAAACAGTGTCAACGTTGGTGTAATTGGTCGATGAGACCTCTGAATAGACCCAAGGCATCGTGGAGTCATCGGTAATCGGACCATTAGCTGGAATAGCAGCGATTTGATCAGTATAGCTGGGGGCGGTGGTATAATTGTCGTCGTAGTAGATGTAGAAGACTTCTTGGTGATTTCTTGATATATTGACAAAGAAGCAGAGTGTGAGAGAGTCATAAAAGGTGTTAGGACCAGACAAGTGAGTCGTGGCGTTCCATACTTGTGAAGGGACTTCGTGCCAAGTTACGAGGTCCCAGTAGGCAACGGCGATGATGTGTTCTCGGGCCACATCACTTGAGAAGGTGAGGTAGACGTGGACCGGTTCCATGGCTCGGGATGCGATGTCTGGTTCGATTACGGTGATTTTCCGGCGATAATCATAATTGGTGTCCCACCATTCGATGAGCGTCTCGCGCCCAGTCCCTAGCGGGTTATCAGGAACAGGGGGTGCTTCTCCTTCGGAAGGAAGAACAATGAGGTCATTTGTGGGTGATACAGAAGGGAAATTGCGCGTTGATTCTGGTGCTTGTGTTCCGTCCATGGTGAGGTTTAGGTTGGGTATTGCCATGGTAGGAACTGCAAATTCGAGTAAAAAGAAGAGGAGAAAGAGCCCTAAGGCTAGATGTGTTTTTCGCATCCCAAATCGCTCCTTGATGGAGTATTGACAATTGTCGGTAACCACTACCCAGAGATTGTGCTTTAACGGTTTTGTCTTTAGAGAGGGGAAATTTCAAATGCTGTGGAATCTGCGAAGCGTCAAAATGGCTAGATTGCTGAGAATTCGTTATGGAAAAGCCTATTTATCCACCACTTTAGGATCACGTTTTTCGAAGAACGCTTTGACTCCTTCTTTAGCATCTTCGGTTTCAAAGACTCTACCAAAATATTGGGCTTCCAGTTTGAGACCTTCTTCGATGGGCATATATAATGCTCGTTTGAGTGCCTTTTTTGCCAGCTTGATAGCAACCAGGCCACGAGCCGCAATACGTTCTGCTAAGTTCATTGCCGTGGGTAACAGTTGGGAGTGAGGGACAACCTTGTATATGAAGTTCCCCATCTCTGCTGCGGGAACAATTTCCCCAGTTAATATAAGTTCTCGGGCATGTTGGGGGTCCATCCACCGCTGGAGGCGTTGGGTTCCACCCCAACCGGGTATAATGCCAAGTTTGATTTCCGTTTGCCCGAACCGTGCGTTTTCAGAGGCGATAATGAAGTCACATGCCTGTGAAAGCTCCATCCCCCCTCCAAGGCAAAACCCATTAACCGCCACAATGAGGACCTTGCTGTGTTGTTCTAAGAAGAGGGTGAACTCTTGGCCCATCCTTGCCGCTTTTTCAGCACCTTTTGCGTCCTGACCTTCGAATTGCTTGATGTCAGCGCCACCAATGAAGAAGCGGTCTCCGGCTCCGGTGATGATGATGACTTTGGTGTCATCCTGATCGAGTTTGGTGAGGATGTCTCGAAGTTGGGTAAAGATTTGTTGGTTTAGTGTGTTGGCGGGGGGATTATTTATAGTAATAACAGCAATCTGATTCTCTTTTTTCAATTCGACTTGGGACATCTTGTTTGTTTCTCCGTGAGATTTGATGTTGACAGTTCTTTACCGGTTCGAAGTTCCTTTTACCTCTTTGCCTTGCAAAAGTCATGTATAACCCTGACCTTTATAGTAGGAAACATCAGCATTGAAGAAAAAAGAGGTATATGGATTTGCGCTTTGGAATTACTGCCCTCGATTGGTCGACTGTGTTAGGACAACTTTCAGCCAATGGATTTTTTGATTTAAGCAAATTCGATTTTGCCGACATTGTACGCATAGCCCATAAGCAGGGATTCTCCTTAATGGAACTGACATTAGACATTGGCTACGTACTCCCAGGATCACTGTCAGACCATCAAATTGCAAAGTTATTAGCAGTGAAAAAAGAACTTGAATTGACCTATACGGCGCATCTTCCCTTGTGGTCCATTGAGCCATCTAGCCCGAATTCGTTTATTCGAGAAGCGTCGGTCGCGTGTCTTGTGGAAGCAGTCCGTCGTGCGGAGCCCCTCGAACCTGAAGTTTATGTTGTCCATAATGCCGGATGGCTTGGAGCCGAGTTCAGTGAATTCAAGATTGGAGGAGATGACCAACCTCTCATATCGATGATTATAGGGAATTTAGCAGAGCAAAGTATTCGAGAGCTAATTCAGCAGACAAAGGTGCCTTCACGGCAATTTGCCTTAGAATCCATTGAATTTCCGTTCGAAATCACCTGGAATATTGCTGAAAGATTGGATACTTCGGTCTGTTTGGATACAGGTCATGTGCTCTCTGGGCAATCGGGATCAACCGATGTTTTGGATTTTGTAGAACGATACCATAGTCGGCTATCGGAAATTCATTTGCATGATGGAGCTGTAAGACCGGTCACAGGAAGCAGGTTTCCATATTTTGATCACAAGGTGTTGGGTCAAGGAGATTTGCCAATTTCAGAGTTTCTCATGGCACTTGAGAATAGAGGTTTTAATGGTCCAATCATTTTTGAATTGAACCGAGAAGATGCTTTAGAATCGTTGAAAGTAATCCGAAAACTTTTACCTGATTTACCAATTGATTGACACTTGAATGAGGGAGAATTACCTGTGAAGCGCTTCGTTGATTTACATACACACACGACAGCGTCTGACGGGACCGAATCCCCAACGCAGGTGATTAGCAAAGCCTACGCACTAGGATTAGCAGGTGTTGCCATTACAGATCATGATACTATTCAAGGGGTTGATGAAGGATTACGTGCTGGCATCAACATCGGAATAGAGGTCGTAGCGGGAGTAGAGATAAGCTGCACCTGGCACGACCAGCATGTCCACCTGTTGGGACTTTACATTAATATTCAGGATTCAGATCTGTGTTCTCTACTTGACTGGATGCGGATAGGACGGGAACAACGCTTACCCAAAATGATTGCAAAGCTTAGAAAATTGGGTATTAAAGTTGATCAACACGAAGTCGAGGCTGAAGCCAAAGGCGAATCCTCGGGGCGTCCTCATCTTGCGCGTGTGCTTCTCCGTCATAACCATGTGACTTCCATTGAAGAAGCATTTGACAAATATCTTGGTTATGGTCGACCAGCGTATGCGGATCGACCGAGACCAACCATCAAACAAGGCATACAAGCAATACTATCCGCCCGAGGTGTTCCGGTTGTCGCACATCCTTTAACAGTTGATGCAGACCCTGAGGAGTTGATTTCCGAGCTCGTGTCCTTTCGGATTCAAGGGATTGAGTACTATTATCCCTACGAACAGGTTGCAGGAAAACCTCAGAAATGGTATACTAATATCGAAGTAAGGCGGGGGAAGCTCATGAGGCTAGCCAAAGAGCATAATCTAATTCTTACAGGAGGCTCCGATTATCATGGTCTCGCACACAGCAAGGCGGATTTAGGCTCGATTCCA
>Ga0180438_10009635_pt1 | contig 11993 bp, 10 predicted proteins | sample SS_ome_12_FD_132455 | JGI IMG/M metagenome (GOLD analysis project Ga0180438, IMG submission 132455) | Hypersaline lake sediment archaeal communities from the Salton Sea, California, USA - SS_3_D_2 metaG | ecosystem: Environmental > Aquatic > Non-marine Saline and Alkaline > Hypersaline >...
ACCCCTATGACTGGTGCGGCAACCAACTACACGATTGACGAACTGATATCCGTCTGCATCGCCCGCCAGGTGAGCGACGGTGATGTTCTTGCGCAGGGGATCGCTACCCCATTGGTCATGGCCGGTTACTTGCTGGCCAAACATACCCACGCACCTCATATCTCGTTCGCTTCGGCCATCGGTAACGCACTGATAGATGAACCTGGCGCCGTTGGACTGATCCACGTCGAGGATCTGTGGCTCAGCCGCGCCCTGATGACTTTCAGTTTTACACAGGTTGCCTGCGAACTGCTGCCCCACTTCCAGCCCAAGGAGTTCTTTCGCCCCGCGCAGATGGATGCGGTCGGCAACTTTAACAACGTCGTCATCGGTGCCGACTACCATAACCCACGCATGCGGTTGCCTGGGTGCGGTGGCATCGCTGACGTGACAACCTATTATCGCGAAATCTATCTATACGTCCCCCGGCACAGCCGAGCTGTCTTTGTCGAACGGATAGACTTTGTCAGCGGCCTCGGTCATAGCCCCGCCCGTCGTTTCGGTGCGGGGCCGCTTTATCTCGTCAGCAACCTGGGGCAGTTTGACTTTGCTGGCGGACGGATGCGGTTGGTGGCCCATCATCCAGGTGAGCCAGTAGAGAGAATCCGTGCCAAGACAGGTTTTCCCCTCGAAATCGCCCCTGATCTGCGTGAGACGCAACCACCGACCCCCGAACAAACACGGCTGCTGCGCGAAGTAATCGATCCACTAGGCATCCGCCGCTTGGAGACCCTCAGCGGCGCAGCGCGTAAACGTGCCTTGCAGGAGATATTGACGAGTGACGATCTGCGCTACCGCACTTCGTCCAAGGCGGGCGTGGAGACCCGCCCCACCAGTCCCAAGTCAGGAGGCAAACTGTGGAACTGAATATGGACTTGAACCGTGACATACCAGTACTGGATTGGACACCGTTTCTGGCCGAACGCACAGCTAGTATGAGAAGTTCTGCCATCCGTGAATTGCTCAAGCTGACCCAGGAACCGGACATCATCTCCTTTGCGGGAGGGCTGCCGGCCTCTGATTTCTTCCCCTTGCGGGAGATCGAGGAGGCCTGTCGTCACATCATCCGCACGGAGGGCGCCAAGGCGCTCCAATACAGCGCCACCGAGGGACATCCTCCCCTCAAAGAGTACTTGGCCACCACAATGCACAAGTATGGTGTCCCCGCCGTCCCAGGAAACGTCCTGCTGACCAATGGCTCCCAGCAGGCCCTAGACCTGGTCGGCAAGCTTTTCATCAATCCTGGCGACTTTGTACTCACTGGCCGTCCCACCTACCTGGGAGCGATCCAGGCTTGGAATGCGTACCAGGCCCGTTTCCACACGGTCAACCTGGACGACGACGGCATGGTCGTGGACGAGATCGAGTATGCATACGAGAAGACAACAGCCGATTCTGGACGCCCGCCCAGGCTCATCTACGTCCTTCCGAATTTCCATAACCCCGCCGGCACGACCCTGCCGCTGGAGCGGCGCGAGCGGTTGGCTGAGATCGCCACCAAGTTGGAACTGACGGTGATCGAAGATGACCCCTACGGCGAGCTGCGGTACGAGGGGACGGACATCCCTCCGATATGCACCTTTATCCCTGAGCGTACCATCTACTTGGGGACCTTCTCCAAGACTCTGACGCCAGGGTTGCGGTTGGGGTGGATCGTCTGCCCAGAGGTGCTGATGGAACGCTTTGTGCAGGCCAAACAGGGTTGTGACCTGCACACAGGCACCTTGGCTCAGTACATCGCCAGCGACATCTGCGAACGAGGCCTGCTCAAGCCACACGTCAGACGGCTGCGCGAGGTCTACAAGGAGCGTCGAGACACGATGCTCGACGCGCTGGCCGAGCTCTGGCCTGAAGGTTCCAGTTGGACACATCCTCAGGGTGGCCTGTTCCTCTGGGCCCGGGTGCCGGAATCCATAGATACCGAGGAATTCTTCAAGCAGGCGGTAGCAGATAGAGTCGCTTACGTGCCCGGTGTCCACTTCTACCCCAACCAGGACGGGGGACACAACGCCATGCGGCTCAACTTCTCCTATCCCTCGCCGGATCTCATCGTCGAAGGTATCCGTAGAATGGGAATCGCGCTGAAAAAAGCGCTGGGAAACTAGCACACTAGGACGGAGTGAGCACCTCCCCGTATTCCGTCAACAAGGCAATGATTCGCTGGTAGAGCATCGCGTCATCTCTCCCCCCACGGATAGAACCAGCGAAGTATATCCTCACGCCGGACCTCCTGGACTGCCAGTCTTTGCGGAACGTATGTGGTACAGTGGTTGCGACAAACGCGCAAGCGCAACTACACGTCGAGAGAAGATCATCACTGCTCTGACTTGCTCCTTTATACTAGTGAGAGTATACTTCAGGAACTACAGGCTCTAAGACCAGCGAATGAATGTCTCCAGGAGTAATCGGATTGCCTATCTCCGGATTCTCTCTTGTTCGTTCAAAATCTATGATGCCGAGCCCCGCTGGCCTGTTACATCGCCCTCGGGTGTGCCAAGCCATTGAGCGGGGACTCGACGGTAAGCTGACGATTGTCTCCGCCCCAGCGGGATACGGTAAGACATCCGCGCTCGTAGATTTCGCGCAGAACAGCCCAGTGCCCGTCTGCTGGTACACCGCTGACGAGCGCGACTGTGACCTAGGGATATTCATCGAGTATCTGATAGGCGCCATCCGTGAGCGGTTCCCAGGCTTCGGTAGGCACACCCAGGAGACGTTGAACTCCCAGTATCGCATCCTGTTACGTGACTCAACTGGCGTGGTGGGAGACCTGACCAATGAGATGCTGGAGATTGATACCCCCTTCGTCGTCGTGGTGGACAACTATGAAGCGGTCGAGGGGGCCTCTGGCATCAGGAGTTTCGTCCGCCGCCTGCTTGAGGTTCTCCCCCTAAACTGTCACCTGATGGTAGGCAGCCGTCTATTGCCCGACGTTCCGGTCACGCGCCTGGTAGCTAAACGCCAACTGACTGGCTTGACAGCCCAAGATCTACGCTTCACCCCTCAAGAAATCCAGAGTCTCCTTCAGTTATCCCAGGTTGAGATATCGGAAAGACAAGCCAACACATTGGCAACCAACTCCGAAGGTTGGATCACCGGCATCCTCCTTCTAGCCGATCGGCTACGCGAAGAGACTCAAGCAATCCTGTGTGGTGAAGACAGGGCCACTGCAGAAACCTACAACTATTTGATCAGGGAAGTGCTGACTCGGCAGCCCCCTGATATTCAGGACTTTCTATGCAAGTCAGCCGTGCTGCGCGAAATGTCACCTCGGCTGTGCCATGATGTCATCCAGATAGAAGAACCAACAACCCTGCTAGCGGAGGTGGAGCGACGCAACCTCTTCATCACTCGTTTCGGACGCGGAAAAGCCGCGACCTATCGCTACCATAACCTGTTCCGAGAATTCCTACATGAGCAATTCCGCCAGCGCGAGCCCAGCCGCTGCGCCAAACTCCACGGACGTGCGGCACGATGGTTTGAGCAGGATCACCGCATCGAAGAAGCCATATACCACCATCTGGCCGCTGGGGCATATGCCGAGGCGACAGTACTGATGGAGCGAGTGGCGATGGAGTGGTTCACGCGGGGGCGCGTCGAGACGCTTATCCAATGGGCACAGGAACTGCCGCAAGAGGCCAAAGCACAAGCTCCGCGGCTGTTGCTGTATCAGAGTAAGGTGCTCACTGATCGTTACGAATATGAGCAGGCACGACAGGCGCTGGCTCAGGCCGAGGCCGGATTTGCCGTGCGAGGAGATGCCGCCCACCTGGCTTGGGTGCACATCCAGCATGCAACGCTGCAACTGTTTGAGGGCCAGTACGAGGAGACGATCACAGAGGCACAGACAGCACTCGACATGCTCAATCAGGACGAGGCGATGGAGCAGGCCGAGGCGCAGCGCCTAGTCGGAAGGGCCTATGTCGGGCTTGGTCGTCTAGCTGAGGGAGTAGCCCGGCTCGAACAAGCGCTAGCATCGTTCCGTCAAATCAACAGCCCATATGATGTCGTCAATCTGCTACAGGATTTGACGTTTGCGTTCGCTTCGCAGGGGCGCCTCGATGAGGCAGCCATCTACTTAAACGAAGCCCTGGCGATCGCGCGGCGGCTGGGATCGCCTACGCAACTGGCTGGAGTGCTGAACAACCTGGGCTGGCTGCACCACGCTCGAGGCGAATATCGGAAGGCCTTAGCCCTTTACGAGGAAGGGCTGGCGGCGGCACGTCGTGGGGACGATCTGCGCGGTCAGGCCAACATCACGGACGGGCTAGCCTGCGTCTATCGGGACATTGGAGCTTACCAGCGTGCCGAAGCGTTCTACAACGCCGCGCTGGAGATCGCGCGGCCGAGCAGGCCAGGCCTGGTGGTTCGCATATTGGCAGCGCGGGCGGACATGTACCGCTGGCAAGGAGACCACTCACAGGCGCTGGTCGTGTTGGAGGAGGCCCAGCAACTGACCGAGGAGAGAGGGCTGGATTTTGAGGCACGTGGACTGCTGCGAGTGGCCCAGGGGATCGCCCTGGCCGAAAGCGGTGAAGTCGAAGCTGGCCTTCGCCTTCTCTCGAACGCGGTTTGTTTCCTGAAGCGGCGACGGGCAGACCGGGAGTTAGCCTGGGCTCAGTTCCTGCTGTCCAAGGCCCTATGGCTGGCTGGCGATGAGCTACAGGCCGCCGAGGAACTACGCCAGGCACTCGACCTGGCAGCCAAGGTGGGCACAGACCAGTTTGCGGTCGTGGAGGGCCAGCACACGGAGGACTTGTTGAGATTCGGCATTGCCAAAGGTGTGACGGCCTGCTCCACGATCTTTGACAAGGTACAGCTCTTAAGAGCCTTTAGCAGAGAGCATACGCAGAAGAATGCAAATAAACAGGGAAAAGCCAGGACCAGGAAAGACAGTGCAGTGGGCCGCTTGGAGATCTACGCTTTCGGAGAAGGGCGGGTTGTTCGGGACGGCAATACCGTCCCTTCATCCGAGTGGCAGGCAGCCATGGCAAAGGAACTATTCTTCTACATACTCCTACACGGTCCGTTGGAGCGGGATGCCATTGGTGCGGTCTTCTGGCCCGAGCTACCCACGAAGAAGATGAGAAATAGTTTCCACACCACACTCCATCGCATGCGCCACGCCGTGGGAGCCGACGCCGTCGTGGCTGACGAAGGCCAATACCGTTTGGGCGATGCGGACTACTGGTTCGACGTCGAGGAGTTTGAGGCCTTGGTCGAACGGGCACGCCTCCTGCCACCTCACGATTGGCAGGCGGAGACCCTGTGGCAGCGCGCGGTGGCTCTCTATCAAGGGGACTTTCTGCCCGAAGTTGAGCGATCCTGGTGCATACCACGGAGGGAGGCGCTCCGCGAGGAGTACCTCGAGGCGCTAATTGGGGTCGCACGCTGCCACGAGGCCCGGGGCGAGCTCGAGCGGGCGATCGCTTGGTACAGACGAACTCTGGCGATGGACGAACTGCGAGAGGACGTTCACCAACGTATCATGCACTGCTACGCCGAGGCAGGCCGGCGCTCAGAAGCACTAGGTCAATACCATCGCTGTCAGGAAATCCTTAGACGAGAGCTGCAAGTTGGACCGTCGGTCGAGACAGAGCAGTTGTACAAGCGTATTGCCAGGAAAACACTCGACTGAGGCGGCTGTTCAGGGTATCTCCAGAGTCTGAGTTCAACCTGCAGGGGCTGCCATTGGGCAGCCTCTTTGCTTATGCGGCTGTTAAGAAGTTCGTTAAGAGGTCTATGCTATCATGATAGTGAGACCAATATCAACATAAGGAGGTACGATGAAAGACAAGTGTGCCAAGTTCGTTATGCTGCTAGGGGCATTGATACTCTACCTGGCGCTAGCTTTGGGACCCCTGGCTCCCACTGTGGACGCGTCCGGGGATTCTGGCCTCAGAGTGCTGTACGCGCTTGATGGCGGCGGCAGCGGAGGCGGCGGATAGACCATGCCTACACGCAAGATCGACGAGTTGATCTGGACAGCCCTTACCGATCCCGACTTTCAGGCGCGGTTGCTCAACGGTCAGCGGCGCGAAGTGTTGGCCACATTCAACCTGACGGATGCCGAGCGGCAGACCTTGCTGGCCGTGAAAGCTGACTCGCTGGAATCCTTCGCTGGTGCTCTCTGCCGGCCCCTGGAGGTCGCTCCGTCCCTGGGCAGCTAGGCCAGAGTTCATATAGCCAGAGGAGTCTTGTTTGTCGCACCGTCCAAGACAGCCCCAGTCGACAGTGACAGTCCAGATGCTCATAGGCACTCTGCTGATAGACCGTGACTTCTGTGAAAGACTGCTGGGCGACCAGACCTCCGACCCCTTGGCGGGGTTTGACCTCACTGACAAAGAGCGTAGGAGCGTCCTGGCGGCCGAGGCTGACTCTGTCCAAGAGCTCGTGGTCGAGTTGTACAAGCGGCTGACAGCTGAATAAGAAATCTATCTCTCCCTGATCTCTCTTGTCCCCGGAGATCCCGTCAATGTTGCCTGGGAGAGGGACAGGAGGAGAGCAATAGGAAAAGGAATCAAAGAACACTCTAACCAGACGCTGCCGAAGGACTCCCCAGATATTGAGCGGTTCCTTGTTGAATGCCTCGCCTGGGGTTTGTTGCGCGCCTACGGCGTGGAAGAGCCCCCAGTACCCGTGCGGGAGATGATCCAGCACGCGCTGCCCGTCTTTGAGCGCTTGACTCTGCTGGAGATGAATCTGGGACTATACAAAGTCGCGTATAGATCCTGCCTTGACGGCTCGCGGGTGATTGTGGTTGACCCCACAGCACCTTCCGATCTCCAGCGCGAGGGAATGGCACGTGAGCTTTATGTAGCGTTCTGTCGCTCTTCGCGAGCAGCTGAACTACAGTGGCTCTGCCGTGACCAGCCCCTTGCCCACGGCGACCTCTTCGCACGATGCCTGCTAATACCGGCCCCTTGGGTGGAGCAAGCGTGTGCTGAGGACATCACTGTAGAGGGGTTGGCTGCCTGTTTCGGAGTCACGATCCGAACGATGACCCAGCGCCTGAGCGAAGTGATCCGCCCCCAACCAGAATCCGGCCCTGGCTCGGGAGCATCTATTGCCAAGACCATGTTCTCCCTAGAGGAGCCCTGGCAAGGCCGATTCCTGGACTTGGTGACCAAGATGACGATGAGCAAGACAAGGCGCAGGGAGCGCCCCACACTGGAAGAGGTGGCTGCCTGGCTCAATGCCGATCCGGGCTTGCGTCTAGATATCCGGTATATGCTGAACGCTTGGCAAGGATCATGGAGCGTGTGCCACGCCACCAGCCTGGCTCAGCCTTTGGTCATCTGAGGGGCAGTCCGTTCCCATTCAATATGCACCATCCCCGAAAAGCACCTGGGGAAGGGTGCGCAGCAGGATCTTGAGATCAAGCCAGACTGACCAGTTTTCAATGTAGTAGATATCAAGCAACACCATCTCATCGAAGCTGAGCAGACTGCGACCGCTGACCTGCCATAGTCCGGTCATCCCTGGGCGGGCCTCAAGTCGTCTCTTGTGCCACTCCACATAGCTCTCAACCTCGGCCGGGATGGCCGGCCGAGGTCCCACCAAGCTCATCTCCCCACGCAACACATTCCAGAACTGTGGCAATTCATCGAGGCTAGTACGCCGCAGAACCCGACCAACCCGCGTCAGACGTGGGTCGTCGTGAATCTTGAACAGCGGGCCATCCGCCTCATTCAGTTTGCGCAATTGCTCTAACTCAGCCTCAGCTCCTTCGCGCATCGAGCGAAACTTGAATATCTCGAACAGCCTTCCGCCAGCTCCTACCCGCGTCTGGCTAAAGATGATCGGGCCGGGCGAATCGAGCCCGATAGCCAGGGCGATCAGGGCCAGGATCGGCAACCCCAGCGTCAGCCCCAGGACTGCGCCAACAACATCCACTCCGCGCTTGATCAATCGTGCCCCGCGCTCCAGGCCAATCTCGCGCACGCCAATCAGTGGCACCCCGCCGAGGTCATCCACATCTACCTGACTGAGGCTCATCTGAAAGAGATCCGGCACGATGCGGGCAGCCACGTGCCAGCGCTCGCACTCGCGCACGACCGACATGATCGTGCGATGATACATCCAAGGCAGCGTGATGATGACCTCGTCCACCGTCTCCTTCTCAATCAGACGGGATAGATTCCGCAGTGACCCTAACGCCCTGAACCGGCCAATGTCAGTTTGACCCTTCTCAGGATTATCGTCCAAAAAGCCAACAACCCGATAGCCTAACTCGGGTTGCGCCACGATTGTTCGCATCACGGTACGCCCCACTTCGCCAGCACCGACGATTATGACGCGAGCCACTCCGATGCCGCGAGCGAACTGCCGCTCCAGAATCTTGTTCTGCAAAATCCGCGACATCGCCAGCAGGATAGCAGCGACTACACCCGCCTCGACGAGTAGTAACCGTGAATACTGAAGGGGCTGGAACACAAAAGTGACGGCCAGCATTACGACTACCGATTTCGCCACGGCATTGGCGATGCGGTGAACCTGATCCAGCCACGGACGACCACGCCAGCGCAGGTAGACCTGGTCCATTTGAAAAGCAACCAGCATCAGCACGGTAAACAGAACACCAAAGGGAACGTATGCCGACAACGGATGATGATAGCTGATGTCACGGAACCACTGGAGTCTGTATCGCAGCCAGTAGGCGAACACCATGCTGAGACCAATCAGCGAAATGTCGGAGACGACGACCCACCAAGCGGCTCGGCGGCCTGCTTTCACGCCCCCCTCCCTTCGAGCAGCGCCCGCCTATACACGCGTGCGGTTTCCTGTGCGCTGCTTGGCCACGAGAATTGCCTCGCGTGGACCAGACCACGTTCCCGCAACTCCTGCCGCAGCGGTCCGTCCGTCAATAGCCGATTCAATCCTTCCGCCAGTGCTTCCACATTATACGGATCCACCATCAAAGCGGCGCCGCCAGCCGCTTCGGGTAGAGAAGACACATTCGAGGTGAGCACCGGAGTTCCACACGCCTGTGCCTCCAACACCGGCAACCCAAACCCCTCATATATCGAGGGGTAAGCCAACATGGTCGCCGCATTGTACCACAGGGGCAATTCCTCGTTCATCACGTAGCCAGGCAAAACTACCCTCTGACCCAGACCCAGAGCCTCTATGCGCGCAAACAGCTCATCGGTTAACCAGCCCCTTCCACCGGCCAGCACTAGCACAACCTGTCTATCGCTTTCGTGGATCCGAGCAAAAGCCTCGACCAGTCTCACCAGGTTCTTCCGCGGTTCCAGCGTGCCCACAAAGAGCACGGACCGCTCCAGCAGCCCTTGACGCTGGCGGAAGGCGGCAACCTGTTCGAACGGCAGCGGCCGGAATGCCGGATCCACTCCATGGTAGACCACATCAATCCGCTCCGACGGGACACCTAGCAGCCGCGTAGTCTCAGCCGCGGCGTGAGATGAAACGGCGATCAGTCGCCGGGCGCGTCGCACCGAAAGCCGCGTCAGTATCGTCAGGTAGATGCGGTTGGCTGGCCGGAACAACTCGGGGAACCGGAGGAAGCTCAGGTCGTGTATGGTGACCACGACTGGACACGGAGCAAAGATGGGCCCCACGAAGACAGGTCCGTGCACCAGATCCGCCCCGATCCGGCGAAGCAACCACGGCTGCGCCAACTGCTCCCACACCACTCGCACCGCTGCACGACTCGTGGGCCAGCGGGACTGCAATGCCATAAGATTGACGTCTGAGGGCAGTTCGCCCTCGCCCAGCAACACGGTATAATGCAGCCCGTCATCGGCCTGTCTCAAGTGACGCAACAGATGGTAAATGTACCGATGAAGACCCGCGCTGCGATACCAGGCTCGACCAGAGAGAAGGTGCGCGTTGATGGCAATGTGAAAACCGTTCCCCACGTTGCCCCCCATAGCAAGGCGATTATATCACATTGCGCCACCCCAGGCCAATTTGCGGAACAAGCGGGCTATTGGCAGGCAACTTGCAGAGGACAAGATCACCCGCTACGCAGATTCCCTTCTTTCTCACTCCTATCGCCAAGGGCCAGAGGAACAGCGTGTATCCGACTTGTCGGGGCTCCGAACTACACCGGTACATCACTGCCCCTCATCCCTCGCTTCCACCAGTCTGGCCTGATCCCATAGACACGGTTCTGGACATCGCCGGCTACCAATCCGCGCCAGAAGCGTGTCTGCCGGCTGTCCAACAGTTGGAAGCCCAGCGATTCATACAGATGACAGGCTGCCCGGTTGCGATCGGTTGTTATCAGGTGAACGCCGCCCACGCCTGTCGCCCAGAACTGCGCCAGGCAGGTTTCCAATAACGCACGACCGATCCCCCGACCTCGCGACGCCGCTGCCACTCCTAGGTGCAGATGACCGGGGAACTGATCGAGCGGGACGGCCGGGTTCTGGCCTCGCAGTGCCGCCCAGAGCAGGCGATAGGTGTACCGCAGCGTCTTTCTCCCGATCTGGTAGCGACGTTGGAGTCCTCTGTATAGAGTCATCGGCAGGATGTGAGTGCACCACGTTTGCACGCGCCGCCGGCTGTCGTCACACCCCATCACATACCCTACCACGGTCCCGTCCACCTCGGCTACCCATAACCGTTCCGGCTCGCAGTCGGTGTAGCAGGCCACGAACACTGCGCAGTACAGGGTGCGATCCTCCAGGAAAGCCTCGACGGGGGCGCCGAAGAAGGCGGTGTCCGCCGCCAATGTCCAGACGGCCTGGCGATCCGATGGATGGTAGGGGCGTATCCGGTACATCTACCTCTCCTGTGCAGGTGATAAGCCGCAGACCGAGGGCGGCCTAGTCCAGCGGGCTTTCCTCTATATGGATCACGTACCACGCTGTGCGGTCCAGTACCAGTCCCTGACGGGTTTCAGCCGCCAGGACCAACCAGTCCGGCTGACCCATCGCGTCCAGATCGAACCGATACCAGACGGCGTGACCATGTTCCCACACGTCATCCGCGCTCTGTCCGTAGCAATGGCTCCAGGTCGTGCTGCTCTCGGCCGTGACGGCCCGCACATAGAGGTTGTATTTGTAGATATGGCTTGCACGCCCACGCAGGTCCAGGCCTACCCACAAGCTATCGCCGAACCGAAGCAGGCGCAGCCCTTCAATGTCAGCCCCGCCGGAGAACCGGCGCACCACGTTGTCGTCCACGGGATCATTCCGTCCCGGCAAACTGACATCGCCTGAGATCGTTTGCGGACTGTCGGTATCGAGAAGGAACTCACCCTCCACGATGCCCAGCGGGATGGCGCTCTCTACCTGCATGAACAGCTCATTTTGTCGCACGAAGCTGTTCAGAAAGTAGCCCAAGACCCGTTGCTGGGAACGATAGGCTTCCACCGCTTCCCGTTTGCCCGCCAACTCCTCTTCGGACAGCCTCCACACCACCCATTCACCGATGGATTCGAGCCGTCTTGGTGGGCTCAAGAATGCCCGCGGCTTCAGGCCAAAGGGCTGAGGGTACAGCCCGTAGTGTACCAGGTACCCCAGCACCTGGGGCTGGAAGGCGGTATCCTCTGCTTGCTCCAGCTCTACAGCCAAGGAGACGAAAGCAGCAAGCGCCCTGTGGTCCATGTGCTCATCGTTGGGATGGGGCATGACGATCAAGTCGGGACGATCTGCCGCGAGGAGGTTCCGTAGATCATGCAGCAGCGCCTGACCGCTGTACGGCGCATCGGGACGAACCGCTCGCAAATAGGGACTGTGTTCAAAGCCCGAGTACGGCGACCGATATGGCCTGTCCTCCACCCAGTAGTCCCACCACAGGGCCGGCAGCCCTCTATCAGGATATGTCAGGAAGAGGACGTCACTGGCGTCCAAACCCAGCCTGGCCAGGGCATCCAGTGACTCCCGTTGGCGAAGGTCTCCCATGGCGACAAAGTCTTCCGGCCTGGGCAAAGCGCGGCCAAACTCGGCCATCGTGGCGCGGCGATATCCGTCGCCAGCGGTGAC